>Ga0164243_10001694_pt1 | contig 37076 bp, 40 predicted proteins | sample OricompcompostOP_FD_108781 | JGI IMG/M metagenome (GOLD analysis project Ga0164243, IMG submission 108781) | Organic Plus compost microbial communities from Emeryville, California, USA - Original compost - Organic plus compost (OP) | ecosystem: Engineered > Solid waste > Mixed feedstock >...
GGCTCAGTAAACGGCTCCGTGAAGGGTTCTGTGAAGGGCTCGGTGAACGGCTCCGCCCGCGGGCTGTCGTCGGCCTGCGGCCGGACGCGTCCGCCCCCGACCCCGTGCACGTGGCGCCGCAGCACAGCCCGCTCGTCCGTCCCCGGGACGTCCCCCGGCTCGGCCGCGTCCGGCCATCCGCCGCCCCACGGCCGCGCGCTGGGCCCGCCGGGACCACCATCGGCACCCGGTACACCGGTCCACTGCCGGCCGGCCCCTGGCCCGCCGGCCCCTGGCCCGCCGGCAACTGCGCTCCCGGCCCCTGGTCCGGTGGCCCCCGGTCCGGCGCCTCCCGGCCCGCCGGCTCCCGACCAGCCCGGTCCCCAGGGGCCGTCCCAGGCGCCCCGCCGGGAGGCCACCCGTCCCCACGACGGCCCGCCAGGACCGAGGGGCCGGCCACGCACCGCGCGCTGCGAGTAGGCGGCCGCCACGGGCGGGAACATCGAGCCGGCGCCGTCCGCCGTGGGGCGCCCCGCCGGGCGTGCGGCGGCTCGTCGCGCGGCGGCAGCCCGCGCCGCCGCGAGGGTCAGCACGTCGACCCCCAGCGTGTCGAGCACGACGCCGATCGGGTTGGCCACCGAGAAGGAGCCGTCGTCCTCACCGGCCCACAGCAGCCCGACGACGTACCCGTCCGCGGAGACCACCGCCGAGCCGGAGTCGCCCCCGTCCGAGAACCGCGGCCCGTCCGGGTCCGGCTCGATGCGGAGCTGGTCGCGCAGCGTCCGCCAGCCGATGCCCGGGCCGAAGTCCACGGCCGTCGTGTAGTCGGTCGAGGCGACGACGCCGGTCGTCAGCCCCGTGGTCCTGCCGTGCTTGCGCACCTGCTGGCCCTCGGTGGCCGTGCTGGCCCCGGTGATGGTCCCGATGCCGACGACACCCGGCACCCACGAGGCGCCGGGAGCCAGCGCGACCACGGCCGCGTCGATACGGTCGGTCAGGGCCCCGCGCACCAGCGCACCGACCCGGTCGGCGCGCGGGTGCCCACCGTCGGCCAGCGCCGGCTGGACCCACGCGCTGCCGGCGTCCTCCAGCCCGTCGCCGGCGGCGACGTGCCAGTTCGTCAGGGCGAGCGTGCGTCCGGTGTGCCGCTCGGCGACCAGCACGCCCAGCGTGCCGTTCACGGACCGGCGCTGCGCCTCGCCGTCCACCGGCACCGTCACCGGGTCGGCCGGGCCGAAGCTGATCCCTCCGGCCAGCGGGCGCACCCGCCGGCCAGCGCCGGAGTGGAGCCGGACCCGGTGCTCGACGACGTCGGTCGGGACGCCGTCGATGGTCGCCGGGATGCGCTCGTGCTCCGGCAGCTCGTCGTCGCCGCGCTTGCGCTCGACGTGCACGACGATCGCCTGCCGTCCGGTCGGCGCACCGCCGGACCACTTCTCTGCGATGTCCACGCCGACGACTCCCGGGCGGGCGATCAGCGCGTCCTCGACGCTGCGCTTCGTCGGCCGGATCTCGTCGCGGGTCAGGCCCTGGGGGGCGGGCCCCTGCTCGGTCATCTCTGCCTCTCCTCGTTGCTCGGGGGTCTGCGGGGTGCCTGCAGCCGCCGCCGCGCTGGGCGGCCGGTCGCAGGGGAGGAGCCGACCGGGGTGCGCCAGATACGTCCGTCTCGGCGGCGACGCGTCAGGTCTCCGCTCTGGTCGCTGCGGCCGCTCGCCCTCGCCGCCACGCCGTGCCGGACCCCAGGCGAATGCGCGGCGCCGCCATGTATCTGACCGTCGTTGCGGTGCTCCTGCTGGGACGTACCCGTCGGGAGGGGGGTCTTCGGCGGGCGACGGGCCGTCCCGGCCGCAGCCGGTGGCCGGGACGGTGCCGGTCCGTCGCCCGTCGGCGCCGCGGTCCGCGATGCCGGTTCCGTCGTCCTTGTCGGGGTTGTCCGGGCCGCCCTACTGTGTCGAACGGCGGCCGCCCGACGAGGCCCGCTGTGAGGGGTCCATGATGAGTGACGACCTGGTGGAGCCGGTGGGCACCGAGCTCCGCAGCCTGGGCGAGGGCCTGGCCGACCAAGCGGCTCGGGCCGTGCTCGCCTACCGCGCCGGTGACCGTGCGCCGTTGGCTGCGCTCGTGCAGGTCATGACCCCGCTGCTGTGGCACACCGTGCGCGCCCAGGGTGCGTCCGCCGCGCTGGCTGAGGACCTCGTGCAGAACGTCTGGCTCGCCCTGGTGCGGGAGATCGGGACGATCCGCGACCCGCGCGCGACCCTGCAGTGGATGCTCGTCACCGCCCGGCGCTCGGCCTGGCGCGCGGTGCACCGGGAGCGGTCGGAGGACGCCCGCCGCGAGCGCGACGACCGGGTCGGCGACTGGCTGTCCGCCCCGGTCGAGGACGCGCCCGACGCGCGGGCGGTGCGCTCCGAGCGCGACCGCGTGCTGTGGGACCACGTCGGTGCGCTCCCGGACCGGTGCCGTCAGCTGCTCGGGCTCGTCGCCCTGGTGGAGCGCCCGGACTACGAGGTGGTCTCCCGTTCGCTCGGCATGCCGGTGGGCAGCATCGGCCCGACGCGCGGCCGTTGCCTGGCCAAGCTCCGCCTTGCGCTGCTCGGCGACCCGCGCTGGAGCCTGTCGTGAACGCCGACGAGCACGCTGTGACCTTGGTCGCCGGCGGCGGGCTGGACGACGAGGACCGGCTGATCCTGCGTGAGCTCGGTGCGCTGGTGTCGGCCTACGACCCGGTGCCGGCCGACCTGGTGGAGCGCATCGGGGTCGCGCTGACCGTGGAGGCGCTGCAGGCGGAGGTCGCCGAGCTGCACCTGGTGGGTGAGCCGGCGCTCGCGGTGCGGGCCGACGAGAGCATCGAGGCCGGCACGATCACCTTCACCACCGACGTGCTCACCGTGATGATCTCCGTGCACCCGGAGGGCGGCGGGGTGCGCGTCGACGGCTGGGCGGCACCGGCCGGTGAGCTGCAGGTGGAGCTGCACCAGGGCGGGGACGTCAGCACGACGACGTCGGACCCGGACGGGCGCTTCTCCTTCGCCGACGCCACCCACGGGCCGGCCCGGCTGGTGCTGCGTCGCGCCTGCGACCCGACGGTCCCGGTCGTCACACCGCAGATCGAGCTCTAGCACCGTGCCCGGCACCGGCCCGGCGGCCGGCCCGCCGACACTGGACCACCTCGCCGCGGACGTCGCACGTGCCGACGAGGCGAATGCCGAGGGGCGTCCCGCCCAGGCCCGCCGGCTGCTGGTGCCCGTGCTGCGCGCGCTCGACGGGCTCGGTCCGCTCGCGGGCACCGCGCCGCTGCGGTGCCGCGCGCTCGTCGAGCTGGCCAAGAGCGACTTCGAGACCCGAGGGGATGCGCGCACCGCGCTGGCGCTGCTCGACGAGCTGCTGGAGCGCGGCCGGTCCGCCCCGGCGACGGCCTGGCCCGGGCTCGTCCCTGCGGTGGCCGGCGTGCGCGGGCTGCTCGCGCTGCGCGCGGGGCGGCAGGACGAGGCGCTGCGCTGGCTGGACCGGGCGGTGGCCGCCGTGGACGACGCCGACCCGCTCGACGCCTGCCGGGCGTTGCTCAACCGGGGCGTCCTGCACGGTGAGCGGCACGAGCTGGCACAGGCCCGCGGCGACTGGTCCGAGTGCGCGCGACGGGCCCGGCAGGCCGGCTTCGCGCGGCTGGTGTTCAAGGCCGAGCACAACCTCGGCTACCTGGAGTTCCTCGCCGGCCGGCTGCCGGACGCACTGGCCCGTATGGAGGCGGCCGCACGCAGCCTGCCCGGGCCGCCGCGGCCGATCGCGTTGCTCGACCGGGCGCACGTGCTGCTGGAGGCCGGCCTGGTGGCGGTCGCCGACGCGACGCTCGCGCAGGCCGCAGAGCTCTTCGCCGCGCAGCGGCTGTCGCGCGACGTCGCGGAGTGCGAGCTCGGGCGGGCGGAGTGCGCGATCCTGCGCGGGGACGCCGCGGCGGCCCGGGTGTTCGCCGTCCGGGCGGGGCGCCGGTTCCGGCGACGCGGGGACGAGGCGTGGGTGGTCCGCTCCGCGCTGCTGGGGCTGCAGGCCGACGCGGTGGCGCTGGCGGCGGCGCCGACCGCCGACGACGCCGGCGCCCGCGCGCGCTGGGCAGCGCTCGCTCGGCGGGCCCGTCGGCAGGAGGAGCTGTGCCGGGACACGGGGCGTGCCGTCTGGAGCACGGCGGCGTCCTACCTGCGGATCGAGGCCGACCTGGCCCGGGGGGCCGTCGCGGACCCCACGAGGACCCTGGCTGAGCTCGGGCCCGTCCGCCCCGATGACCCGGTCGCGGTGCGGCTGCACGGCCGGCGGGTACGCGCGATGCTCGCGCTCGCCGCCGGGGACCGGTCCCGGGCCGGTCGGCACGTGCGTGCCGGGCAGCGTGACCTCGGCGTGCACCGTTCCCGGTTCGGCTCGCTCGACCTGCGCACTGCGGGCGCCGTGCACGGGACTGCGCTGGGCGACCTCGACGTGCGCATCGCGCTCGACGGCGGCCGCCCCGCCGCGGTGCTCGAGGCCGCCGAGCGGGTGCGCACGGCGATCGGCGGCACACCGCGGGTCAACCCGCCCAGCGACCCGGAGACGGCGGCGCTGCTGTGGGAGCTGCGCCAGGTCATCGAGACCCACCGCGGGGTCGCCGCCCGCGCCGGGTCGGACCCCGAGCGCGTCCGGGTGGTGCGGGAGGTGCAGCGGCTCAAGCACGAGATCCTCGCCCGCTCCTGGCACGAGCGCGGCAGGCCCGGTGACGACCACGTGCACCATGCCGAGGACGTCCGCCGGGCGCTTGGTGCCCGGCCCGGTGCCGCGCTGCTCGACGTGCTGGAGCACCGCGGCGAGCTGCTCGCCGTCGAGGTGGCGTCCGGCGGCCTGCGGCTGCACCGGCTGGGGGAGTCGGCCCAGGTCGTGGAGCTGGTGCGCCGCGTGCACGCCGACCTCGAGGTCACCGCCAACCCGCTCGTCCCTGCCGAGCTGCGCGCCGCCGCCGAGCGGTCGCAGCGACGCGGCCTCGCGGTCCTCGGCGAGCGGCTGGCCCCGCTGCTGGACGCGCCCGACGAGCTCGTCGTCGTGGCGGGCGGCTGGCTCGGTGTGCTGCCGTGGTCGATGCTGCCCGGCCGGCTGGGTCGCCCGACCGTCGTCGCGCCCTCCGTGCACCACTGGGCCACCCGCACCGGCACGGGCTCGGCCGAGCCGGCCCGGGTCACCGCGGTGGCGGGTCCCGGACTGCGGCACGCCGACACCGAGGTGCGGGAGGTCGCCCGGCTGTGGCCGGGTGCGGAGGCGCTCGTCGGCCCCGCCGCGACCGTCGCCCGCACGGTCGAGCTGCTCGGCTCACCGGGCCTCGTGCACCTCGCGGCGCACGGCCGGCACGAGCCGGGCAACCCGCTGTTCTCCTCCGTGCGGATGGCCGACGGCCCGCTGTTCGCCCACGAGCTCGACACCGGCACCGGCGCCCCGGAGCTGGTGCTGCTGTCGAGCTGCGAGGTGGGCCGGGCCAGCCTGCGGGCCGGCGGCGAGGCGCTCGGGCTGGCCAGCGTGCTGCTGCGCCGGGGGGTCGGCTGCGTCGTCGCGGCGGTCGCCCCGCTGCCCGACGAGACGGCGCTGCGCGTCATGACCCGGGCCCACACCCTGCTGCGCGGCGGGGAGCCGGTGGCTCGCGCCGTGGCGACGGCGACGGCCGAGGAGGCCGACCGTGACGGCCGCGTGCCGCCGTTGACGTGCCTCGGCGCCCCTCTCTGACCCCGCCTCCGCCCGCTCCCGAACGACAGCCCGCCAGCGCCAGAAACCCTGACGGCGCTGGTTGACGAGCGACGGCGCTGGCAATAGCAGGCGCCGTCAGCGTGCATCCGGCGCCGTCGCGGCAGAGGAACGGTCCGCGAGCCCGAGTCGGTGCCCGGGGTGGGGTCGGGCGGCGGGCCCGGCCAGCCGGGCGCGGGCGGATTTGGGTCCGGCGCCGCCGTCCCGTACGCTGAACGGGCCCAAGACCGCCGGTCGTCGTGGCGCCGCCCCCTTCCGGGAGCGGCCGTCCGACCGAAGTCCCGCAGCAGCGGAGGCCAGCGCAGGCGAGAGTTCCGGATCGTGCCGGTGGTGTCCCGCGAGGGCCCCGTCCGTACGGTCACCGAGCCCCGCGCCTGCGCGGGGCTCTCGTCGTCTCCGGGGCACGTTCGGACGACGCCGGTGGCACCACCATCGGAAGGACACCCATGGCGAGGCCGGACAAGGCAGCCGCCGTCGCAGAGATCGCGGACCGTTTCCGCGACTCGAACGCGGCCGTGCTGACCGAGTACCGCGGGCTGACCGTCGCCCAGCTCAAGGAGCTGCGCAAGGCGCTGCGCGGTAACGCTAGCTACGCCGTGGTGAAGAACACGCTGACCGCCATCGCGGCCAAGGAAGCCGGCCTCGAGGGCCTCGACGACGCGCTCGCGGGCCCGTCGGCGATCGCCTTCGTCACCGGCGACCCGGTCGAGGCGGCGAAGGGTCTGCGTGACTTCGCCAAGGCGAACCCCGCACTGGTCATCAAGGGGGGTGTCCTCGAAGGACGCTCCCTGAGCGCTGCGGAGGTCACCAAGCTCGCGGACCTCGAGTCCCGCGAGGTGCTGCTGGCCAAGGCGGCCGGCGCGTTCAAGGCGTCGCTGTACCAGGCGGCGTACCTGTTCACGGCGCCGACGGCCCAGGCCGCGCGCGTCGTCGACGCCCTGCGTGCGAAGCAGGCAGAGGCGGCCGACACCGCAGCCTGAGCCGCCCGGCTCAGCAGCTCGAACCCACTGCTTGCGCCGGCCACCGCGGCCGGCGCGTCCGACACGGAAGGAACCGCCATCATGGCGAAGCTCACCACCGACGAGCTCATCGACGCGTTCAAGGAGCTCACCCTCATCGAGCTCTCCGAGTTCGTGAAGGCCTTCGAGGAGACCTTCGAGGTCACCGCCGCCGCTCCGGTCGCCGTGGCCGCCGCCGCCCCGGCCGCCGGTGGCGGCGCCGGCGAGGCTGCCGCTGCCGAGGAGAAGGACTCGTTCGACGTGGTCCTCGAGGCCGCCGGCGACAAGAAGATCCAGGTCATCAAGGAGGTGCGCGCGCTCACGTCCCTCGGCCTGAAGGAGGCCAAGGACCTCGTGGACGGCGCGCCGAAGCCGGTCCTGGAGGGCGTCAACAAGGAGGCCGCCGACAAGGCCAAGGCCGCTCTGGAGGGCGCCGGCGCCACCGTCACGCTCAAGTGACCTGACCGCGCGACGGCTCGCCCGCCGCGCGGCCTGCTCGGCCGGAGGCCCGCACCCCCACCCGGGGTGCGGGCCTCCGTCGTCCCCGCCCTGCCGGCCGACCCGCCACCCCGCCGGCCCGGCACCGGGAGCGCGGTCGTTCGCCCGCGACTGCGGGCCTCGTGACGGTCGCGCTCACGGTGCGATGACCCGCGCCCGGTGCCGGCGCCGTTCCGCGGTCGGCCGCGGACCGGAGCCTGCCGGGTGACCGGCTCCGCCTCGTTCACCCACAGGGTGGCGCGGGTACTCGCGCGGACCCGCCGGGGTGTGCCACCATGCTGCGCGGCGACGATGGGGTCGCCCTGCGGGCGGAGCCGCCCGTTCGAGTCCGTGACCCGGGCCCGGAGCGCCGAGGAGAGCCTCGACGCTGACCGGCGAAGGGGGAGGCGACCCGGGGTAGACGTCTACGTCCGGGTCGGGTATGCTAGCGCTTTGCGCTGGCCTGTGCCCGCGATCCCGTATAACCCGAGCCTGCCTTCGTCGTACGTGCGCGACGACGGCGGCTCCGCGGCCGGGGGGTCGCGCCCCGCCGGGACGGCGCAGCGTGCACTCGATCTGCAGGGAAGGACCCCTCTTGGCTGCCTCGCGCACCCCTTCTGCACCGTCCGCTGACGCCATCGCGAACCGCACTGCATCCCGCCGCATCTCCTTCGCCCGGATCCACGAGCCGCTCGAGGTCCCCGACCTGCTCGGTCTGCAGACCGAGAGCTTCGACTGGCTGCTCGGCAACGAGCGCTGGCAGGCCCGCGTGGCCGCCGCCGTCGAGGCCGGCCGTCAGGACGTGCCGCAGACCGCCGGCCTGGAGGAGATCTTCGAGGAGATCTCCCCGATCGAGGACTTCGGCGGGTCCATGTCCCTCTCCTTCCGCGAGCACCGCTTCGAGCCGCCGAAGTACACGGCGGACGAGTGCAAGGAGAAGGACTTCACGTACGCCGCGCCGCTGTTCGTCACCGCGGAGTTCGTCAACTACACGACCGGTGAGATCAAGAGCCAGACGGTGTTCATGGGCGACTTCCCGCTCATGACCGAGCGCGGCACGTTCATCATCAACGGCACGGAGCGTGTCGTCGTCTCCCAGCTCGTGCGTTCCCCGGGCGTCTACTTCGAGCGCGCTGCCGACAAGACGTCCGACAAGGACGTGCTCACCGCGAAGATCATCCCGAGCCGCGGCGCCTGGCTCGAGTTCGAGATCGACAAGCGCGACAACGTCGGCGTGCGCGTCGACCGCAAGCGCAAGCAGAACGCCACCGTCCTGCTCAAGGCGCTCGGCATGACCGAGGCTGAGATCCGCGAGCAGTTCAAGGACTACCCGGCCGTCATCGACACCCTGGAGAAGGACCACGTCCAGACCCAGGACGAGGCGCTGCTCGACCTGTACCGCAAGATCCGTCCGGGCGAGCCGCCGACGGTCGAGGCCGGTCGTGCGCTCATCGAGAACTTCTACTTCAACGCCAAGCGCTACGACCTGGCGAAGGTCGGCCGCTACAAGCTGAACAAGAAGCTCGGCATCGACGCGCCGCTGACCGACTCGGTGCTGTCGGTGGCCGACGTCGTGGCGACCATCAAGTACCTTGCGGCCCTGCACACGGACGTGGCGACCCTGCCCGGCGTGCGCGGCGGCGAGGCGGTGCAGGTGCGCGTCGAGACCGACGACATCGACCACTTCGGCAACCGCCGCATCCGTGCCGTCGGCGAGCTCATCCAGAACCAGGTCCGCACGGGCCTGTCCCGGATGGAGCGCGTCGTGCGTGAGCGGATGACGACGCAGGATGTCGAGGCCATCACGCCGCAGACCCTGATCAACATCCGCCCGGTGGTGGCGTCGATCAAGGAGTTCTTCGGCACCAGCCAGCTGTCGCAGTTCATGGACCAGAACAACCCGCTGGCCGGCCTGACGCACAAGCGCCGGCTGTCGGCCCTCGGCCCGGGTGGTCTGTCCCGCGACCGCGCCGGCATGGAGGTCCGCGACGTCCACCCGTCACACTACGGCCGCATGTGCCCGATCGAGACCCCTGAGGGTCCGAACATCGGCCTCATCGGCTCGCTGGCCAGCTACGGGCGCATCAACCCGTTCGGCTTCGTCGAGACCCCGTACCGCAAGGTCGTCGACGGCCAGGTCACGGACGACGTGCACTACCTCACCGCCGACGACGAGGACCGCTTCGTCATCGCGCAGGCGAACGCCCCGCTGAACGCCGACGGGACCTTTGCCGAGGACCACGTGCTCGTGCGCACCAAGGGCGGCGAGATCGACTACGTCGCCGGCACGCTGGTCGACTACATGGACGTCTCGCCGCGCCAGATGGTGTCGGTCGCGACCGCGCTCATCCCGTTCCTCGAGCACGATGACGCCAACCGCGCTCTCATGGGTGCGAACATGCAGCGCCAGGCGGTGCCGCTGGTCCGCTCCGAGGCGCCGCTGGTCGGCACCGGCATGGAGCGGCGCGCGGCCGTCGACGCCGGTGACGTGATCGTCGCGTCGAAGCCGGGTGTGGTGACCGAGGTGTCGGCGGACCTCATCACCGTCGCGAACGACGACGCCACCACGTCGACGTACCGGGTGCAGAAGTTCCGTCGCTCGAACCAGGGCACCAGCTACAACCAGCGCGTGCTCGTGGACGCTGGGCAGCGGGTCGAGGTCGGCTCGGTGCTGGCCGACGGTCCCGCCACGGACGAGGGCGAGCTCGCGCTCGGCCGCAACCTGCTCGTCGCGTTCATGTCGTGGGAGGGCCACAACTACGAGGACGCGATCATCCTGTCCCAGCGCCTGGTGCAGGACGACGTGCTCTCCTCGATCCACATCGAGGAGCACGAGGTCGATGCCCGCGACACGAAGCTCGGTCCGGAGGAGATCACCCGGGACATCCCGAACGTCTCCGAGGAGGTCCTGGCCGACCTGGACGAGCGCGGCATCATCCGCATCGGTGCCGAGGTCGCGGCCGGTGACATCCTCGTCGGCAAGGTGACCCCCAAGGGCGAGACCGAGCTGACCCCGGAGGAGCGCCTGCTGCGCGCCATCTTCGGCGAGAAGGCCCGCGAGGTGCGCGACACCTCGCTCAAGGTCCCGCACGGCGAGTCCGGCACGGTGATCGAGGTCCGCACGTTCAACCGGGAGGACGGCGACGAGCTGCCCGCTGGCGTGAACGAGCTGGTCCGGGTGTACATCGCCCAGCGCCGCAAGATCACCGACGGCGACAAGCTCGCCGGCCGGCACGGCAACAAGGGCGTCATCTCCAAGATCCTGCCGGTGGAGGACATGCCGTTCCTCGCCGACGGGACGCCGGTGGACGTCATCCTCAACCCGCTGGGTGTGCCCGGCCGCATGAACGTCGGCCAGGTGCTGGAGACCCACCTCGGGTGGGTGGCCAAGCAGGGTTGGGACATCTCGCTCGCCGAGGGCGACGTGTCCTGGCGGGACGACGTGCCGTCCGTGGCCGCCGCGTCGGCGGCCGGGAACCCGGTCGCGACGCCGGTGTTCGACGGTGTGCCGGAGGAGACCCTGAGCGGTCTGCTCTCGACCACGCTGCCGAACCGAGACGGCGAGCGGATGGTGGGCCCGGACGGCAAGGCGCGGCTGTTCGACGGCCGCTCCGGTGAGCCGTTCCCGGACCCGGTGGCCGTCGGCTACATGTACATCCTCAAGCTGCACCACCTGGTCGACGACAAGATCCACGCCCGCTCGACCGGTCCGTACTCGATGATCACGCAGCAGCCGCTGGGTGGTAAGGCGCAGTTCGGTGGCCAGCGCTTCGGCGAGATGGAGGTGTGGGCCCTGGAGGCGTACGGCGCCGCCTACACGCTGCAGGAGCTCCTCACCATCAAGTCGGACGACGTGCCCGGCCGCGTCAAGGTCTACGAGGCGATCGTCAAGGGGGAGAACATCCCCGAGTCGGGCATCCCGGAGTCCTTCAAGGTGCTCCTCAAGGAGATGCAGTCGCTCTGCCTGAACGTCGAGGTGCTGTCGTCCGACGGCGTCCTCATCGACATGAAGGAGAACGACGACGAGGTCTACCGCGCCGCGGAGGAGCTCGGCATCGACCTGTCCCGGCGACCCAACGCCAGCAGCATCGAAGAGATCTGACGCCGAGCCCCGGTCCGGGTCGTCCCTCGTGGGCGGCTCCGTACCGGGCGCCGACACCCCAGCGACTCCATCCGTCGGGGGACCCGCCGGTCCCCGGCAAGCGAAGGAAGTAGGACCCCTTGCTCGACGTCAACGTCTTCGACGAGCTGCGCATCGGCCTGGCCACGGCCGACGACATCCGTGCCTGGTCGCACGGTGAGGTCAAGAAGCCCGAGACCATCAACTACCGGACCCTGAAGCCGGAGAAGGACGGTCTCTTCTGCGAGAAGATTTTCGGTCCCACCCGGGACTGGGAGTGCTACTGCGGCAAGTACAAGCGCGTGCGCTTCAAGGGCATCATCTGCGAGCGCTGTGGCGTGGAGGTCACGCGCTCGAAGGTGCGCCGTGAGCGCATGGGTCACATCGAGCTGGCCGCCCCGGTCACGCACATCTGGTTCTTCAAGGGTGTGCCGTCCCGGCTCGGCTACCTGCTCGACCTGGCGCCGAAGGACCTGGAGAAGGTCATCTACTTCGCGGCCTACATGATCACGTGGGTCGACGAGGACGGTCGTCAGGAGGATCTCCCGAATCTCCAGAACGAGATCGACCTGGAGAAGAAGGAGATCGCGGACCGCCGCGACAACGACATCAACACCCGCGCCCAGAAGCTCGAGGCCGACCTGGCCGAGCTCGAGGCCGAGGGTGCCAAGGCCGACGCCCGCCGCAAGGTGCGCGACTCCGCCGAGCGGGAGATGGCGGCGATCCGCAAGCGCGCGGACGCCGACATCGAGCGCCTGGACGCGGTCTGGGACCGGTTCAAGAACCTCAAGGTCTCCGACCTGGAGGGCGACGAGCAGCTCTACCGCCAGCTGCAGGACCGCTACGGCAACTACTTCGAGGGATCGATGGGCGCCGCGGCGATCCAGAAGCGCCTCGAGGCGTTCGACCTGGAGGCCGAGGCCGAGGCGCTGCGCGAGATCATCCGCAGCGGCAAGGGCCAGCGCAAGACCCGTGCCCTCAAGCGGCTCAAGGTCGTCAACGCGTTCCTCACGACGAACAACTCGCCGACCGGCATGGTGCTGGACGCGGTCCCGGTGATCCCGCCGGACCTGCGCCCGATGGTCCAGCTCGACGGTGGCCGCTTCGCGACCTCCGACCTGAACGACCTGTACCGCCGGGTCATCAACCGGAACAACCGGCTCAAGCGCCTGCTCGACCTGGGCGCGCCGGAGATCATCGTGAACAACGAGAAGCGGATGCTCCAGGAGGCCGTGGACTCGCTGTTCGACAACGGCCGCCGCGGCCGCCCGGTCACGGGCCCCGGCAACCGTCCGCTGAAGTCGATCTCCGACATGCTCAAGGGCAAGCAGGGTCGGTTCCGCCAGAACCTGCTCGGCAAGCGCGTCGACTACTCGGGCCGTTCGGTCATCGTCGTCGGCCCGCAGCTCAAGCTGCACCAGTGCGGCCTGCCCAAGCAGATGGCGCTCGAGCTGTTCAAGCCGTTCGTCATGAAGCGGCTGGTGGACCTCAACCACGCGCAGAACATCAAGAGCGCCAAGCGCATGGTCGAGCGCGCCCGCCCCGTGGTGTGGGACGTGCTCGAGGAGGTCATCACCGAGCACCCGGTGCTGCTGAACCGCGCGCCCACGCTGCACCGCCTGGGGATCCAGGCCTTCGAGCCGCAGCTCGTCGAGGGCAAGGCGATCCACCTGCACCCGCTCGTGTGCGCCGCGTTCAACGCGGACTTCGACGGCGACCAGATGGCCGTCCACCTGCCGCTGAGCGCGGAGGCGCAGGCCGAGGCCCGCATCCTCATGCTGTCCAGCAACAACATCCTCAAGCCGTCGGACGGTCGTCCGGTGACCATGCCCTCGCAGGACATGATCATCGGCCTGTACCACCTGACGAGCGACCGCGAGGACGCCGTCGGCGCGGGCCGGGCGTTCAGTTCGGTCTCCGAGGCGATCATGGCGTTCGACCAGGGCACCCTGGACCTCAACGCCGTGGTGAGGATCCGCTTCGACGACCTGGTGCTGTCCGAGGACGACGCGCCCGAGGGCTGGGAGCCCGGCACGCCGCTGCTGTTCGAGACGACCCTCGGGCGGGCGCTGTTCAACGAGCTGCTGCCGGTGGACTACCCGTACGAGAACGGCGTGGTCGACAAGAAGCGGCTGTCGGTCATCGTCAACGACCTGGCCGAGCGGTACCCGAAGGTCGAGGTCGCCGCGTCGCTGGACGCCCTGAAGGAGGCCGGCTTCCGCTGGGCCACCCGCTCAGGCGTCACGATCTCCATCTCGGACGTCGCCACCCCGGCGGTCAAGAAGGACATCCTCGAGGAGCACGAGGGACGCGCCGCCAAGGTGCAGGGCCAGTACGACAAGGGCCTCATCACCGACGACGAGCGTCGCCAGGAGCTCATCGAGATCTGGACGCAGGCCACCGACAAGGTCGCCAAGGCGATGCAGGAGAACTTCCCTGCCCGCAACACGGTGTACCGGATGGTCGGCTCGGGCGCTCGTGGCAACTGGATGCAGGTCCGGCAGATCGCCGGTATGCGCGGTCTGGTGGCCAACCCGAAGGGTGAGATCATCCCGCGCCCGATCAAGGCGAACTACCGCGAGGGGCTGTCGGTCCTGGAGTACTTCATCGCGACGCACGGCGCCCGCAAGGGTCTGGCGGACACCGCGCTGCGGACCGCCGACTCGGGGTACCTGACCCGTCGTCTGGTGGACGTCTCCCAGGACGTCATCGTCCGCGAGGAGGACTGCGGCACCGAGCGCGGCCTGACCATGCCGATCGGCGTGCCTGGCCCGGACGGAAAGCTGCGCCGCCACGACAAGGTGGAGACGAGCGTCTACTCGCGCACGCTGGCTACCGACGTCGAGATCGACGGGGAGGTCGTCGGTCGCGCGGGTGACGACGTCGGCGACGTGCTGCTCGACCGGCTGCTGGAGTCGGGCGTCACCGAGCTCAAGGTCCGCTCCGTGCTGACCTGCGAGTCGCGCGTCGGCACCTGCGCCAAGTGCTACGGCCGCTCGCTGGCGACCGGCAAGCTCGTCGACATCGGCGAGGCCGTGGGCATCATCGCGGCCCAGTCGATCGGCGAGCCCGGCACCCAGCTGACGATGCGCACCTTCCACACCGGTGGTGTCGCGTCGGCGGAGGACATCACGCAGGGTCTGCCGCGTGTCCAGGAGCTCTTCGAGGCCCGCACCCCCAAGGGTGAGGCGCCCATCGCCGAGTACTCGGGCCGCATCGCGATCGAGGAGGGTGACCGTTCGCGGCGCATCGTCCTCACCCCGGACGACGGCTCGGAGGAGATCTCCTACCCGATCACCAAGCGGTCGCGCCTGCTGGTGAACGACGGCGACCACGTGGCCGTCGGCACCCAGCTGGTGCAGGGCGCCGTCGACCCGAAGAAGGTGCTGCGCATCCTCGGCCCGCGGGCCACGCAGAAGCACCTGGTCGACGAGGTGCAGGAGGTCTACCGCTCGCAGGGCGTGGACATCCACGACAAGCACATCGAGGTCATCGTCCGGCAGATGCTGCGCCGCGTGACGGTGCTCGACTCCGGCAGCACCGACCTGCTGCCGGGTGAGCTCGCCGAGCGGGGCCGCTTCGAGGACGCCAACCGCAAGGCGGTCGCCGAGGGCGGTCAGCCCGCGTCCGGCCGTCCGGAGCTGATGGGCATCACGAAGGCGTCGCTCGCGACGGACTCGTGGCTGTCGGCCGCGTCCTTCCAGGAGACGACCCGGGTGCTCACCGAGGCCGCCATGTCGGGCCGGTCCGACCCGCTGCTCGGTCTCAAGGAGAACGTCATCCTCGGAAAGCTCATCCCCGCCGGCACGGGCCTGTCCCGCTACCGGAACATCGAGGTGGAGCCGACCGAGGAGGCAAAGGCCGAGCTGTACCCGACCTTCGGCTACGACGAGATCGACTTCCCCGCTCTGGGCCTCGGCTCGGGCGAGGCGATCCCGCTGGAGGACATCGACTTCGGCGACTTCCGCTGAGGTCACCCGCCCACGACACGGGGGCTCGTCGGTCAGCGACCGGCGGGCCCCCGGCTCGTCGGTGGCCGCTCGTCGGGCCCCGCCGTCGGTGGGTCGCTCGTCGGGCGGCCCCTGACGCCGTCGGCGGGGCGTCGCCCGGTGTCGGCTGCAGCGGGCGCCGGCCGACGGCGTCGTCCTCCTGTCGGCTGTGGTTCGCCGCGTGTTCGTGCGGGGTTTCGCTCCCCGAGGCGTCCCGGCGGGCCGTCGCGGGGGCGTCGGCCGGGGCGGTGGCCGGCCCGGACCGGACCTGCGACCACGTCGTCACCGCTGTCTTTGACGGTCCGACGACGCGGAAGGTAACGTAGGTCATCGTGCCCGCGCCGTCGGGCTCTCGCGCGTGCTCTCGCGCCGCCTCCCGTGCGGGGACGGTGGACGAGCGGCACCGGGTTCGCCTCCCCGCCGCGATCTCGACCCGCCGGTTCTCCCGATGGGTCGCCGAGCGGAGGACCGGGGCGACACGCCCGGGCGCGGGGGTCGGAGCGGGACGCAAGGCCTCCGGGGCAGTCGTGACGGACGACGATCCCCGACCATGCCGGCCGTCCAGGGTGACGGAGCCGGTCGACCAGAGCTCACCTACAGACACGGAGACGTAGTGCCTACGATCCAGCAGCTGGTCCGCAAGGGCCGGCAGGCGAAGACCAACAAGTCGAAGACGCCCGCGCTCAAGGGCAGCCCGCAGCGTCGTGGCGTGTGCACCCGCGTGTACACGACGACCCCGAAGAAGCCGAACTCGGCGCTGCGCAAGGTGGCGCGCGTGCGCCTGTCGAGCCAGGTCGAGGTCACGGCCTACATCCCCGGCGTCGGCCACAACCTGCAGGAGCACTCGATCGTGCTGGTGCGCGGCGGTCGTGTGAAGGACCTCCCCGGTGTCCGCTACAAGATCGTGCGCGGCGCGCTCGACACGCAGGGCGTGAAGAACCGCAAGCAGGCGCGCAGCCGCTACGGCGCGAAGAAGGGCTGACACCGATGCCTCGTAAGGGTCCCGCCCCGAAGCGGCCGCTCGTCGTCGACCCGGTCTACGGGTCCCCGGTCGTCACCCAGCTCATCAACAAGGTGCTGCTGGACGGCAAGAAGTCCGTCGCCGAGTCCATCGTCTACGGTGCCCTGGAGGGTGTCCGCGAGAAGACGCAGGGCGACCCGGTGGTCGTGCTCAAGCGCGCGCTCGACAACGTGCGCCCCTCCCTGGAGGTCCGCTCCCGCCGCGTCGGCGGTGCCACCTACCAGGTGCCGGTCGAGGTCCGGCCGGTGCGGGCGACCACGCTCGCGCTGCGCTGGCTGACCGACTTCTCGCGTGCTCGTCGCGAGAAGACGATGACCGAGCGCCTCATGAACGAGATCCTCGACGCCTCCAACGGCCTGGGCGCCGCGGTCAAGCGCCGCGAGGACATGCACAAGATGGCCGAGTCCAACCGGGCCTTCTCGCACTACCGCTGGTAGACCCGTCGTCCGCCGCTGGCCCGCCCCGTGTGGGCCGGCAGCGGACGAAGCCGAACCGACAAGGGGCAACTCACGTGGCACTGGACGTGCTGACGGACCTCACCAAGGTCCGCAACATCGGCATCATGGCGCACATCGATGCCGGCAAGACGACGACCACCGAGCGGATCCTGTTCTACACCGGGGTCAACTACAAGATCGGTGAGACCCACGACGGCGCGTCGACGACCGACTGGATGGAGCAGGAGCAGGAGCGCGGCATCACCATCACCTCCGCCGCGGTGACCTGCTTCTGGAAGAACAACCAGATCAACATCATCGACACACCCGGCCACGTGGACTTCACCGTCGAGGTCGAGCGCTCGCTGCGCGTCCTCGACGGCGCCGTCGCGGTGTTCGACGGCAAGGAGGGTGTCGAGCCCCAGTCGGAGACCGTGTGGCGGCAGGCGGACAAGTACAACGTCCCGCGCATCTGTTTCGTCAACAAGATGGACAAGCTCGGCGCGGACTTCTACTTCACGGTGAAGACCATCGTGGACCGCCTCAAGGCCAAGCCGCTGGTCCTGCAGCTCCCGATCGGTGCCGAGAACGACTTCGTCGGCGTCGTCGACCTGATCGAGCAGAAGGCGCTCGTCTGGCGCGGCGAGACCAAGATGGGTGAGAAGTACGAGGTCGAGGAGATCCCGGCCGACCTGGTGGACCGGGCCGCGGAGTACCGCGCCCAGCTGCTGGAGTCCGTCGCCGAGACCGACGAGACGCTGCTCGAGAAGTACCTCGGCGGTGAGGAGCTCACCGTCGCCGAGATCAAGGCCGGCATCCGCAAGCTCACCATCGCGGGCGAGGCGTACCCGGTGCTGTGCGGCTCGGCGTTCAAGAACAAGGGCGTGCAGCCCATGCTCGACGCCGTGATCGACTACCTGCCCTCGCCGAAGGACATCCCCGACGTCGCCGGTCACGCGATGGGCGACGAGGAGGAGGCGATCACGCGTCCGGCCGACGCCGACGCGCCGTTCTCGGCGCTGGCGTTCAAGGTCGCTGCGCACCCGTTCTTCGGCAAGCTCATCTACGTCCGGGTGTACTCGGGCAAGGTGGAGCAGGGCGCCCAGGTGCTCAACTCGACCAAGGGCAAGAAGGAGCGCATCGGGAAGCTCTTCCAGATGCACGCCAACAAGGAGAACCCGGTCGACGTCGCCACCGCCGGCCACATCTACGCGTTCATCGGCCTGAAGGACGTCACCACCGGTGACACCCTGACCGACCCGAGCGCCCCGGTGGTCCTGGAGTCCATGACCTTCCCGGAGCCGGTCATCGACGTCGCGATCGAGCCGAAGACCAAGGGCGACCAGGAGAAGCTCTCCGTCGCCATCCAGAAGCTCGCCGAGGAGGACCCGACGTTCCGGGTCAAGCTCGACGAGGAGACCGGCCAGACCGTCATCGGCGGCATGGGCGAGCTCCACCTGGACATCCTGGTCGACCGGATGCGTCGCGAGTTCAAGGTCGAGGCCAACGTCGGCAAGCCCCAGGTCGCGTACCGCGAGACCATCCGCCGCAAGGTGGAGAAGGTCGAGTACGTCCACAAGAAGCAGACCGGTGGCTCCGGGCAGTACGCGAAGGTCCAGGTGACCTTCGAGCCGCTGGACGCGGCGGAGGGCGAGCTCTACGAGTTCGAGAACGCCGTCACCGGTGGGCGCATCCCGCGTGAGTACATCCCGTCGGTCGACGCCGGTATCCAGTCCGCGATGCAGCTCGGTGTGCTCGCCGGCTTCCCGCTGGTGGGCGTCAAGGCGACGCTGATCGACGGCGCCTACCACGAGGTCGACTCCTCGGAGATGGCGTTCAAGATCGCGGGCTCGATGGTCCTCAAGGAGGCGGTCCGCAAGGCCGACCCGGTCCTGCTGGAGCCGGTCATGGCCGTCGAGGTCCGCACCCCCGAGGACTACATGGGTGATGTCATCGGCGACCTGAACTCCCGCCGCGGCATGATCCAGTCCATGGAGGACGCCACGGGTGTGAAGGTCATCCGCGCCCTGGTGCCCCTCTCCGAGATGTTCGGGTACGTCGGCGACCTGCGGTCGAAGACCCAGGGTCGCGCGGTGTACTCGATGCAGTTCGACAGCTACGCCGAGGTTCCTCGGAACGTTGCCGACGAGATCATCAAGAAGACCCGGGGCGAGTAGTCCCACAGGTCGACCCCTGTAGTACCGCACCATCCGACCCGTAGGACCGCGCGCTGGCAGCCGCCACGGTGGCTGCCCTCGCCGGCAATCTCTACCAGTCCTGAGGAGGACACCCAGTGGGCAAGGCGAAGTTCGAGCGGACGAAGCCGCACGTCAACATCGGGACCATCGGTCACGTCGACCACGGCAAGACGACGCTGACCGCCGCGATCTCGAAGGTGCTGCACGACAAGTACCCGGACCTGAACCCCTTCACGCCGTTCGACGAGATCGACAAGGCGCCGGAGGAGAAGCAGCGCGGTATCACCATCAACATCGCGCACGTCGAGTACCAGACCGAGAAGCGCCACTACGCGCACGTCGACGCTCCGGGTCACGCCGACTACATCAAGAACATGATCACCGGTGCGGCGCAGATGGACGGCGCCATCCTCGTGGTCGCCGCGACCGACGGCCCGATGGCCCAGACGCGTGAGCACGTGCTGCTCGCCCGTCAGGTCGGCGTGCCGTACCTGCTCGTGGCCCTCAACAAGACCGACATGGTCGACGACGAGGAGATCCTCGAGCTCGTCGAGGTCGAGGTCCGTGAGCTGCTCTCCTCGCAGGGCTTCCCCGGCGACGACGTGCCGGTCGTGCGCGTCTCCGGCCTGAAGGCCCTCGAGGGCGACCCGCAGTGGGTCAAGTCGGTCGAGGACCTGCTCGACGCCGTCGACGAGAACGTGCCGGACCCGGTGCGCGACATCGACAAGCCGTTCCTCATGCCGATCGAGGACGTGTTCACGATCACCGGTCGTGGCACCGTCGTCACCGGCCGTGTCGAGCGCGGTCAGCTCAAGGTGAACGAGGAGGTGGAGATCGTCGGTATCAAGGAGAAGGCGATCAAGACCACCGTCACCGGTGTCGAGATGTTCCGTAAGCTGCTCGACTACGCCGAGGCGGGCGAGAACGTCGGTCTGCTGCTCCGCGGCACCAAGCGCGAGGAGGTGGAGCGCGGCCAGGTCGTCGTGAAGCCGGGTTCGATCACCCCGCACACCGAGTTCGAGGGCCAGGTCTACATCCTGGCGAAGGACGAGGGTGGCCGTCACAACCCCTTCTACTCGAACTACCGTCCGCAGTTCTACTTCCGGACGACCGACGTCACCGGCGTCATCACGCTGCCCGAGGGCACGGAGATGGTCATGCCGGGCGACAACACCGAGATCCACGTGAACCTCATCCAGCCCATCGCCATGGAGGAGGGCCTCGGCTTCGCCATCCGTGAGGGTGGCCGGACCGTCGGCTCGGGCCGGGTCACGAAGATCATCAAGTGATCGCACCCCCTGCGGGGGGCTGATCGCGGACCAGAGGGGTCCGGGTGCCACCGCACCCGGACCCCTCTGCCGTCCCCGCGTCCTGGCCCGCCCGCGTCCTGGCCCGCCCGGCGGCGGGCGTCGGACCGCGACGGCGGGTGCTGTGCTCCGACGGCCGGTGCTGCGCCGCCCGCCATGGGAGCGTTCGACACGCCCTCGCGTCGTATCGCCCACCGTTGAAAAGGTCGCGCCGGGGCTGTGGACAGCGGCCGTGGTCGCACGGTGGCATGCCACGGTGTGCTGGTGGGGAACGAGCTGGCGGCAGAGGGGCGTGCGGCGACACGGGTCGTCGGCAGCGCCGATGCCCGGCGTGCCGGGCTGAGCGGCAAGGACCTCCGACGCGCCAGCGCTGCGGGTCGTCTGACGCGGGTGCGGCGGGACTCGTACGTGCAGAGCGAGGCCTGGTCGGGCGCGTCCGGCCGGGAACAGCACAGGCTCCGGGTGATCGCTGCCGCCAGGTCCCTGACGACGCCGGTGTTCTCGCACTATTCGGCAGCCGCCGTGTGGGGCCTGCCGCTGATCGGTCGCTGGCCGGACGAGGTGCACATCGTGCGGGAGCGCCGCGGCGGCGGCCGTTCGTGGCCCGGCGTGGTGTGCCACGGAGCGAGGAGACCGCCGCCCGTGACGATCCAGGAAGGTCTCGCCGTGACGACCGCGGCTCGCACCTTGCTCGACCTCGCCCGGGTGGCCTCCTTCCCGGCCGGCGTCGCTGCCGCCGATCACGTCCTGCGGTCAGGGCTTGCGACAGACGACGATCTCCTGGCGGAGCTGGAGGCCATGGGTCCCGTCCGCGGTTCGCGCCTCGCTCGACGGGTCGTCGACGTCGCGGACGCGAGGTCGGAGTCCGTCGGCGAGTCGTTGAGCCGCGCGCGGATGATCGAGCTCGGCGTCCCGTCGCCGGCGCTCCAGCATGAGGTGACCGATCGGCGTGGTCTGATCGGCCGGGTGGACTTCTGGTGGGCGGAGCGGAGGCTCGTCGGCGAGTTCGACGGCCGGCTCAAGTACCGGGTCGACGGGATCGGCGACACACGAGCGTTGGAAGAACGGGTGTGGGCGGAGAAGATCCGTGAGGACCGAATGCGTGCGGCCGGCGTGAACGTCACGCGGTGGACGTGGGCCGTGGCACTGGACCGGAGTCGCTTCGCCCAGCACCTCACCGACGCCGGCCTCCCCGTCCTCCCGTTGCCCTGACGCCGTCGCCGTCGCCGGCGCGTCCGGCGCTGCGAGGGCGGGTGTCGTGCGCGCCGCCGTCGGGTCGCATCGCCCGCCGTCGGGCCGCACGGCACGCCGTCGGGTCGTGGCGGGCAAGCGGAGGAGGCCGTCGCGCGCGACGGGCGTCAGGCCGGACGGGTGGGCGGCCGGAGCAGGGGTGGTGGGAATCAGGCCGGACGGGTGGGCGGGCCGAGCAGGGGTGGCGGGCGACAGGCGCGACGGGCAACAGAGGTGGCGGGCGACAGGCGCGGCGGGCGACAGACGAGGCAGGCACCGGGGCCAGATGGGCCGGCCGGCCGCGTCGCGGCCCCAGTGGCCGGGGCGGATTGGTGTTATCGCGGGGGGTCTGGCACACTGTTCCGGTTGCCCTTTCCGGGGTGGCGCGTTCGCGCGCGCCGCGACGGGTGGGGGCTGGGACACGTGGCGGACGTGTGAACCCCGGGGTCACCCGGTGGGGGCGTCCGACGACAACCAACGACCCCGTACCGCAACGGTACGCAGCGCACGAGTGTGCCGCGTTCAGCGACACGCCCGAGTGCGGGGGTCGGACGGACCGGATCGAAGAGAGAGAAGTAGACGACGCCATGGCGGGACAGAAGATCCGCATCCGGCTCAAGTCCTACGACCACGAGGTCATCGACAGCTCGGCGCGCAAGATCGTCGACACGGTGACCCGCGCTGGTGCGTCGGTCGTGGGCCCGGTGCCGCTGCCGACGGAGAAGAACGTCTTCTGCGTCATCCGGTCGCCTCACAAGTACAAGGACAGCCGTGAGCACTTCGAGATGCGCACGCACAAGCGGCTGATCGACATCATCGACCCCACGCCCAAGGCCGTCGACTCGCTCATGCGGCTCGACCTGCCGGCGGACGTGAACATCGAGATCAAGCTCTGATCGCTGGGAAGGAACATCCATGAGCACCCAGCAGAACGCGCGCTCCGTCACGGCGCTGCTCGGGACCAAGCTCGGCATGACCCAGGTGTGGGACGAGGCCGGGCGCCTCGTGCCGGTCACGGTCGTCGAGGTCGGGACCAACGTCGTGACCCAGGTGCGCTCCGCTGACACGGACGGCTACGCCGCGGTGCAGCTGGCCTACGGCCAGATCGACCCGCGCAAGGTGACCAAGCCGCTCAAGGGCCACTTCGAGAAGGCGGGGGTCACCCCTCGTCGGCACGTGGCCGAGATCCGCACTGCCGACGCCTCCGAGTTCACGCTCGGCCAGGAGATCACCGCCGCGGTGTTCGAGGCCGGCACCCTCGTCGACGTCGTCGGCACGACCAAGGGCAAGGGCACCGCCGGTGTCATGAAGCGTCACGGCTTCGCCGGTGTGAGCGCCTCCCACGGTTCGCACCGCAACCACCGCAAGCCCGGTTCGATCGGCGCCGCGTCGACCCCGTCGCGCGTCTTCAAGGGCCTGCGGATGGCCGGTCGGATGGGTGTCGCCCGTCAGACCACCCAGAACCTGACCGTGCACGCGGTCGACGCCGAGAAGGGTCTGCTGCTCGTCAAGGGCGCCGTCCCGGGCCCCAAGGGCGGCGTCGTGCTCGTGCGTACCGCTGCGAAGGGTGCGTGAGCGTCATGAGCGACACGCTGACCGTCGACGTCGTCGACCCGCAGGGCAAGAAGGCCGGCCAGGCCGAGCTGCCCGCGGACGTCTTCGACGTGCAGACGAACGTCCCGCTGATCCACCAGGTCGTCGTCGCCCAGCTCGCCGCCGCGCGGCAGGGCACCCACGACACCAAGACCCGTGGTGAGGTCAGCGGTGGCGGCAAGAAGCCGTACAAGCAGAAGGGCACCGGCCGCGCGCGCCAGGGCTCGACCCGTGCGCCGCAGTTCGCCGGCGGTGGCACCGTCCACGGCCCGACGCCGCGCGACTACGCGCAGCGGACCCCGAAGAAGATGAAGGCCGCGGCGCTCCGTGGTGCTCTCTCGGACCGCGCCCGTGCCGGTCGCGTGCACGTCGTCACCGGCTTCGCCCCGGGCACGGCCCCGTCGACCAAGGCCGCCCTCGCGGTGCTCGACAACCTCTCGGGCCGCAAGCACGTGCTCGTCGTCGTGGAGCGCTCGGACGAGATCACCTGGAAGTCGCTGCGGAACGTCGAGCGGGTGCACCTGCTCGTCGCGGACCAGCTCAACACCTACGACGTGCTCGTCTCCGACGACGTCGTGTTCACGCAGGGCGCGCTCGACGCGTTCCTCGGGGGCGCGGGCGTGGGCGCGGGCGCGCAGGAGGAGGCCAAGTGAGCACCGTCGGCAAGGACCCGCGCGACATCCTGATCGCTCCGGTCGTCTCCGAGAAGAGCTACGGCCTGCTCGACGAGGGCAAGTACACGTTCCTCGTCGACCCGCGGGCCAACAAGACGGAGATCAAGATCGCCGTCGAGCAGGTGTTCGGCGTGAAGGTCGACTCGGTCAACACGGCCAACCGTCAGGGCAAGGCCCGCCGGACCCGGTTCGGCATCGGCCGCCGCAAGGACACGAAGCGTGCGATCGTCACCCTCCGCGAGGGCACGATCGACATCTTCGGTGGACCGGTCGGCTGAGCGGCCCGGAAGGATCTGAGGACTCATGGGAATCCGTAAGTACAAGCCGACGACGCCGGGCCGCCGTGGCTCGTCCGTCGCCGACTTCGTCGAGATCACGCGCTCGGAGCCGGAGAAGTCGCTCGTCCGCCCGCTGCACAAGACGGGCGGCCGGAACTCGACCGGTCGCGTGACCACCCGCCACCAGGGCGGCGGCCACAAGCGCGCCTACCGCGTGATCGACTTCCGTCGTCACGACAAGGACGGCGTGCCGGCCAAGGTCGCGCACATCGAGTACGACCCGAACCGCACGGCGCGCATCGCGCTGCTGCACTACGCGGACGGTGAGAAGCGCTACATCCTGGCGCCGAACCGGCTGTCGCAGGGCGACGTCGTCGAGAACGGTCCGGCCGCCGACATCAAGCCCGGCAACAACCTGCCGCTGCGCAACATCCCCACCGGTACGGTCATCCACGCCATCGAGCTGCGGCCCGGCGGCGGCGCGAAGATCGCCCGCTCGGCGGGGACGTCGGTGCAGCTCGTCGCGAAGGACGGCCCGTACGCGCAGCTGCGCATGCCGTCCGGCGAGATCCGCAACGTCGACCTGCGCTGCCGCGCGACGATCGGCGAGGTCGGCAACGCCGAGCAGTCGAACATCAACTGGGGCAAGGCCGGCCGCATGCGGTGGAAGGGCAAGCGCCCCGCCGTCCGTGGCGTCGCCATGAACCCGATCGACCACCCGCACGGTGGTGGTGAGGGCAAGACCTCCGGCGGTCGCCACCCGGTGAGCCCGTGGGGTCAGCCCGAGGGCCGCACCCGTCGTCCGAACAAGCCGAGCGACAAGCTGATCGTCCGCCGTCGTCGCACCGGCAAGAAGCGCTGATAGGAGCCCCGGAGAATGCCTCGCAGCCTCAAGAAGGGCCCGTTCGTCGACGACCACCTGCAGAAGAAGGTCGACGCGCAGAACGCGGCCGGGAGCAAGAACGTCATCAAGACGTGGTCCCGTCGTTCGGTCATCACCCCGGACTTCCTGGGCCACACGTTCGCCGTGCACGACGGGCGCAAGCACACCCCGGTGTTCGTCACCGAGGCGATGGTCGGGCACAAGCTCGGCGAGTTCGCCCCCACGCGGACGTTCCGCGGCCACGAGAAGGACGACCGGAAGGGCCGTCGCCGCTGACCCCCGGGTCACGGTGACGCCTGACGGCAGAGACAAGAAGGCAGGACAGCGATGGAAGCCAAGGCGAAGGCGCGGTTCGTCCGTGTCACGCCCCAGAAGGCCCGACGCGTCGTGGACCTCATCCGTGGCAAGCAGGCCGGCGAGGCCGTCTCGGTGCTGAAGTTCGCGCCGCAGGCCGCCGGGGTGACGGTTCTCAAGGTCGTCGAGTCGGCGATCGCCAACGCCCGTGAGGCCGCCAAGCGCGGCAACGAGCGGCTCGACGAGGCCGACCTGTACATCTCGGAGGCGTTCGTCGACGAGGGCCCGACGCTCAAGCGGTTCCGTCCGCGGGCGCAGGGCCGTGCGGGCCGGATCAACAAGCGCACCAGCCACATCACCGTGGTCGTCGCGGAGCGCGTCAGCACCAAGGGAGGGGCCCGCTAGTGGGACAGAAGGTCAACCCGCTCGGGTACCGCCTGGGCATCACCACCGACCACCGGTCGCGCTGGTTCGCGGACTCGACGAAGCCGGGTCAGCGCTACCGCGACTACGTGCGCGAGGACGTGCAGATCCGCAAGCTCATGAGCACGGGTCTGGAGCGCGCCGGCATCGCCAAGGTGGAGATCGAGCGCACCCGTGACCGCGTGCGCGTCGACATCCACACCGCCCGCCCGGGCATCGTCATCGGGCGTCGCGGGGCGGAGGCCGACCGCATCCGTGGCGAGCTGGAGAAGCTCACCGGCAAGCAGGTGCAGCTCAACATCCTCGAGGTCAAGAACGCCGAGATCGAGGCGCAGCTCGTGGCGCAGGGGATCGCCGAGCAGCTTGCGAGCCGCGTGTCGTTCCGCCGCGCCATGCGCAAGGGCATCCAGTCGGCGCAGCGCGCCGGCGCCAAGGGCGTCCGGGTGCAGGTGTCCGGCCGTCTCGGCGGCGCGGAGATGAGCCGCACGGAGTTCTACCGCGAAGGCCGGGTGCCGCTGCACACGCTGCGCGCGAACATCGACTACGGCTTCTTCGAGGCCCGCACCACCTTCGGGCGCATCGGCGTGAAGGTGTGGGTCTACAAGGGCGACATGACCGAGAAGGAGTTCGCCCGCGAGCAGGCGTCGCAGGCCCCGCGTCCGTCGCGCGGTCCGCGGGGCGAGCGGGGGGACCGCGGTCCGCGCGGCGGCGGTCGTCGTGACCGCGGCGGCGAGGCTCCGGCCGGTGCCGCCCCCGCGACCGAGAGCGCAGCCCCGGCGGCCGAGGCCCCCGCGGCTCCCGAGACCGGAACGGAGGCCTGAGCCGTGCTGATCCCGCGCAGGCTGAAGCACCGCAAGCAGCACCACCCCGGGCGCTCCGGCGTCGCGACCGGTGGCACGACGATCTCCTTCGGCGACTACGGCATCCAGGCTCTCGAGCCCGCCTACGTCACCAACCGGCAGATCGAGGCCGCGCGTATCGCGATGACCCGTCACATCAAGCGTGGTGGGAAGGTGTGGATCAACATCTACCCCGACCGTCCGCTGACGAAGAAGCCCGCTGAGACCCGCATGGGCTCCGGCAAGGGCTCGCCGGAGTGGTGGGTCGCGAACGTCAAGCCGGGCCGAGTGATGTTCGAGCTCGCCGGTGTCCCGGAGCCGCTGGCGCGCGAGGCCATGCGCCGCGCGCAGCACAAGCTCCCGATGAAGACCCGTTTCGTGGTGCGCGAGGGTGGTAACTGATGGCTATCGGAACCAAGGAGCTGGCTCCTGACGAGCTGGACGCCTTCGACGACGAGAAGCTGGTCGCCGAGCTGAAGAAGGCCAAGGAGGAGCTGTTCAACCTCCGCTTCCAGTCCGCGACCGGTCAGCTCGAGAGCCACGGGCGTCTCAAGGCGGTCCGTCGCGACATCGCGCGGATCTACACGATCCTGCGCGAGCGCGAGCTCGGCATCCGTACCGCTCCGAGCGCGAGCGAGTGAGGCAACGATGAACGAGAAGCACACCACCGCGACGGCTGAGCACCGCGCGTACCGCAAGACCCGCCGGGGCTACGTCGTCTCCGACAAGATGGAGAAGACCGTCGTCGTCGAGGTCGAGGACCGCGTCAAGCACCCGCTGTACGGCAAGGTCATGCGCCGCACGAGCAAGGTCAAGGCGCACGACGAGCAGAACACCGCCGGCATCGGCGACCTCGTCCTGATCATGGAGACCCGCCCGCTGTCGGCCACCAAGCGGTGGCGCCTGGTGGAGATCCTCGAGAAGGCCAAGTAAGCAGCACCACCCCCAGTTGCCCACGGGTGCGGGCGGCGACCGCCCTCCGCGCGACGTGTGCATCACGGCAACTATCCGTTCGGCCAGGCTCCGGCCCCGGTGTGCGACATGCGCAGACCCACGGGCCGGAGAACCCGCCAGACGACAGGAGTAGGGACCAATGATCCAGCAGGAGTCGCGACTGCGTGTCGCCGACAACACGGGTGCGAAGGAGATCCTCTGCATCCGTGTGCTCGGTGGCTCGGGCCGTCGCTACGCCGGCATCGGCGACGTCATCGTCGCCACGGTGAAGGACGCGATCCCCGGCGGCAACGTCAAGAAGGGCGACGTGGTCAAGGCCGTGGTCGTGCGCACCCGCAAGGAGCGCCGGCGTCCGGACGGCTCGTACATCAAGTTCGACGAGAACGCGGCCGTGATCCTCAGGAACGACGGTGAGCCCCGCGGGACGCGCATCTTCGGCCCGGTCGGGCGCGAGCTGCGCGACAAGAAGTTCATGAAGATCATCTCGCTGGCGCCGGAGGTGCTCTGACATGGCGAAGATCAAGAAGGGCGACCTCGTCGTCGTCATCTCGGGCCGTGACAAGGGTCGCCAGGGCCGGGTGCTGGAGGTCCTCACCCAGTCGCAGCGGGTCGTCGTGGAGGGCGTCCAGCGCGTGCAGAAGCACGTGAAGGCCGGCCAGACGGCGCGCGGCACGCGCACCGGCGGCATCGAGACCGTCGAGGCGCCCATCCACATCAGCAACGTGATGCTGGTGGACCCGGAGACCAAGCGGGGTACCCGGGTCGGCTACCGCACCGAGCAGGTCGAGCGCGACGGTCGGACCCGCACCGTGCGGGTCCGCGTCGCGAAGCGTTCCGGTAAGGACATCTGATGAGCGAGACCACGATCGCCGCTCCGGCGCAGCCGCGACTCAAGGCGCGCTACAACGAGGAGATCCGCGACGCCCTGCGGGAGCGGTTCGGCCACGAGAACGTCATGCAGGTCGCGCGCCTGGTGAAGGTCGTCGTGAACATGGGCGTCGGCGAGGCCGCGAAGGACTCCAAGCTCATCGAGGGCGCGGTCCGCGACCTGTCCCTCATCACGGGCCAGAAGCCGCAGGTCACCAAGGCCCGCAAGTCCATTGCGCAGTTCAAGCTGCGCGAGGGCATGCCGATCGGCGCCCACGTGACGCTGCGCGGTGACCGGGCGTGGGAGTTCCTCGACCGGTTGCTGTCGACCGCGCTGCCGCGCATCCGTGACTTCCGCGGGCTGTCGCCGCAGCAGTTCGACGGTCACGGCAACTACACCTTCGGCCTCGTGGAGCAGTCCGTGTTCCACGAGATCGACCAGGACAAGATCGACCGTGTCCGCGGCATGGACGTCACCGTGGTCACCACCGCCACGACGGACGACGAGGGGCGCGAGCTCCTCCGGCTCCTCGGCTTCCCGTTCAAGGAGAACTGACATGGCGAAGACCGCGCTGATCAACAAGGCCGCCGGCAAGCAGAAGTTCGCCGTGCGCGCCTACACGCGCTGCCAGCGCTGCGGGCGCCCGCACTCGGTGTACCGCAAGTTCGGCCTGTGCCGGATCTGCGTGCGCGAGATGGCGCACCGCGGCGAGCTGCCGGGCGTCACCAAGAGCAGCTGGTAAGGACCACACGACGTCGGTAGGTCCCGTCCCACGGCGGACGGGATACCCCGGCGAGGAAGGGCACGAGCCCCTATGACCATGACCGACCCGATCGCAGACTTCCTGACGCGTCTGCGCAACGCGAACTCGGCCCACCACGACACGGTGGTGATCCCGTTCTCGAAGCTCAAGTCGCACATTGCGGAGATCCTGCAGGCCGAGGGCTACATCACCGGCTGGACCGTCGAGGACGCCGAGGTGGGCAAGAACCTCGTCGTCAGCCTCAAGTACGGCCCGAACCGCGAGCGTGCGCTCGCCGGCGTCAAGCGCGTGTCCAAGCCGGGCCTGCGCGTGTACGCCAAGTCGACCAACCTGCCGAAGGTGCTCGGCGGCCTGGGCGTGGCGATCCTGTCCACGTCCTCGGGGCTGCTCACCGACAAGCAGGCCGCCAAGAAGGGCGTGGGCGGGGAAGTCCTCGCCTACGTCTGGTAAGCCCGAGACGGAAAGGAGACAGCCATGTCCCGAATCGGCAAGATCCCCGTCCCGGTGCCCGCCGGCGTGGAGGTCAGCATCGACGGCCAGGTCGTGACCGTGAAGGGCCCGAAGGGGACCCTCACGCACACCATCGCGCAGCCCATCCAGGTCGCGCGGGACGACGCCGGCGCCCTCGTGGTCACTCGGCCGGACGACGAGCGCCAGTCGCGCTCGCTGCACGGCCTGACCCGCACGCTGCTGGCCAACCTGGTCACCGGTGTGACGCAGGGCTACAGCAAGAAGCTCGAGATCGTCGGCACCGGTTACCGCGTGACGGCCAAGGGCTCGGACCTCGAGTTCGCGCTCGGCTTCAGCCACCCGGTGCAGGTCTCCGCCCCGGAGGGCATCACCTTCGTCGTCGAGACGCCCACCCGGTTCTCGGTCGAGGGCATCGACAAGCAGCAGGTGGGCGAGGTCGCCGCGAACATCCGCAAGATCCGCAAGCCCGAGCCGTACAAGGGCAAGGGCGTGCGGTACGCGGACGAGGTCGTGCGCCGCAAGGTCGGAAAGGCTGGGAAGTAAGCCATGGCGATCAGCATCAAGGGCAAGGGCAAGGCGATCGCCCGCCAGCGTCGCCACCTGCGTCTGCGCAAGAAGGTCGTGGGCACCGCCGAGCGTCCCCGCCTGGTCGTGACCCGCTCCTCGCGGCACATCACGGCCCAGGTCGTGGACGACGCGGTGGGCCACACGGTCGCGTACGCGTCCACGCTGGAGGCCGACCTGCGGTCCGCCGAGGGCGACAAGACGGCCAAGGCTCGCCGGGTCGGCGAGCTCGTCGCCGAGCGGGCGAAGGCCGCCGGCGTCGAGGCGGTCGTGTTCGACCGCGGCGGCAACAAGTACCACGGCCGAGTGGCCGCGGTGGCCGACGGCGCCCGCGAGGGCGGCCTGGCGCTGTGACCATGAACGTGCGACCGAGGAAGAGGACTGTCTGATGGCTGCTCCTGCGCGCAGCAACACCGGTGCCCAGGGCGCCGGAGGTGGCGACCGCCGTGAGGGCGGCCGTCGTGATGGCGGACGTCGTGGTGACGCCGCCGAGAAGAGCTCGTTCGTCGAGCGGGTCGTGACCATCAACCGCGTGGCCAAGGTCGTCAAGGGCGGCCGCCGGTTCAGCTTCACCGCGCTCGTCGTGGTGGGTGACGGTGACGGCACGGTGGGCGTCGGCTACGGCAAGGCCAAGGAGGTGCCCGCGGCGATCGCCAAGGGTGTCGAGGAGGCGAAGAAGAACTTCTTCCGCGTCCCGCGCATCCAGGGCACCATCCCGCACCCGGTGCAGGGTGAGGCCGCGGCCGGGGTCGTGTTCCTGCGTCCTGCCTCGCCGGGTACCGGTGTGATCGCCGGTGGTCCGGTGCGTGCGGTGCTGGAGTGCGCCGGTATCCACGACGTGCTGAGCAAGTCGCTCGGCTCGTCGAACGCGATCAACATCGTGCACGCGACGGTCGAGGCCCTGCGCGGTCTCGAGGAGCCGCAGGCCGTGGCCGCCCGTCGTGGGCTGCCGTTGGAGGACGTCGTGCCGGCCCCGCTGCTGCGGGCGCAGGCCGCCGGCCGTGCCGAGGCCGCTGCGAAGGTGAGTGCGTGATGGCCCGTCTCAAGGTGACCCAGACGAAGTCCGCCATCGGCGGCAAGCAGAACCAGCGCGACACGCTGCGCACCCTGGGCCTGAAGCGGATCGGCGACGTCGTCGTCAAGGAGGACCGTCCCGAGATCCGCGGCATGGTCAAGACGGTGACGCACCTCGTCGCGGTCGAGGAGGTCGAGTGACCATGGCGGACGAGAAGGACACCGCCCCGGAGGAGAAGGCAGAGGCGAAGGCCCCGGCCAAGAAGGCTCCGGCGAAGAAGGCCGAGGCGGCTGAGGCCGCTGGGGCCGCGGAGAAGAAGCCGCGCGCGACGAAGGCCGCTGCTGAGAAGGCGGAGGCCACCGAGGCGGCTCCCGCGGCGAAGGCTGCGGACAAGCCCGCCAAGGCCAAGCCGAGCGCGGCGGCCGCGAAGGCGGCTGCCGAGGCGGCCCAGCCGGGTGCGGGCGGCACGCTCAAGGTGCACCACCTGCGTCCTGCCCCGGGCGCCCACACCGCGAAGACCCGTGTCGGTCGCGGTGAGGCGTCCAAGGGCAAGACGGCCGGCCGTGGCACCAAGGGCACGAAGGCCCGCTACCAGGTGCCCGTGCGCTTCGAGGGTGGCCAGATGCCGCTGCACATGCGGCTGCCGAAGCTGCGTGGCTTCCGGAACCCGTTCCGGGTCGAGTACCAGGTCGTCAACCTGGACAAGCTCTCGGCCCTGTACCCGGACGGCGGCGACGTGACGGTCGCCGACCTGGTGGCCAAGGGTGCGGTCCGCAAGGGCGCCCCGGTCAAGGTGCTCGGCACCGGTGAGCTCACGGTCAAGGTCTCCGTCGCGGTGGACGCCTACTCGGCGTCCGCGAAGGAGAAGATCGTGGCGGCCGGCGGAAGCATCACGCAGGACTGAGGCTGACAACGGGGCCGGTGGGGTCGTCGCTCCCCACCGGCCCCGTTCCCATGTCAGGGACCATCGGTTAAGGTTCCCCGGGTGTCCGCGGCGGCCGCGGCCACCGGCACGAGAACCGGTCATCTCGGACCGGCCAGACGCCGCCCGCGGGTGGCACAGGAGGACAGGTGCTCAGCGCATTCGTGCGGGCGTTCAGGACGCCCGACCTGCGGCGCAAGCTGCTCTTCACCATCGGGATCATGGTGGTCTTCCGGATCGGCTCGTTCCTGCCGACTCCGGGGGTCTCCTACCCGAACGTGCAGCTCTGCATCGAGCAGGCGGGCAACAACGACCTGCTGGGGCTGGTGAACCTGTTCAGCGGCGGGGCGCTGCTCCAGCTGTCGGTGTTCTCGCTCGGGATCATGCCGTACATCACGGCCAGCATCATCATCCAGCTGCTGCGGGTGGTGATCCCCCGGTTCGAGGAGCTCCACAAGGAGGGCCAGTCCGGCACCGCCAAGCTCACGCAGTACACCCGCTACCTGACGATCGCGCTGGCGGTCCTCCAGTCCACGACCGTCATCACGGTCGCCCGCTCCGGTCAGCTCTTCAGCGGCTGCACCGTCGACGTCATCCCGAGCAGCAGCTGGGTCACGCTGCTCATCATGGTCATCACGATGACCGCGGGCACCGGCCTGATCATGTGGCTCGGCGAGCTCATCACCGAGCGCGGCGTCGGCAACGGCATGTCGCTGCTCATCTTCACCTCCATCGCCGCGAGCTTCCCGACGGCCATGTGGTCGATCGCCGGCGGTGACAACGGCGTCTCGAAGTTCCTGGTGGTGCTCGTCATCATCGTGCTGGTCATCGGACTGGTCGTCTTCGTGGAGCAGTCGCAGCGCCGGGTGCCGGTGCAGTACGCGAAGCGGATGGTCGGCCGGCGCATGTACGGCGGGTCGAGCACCTACATCCCGATCAAGATCAACATGGCCGGCGTGATCCCGGTGATCTTCGCCTCCTCGCTCCTCGCGATCCCCGGCCTGGTGGCGCAGTTCGGCGACCAGACCCAGGGCTGGGTGCAGTGGATCAGCCGCAACATCGCACCGTCGAGCTCGCCGCTGCACATCGCGCTGTACGTCGTGCTGATCATCTTCTTCTGCTACTTCTACACGGCGATCACGTTCAACCCCGACGAGGTGGCGGACAACATGAAGCGCTACGGCGGCTTCATCCCCGGCATCCGAGCCGGCCGGCCGACCGCCGAGTACCTCGACTACGTCATCACGCGCATCACCGCGCCGGGGTCCGTCTACCTCGCGCTCGTCGCGCTGGTGCCGATCCTCGCGTTCGCGGTGCTCCAGGTCGGCCAGAACATCCCGTTCGGTGGGTCCTCGATCCTCATCGTCGTCGGTGTGGGTCTGGAGACCGTGAAGCAGATCGAGTCCCAGCTCCAGCAGCGGCACTACGAAGGGTTCTTGCGTTGATCGTCGCCTGTCATCTCGTCCCGTCGATCGTGGCGGTGAGGCGATGAGCGCGCCCACCGGGGTCAACGCCCGCCTGGTGCTGCTCGGTCCGCCCGGGGCCGGCAAGGGGACGCAGGCCGCCCGGCTCGCGCAGTCGCTGGACGTGCCGGCCATCTCGACCGGTGACATCTTCCGCGCGAACATCAAGGGCGGCACCCAGCTGGGTCGCACCGTCCAGGAGTACACGGCGCGCGGCGAGCTCGTCCCCGACTCAGTGACGAACGCGATGGTGCGCGACCGCCTCGCGCAGGACGACGCCGCGGAGGGCTTCCTGCTCGACGGGTACCCACGCAACGTCGCCCAGGTCGCCGAGCTCGACGCGATCTTGTCGGAGTCCGGCCGCACGCTGGACCTGGCGGTGGAGCTCACCGCGGACCCGGAGGTCGTCGTGGAGCGTCTGCTCCGGCGCGCGCAGATCGAGGGCCGCGAGGACGACACGGAGGACGTGATCCGGCACCGGCTCGACGTCTACGCCGAGCAGACGGCGCCGATCGCCCAGGTGTACGCCGACCGGGGCCTGCTGGTGCAGGTGGACGGGATCGGCGAGGTCGACGAGGTGACCCAGCGGCTGCTGGCGGCGATCGGACGGCGCTGAGCATGGCCCTCTTCGGTCGCGAACGGATCGAGTACAAGACCCCCGAGCAGGTGTGCGCCATGCGGCGCGCCGGCCTGGTGGTGGCCGACGCCCTGGACGCGGTGCGCGAGCGCGTGGCGCCGGGGGTGACGACGGCGGAGCTGGACGAGGTCGCCGCGCGGGTCATCAAGGACGCCGGAGCGACGCCCTCCTTCCTCGGCTACCACGGCTACCCGGCGACGGTGTGCGTCTCGGTGAACGACGAGGTGGTGCACGGCATCCCCGGTCCGCGGGTGCTCGAGCCCGGTGACGTGGTCTCCGTGGACTGCGGCGCGGTGGTGGCGGGCTGGCACGGCGACTCGGCGATCACCGTGGTGCTGGACGGCGGCGACCCGGAGGACCAGACGCTCGCCACGATCACGGAGCAGGCCATGTGGGCCGGCATCGCGGCGCTCGCCGGCGGTGACCGGCTCGGCGTCGTGGGGGAGGCCGTGGAGGACGTGGTCGACCGCGCGCAGGCCGAGGGGCGCAACGGCGGGACACGGTACGGGATCCTCGAGGAGTACGTGGGCCACGGCATCGGCACCGCGATGCACCAGCCGCCCGACGTGCTGAACTATCGCGCGCGCGACCGTGGCCCCCGGCTGCGGCCCGGCCTGTGCGTCGCCGTCGAGCCGATGATCACCCGTGGCGAGCGGCACACCCAGGTGCTGGACGACGACTGGACCGTGGTGACCGACGACGGGTCGCACGCCTCGCACTGGGAGCACACCGTGGCGATCCTCGACGAGGGGATCTGGGTGCTGACGGCCCGCGACGGCGGCGCCGCGGCGCTGGCGGCGCACGGAGTGACGGTCGCGGCGCTGACGGACTGAGGCGGCGTCCGCATAGCACCGTTTCGCCCACCGCGCGGGATGCCGTAAGATGTTCCGTTGGGTGTGTTGCGCCCGTCAGTGCCGCATGTCTACCGCCGACCCGGACTCGTCCGGGGCTTCGGCCGGACGGCGGCGGGAGCAGCCGCTCTCCAGGAGCGTCAATCCGTCCCGTGCCTCGTGCGTGGGTCGGTGGGGCGTTCGCGGAGGCAGCGATCGGACCGACAGTTAGCGGAGGACATGGCGAAGAAGGACGGTGTCATCGAGATCGAGGGCAGCGTCGTGGAGGCTCTGCCGAACGCGATGTTCCGCGTGGAGCTCACCAACGGCCACAAGGTGCTCGCCCACATCTCGGGCAAGATGCGCCAGCACTACATCCGGATCCTCCCCGAGGACCGTGTGGTGGTGGAGCTGAGCCCGTACGACCTGTCCCGCGGTCGGATCGTCTACCGCTACAAGTAACGACTACACACGCCGTCGTGCCCGGCCTGCCGGGCGGTGCGGCGGCGAGAGGCATGCGATGAAGGTCAAGCCGAGCGTCAAGAAGATCTGCGACAAGTGCAAGGTGATCCGCCGGCACGGTCGCGTCCAGGTGATCTGCGAGAACCTGCGCCACAAGCAGCGCCAGGGCTGAGCCCTGGCCGCCTGGCGGCACACCGGCCGGCACCCGTCGGCCACAGCACGACGGCCCTCTCTGTGAGGGTCGGCACAGCGCACCACCACTTCGGGCGGTGACGGGCCTCGCGGCTCGTGGGCCCGTCGAACCCTCGGTCGGAGGCCGGGGCCCGCAGTCGCGGGAGGGCGGTGCGGGAGACCTCCGACGCAGTACAGGAGCCACCAGACGATGGCACGTCTCATCGGCGTCGACCTCCCCCGCGAGAAGCGGCTGGAGATCGCGCTCACCTACATCTACGGGGTCGGCCGGACCCGCGCGCAGCAGACGCTCGCCGCGACCGGCATCAGCCCGGACGTCCGCGTGAAGGACCTCGGCGACGCCGAGCTCGTCGCGCTGCGCGACTACCTCGAGGCGAGCTTCAAGCTCGAGGGCGACCTGCGCCGTGAGGTCGCCGCGGACATCCGCCGCAAGGTCGAGATCGGCTGCTATGAGGGCCTGCGTCACCGCCGTGGCCTTCCGGTGCGTGGTCAGCGCACCAAGACCAACGCGCGCACCCGCAAGGGCCCGAAGCGCACCGTCGCCGGCAAGAAGAAGGCCGGGCGAAAGTAGTCCCGACGCCCGTGCGCCGCACCTACCGGTGCCGTGCGGCGCGGGCTCGGACCTCCGACCTGCAGACCACGAGAGAAGAAGCAGATGCCTCCCAAGACCCGCAGCTCCGTGCGCAAGCCGCGCCGCAAGGAGAAGAAGAACGTCTCCGTCGGCCAGGCGCACATCAAGAGCACCTTCAACAACACCATCGTCTCCATCACCGACCCGTCCGGCGCCGTGATCGCCTGGGCGTCGTCCGGTCAGGTGGGCTTCAAGGGCTCGCGCAAGTCGACCCCGTTCGCCGCCCAGCTCGCCGCCGAGGCGGCTGCTCGCCGTGCCCAGGAGCACGGCATGAAGAAGGTCGACGTCTACGTCAAGGGTCCGGGCTCCGGCCGTGAGACCGCAATCCGCTCGCTCCAGGCCACCGGCCTGGAGGTCGGCTCGATCCAGGACGTGACGCCGCAGGCGCACAACGGGTGCCGCCCGCCCAAGCGCCGCCGCGTCTGACCCTCGGGTCCGCCGGGGACGGTGCGCCACGACCGCGCACCGTCCCCGGGGCCGCTCGCCCGACCCCGGTGGACCGAGACCGGGGCCGGTCCGTCGTACTGCGGAGCGTCATATGGCGGACGCCCGCTGAGAGGAACCCACCGTGCTGATCGCACAGCGCCCCACCCTGACCGAAGAGGTCATCTCGGAGCACCGCTCGCGGTTCTCCATCGAGCCTCTCGAGCCCGGCTTCGGCTACACGCTCGGCAACTCGCTGCGCCGGACCCTGCTGTCCTCCATCCCCGGCGCCGCCGTGACGTCCATCCGGATCGACGGCGTGCTGCACGAGTTCTCCACCGTGCCGGGGGTCAAGGAGGACGTCACCGAGATCATCCTCAACATCAA
>Ga0164243_10001695_pt1 | contig 37056 bp, 32 predicted proteins | sample OricompcompostOP_FD_108781 | JGI IMG/M metagenome (GOLD analysis project Ga0164243, IMG submission 108781) | Organic Plus compost microbial communities from Emeryville, California, USA - Original compost - Organic plus compost (OP) | ecosystem: Engineered > Solid waste > Mixed feedstock >...
GGTTGAGCTGTTGCGTGGACATGGTGGTGCGTGGTGGAGTGTGACGCGGGGTGGAGCAGAGGCAGCTCGTTGGGCTCATAACCCAAAGGTCGGAGGTTCGAATCCTTCCCCCGCCACCGAGGACGCAGCTGGCGACGGGGACCGTAGGCGCTTCACGCGACGACACCCGAGCGAACGAGGCGAGGACGAGGTGACCGACAGGTCCCCCGTCTTTTTTGCATTCCCCCCACCCCCCCTCCCTAAAACTCCCCAGAACACAGCGATACTGAAACCGTCGTCGGCAACGCCGCGAGCGTGTCGAGCGAGCGCACGATCAGCTCACGCAGCACGTCCGGATTGACGTCGCTGAGACGACGCACGTAGAGGCACCCCTTGCCCATCTCGTGCTTGCCGAGCTGCGCCAGCAGCATCGATGCCGGCGCATCATCCATGTCCCGATCCAGCGTGAGGTACAGTGAGAAGCGCGTTGATCGCGGCGAGAACCCGATCGCGCACGAGTCACCTTCGCGTCCGCTCGCGTAGCGATACTGGTACCCGAAGCCGATGATCGAGGACCCCCACATCACCGGTGGACATCCCGTCGCCTCGTGCATCCACGCAATCAGCTGCGCGCTGTCGCGCTGCTTCTCTGCATTCGGCATCGCGGCAATGAACGCTGCGACATCGCTCTCCGTAGGGACTGTCTCGTTTGCCATGAACACGTTCCTCCACCCATCACGACGCATGTGCCTCGCGCTCAGTATCGCCGCTCGCGCGCTGATCGTGCTCGGCGTGCTCGTGCCCTGGACGTCCGTGCGTGCGGAGGAGTCGTCGGAGTGGATGCCATCGTACGTCGCCGTCACCATCGATGAGCTCGCGAACGGCGATCGCTTCGTGCGGATGATGCTCTTCTGGGAGACCGCGCCGGCCTTCCCCGAGCACGCGACGTTCGAGCTCGATGTCGTGCTGAACAATTACGAGGCGTCGCCGCTCGGTCCCGGCACGTATCTCGATCGCGCCGAGCGTTGGGATCAGACTCCGCGCACGCAGTCCTGGAAGTCGGAGCTGCCCGCAAGCTACCTCGACACGCGCTTCGCGGATATCGATGAGGAAGTCGCCTACACGATCGGGAGCGGCGATGCCGCATCCATCGAGCCCGGCATTCTCTATACCTCGCTGATCGTCCTCCGCGCTGGTGATGCGGACGTCGATTCCGCCAAGGTGGTCGCGCATCGTGGTGAGCAGCGGCCCGCCGGCTGCACCTCGACGTGGTGCAGCTTTGGCCTCGATGAGGCTGATGCCAACGTCACGATCGTCCCGGCCTGGGAGATGGTCGTGCCCGGCATGATTGAGTGGGGGACACGCCCGCCATCCGTCGCGACACCCGCGAGCTGAGCGAGCCAGTGGATACACGAACGCGGCGCCGGGAATGACTCCCGACGCCGCGTTCGTGCATCTGCATTGACTGGAGGATCAGTGGCCGGAGAAGACCGTTTCCTCGCCATCGCCGCCGATCGTCTCGACGTGCTGCGTCGACGATCGCAGCGGGATCTCCTTGAAGAAGAGGATCAGCACGAACGCCACCACCATGATCGGGATTACCCAGAGGAAGACATCCGTCACGGCGTGCGTGTAGGCGTCGAGCACCAGCGACTTGATCGGCTCCGTCAGCGCCTGGATCGCGTTGACATCGTTCACGTTGATGTCGCCGACCGATCCCTGTCCGGCGAACTCGTCCGCCAGATAGTCCGTCAGCCGCGAGGTCATGATCGCGCCGAACAGCGCCGTGCCGATCGCGCCACCCAGCGAGCGGAGGAACGTGACCGTACTCGTGGCCGCGCCCATGTCGCGCATCTCGACCGCGTTCTGGATCGGCGTCACCACCGTCGTCATCGAGAGACCGACACCCACGCCCAGGACGAACGCGTAGATCGCCACGATCCAGTACGACGTGTCCGCCGAAATCGTGTGCAGAAGGAAGAAGCCGAGGATGATCACCGCCGAGCCGACGATCGGGAAGATCTTGTAGCGACCGGATCGCGTGATCAGCTGGCCAGACGCGATCGACATGCTGAAGAGACCGACCACCATCGGCAGCATGCCGAGACCGGATCGCGTTGGCGACATCCCCTGCACGGTCTGGAAGTAGAGCGGCAGGTAGATCATGCCGCCGAACATCGCGAAGCCGACGAGGAACGAGAACCAGCTGCCGACCGAGAAGATCCCGTTGCGGAACAGATGCATCGGGATGATCGGTTCCGAGGCACGCAGCTCCACCGCAATGAACGCCACCGTGAAGATGATCGCGCCGATCACGAGCCACAGGGACTTCGCCGACATCCAGCCGTACTCTTCACCCGCCCAGTTGAGGTAGAGGAGGAGCGAGGTCACGCCCGCGACGATCAGCGCCGCGCCGAGGTAGTCGATCTTGTGATCGCGTCGCACCACTGGCATCCGCAGCGCCATCGATGTCACGACCAGCGCGACCGCACCGATCGGCAGGTTGATGTAGAAGATCCACCGCCAGTTGATCGCGTCCGTCAGCCAGCCGCCGAGCAGCGGACCCGCGACGCTCGAGAGCCCGAACACCGCGCCGAAGTAGCCCTGATAGCGACCGCGCTCACGCGGCGGGATCACGTCACCGATGATCGCGAAGGCGATCGCCATCAGACCGCCACCGCCGATGCCTTGCACCGCGCGGAAGGCGATCAGCTGCGGCATGTTCTGCGAGAGACCGCATAGTGCCGACCCGATCAGGAAGATGATGATCGTGGTCTGGAAGATGATGCGACGTCCATAGAGGTCGGAGATCTTGCCCCAGAGCGGCGTCACGGCGGTCGACGTCAGGAGATAGGCGGTCACCACCCACGAGAGATGGTTGAGGCCACCGAGATCGCTCACGATGCGCGGCAGGGCCGTGCCGACGATGCTCTGGTCCAGCGCGGAGAGCAGCATGCCGGCGATGAGACCGCCCACGATCACCATGATCTGTTGGTGTGAGAGCTCAGCGGAAGGCTCCGGACCGTGCCCTTGCCCGGTTCGTGCAGTGGATGATGCCATGGATGGAACTCCGACATGTGAGGTAGGATTCGAGTGCCTGCCAACCAACCGGTTGGTTGATCACGGGAGGAGACTATACTTGCCTCTGACAGACCTGTCAATCAATTTCGACAGGTGACGAAGGTGCATATTCATGGATGAATCAGGGAAGATGGAGAAAGAGCCAGACGGTCGACATCGCATTCTGAATGCAGCACGTCCGCTATTTGTGGAACAGGGATATCGTGCGGTTTCCATGCAGCAGATTGCGGATGCGGTGGGTATCCACAAGGCGACGCTCTACCATTATTTTCGGCACAAGGAAGATCTCTTTGCGAACGTCGTGTCGATGGAGATGCGTCGCTCGCATGAGGGCATCTCCGGGATCATCGCGCAGGGGGGATCGCCGGAGGAGCAGCTCGTCGCCGTTGCGCTCCAGATCTTCTCGCGATCGCAGTCCGATACCAGCCGTCTCATGACCGAGCTGCACGAGCACATCTCGCCGGAGCAGCGCGACAGCGTGCTGCAGGAGCGCGCCGCCTCGATGGCCTCGATGCAGCAGATCTTTCGTTACGCGATCGATGACGGCGTGATTCCGGAGATCGACACGATCTACGCGGTGAGTGTGTTCCTCGGGTTGATCTGGGGGCAGATCTGGATGCGTAAGATCGCCTGGAGCACGATGGCGCTCGACCCCGCGCTGGCGACCTCGCTCGTGCAGATCATGCTGCATGGCATGCGTCACGCCACGATGCCGACGCCGATTGCCGAGGCTGATCCGACGACCTGAAACCAGAGATGCACCACGACGAACGGCGGGTGAGGGACATGTCCCTCACCCGCCGTTTCGTGCGATCGTCGCCGGGAGCGATGCTCCCTACTCGACGGTCAGCGTACCCACCATGCCGGCCTCGCGGTGACCGACCTGCGAGCAGTAGTAGGTGTAGGTACCCGCCGGCGCGTTGATCACCACCGAGGCGTTACCGCCCGGGGCCACGACGCCGGAGTTGACCGACAGCTCGTCGATCACGAAGTCGTGCGGGAGCGCGCCCACGTTGTCGAAGACGAACGTGACGTCGGTGTCGGCAGCGATCGTGATCTCCGTCTGATCGAACGCGACATCCTCGAGCTTCACCGTCACGGCGGAACCGTCGGTCGCGGCAGCTTCTGGCGTCGCGGCGGCGGTGCCGGCATCGGCCGTCGGCACCGCGAAGGCGTAGCCCTCGACCGCGGTGATGCCGGTGTACTTCAGGATCTCGCCGCCATCGGTAAAGCCGGTGGACTTGTTGGCGAGGTAGAGGGTGTCATCGGCATCGAACGCGATACCCGCCGGCACGATCAGATCGTCGAGGATGACCGTGTGGTTGCCGTCCGCACCGACGCGAACGAGCAGACCCGGCGCACCGGTGACGAAGTCGCTGGAGATCAGCGTCGCGTAGAGCGTGCCGTCCGACGCGAAGGCGAGACCGCCCACCATCGTCAGACCGCTCGCGTAGACGCTGCGCGTACCATCCGGCGAGTAGGAGTAGATCGGCGCCAGACCGGCCGGGAACGGGCCACCCGTCACCAGACCGACGTAGATCGCGCCATCCGGGCCGACCGCGACCGGGCCCGGCACGCTGTCGATCTCGGCGGCACCACCGCGCAGCGGGTTCCCCGCCTCGCCGAGGAACGGTGCCTCGACGCCACCTGTGATATCAAAGACGGAGAGCTCGCTCGTGGCGACATCGACGACGTAGACGGTGTTGCCACCAGCGTCGGCGACGTAGAACTTGCCATCGGCGAAGGCCGCTCCGTAGAGGTTGGAGTCGACCGTGGCCGGATCCGGGTTGTTCTCGATCTCGTAGGGGGCGGTGTTGGCGAGCAGCTTCTTCTCACCGGTCGCGAGGTCGATCTCGTAGATCGCGTCCTCGTCGCCAGTCAGCTCGATCTCGCTGACGTTCGGGCCCGGGGCACCGACGGCGACATAGGCCTTGCCGTTGCCATCGAGACCGAGACCCGCCGCGCCGACGATCTCGCCGTTCGCGCCGAAGGTGTAGGACAGGAAGTCCTCGACGATGGCGGTCACGGTGCCATCCGCGGCGATCGCGGAGAGCTTGCCACTGTAGCCGCGCTGGCTGATCGGATCCGCCGCAGCCGGGGTGCCGGCTGCCGGCGTCGCGAAGACGGCAGAATCTCCGCCCTTGCCGGACTCGGTGAAGTAGACGGTATCGCCATCAACGGCGATGTAGCGGGGAGCATTGAGGCCGCTGGCCACGGTCTCGACCGTGACGCCATCCGGCGTGGTTCCCGCTGCGGGGGAGGCATCCTGCGCACCGACGAATCGGTTGCCGAGTGCCAGAGCAGCGGCACTGACGGCGATACCGCCAGTGAAGGTGCGGCGATTAACACGAGCTTCTCGAATGCTGCGAGAAGCAGAGACCAGCTGCTTCGCGTGATCCATGCGTGATATCCCTCCGTGAGCATCTTCGCCCACACGATGTTGTTCGCATGCGGAACCCACGTTCCGCTGCGTGCCAGGTGGATTGCCTGAACCGGGCGTGGTCCAGACGTCGTCCGGGTGACCCCAAAAGTCACCCCCAGTATTGCGCAGAAGATCACGAAAGTCGACTGGTAAAGCGAGGAATGCATGCATTCATCCGTATTGATAGGAAATTGCCACGTACGAGGAGCCATTCGCGGGTATGATCTGGTCATCTCACCGGATGACATGATGAGATTGCACAAAAAAGAGAGCGGAAGGAGCCCGGAATTGGAAAGCTCCCCCGCTCTGCAACGTGGTGACTGTGGTCGGGCCCGAAGGTCCTAGGATGCCGGCGTCCCGACTGGCACCCCGGTCGCCGTGGTGACGCCCGTGATCTTCAGGAGCTCGCCCGCTCCCTGGAATCCGTTCGTCTTGCTGGCCACGTAGAGCGTGTCGTCGGCCCCGAAGGCGATACCCGCCGGCGTCAGCAGCCCGTCGACGATCACCTCGTGATTGCCATCGGTGCTCACGCGGACAATCTGACCCGGCGCACCGTTGACCATGTCGGCGGAGAGGATCGACGCGTAGAGGGTGCCGTCCGACGCGAACGCGAGTCCGGCGGTCATGGTCAGGCCCGTTGCGTAGACCTCGCGCACGCCATCCGCACCGTAGCGGTAGATCGGCGCTCCACCCACCGGGAACGGGCCGCCGGTCACGAAGCTAAGATAGACATTGCCCTCGGCGTCGACCGCGACCGCACCCGGAACGCTGTCGATTTCCGGCGCACCGCCGCGCAGCGGATTGCCGGCCTCGCCGAAGATCTCGACCTCGAGGCCACCCGTCACGTCGAGCGGGGAGACCTCGCCGGTCTCGACATCGACCGTGTAGATCGCGTTGCCTCCCGCATCCGCGACGTAGAACGCGCCGTCGTGATAGGCCGCGCCGAACAGGTTGCTGTCGATCGCGTTCGGATCGGGATTGTTCGCAAGTTCGTACTCACCGACATTGGCGACGAGCGTGGATTCACCGGTCGCGAGATCGACCTTGTAGACGGCGTTCTCGGTGCCGGTCAGCTCGATGAATCCGACCTGCGGTCCCGGCGCGCTGACCGCCACGTAGGCGAACCCCGCGCCGTCGAGGCCGATGCCGGCCGGGCCGAGGAATTCGGATTCACCGAGGCGGTAGGAGATGAAGTCGTCGACGATCGGGGTGACGGTGCCATCGGCGCTCACGGCGACGAGGCGGCCGGTGTTGCCGCGACTGCCGAGCGGATCGGCGGCGGCCGGGGTGCCGGGCTCCGGCGTCCCGAAGTACGCCTCGTCCCCACCGGTGCCGGATTCGGTGACGTAGACGGTGTCGCCATCCACGGCGACGAAGCGTGGTGCCTCGAGACCACCCGCGAGGACGGTCAGTTCGACACCATCGGCGAGCGTCGGCTCGACGGCGGGTGAGGCGTCCTGCGCGAGGATCGCGCGACCGCGGAGGGTGGTGAGGGTGATGCCGGCGGTGGCACCGATGGCGAACTGCCGTCGCGTGAAGCGGGCGGTTCGTGTGCGAGCGATCAGCGTCGTTGCATGATCCATGCGAGGCACTCCTTTGTCTGGGCGACGTTGCCCAATCCCCATGTGGCGCGGGATGCCGGGCGGATACGTCTCCGCGGTTCTCGGGCGCCATGGAATACTCATGTCAGAGATCATCCCTGATGAATCAGAGTATTCCTGACAGTCTGCTGGTTTGTCCACTATCCTGCTGGGGTATCCGTTCACATAGTGGTCATGGCCCTTGAGAGTCGGTAACAGCTTGACGGATGCCGGGGGTGTTGGAGCTGAGCTCTGCTGGCCGCGTGGGGAAACGCTGGGAGTGCCGGGGAGATCGGGACTTCAGTGCCGGGCAAGTGCCAAGGGGGGGTGGCATCTGGTCGGGAGAGGGGCTAGGATCAAGGTGGTCGCCGTGATCACGTGGTGCATCGTCACCACGTGCCAGCGCATCACATTGTCGTTCTGCATTCCGCTCTCACGCTGTCCATCCCCGCAGAGTGACCACCGAGGTTGAGCCCATGTCCCAGAAATCCCCCCGCATCACGCCCACTGGCCCGCTTCGTCTCGACCGGCGACGTCTTCTCGCGAGCTCGCTGGCCGGAGGTGCCGCCCTCGCGCTCGCGTCGTCGCGCGTGTGGCCGACCGTCGCGCAGTCGATGGATCCGTTCACGTTCATCACCACGATGACTGCCACCACCGACCTCGGTCAGCGAGTTGGGCAGGCATCCAGCGAGGTGTCGCCAGTCGATGCCGACGGCGCGGTGTGGGATACCTACATCCAGCTCCCGATCAAGGAGGGGCAGGACTTCCACTTCACGTGCGAGTTCGATTCCGCGTGGATCATTCTCACCGCTTACGACAAGGAGCTCTCGCTTGATGAGCAGATCTCCCTCGTCGGCATCGACGAGACGATCGAGCCCTACTACGAGGAGCGCGCCGATGGTGTCTACGTCATTGGCGGCGACATCTGGGAGCATTATTCGGGCGATTACGAGGAGAACTTCCTCGCGCGCGCGCGTGGCAATGCGATGCGAAAGGTCTTCGAGGGCGCGGGGCTGACGACCGAGGTCGCGGATTCGCGCGAGACGATCGAGGCGGCATTGCACGCGGGGAAGCCGGTCTTCTTCAAGTCGACCGTCGACTTCCTCCCGTGGCGAGCGGCGACGTGGGTCACTCCGGATGGCGATACCTATCCGGTCGTGCTCGGCAACGACCACGCGCTGATCGTGATGGGGCACACCGCCGATGAGGTCATCATTCGCGATCCGCTCGGGCCGACATCCACGAACGGTCAGCGCCCGTATCAGTACCGTGTGAGCTGGGATCGCTTCCTCGAGGTGTTCGCAGCCCAGGGGAATGATGGGGTCGCGGTCGGGCCGGGGCTCGTCGAGGAGACGGGCACGCCCGAGGTCTAGCGGCGCGCGGCGACCGATGCGCATGACCCCGGCGCGGGGCCAGTCTGGACGCGCTCCTCATGGACGCGTTGCATGAATGGAGACCACCATGCCATACGATTCGCGAACCGATCTGCCGGAGAGCGTGCGCGAGCATCTGCCCGCTCACGCTCAGGACATCTATAAGGAAGCATTCAACAGTGCGTGGGATGAGTATCACCACGACGAAGAACGCGCGCACCGAGTTGCGTGGGGTGCCGTCAAGAAGTCGTACCACAAGAACGACGACGGCAAATGGGTGAAGGGCGCCAGCGACGACTGATATCGCTGGCTGTGAGACGAGCGCGAGGGATCAGATCCCCTCGCGCTCGATCGTTTCCATGGCCACGCGCATGCCCATGGTCAGCGAGCTGACATCGGGGCGTGTCATCCAGCGATGCAGCGTGCGTGGGGGCTGCGGCGTGGTGCTCCCCGGGATGATCGGGATCGCGACGAGATCCGTGCTGCCGTTCGCGAACGTCCGTGCCGCGATCGCGTGCACGCGCGATCCGGACGACCACTCAAGGATGAGCGCGGTGCCACCATTGAATCGCTGGATCGTGCGCTGCACGCGCGTCGGCCAGCCGCTCGCGACGCGTTCGCCGGCATCGTGGAGGAGCGCCTCGGCAGGATTGAGCGTCGTGAGGTCGATCTTGCCCGGGCGGATGCCACCCATCGGGGCGCGCTCGAAGCCGGGCGGCACGTCGGTGAGGCTCGCCATCCGCGCCTTCATGCGCGGGTTCGTGAAGAGCCAGTAGCCGCTCACCAGCACCGCAACATGGATCACGCCGATCACGGCGCTCAGCGCGGGCACGCCACCGTCGTACATCTGATGCCAGTCGCCGCCCTGGATGCCGGAGAGCAGATCCAGCACCGGGTAGACGATGAAGGCGTTGATCCCCGAGATGAACGCGAACTGGATCAGCAGCTCGTTGAACGCCGCACGCATGCGCGGGCGTCGTGCGAACACGAGGCCGAGCGCGAGCAGGACAAGCAGCAGGTTCACGAAACTGCCGGCCGACGCGACGAGGATCAGCTGCCAATCGGAAAACCCGCGCGGATCAAAGGAGACGTAGCCGGCGAACCCGTAGAAGCCGTACTCCACCACGGATCCGCCGAAGCTCCAGATCGTCACCGCATGGCCGAGCTCATGAAGGATGACCGAGATCGGAACCAGCACGAAGAACGAGGCTTGATCCACCAGGACACGATCAGATTGTGTGAACCTGCTATCCCAGGTCGAACGCCAGTTTCTCGCGATCTGCACAACCACCCGGACACCGATGACTGCGTAGAGAAGGCTGATAAGGATCATGGGGTCAAAGCCCATTGGGGTGTCACCGTTCCTGATGATGAACGCGATCGCTACGCGACCGACCGTACCGCGACAGATCAGGCAGGCGTGACGACCACGACCATGCAGACAGTATTGTACTGACTCCGTACCTTTCGGGGATGACGAGGTGGTGTTGCAGGCGAAATAAATACGGTACGTAAACCGGATCTCCGTGCTGACATGCGGTCTGAATGCCGTATACGTTATCCATACAGGAAATTGGGAGTCACAACTATTCGCAATAGTGACCTTGGTATTATGGGATGATCCGTATTACTATCAAAAAGACACGACGTGGAGGGAGCAACACCTCGTGTCGACTGACTCGCGACCCGGCGGATGCCTCCTTGGATCGACATAAGGGCAGCAATGGATATCGGTTCTGACCGTTTCCGTTGCCCGAGACGTTCCTGTAGGGACAAGGCACGTGGCAGAGAGGTTTGGGGCCTGACATCGTCGGACTGACGTCGGGGAGTCGCGTGACGTCGAGCATGTTTCACATGTCAATCGTAACAAGATGGTCAATTTTGTCATAGCCCCGTCATGCCATGGCGGATACTCCGTGATATGATGCGCGTTATTCTCTGACTGATCGGAGGTTAACCTCATCAATATCTCGGGATGTATCCCGGCATGTTGGGGTGGCGGGGTTGATGTGTGATGACGGGGCTGGCCGATTGACGGCCGTGAAAAGTGGAGAACGATGTGGAAACACGTCCGGTTGCATCTAATCAGGAAAGTTGGGGATGAGTGAACAGCGTCCGAGTGCTGCGGCAAGCAAGCGCGGGTATGGAAGTCGGCAGCGGATCGGGCAGGCCATCAAGGCACGGCGTCTCGAATTGAACCTGACGCTGAGCGCCTTGGCGAGTGCTGCCGAGACGACATCGTCGCACTTGAGTCGCATCGAGCGGGGACTCACCATCCCGTCGTACATGATGCTCGGTCGTCTGGCCGCGGCACTGGACATCGATGAGTCGGAGTTGCGTCAACAGGAGAAGGAGGCGGTGTCGATCGATCAGCAACTCGATCCGATTCTCGCCAGCCTGGATGTGCCGGAATCTGCCCGGCACGAACTCCTGCGCCTGAGTCTGGACACGCGTGCTGCCCTGGCGGCCGCGTTCATCAGCCTTTCGGAAGACGATGCGTCGACCGACGAGAGCGAGATCGACGCCTAGGTTCGCCGGACTCGACATCAAGGACACAGGACACCCCGGGGAGATCGCTCTCCCGGGGTGTCCTGTGTTGCGTTGCGTGCGCGTCGCTCAGGCGAGTGCGGGGATCGCGCAGGAGATGTCCGAATAGTCGATGTGCGCGATCGAGGTCGGAGCGTGCGATCCACAGATCGGGCACTCCGGATCCTTGTCGAGGTGCACCGTCCGGAACGACGCCTCGAGTGCATCGTAGAGGAGGAGGCGCCCCGTCAGTGGCTCGCCAATGCCGATGATGAGCTTCACGGCTTCGGTCGCCTGCAGCACGCCGATCACGCCTGGCAGCACCCCGAGAACGCCCGCCTCGGAGCAGTTCGGTGCGAGATCCGGCGGCGGCGGATCCGGGAAGAGGCAGCGGTAGCACGGCCCGGTCGAAGCATCAAAGACCGAGACCTGCCCGTCGAAGCGGAAGATACTGCCGTGCACCACCGGCTTGTTGCTGAGCACGGCCGCATCATTGATCAGGTAGCGCGTCGCGAAGTTGTCGGAGCCATCCACGATCAGATCGTAATCGGCGATCACATCGAAGACGTTGTCCTTCGTGAGACGCAGCTCATGCGCGACGATCTTCACATCCGGGTTCAGTGCCGAGAGCGTCTGCCGGGCCGACTCGACCTTCGAGGTGCCGATGCGGTCGGTGGTGTGGAGCACCTGACGTTGCAGGTTCGACGTATCGACCACATCGTCATCGACGATGCCGAGCGTGCCGACTCCCGCCGCGGCCAGATACAGACCCGCCGGCGAGCCGAGTCCGCCCGCGCCGATCAGCAGGACCTTCGCATTGAGGAGTTTCTGCTGCCCGACGGCACCGACCTCCGGCAGGAGGAAGTGACGCGAGTAGCGTTTCGCCTGATCCGGGGTGAACGCGAATGGAGTCGTCCACGCGAGCCCGGCGGACTTCCACGCGTTGAAGCCGCCGATCAGCGACACGACGTTCGTGTAGCCGAGCGACTGAAGTGTCTCCGCCGCGAACGCCGAGCGTGCGCCGCCGGCGCAGTACACGACGATCGGCTCGTCGCGATCATGGACAGTAGTCTCAATGCGCGACTCGAGGAAGCCGCGCGGGATGGCCTTGGCACCCGGCACGTAGCCCTGCTCGACCTCGTCCGGCTCGCGGACGTCGATGGCGTGGGCTCCGCCGGTGATCAGCTCCTGCGCGGTGGTGGCGTCGACCTCGCGGATACGGGTCTTCACCTCCGCGAGGAGATCGGTGTATGTGGGAGGCATTGCCTCACCTCCTTGCTTCCCGAGGCGCGTTCCGGGTTCCGCTGTGACGGGATGGTGGAACGCGAGCTTCAGCGACGTATCTCACTTTCTAAAGGATAGGGGAGGGCGTAGGCGAACGCAACCGGGCATCATCCCGGAAGCGGCGCCGGTACATCTGCATGCCTGGTGCATCGTGCCAGTGTGCGACGGACACGTGGAGCGCGAGTGAGTCTTGTGGATGGCTATTTCGGGTTATGCGGGAGTGAATGGAGAAAGGTGACCGGAATTGGGCGTAGCGTACAGGTCGTACGAGGGTCGTGACGATGGTTTGGAGGAAACTGCCTCGATATGGTCATCTCGCCCATAGGGGATTCTGCATTTTCAGTCACTCGGACTATGTGCGCATCATGAGCGTTGTGCGAACCTGATAACCAGGTCGTCGTGGAGAGCCAGCGAGCAGAGGGAGCGGATCACGCGGATGGCACGTTCACGGAGATCCGTGTCGTACGTCGGCGACATGCTCCCATATGCACGGTGTCCTGGTGATCGCGTTCAGACGGGAACGTCGGAGCGATCCGGCGCGAGGTCGACAGGGTACGGAGGGGTTCAGGAGGCTGATGGGCTTGGTCCCCGGGGCGTCCTCCGGGCATCACATGGGTGATGCGGAAGGCGCGTCCGTCCAGCCAACGATGGAGGTTTCGTGGAGATGTCCGATTCTCGTTTCGATGCGCTCCTTGCGCAGTTCCGTCGTGGTGAAATCGATCGTCGCGCGTTCCTGATCGGGGCGTCGGCACTGGGTGTGGGGGCGTCCACGGTGCTGCGTGCCGATGCCGCATTCGCGCAGGCAACTCCGGAAGCCTCGGCCGTCGTCGGTGCCGAGAGCCTGACGCCCGAAGGGCTTGGTGTGGCGGGGATTCCGCATTCCACCGATACGAGTCAGGGCACGATCAACATCTACTCCTCGTGGCCGATGTCTGGCGCGAACGAGCAGATCGGTGCGGACTCCGTGGAGGCCGTGCGCTACGCGATCGAGATCTGGGGCGGCGCGGCTGGTGGCTTCGCCATCAACTACACCGCGCTGGATGATGGCGTTGCCGCGAACAACGGTGCGTGGGATGCGACGACCGAGTCGCAGAACGCCACCGAGGTCGTGAACGATCCGGATGCGATGGCCTACATCGGCACCTACAACTCCGGTGCGGCGGAGGTCTCGATCCCGATCACCAACCAGGCGGGGCTCTTCATGATCTCCCCGGCGAACACCGCCGTGCAGCTCACGAAGGAGAACCCGTCGAATCCGGAAGGCTATCCGGATGTGCTCTACCCGACCGGCGTTCGCAACTACGCGCGCGTCGTCCCGGCCGACGATATCCAGGGATCGGCGTCCGCGAACTGGGCGGTTTCCGAGATGGGGTCGAGCAACGCTTACGTGCTGCACGACAACCAGACCTACGGTCGCGGTGTCGCGTCGGTCTTCCAGTCGACCTACGAGTCGCTCGGTGGCACTGTTGCCGGCTTCGAGGCGTTCGATGCGCGCGCTCCTGAATACCAGGCGCTCGCGACCAAGATCGCGAATGCTGGCGTCGACTTCGTGTACATCGGCGCGATCGTCGATCAGAACGTGCCGAAGCTCGTGCAGGATCTCCGCGACGTGATGTCCGTCGATGACGTGATCATCATGGGTCCGGACGGCATGGCCAACCAGGCGTATGTCGACGGTGCGGGCGATGCCTCCGAGGGATCGTACGTGACGTTCGGCGGCCTCCCGCCGACGGCCCTCGAGGGCGTCGGTGCCGAGTGGTACGCCGCCATGAAGGATCGCGTCGGGCACGACCCGGATCCGTACGCCGTGTACTCGTTCGAGTGTGCGCTCGTGGTCCTGCAGGCGATCGACAAGGTCGGCGCGAAGGACAAGGCAGCCATCGTCGAGGCTGGCCTCGGCACCACGGACTTCCGCGGACTGATCGGCACCTGGAGCTTCGGCGAGACCGGCGACTCCACGGCCACGACGATCTCGCTCAACCTGATCCAGGACGGGGCGATCGTCTTCCAGAAGGTCATCGGCGCGCCGGAGTAGTCGGCGCTGACACGAGAGGCCGGACGTGCGCGTCCGGCCTCTCGCTGCTTCATGTCGCCTGCGCATGACCTCGGGTTCCTGCCAGCGGGCACGGTGCCGATGCATCGTGGCGGGGATGTTGTCTTCTCTGGATGGACGCCATGCACGTCGATTGGACGCTCTTCTTCCAGTTCGTGATCATCGGATTGGCGACCGGCTCCCTGATCGCGCTGATCGCGCTCGGGTACACGCTCGTGTACGGCATCATCGAGCTGATCAACTTCGCGCACGGCGAAGTCTTCATGATGGGCGCATTCTTCGCGGCCACGGTCGTGGCCGTGACCGGCGTCACCTCGGATTCGTCGGGCTGGGCGATCATCCTGGTGCTCATCCTCTGTCTTGTCGCGTCGATGGCCTTCAGCGGCGTGGTCAATTTCAGTATCGACACGCTTGCCTATCGTCGCTTGCGCAATGCGCCGCGTCTCGCCCCGCTCATCGCCGCGATCGGTGTGAGCTTCATCCTGCAGAACATCGGTATCTATTGGAAGGGATCGCGTCCGTTTTCCGGGCCGGATCTCATCCCGCGGGAGTACCGTACCTACAACGTGCTGCAGGAATGGCCGATCCTGCGTGACATCTTCGAGGGATCGACGCTGCGTCTGCGGCTGCTCGATGTCTTCGTGATGGGGGTGACGATTCCGCTGCTGATCCTCCTCTCGTGGTTCGTGTATCGCACGCGCATCGGGACGGCGATGCGAGCGACGGCGCAGGATCGCGAGGCCGCGGCGCTGATGGGGATCGACATCAACCGCACCATCGGCATCGCGTTCATCCTGGGTGGTGCACTCGCCGGGGCAGCTGGCATGGTGGCGATCTTCTACAACAATTCCGGTCGCTTCCAGATGGGATTCCAGTACGGCCTGTTCGCCTTCACGGCGGCGGTGCTCGGTGGCATCGGCAATCTCGGTGGCGCGGTGGTCGGCGGCTACATCATCGGCCTGATCTGGTCGTTCAGCGATGGCTTCATGGGGCAGTACATCGGCGGATGGGGAAGTCAGTGGACCTCTACCGTCATCTTCGGCATCCTCGTGATCGTCCTGATTTTCCGACCGGCGGGACTCTTCGGATCGTCCGCAACCGAGAAGGTCTGATCGGCATCACGGGAGGAGCAGCATATGGCAGCGGTTGTTGGCGCGACCGGCCTCTCGAAAGCCGAGGCCTGGCTCGCAGCACGGAAGCAGGAAGAGCGCAAGCGCCTGATGTGGCTCGCCATCGCGGTGGTGATCTTCTGCTGCTATCCATTCATTGACGACTGGTTCGGGTTCAATCAGCTCGGCGCATTCGTGCCGATGATGGTCTTCGTCATCCTCGCGATGGGGTTGAACATCGTGGTCGGCTACGCCGGACTTCTGGATCTCGGGTACGTCGCCTTCTTTGTGATCGGCGCATATTCCTCGGCATTCCTGACTTCCCCCAACAGCTACTTCGTGCTGAAGGGATGGATTCCGGGATTCATGCAGCACTTCTGGGTGGCGATGATCCTGGCGTGGATCGTCGCGGCGGTATTTGGCGTGCTGCTCGGGGCGCCGACGCTGCGTCTTCGCGGCGACTATCTCGCGATCGTGACGCTTGGGTTCGGCGAGATCGTGCCCGCGTTCTTCACGAACGCGCAGTCGATCACGCGCGGTCCGCAGGGGATCGGCCAGATCGCGCGACCACCCGACATCAACCTCGGGTTCACGACGATCGTGTTCGATGCGAATCATCAGAAGAACTGGTTCTGGCTGATCGTGATCGTCGTCCTCTTCTCGCTGTGGCTGATCACGCGTCTCTACGATTCGCGCATCGGCCGCGCCTGGCAGGCGATTCGCGAGGACGAGATCGCGGCCGCGAGCATGGGGATCAATCTCACGACGACCAAGCTGTGGGCATTCGCGCTCGGGGCATCGTTCTCCGGGTTTGCCGGATCGGTCTACTCGGGCTACGTCCGCGTCGTGTATCCGGATCAGTTCCAGTTCTCGGTCTCGACGATGATCCTCGCGATGGTCATCCTCGGCGGACTCGGCAATGTCTATGGCGTGATCGCCGGTTCGCTGATCATCGGCTTCTTCGATCGCATTCTGGCGCGCGAGCTGAACGGGCCGCTGCACTGGCTGGGTGAGCGCATCTCCGACCTCGGCGCGACGTTCATCGGCGATCCCATGCAGGGGCACGATGTCACGTCGGACCGCTTCCTGATCTTCGGTCTGGCGCTCGTGCTCGTGATGCTGCTCCGACCGGGAGGTCTCTTCCCCTCGCGGCAGCGCGCGGCGGAGATGAGCGCGCACGATCCGGACGAGGGCGTGCTCGTGAACGAGACGCTTGCGGATGCGCGCGCCGGCACGATCGCGGTCGATGGGAGGGGCGAGTAATGGCACAGGTGACATCCACACCCCCGACCACCGGTGAGGCGATCCTCGAGGCGCGGAACGTGACGATGCGCTTCGGCGGACTCGTCGCGGTCGACTCCGTCTCGATGCAGATCCGGAAAGGGAGCATCTCGAGTGTGATCGGCCCGAACGGGGCGGGCAAGACGACCTTCTTCAACATGATCGCCGGCATCTACAAGCCGACCGAGGGCGCGATCATCTATGAAGGTCAGCCGCTCCACAAGGATCATCGAGGTCTGCTCGGCGGCTCGTTGCGTCCGGACCAGATCACGCAGCTCGGCATCGCGCGGACGTTCCAGAACATCCGCCTCTTCGGCAACATGTCCGTGATCGAGAACGTGCTGATCGGCATGCACAGTCGCCTGAAGACGAATCCGCTGATGGCGATGATCCGCACCCCGAACGTCCTGCAGGAGGAGCTCGCGGCGCGTAGCCGCGCCTACGAGATCCTCGATTTCGTGGGACTCGGTCGTTTCGCGGACGTCACGGCGCACAATCTCTCCTATGGCGTGCAGCGTCGCCTGGAGATCGCGCGGGCGCTCGCGAGCGAGCCGCGTCTGCTGCTGCTCGATGAGCCGACGGCGGGCATGAACCCCCGCGAGACCGACAGCGTGCGGCAGTTCATCGAGCAGATCCGGACGGAGCTCGGGTTGACGATCCTGCTGATCGAGCATGACATGAAGGTGGTCATGGGCATCTCCGACTACGTCACCGTGCTCGATCACGGCACCAAGATCGCGGAGGGGACGCCCTCGATCGTGCAGCGCGATCCGCGCGTGATCGAGGCGTATCTCGGCAAGGGCGCCTCGGAGATCGCGGGGAATGCCGCGACGACCGATCAGGATGTGGAGGCGACGGCATGAGCGCAACGACTCCTGGAACTCCAGCGATGCTGGAGCTGCGCGATGTGCAGACCTTCTACGGGCATATCCACGCGCTGAAGGGCGTTTCGCTGGAGGTGCACGCCGGCGAGATCGTGACACTGATCGGGGCGAACGGTGCCGGCAAGAGCACGACGCTCAAGACGATCTCCGGGCTGCTGAGTCCGCGTGCCGGCGAGGTGATCTTCGAGGGGAAGCGCATCAACGGGATGCCCGCGCACAAGGTCGCGGCGACCGGCATCGCGCAGTCGCCGGAGGGGCGGCGCGTGTTCCCGCGGATGAGCGTGCTGGAGAATCTGGAGATGGGCGCATTTATCCACAAGGGTGTGGATAACGCCGATATCGACCGGGTCTTCGGGCTTTTTCCGCGACTCAAGGAGCGCATTCATCAGAAGGCCGGCACGCTCTCCGGTGGCGAACAGCAGATGCTCGCGATCGGCCGGGCGCTGATGTCGAAGCCGCGACTGCTGCTGCTCGACGAGCCGTCGATGGGGCTCGCGCCGATCCTGGTCGAGCAGATCTTCGACATCGTGAAGGCGGTCAACGAGCAGGGGACGCCCGTGCTGCTCGTCGAGCAGAATGCGCTGATGGCGCTCTCGATCGCGCATCGTGGTTACGTGATCCAGACCGGCGAGATCGTCCTTGCGGACGACGCACAGGCGCTGATGCGTAACGATCTCGTGCGGAAAGCGTATCTCGGGGAAGACTGAGGCGACGCACACCTCGCGAATACGGGATTCGTGCATGATCCGGCCGTCCGTACAGGTGGTCGGATCATGCCGTTCGGAACGTGGTTTGGTACCATAACGACATCTGGACATGTGTTCGGATCGCATCGCTGCGGGCGATGTCGCAGGGCGCACGCGCCTCCGGAAAGCGACCCACCGTCTGAACCTCATCCGCTCCATCAACATCGGACGCATCACGGGCGTCGACGTCAACATCCACCCGACCTTCGCGGTGGTGTTCCTCTGGGCCTTTCTTCAATGGGGGATTGGTCCGGATGGTGGCATTGTGCCTTTCCTGCTGGGCTGCGTGTTCGTGCTCCTGCTGGTGGCGTCCGTGCTGCTGCATGAACTCGGGCACAGCTTCATGTCGCAACAGTTCGGCATCCGCGTGCTCGACATCACGCTCTGGCCGTTCGGTGGTGTCGCGCGCATTGAGCAGACGCCCGCACAGCCACGCGCCGAGTTGTTGATCGCGCTCGCGGGCCCCGCCGTGAACCTCGCGATCGTGGTCGCGTTCCTGCCGATCCTCCTGTTGCTGATCGTGTTGTTCGGTCTCGACACGGTCGTGCCTTCGGGTGGTTCGTTCGGGCGGATGAGCGTCGGCTCACTCGTCGGGTGGGTTGTGCTCACCAATTTCCTGCTGACCCTCTTCAACCTGCTGCCGGCATTCCCGATGGACGGTGGGCGTGTCCTGCGCGCGCTGCTCACGCCGTCGCTCGATCGCGAGCGCGCCACGAATGTCGCGGTGAATGTCGGCATGGTGCTCGCGGTCGGGATGATCGCGATCGGCATCTGGCAGCGGGACATCATCCTCCCGGTGATCGGGATCTTCGTGATCGTCGCGGCGCAGGCCGAGGGGCGCGTTGTTCGCGTCGAGAGCGCGATGCGGAAGCTGCGCGTCGGGCAGTTCGCGCTGTGGGACATGGGGGGTATCGCGCCGGACCGCTCGCTCAACTTCGCGCTGCGGGGCGGCCCGCGCGACATCGTCGTCACGGAGAATGGCTTCGTGATGGGGATGCTGTGGCGCTCGCAGCTGATGGAGAATCTCGGGGCGGAATCGGGCGAGCGCATGGTCGCAGATCTGATGGATTCCGAGATCTACGTCGCGGACGTGAGCGAATCGGTCTACGACGTGCAGCAGCAGATGAGTTCGACGAATCGCTGGGCGGTGCCGGTGACGGAGGACGGGCTCTATCGGGGCATCTTCACGGCGGACCGGTTCGTGCATCTCTACCGGCAGATCGCGCCGGGCGTCTTCTCGCAGCGGGTCACCATTCCGGAGGAGTGGCGCGAGGCTATCCTGGAAGGGTTGCGGATTCGTCCCAGGAGAAGATAAGACTCATTCTCATACGGTTGACATGTTTCGGTAATCCGAGTATATTCGTTGAGTATATACGTTCGTGGTCAACGTCCCATGGAGGAACGTCATGAAAGTCTCGACACGAGGTGAATACGGAGTGCGAGCCATGGTCGCGCTCGCACGTCACTACGGTGGAGGCCCAATGTCGATCACTGAGATCGCCAAAGAGTCCTCCGTGCCGACTGCCTACCTTGAACAGCTGATTGCACCGCTGCGTCGCGCCGGGCTCGTGGAGAGCAAGCGCGGAGCGCACGGTGGCTACACCCTCACGCGCACGCCGGACCTGGTTCGCATCGGCGATGTCTATCGCGTGATGGAAGGTCCGATCGCGCCGATGGACTGCGTGTCCGAGGACGAGTCGGAGCAGACCTGCCCCCTGATCGATGGCTGCGAGACGCGGCCGATCTGGATGAAGGTCCGCAACTCGATCGCCGACGCGCTCGATTCCACCACGCTCGAGGATCTGCTGCTCCAGAAGCCGCTCTCGGCGAACGATCCGGTGCTTCCCGCCGCCATCTAGATGATGCGCCACCGGTCTCGACGGATGACGTCGGGACCGGTTTGGTGTATCCGGCGGATGTTTCCAGTGAAAGCGATCCCGCGATGACGTATGGTGCTGAGGTCATCTACCTCGACCACGCAGCCACGACCCCGACCGATCCGGCGGTGGTCCAGATCATGCTGCCCTATTTCACCCAGACCTTCGGCAATCCGTCCAGCATCTATCGCGTCGGGCAGGATGCGCGCGCCGGGCTCGATCGTGCGCGTCGTCAGATCGCTGGCGTCCTTGGGAGCCGCACCTCGGAGATCATCTTCACGAGTGGCGCAACCGAGAGCAACAACCTCGCACTGAAGGGCGTCGCCTGGCAGGCGCGGCTCACCGATCCCTCACGGACGCCACACATCATCACGACGGCGGTCGAGCATCACGCGGTGCTGCACGCGGTCGACGCGCTGATCGAGCAGGGCTTCGACGCGACGATCGTGCCGGTCGATGCGACGGGGCGCGTCGATCCGGCGGATATCGCGGCCGCGATCCGCCCGGAGACGGTGCTGATTTCGGTGATGTACGCGAACAACGAAGTCGGCACGATCCAGCCGCTCCGCGAGATCAGCACGATCGCGCACGAGCACGGCATCCTCATGCACACCGACGCGGTGCAGGCGGCGGGATCGCTCTCGCTCAATGTGGCCGAGTTGGGTGTCGATCTGCTCTCGTTGTCGGCGCACAAGTTCTACGGGCCGAAGGGCGTCGGCATCCTCTACGTGAAGAAGGGGACACCGATCCGCTTCCAGCAGGATGGTGGTGGCCAGGAGTCCGGACGTCGCGGCGGCACGGAGAACGTCCCGCTGATCGTCGGTATGGGCGAGGCGCTTGCGCGCGCCGAGGCATCGCGCGAGGCGTACAACGCCCACACGCGCGCGCTGCGCGATCGCTTGTGGGAGGGACTCACCGAGGCGATCCCGGACATCTCACTGAATGGACCAGACGTTGCGGGAGAAGATCGTCTCGCGAACAACCTGAACGTCACGATTCGTGGCGTTCAGGGGGAGACGGTGCTGCTCTCGCTCGACATGGATGGCGTCGAAGGCTCCGCAGGATCGGCCTGCACGACCGGCAACTCCGAGCCGAGTCACGTCCTGCTGGCGATGGGGCTCGATGAGGAGCAGGCACGTGCCTGTCTGCGTCTGACGGTCGGGCGTGGCAACACGATCGAGGAGATCGACGAGGCGGTCGAGACGCTGGCGACGGTCGTCGGTCGCGTGCGTCAGCTCTCCGGCCTCGCGTAGGTCAGAACGTCATCCCGGCGAGGATCGTCGCGCGCGCGATGCTCATCCCCAGCCAGCGATCGTCGCGTGCCTGCTCGGGCGTCGAGTCGACCAGCGCCCATGATGCGGCGAGCGCGCTGTGCGTGAGCGCGCCATCGCGAAGGACATCGATCGGCATCGCGAGTTCCTCCGCGAAGATCTCCAGCCGACGGCGCAACATGCCGTCCACGTCCTGCATCTCGCTCGCGGGTGCGTCGTTGAGCATCCACGTGCCGATGTCGTAGGCACGATGCCCGGAGAGCCCCTTCGGGTCGATGATCGTCCAGCCGCCCGCGGCATTCGCGAGGATGTTCCCGTGATGCATGTCGCCGTGCAGCAGCGTCGCTGGCTCGGCGCTCGCGAGCAGCCGGTTCGCTGCCGCGACCGCCGTGGCCGTGACGTCCGCCGGGAGCATCCACTCGTGGGCGATCGCACCGGCCCGCAGCTTCTCGTCATACCGGAAGAGATCGCGCCACCAGCGCGACGTCGGGATCACGTCCGGCTCGTCGGCCGGGACCTCGCGCCAGAATGCACGCAGCATCGTCGATGCGAGGCTGGTCGCCTCGGCGTCCGCGATCGTGGCGTCGAACGCACGCAGCGGCGTGCCGGGCAGCACGCGCGCGATGAGCATCACGCCGGCATCGGGATCGGCGGCGTGAAGGGTCACGACGTCCGGGCCCCGCGTGAGGCGGAGTGCCGCGACCTCGGAGCGAGACTCCTCGTGCGGTGGCGAGATCTTCAGCACGACGGGACCGAGCGTTGCGGAAGTGCCGAAGAGCACGATGTTGTAGGAAATGCCGGGGAAGCTCGGATCGAGCGTGATCGTGTACCGATCGCACCACTGCGTGACGAGCGCGGGCAGCGCGCGGAACCAGTCGGCCGTGTGCGTGGTCTCCCAGTTGTCGATCAGCTTGCGCACGACGGCGTCGGGAAGGGTGATCCCGCCCGGGAGGACGACGGGCTCGATCATGCAGATGGCTCCTCATCGATGACCGCCTCGTCGCTGACGGGCGGCTCCTCGAGCACGGGACGTCCTGCCTCGGCGGCGGCATCGAGGGCGGTGCGCGCATCCTGCCCGTCGATCTGACCGAGCGGAGGCAGATCCGCCAGCGAGCGCAGGCTGAAGTGGCGCAGGAAGTCGGCGGTGGTGCCGTACTGGATCGGATTGCCGATCGTCTGCAGGCGCGAGACCGGTTCGATCAACCCGCGCGCATGCAGCTTCGCAAGCACACCCGAGCTGTCGACGCCGCGAATCGCATCGATCTCGCCGCGTGTCACCGGCTGCTGGTAGGCGATGATCGCGAGCGTCTCGAGTGCGGCCGACGACAGGCGCGACTCGCGGTCGAGCCCGAGGAAGGTCCGCACGCGCTCGGCGAAGCGCGGGGCGGTCGCGAGCTGGATCTTCTTGCCGTGACGCTGCACCACCCAGCCGCGCGTCTCGTCGGCATTGAGGAGCGCGAGCGCCTCGTCGATGCGATCCGGCTCGACGCCGGCGCTGTTCGCGAGCTGCTCGAGCGTCGGCGGCTCGGTCGCGACGAGGAGGAAGGCCTCCATCAGCGCGGCGAGTTCCTCGTTCGAGATGGAGTGGATCGACTCGGTGCCCGGGATCGTCAGCTGCTCGCCAGTCTCGGCGAACGCTGGTTCCGCGGGTGTGGTCGATGCGATCTGGTCGGTCGTGTCGTGCTCGGTCTGCATGGGCTAATTCACGAATTCCTCATCATAGACGGTCCCATCGACGCCCTCGTCGGCGAGCGTGCGCTCGAGCGCGATCTCCGCGAAAAGTGCGCCCTGCGTCGCCTGCAGCGAGCGGCGTCGCACCAGGACGAGCACCGCCAGGAAGGCGGTCGCGACTTCCGTCCGCGACTGATACTCGGCAGTGATCGACGTGAAGGTCGTCGGGCGCAGATGTGTCAGCTCGGCGACGCGACCGATCATCTCGCGGATGCTGATGATGCGGCGCTGACGCAGGATCTGGATCGGCTTCGGCACCGTCGTCAGGCGACGCCGGATCGAGCGGAGCAGCACCGACGGCTCGTATTGCACGAGACGCAGGCTCTCCTTCGACTCGGTCGGGATCGCTACCGGAGTGCGCGTCGCGGGGGTGAAGAGCGACGCGCCGGCCGCGAATCGCTCGCCAAGTTGCTGCGCGACGTCCTTCATGCGCTTGTACTCGGCGAGCTCGGCTGCGAGATCGCTCTGCAGGATCTCCTCCTCGTCCGGCTTCGGCGGGCGCGGCAGCAACGAGCGGCTCTTCAGCAGCGTCAGGCGCGTGCCGACGGTCGCGAATTCGGCGATCGTCTCGGGCGGCGCATTGCCCTGCATCTCGGCGATCACGGCCAGGAACTGATCCGTGACCGCGACGAGCGAGACATCCTCGATCGCGAGCTGGCTGCGCTCGATCAGGCGCAGCAACAAATCGAGCGGCCCTTCGAAGTCAGGGAGGCGCAGCTGATAGTTCGCGAGCGTCAGCGTGCCGTCGGTCATCGCGCGCCTCCCGGGATCACGCTCCGCGAGTCGTCGATGGCGATCAGGAGGCGCAGCTCGGGGTCCGTGACCTCCGTGTCCTCGTGATGCGCGATCAGCCAGCAGACGCGCTCGTCGCAGCCGGCGTCGCGCGCGATCCCGGCCCCGATGCGCGCGTGATTCGCATAGGCCCAGAGTCCGCTCATCCCGCGTGGAGGCGTCGGGCGAGTCGCGATGCGAACGAGCAACGACGGCGCGATCGCGGTCAGGGCGACCTTCGCGACGCGCTGAGTCAAAGCGAGGGACTGGAACTTTGAAGGAAGTTTGCCGATATCGTGCAGCAGCCCGGCGATGACGAGCTCATCGGAGGAACCACGAGCGCGCAGCTCGGTCGCGACGGCGATCAGGTGTGCGCGATCGCTCGCCGCCAGCGCGTCGAAGGCGCAGATCGCATCGGGCGGGAGCATCGCGGCGAAGGCGGGCGGCATCACCGCGGTCGTGCGGGCCGGTCGCAGATACGCGATGATCTGCGCGAGACGATAGGCAAGGCGATCGAGATGAGGGAGCGCGAGCGTCATCATGTGAGGATCGTGTTCACGAGATCGTAGAGCGTGCTGCGCACCGGATCGATCAGGCCACCGGTCAGCGACGTGCCGAGGCTGCCACCCAGGAAGAAGAGGATGAACAGCACCATGAAGCCGTAGCGCTCCAGCGAGGAGAGCAGCGGGTACCAGAAGTTCGGCAGCAGACCGGTCAGGATCTTGTGCCCATCCAGTGGCGGGATCGGGATCATGTTGAACGAGGCGAGCAGGATGTTCACGGTCAGGAACGCGCTGATGAAGGTCCACGCATTCTCGGAGAACTCGACGCCGGCCTCGGTCGCGATGCGATACCCGAGCGCGACGATGGCTGCCTGCAGCACGTTCGAGATCGGACCGGCGATCGCGACAATCGCGAGACCGCGCTGACGTCGCCCACCGAAGTTCGAGCGGAAACGGTTCGGGTTCACCGGGCAGGGCTTGCCCCAGCCGATGAAGCCGTAGCCGAGGGAGATCAGCACCATGCCGAAGAATCCGAACGGATCGAAGTGCATGATCGGATTGAGCGTGATGCGCCCCTGCTCCTGCGCGGTCGCATCGCCCAGCCACCAGGCGGTGACGGCGTGCGCGCATTCGTGGATCGTGGTCGCGATCACGAACGCGAGGAGAAAGGCGATGACCTCTTCGGGTGAACGAGTGATGCTTCCCACGCGACCTCCAGGGGCGATGATGCGGTGCAACGGCGGAGGCGGGTGCCACAAAGCAACCCGCCTCCGGAAGATGGCTCTTCTAGTGTACCCGCTGGGGTGGGACCTACGCCTGTTCCTTGCCGGAGCCCTCGTAGAGGTGGCAGGCGACGTAGTGCTCGCGCCCCTGATTCGCGAAGATCGGATCGATCTTCTTGCACACGTCCATCACGTACGGGCAGCGCGTGTGGAAGTGGCAACCAGACGGCGGGTTGATCGGGCTCGGCACGTCACCCGTGAGGATGATGCGCTCGCGCTGCTTCTCGATCACCGGGTCCGGCACCGGCACCGCCGACAGGAGGGCCTTGGTGTACGGGTGCAGCGGCTCGTCGTACAGCTCGTTGCGATCCGCCATCTCCACGATCTTGCCGAGGTACATCACCGCGACGCGATCCGAGATGTGGCGGACGACCGAGAGGTCGTGCGCGATGAACAGGTACGTGAGGCCGAACTGCTCCTGCAGATCCTCGAGCAGGTTCACGACCTGCGCCTGGATCGACACGTCGAGCGCCGAGACCGGCTCGTCGCAGACGATGAAGTCCGGGTTCGCGGCGAGGGCGCGGGCGATACCGACGCGCTGGCGCTGTCCACCGGAGAACTCGTGCGGATAGCGGTTCGCGAAGTACGGGTTCAGACCCACCGTCTGCAGGAGTTCCTGGACGCGCTGCGTGCGCTGCGCCTTCGGCACCAGCTTGTGAATCTGCATCGGCTCGGACACGATGTTGCCGACCGTCATGCGCGGATTCAGCGATGCGTACGGGTCCTGGAACACCATCTGCAGGTGACGGCGCATCTTGCGCATCTCGCCCGAGTCGAGCTTGGTGAGATCGCGACCCTTGAAGTTGACCTCACCGGAGGTCGGCTTGTAGAGCTGGAGCAGCGCGCGACCGGTGGTCGACTTGCCGCATCCGGACTCTCCAACGAGACCAAGGGTCTCGCCCTTCTTCACAGAGAAGGAAACACCATCGACGGCCTGAACGGCGCCGACCTTGCGCTGGAAGATGATGCCCTGGGTCAGCGGGAAGTGCATGACCAGGTTGTTCACTTCGAGCAGCGGAGCTTCCTCAGTCCCTGGGGCCGAAGGGTGCGGCTGTGGATTTGAAGCGACAGCGGCAGACATTGACTACTCCTTCAGCTATGCAGGGTTCTGGCTCGGAGTGTTTCCGAGTTCTGGCAGGGTGGGATCGAGCTCCGCGGCGACGGAGGTCGGGTCGATGTGCCCGTGCTCGAGCGCCACGGCGGTCTGGTCATCGTCCTTGTGGACCGTTTCCCAGAACCAGCAGGCCGAGAAGTGCCCCGGGCTGACTTCCATCAGTGGCGGACGCTTCTGCTCGCACTTTTCGCTTGCATAGTTGCAGCGCGGCACGAACGGGCACATGTCCGGCAGATCGATCAGGTCGGGCGGAAGACCGCGAACCGGCTGGAGTCGCTCCTTGGTGCGCGAATCGAGGCGCGGGATCGACTTCATGAGACCGACCGTGTACGGGTGCCGCGGGTTCGCGAAGAGCTCCGGCGTGGTCGCCGTCTCCACGATGCCACCCGCGTACATCACCTGCACGCGATCCGCCATGCCGGCGACCACACCCATCGAGTGGGTGATCATGATGACGCCGGTTCCCGTCTCCTGCTGCAGCGAGCGCATCAGATCGAGGATCTGCGCCTGGATCGTCACGTCGAGCGCGGTGGTCGGCTCGTCGGCGATCAGCAGCTTCGGGTTGCAGGAGAGCGCCATCGCGATCATCACGCGCTGGCGCATACCGCCGGAGAACTGGTGCGGGTACTGATCGACGCGCTTCTCGGCGTTCGGAATACCGACCATCTGGAGAAGCTCGATCGCGCGATCCTTCGCCTGCGCCTTGTTCATGCCCATGTGGAGCATGAGCGACTCGCTGATCTGGCGGTTGACCGTGAGCACCGGGTTCAGGGAGGTCATCGGATCCTGGAAGATCATGGCAATTTCCTTGCCACGGATCGCCCGGACCTGCTCATCCGACATGTGACGGATGTCCTTGCCCTGGAACAGGATCTCTCCCTCGACGATCTTGCCCGGCGGGCTCGGGATCAGTCGCATGATGGAAAGACCGGTGATGCTCTTGCCGGATCCCGACTCTCCCACGACACCGAGCGTCTCGCCCGGCATCACGTAGAACGAGACACCGTCCACGGACTTCACGACGCCGTCCTGCGTGAAGAACTGAGTCTTCAGCCCCTTGACTTCAAGGAGCGGGGAACTGCGATCGATTCCGCTTGCAGATGTTGTGGTTACTGGCTCTGCCGCCATCCTGGCTCCTCTCGCCCAAACGTACTCGTGTGCGCTGGACAACTGGCTCGACTGGACAACCGATCCGTGCATGAACGTGGTGCTCTCGATAGGGGAGAGGGTACGCCGCAGGACCGGAACGAGCGTCAGGGGGAACAGTGATCTGTCCCGTCTCTCCTTGTGCGCTCCGTTGCGCTCACCGATTGCCCGTGTCGTGGCGTGGTTACGGTCACGCACCTTACCACACACGTCTGGGTGGAACAATTCTGTCTCGGGTTGCCCCTCGGAATCGTTCTCCAGGGGAATGCCCGATCGCGATCATCCGTGTTGACGGATGTCGGTGGAATCATTCCTCGACGCGAGACTAGTATGCACCTGTTAAGAACAAGTTGCATTAGCGTCTGGCCGGAAAAGTGCCCCGATTACGGTCGCGATGACGGCAAATCATGCACGATGCGCGCGCCAAAAGTGCCTCGTTCTGGCGATGATGGATCCGGAGCACAGAAAATCTGGTCGAAATATGTATCGTGGGCCTAATCAGGTTTGTGCTGTGAGTACATATGCATCTGGTCGATGTGCAACATGCACGAAAACGCGCCTCGTCTACGCCGTGAGCGCGCGGACATCCTTCAGCAGCTGACTCGCCGCACCGGCGATGAGCATCGGAAGGTTCGGCACGAGCATGTCGAACCCGCGCGCGATGGTCTTCTCGGCGGCCGCGACGTCCGTGATGGTGGTGCCTGTCTTGATGCCGCGCGCCTTGCACCGCGCGACCACCTCATCGGCGATGGCCGTGACCTCCGGATCGCCCGGCTGACCCGGCTTGCCGAGCGACTGCGCGAGATCGTTCGGTCCCACGAAGAGGACGTCGAGATCCGGCGTGTCGAGGATCGCGTCGAGATGCTCGAGGGTCTGCACGCTCTCGAACTGGATCATCGTCAGCACGCGATCGCTGAGCGGCTGTGCGAGCGCACTTGCCGATTCGCGCAGGCCGAAGTCGAAGATCCGTCCGCCGGCGAGACCGCGCGTGCCGCGCGGTGCGTACTTCGTGGCCGCGATCGCGATCTCCGCCTGCTCGGCGTTCGCGATCTGCGGGGCCATGATGCCGGTCGCGCCGAGATCGAGGTATTTCAGGATCACCTGCTTGTCGAGCTCGCCGACGCGGGCGAACGGCGCGAGACCGCGTGCCTCCGCTGCGAGGATCATCGGGTAGATCGACTCGGGCGTGATCGGGCCGTGCTCGGCGTCGAGCAGCACGAAGTCGTAGCCGGCGAGCGCCACGATCTCCACGAGCGCGGGTGAGGCGATGCCGAGGAACGTGCCGACGACGATCTCGCCGCGGTCGAGCTTGTCGCGAACCGGATTGCCGGACGTCATGAGCGGGAAGTCCTTTCGTGAGGGGCGTATCGTCCGCAGCGATGCGGGCGGCTGATATCGGCGATTCTCATGCCAATCGCGCGCTTGTGCAATCCCGTCGGAGTTTACATACTACATGAAGGGAGTGGCTGATTCGGATGGGGGTGACGCTGGTGGATGACACAACCGGGGTCGTGACGGACCGCCCGTACTGGGTTGCGTTTCATCATGTGCCATATGTGGGGCCGGCCGCGATCCGACGACTGCGCGAGCACTTCGGTTCGCTGGAGCGTGCCTGGCACGCGGAGCCGCGTCGACTCCGGGCCGCGATTCCCGAACGCGCGGTGCTCGCACTTGAATCCAAACGCCGCGAGCTTGACGTAAACTCTCTTGAAGCCTCGCTCACGAATCAGGGCATCGCGTTCGTCACGCTCGACGACGATGCGTATCCGCGTCTGCTACGGGAGATCGCGACCCCGCCGCCGGTACTCTTCTTTCGTGGCGATCTGCTCGAGGACGATCATCAGGCGGTCGCGATCGTCGGCACGCGGCAGATCACCTCGTACGGTCGCGCGATGACGATCGAGATCGCGCAGGGGCTGGCGCAGGCCGGCATGACGATCGTCTCCGGTCTGGCGCGGGGCGTCGATGGCGTCGCACATCAGGCGGCGCTCGATGTCGGCGGGCGGACGATCGCGGTGCTGGGGAGTGGGGTCAACCACATCTACCCGCACGAGCATCGGAATCTCGCGACGCGCATCACGCAGCAGGGTGCCGTGATCTCCGATTACGAGCCCGATCGCAAGCCGGACGCGCCGAACTTCCCGGCCCGGAATCGTATCATCTCGGGATTGTCGCTCGGCGTGGTGGTGATCGAGGCGCCGGAGAAGAGCGGTGCGCTGATCACCGTCGACTTCGCCGCCGATCAGGGGCGCGACGTGTTCGCGGTGCCGGGATCGATCGGCGCGCACAAGAGCGAAGGCTGCAACCAGATCATCCGCGATGGCGCGCGCCTCGTGCGTTCGGCGGATGATGTGCTGGACGATCTTGTCGGCAAGCGCATCCAGCGGGACACGGTACCCGTGCAGCAGGCGCTTCCGCTCGGGGAGAACGAGCGACGCGTGCTTGGTGTCTTGACGGGCGAGCCGCAGCACATCGACGATATCGCGGCACTCGCGAATCTCTCCACGCCAGAGGTGTCCGCGCATCTGGTGATGCTGGAGATCGGCGGGGTAGTCCGGAACGCCGGGGCCCAGCATTACATCCGGATTGGGGGGAGGGGTTGACGGGCTCGCTACGATTGGTCCGTTCGTTCCTTGACACGCTGCACATCGGCTCTCTACTTTTAGAAAACGGTACTCGTGACGAGCTAGGCGATCCGACCTTGAACGTGGCACCACGTCAGGGCGTCTCGCGTTCCCCCCGCGAACACCATCACACATGAATCATGCATTCGAGGTTCACCCACCCCTTGCACTCGACCCGGTCGGGAACCTCATCGACACAGGGACAAGGCATCCATGACAGAGCGTGTATCGACCGAACCGGAGACAACCGGGCGATCGACACCTTCCACAAAAAAGACGACGACGGCGAAGAAGACGTCGTCCACCAAGGCGAAGAGCACCACGACGAAGAAGACCTCGACGCGGGCGAAGGCGCCCCGCGGCAAGCTCGTGATCGTCGAGTCCCCGGCGAAGGCGCGCTCGATCGGGCGTTACCTCGGCTCCGGCTACACGGTGAAGGCCTCGATGGGGCACATCCGTGATCTGCCGAAGAGCACGATGGGCATCGACATCGACGCGGACTTCCACCCGAAGTACCTGATCCCGCGGGACAAGTCGAAGGTCGTGAAGGAACTCAAGGAGAGCGTGGCGGGAGCGAAGGAGATCTATCTCGCCACCGACCCCGACCGCGAGGGCGAGGCGATTGCCTGGCATCTGCTCCATGCGACGGACGCCGAGGACAAGCCGGTGCATCGCGTCGTGTTCCACGAGATCACGCCCGAAGCCGTCACCAGTGCGATCGAGCATCCGCGCGACATCGACATGGATCTCGTGAACGCCTATCAGGCGCGCCGTATCCTCGATCGTCTCGTCGGCTACAGCATCAGCCCGCTCCTCTGGAAGAAGGTCAAGCGCGGACTCTCCGCCGGCCGCGTCCAGACGGCAGCACTGCGCATCGTCGTCGAGCGCGAACGCGAGATCGAGCAGTTCATCCCGGTCGAGTACTGGTCGCTCGATGCGGATGTGGCGAAGGTTACCGGCAAGAAGCCGACGTCGAAGGACACCTTCCGCGCGAGCCTGCACCAGATCGCCGGCAAGAAGGCGGAGCTTCACACCGAGGACGAGACGCAGGCCGTCGTGAAGGCGCTCGATGGCGCCACGTGGCGCGTCGGTGACGTCGTGCGCTCCGAGCGTCGTCGTCGCCCGCAGCCACCATTCACCACCAGCACCATGCTGCAGGAGGCGTCGCGCAAGCTCGGCTTCCAGGTGGGGCGCACCACGCGCACGGCGCAGGAGCTCTACGAAGGGGTCGATCTCGGCGCGGAGGGGACGCAGGGTCTCATCACCTACATGCGTACCGACTCGACGAACATCGCGGTCAGCGCGCAGCAGGCCGCACGCGAAGTGATTGCCGATCGATTCGGTGGCGAGTTCGTGCCGGCCAAGCCCCCGACCTACACGCGCAAGCAGAAGGGCGCGCAGGAGGCCCACGAGGCGATCCGCCCGACCAACCCGGCCCGCACGCCGGAGACCGTGAAGAGCCTGCTCAGCGCGACGCAGTTCCGTCTGTACCAGCTGATCTGGCAGCGCTTCATGGCGAGCCAGATGGCCGATGCCGTTCTGGACAACACGCGTGTCGACATGGCCGTCGGCCCGGAGGCGGAGATCGCCGACGTCAAGAAGGCTCCGTTCGTGTTCCGCGCGACCGGCTCGATCGTCCGCTTCCAGGGATGGATGGCTGTCTACCAGCAGGGGCGTGACGAGGGCGAGGAGGACGAGCTCGACAAGGGCGCGCTCCCGGATGTCGCCCCCGGCGACCCGATCGATCTGCTCAAGCTGCTGCCGGAGCAGCACTTCACCCAGCCGCCGCCGCGCTACACGCAGGCGACGCTCGTGAAGGCGCTCGAGGAGCAGGGCATCGGCCGGCCGAGTACCTATCCGTCGACGGTCGCGACGCTGCAGGCGCGCAACTACGTCGCCGTCGAGGAGCGGAAGCTCGTGCCGACGGAGCTCGGCTTCGTCGTGAACGACCTGCTCGTCGAACACTTCCCGTCGCTCTTCGATGTGGGCTTCACGTCGCAGCTGGAGGACGAACTCGACGACATCGCCTCGGGTGAGCGCGAGTGGGTGCCGACGCTGAAGGAGTTCCACGGACCCTTCACGCAGACGCTCGAGAAAGCTGAGCAGACGATGGAGCGCGTCCAGATCAAGGACGAGCCCACCGACGAGGTCTGCGAGCTGTGTGGTCGCCCGATGGTGATCAAGCTCGGGCGCTTCGGGAAGTTCCTCGCGTGCAGCGGGTTCCCGGACTGCCGCAACGCGCGACCGCTCCTGACGAAGATCGACGTCACCTGCCCGACCTGTCATCAGGGCGAGATCGTGGAGCGTCGCTCGAAGAAGGGCCGCAAGTTCTATGGCTGCGAGCGGTATCCGGAGTGCGATTTCGTGTCGTGGAACAAGCCGGTGGCGCATCCGTGCCCGAACGGCGACTCCGAGTACATGGTCGAGTTCGGCCGTGGTGGTCAGCAGCTGAAGTGCCCGGTGTGCAGCACGGTGATCGCGCAGCCCCAGCCGCAGCTCGCGCAGGCCGGCGACTGATCGGTCGTGCGTGGGGAACGGCTGCATGCCGTTCCTCGCCCTTGACACGGTCGCTATGCTGAAGGCGCTTGGCAGGCGCGTACATCGCAACATTCACGTACGCCGAAATGGCCGCGTCTCGATTCGAGATGCGGCCATTTCACGCTACACTAGACGTCATCGTTGGCATGCCGTTTGCGCCGAAGCAGGTGTTTCGCGTTCACGGTGTCGATCAGGATTGACAGTACGCATATGCACGATTCAACCGGGTGGCGACCGCACGCCACAACCATCCTTGGAGTCAAGCGCGGCAATGAGATCGCGCTCGCTGGCGACGGCCAGGTCACCATGGGGGATATTGTTCTCAAGCACGGCGCGCGCAAGTTGCGTACGCTCTACGACGGCCAGATCGTCGCCGGATTCGCCGGGGCCGTCGCCGATGCGCTGACGCTCTTCGCGAAATTCGAATCGCAGCTGCAGGAATGGAACGGCGATCTCCGCCGTGCTTCCGTCGAACTTACGAAGGAATGGCGCAGCGATCGCTACCTGCGTCGCCTCGAGGCCCAGCTGATCGTGGCGGATGGCGAATCGATCCTCGTCCTCTCCGGCGAGGGTGATGTCATCGAGCCCGATGACGGCGTCCTTGCGATCGGCTCCGGTGCGCCCTACGCCACCGCCGCCGCGAAGGCGCTCCTCAATCACACCGAGATGACCGCCGAGCAGATCGTGCGGGCATCGATGGAGATCACGGCCGAGATCTGCATCTACACGAACGACCATTTCATGGTGCAGGTCGTGAGGGCGGATGGTGCCGAGGACCCGGAGGTCGACGAGCGCGACACCCCGGACGTGAGCGAGGAGGCGGGAGCGTAATGGCAGCACCCGTTCGCCAGACGACTGGCAAGGACAAGAGCATCCGCGTCCCGGGGGATGATGCGCCGACGGTGCACCCGGCGAGCAGCATGACGCCGAAGGAGATCGTCGCCGAGCTCGACAAGTACATCATCGGGCAGGAGGACGCCAAGCGTGCCGTCGCGGTGGCGCTGCGCAATCGCTACCGACGCCAGCAGCTCAGTGAGGAACTGCGCCGCGAGGTGCATCCGAAGAACATCCTCATGATCGGCTCGACTGGTGTCGGCAAGACCGAGATCGCGCGACGGGTCGCGCGGATCGTCGATGCGCCGTTCATCAAGGTCGAGGCCACCAAGTTCACCGAGGTCGGCTACGTCGGGCGCGATGTCGAGTCGATCGTGCGCGATCTGGTCGAGATCGCGATCTCGATGCTGCACACCGAGCGGCTCGAGCAGGTGCGCCCGGAGGCGGACTCTGCCGCGCTCGATCGCCTCGCCGACCTCCTCTCCGATCAGCTCGCCCAGCAGCGACCGTCACGCGCGTCCCGCAAGAATGGCGTCGACGAGCAGGGGGATGCCGAGGCGAAGGCGATCCGCGAGGAACAGGCCGCCGAGCGTCGACGTCGTCGCGAGCACAAGCGCTTCCTGGAGCTGCTGTCGCAGGACGTGATCGATGACGAGACGGTCGAGATCGAGGTCGATCCCGAGCTGGACTATGAGGACGCGCCGACCTTCGAATACGTCTCCGGTGTCAACGCCGAGGAGATGCAGGACACCTTCTACGAGTTCCTCGATGGGCTGATGCCGCGTCGTCGTCTGCGACGACGGGTGTCCGTGCGTGAGGCGCGACGCATCCTCTCGCAGCAGGAGGCGAATCGCCTCGTCGACTTCGACTCCGTGATCGAGGAAGCGATCCGGCGCGTCGAGGAATCGGCGGTCGTCTTCATCGACGAGATCGACAAGATCATCAATGGCGATGGAGAGGGCGGCGGTCCGGATGTCTCCGGCGAAGGCGTGCAGCGCGATCTGCTGCCGATCGTCGAGGGCTCGGCGGTGATGACGCGCTACGGTCCGGTGCACACCGATCACATCCTGTTCGTCGCGGCGGGATCGTTCTCGAAGGCGCGGCCGTCGGATCTGATCCCGGAGCTGCAGGGGCGCTTCCCCATCCGGGTCGAGCTGCAGTCGCTGTCGGAGGACGATCTCTACGCGATTCTCACCGAGCCGCAGAACGCGCTCACGAAGCAGTACGAGGCGCTGCTCGGTACCGAGGGCGTGACACTCGCGTTCGCGGAGGAGGGGTTGCGCGAGGTCGCGCGGCTCGCGAATCAGGTGAATCAGCGCACGGAGGACATCGGGGCGCGACGCCTGCAGACGATCCTCGAGAAGGTGCTCGAGGAGCTTTCGTTCGAGGCGCCGGACCTCTCGGGGCAGACCGTGGAGATCGACCAGAAGATGGTCCTCGAGCGGGTCGGCGAGGTCGCGGATGACGACGAACTGATCAACTTCATCCTGTAGGCGGCGCGATTCGCGAAACACAACAGCGCGTCAACACCTGGCGCGCACGCACATGGTATCGATACCGCAGCAGACCGCAGGTCGGAACGATCGGATGGCAGGTGTGGCGATGTTCGCCAGACCCAAGGAGACAGGTGAGCAGGCGTGAGCGAACGGCAGGTGATTGGCGTGGATCTCGGCGGCACCCGGATCCGGGTGGCGCTCGTGTCGGAGCAGGGCGAGATCGTCCATCGCGTCGACTCGCTGGCGCATACCGAGGAGGGGCCGACGGCGGTCGTCCATCGGATCGGGACGCTCGTCCAGCAGCTGGCAGACGAGACCGGGATCGACGCGTCGGTGCCGGCGGGCATAGGATCGCCTGGCCCGCTCAACCCGCGTACGGGGACGGTGCTCTACACGCCGAACCTTCCCGGCTGGCGGAATGTGCCGGTGGTCGATCTGTTGCAGGAGCAGACTGGACGTCGCTTCGCGCTGCAGAATGACGGCAACTGCGGCGCCCTTGGCGAGATGATCTTCGGCAGTGCGAAGGGCGTGAGCGACTTCATCTATCTCGCGCTCGGCACGGGCGTCGGCGGCGGCATCGTCGCGGGCGGCAAGCTGATCGATGGCATGCGTGGACTCGGTGCGGAGGTCGGTCACTTCGTGGTCGCGCTCGACGGACCGCGCTGCTCGTGCGGAAGCATCGGCTGCATGGAGGCGTTTACCGCCGGCTGGGCGATCAAGCATGAGGCCGCCGCGGTCGCGACGACGGCCGATGGCGACTTCATGCGGCAGCTCGCCGGTGACGGCGAACTGCACGCGGGCATCGTCGCGGAGGCGGCGCGACAGGGAGATCTCGCCGCGCAGCAGATCCTCGGGCGGGCGTCGCGGGCGCTCGGGGCGGCGATGGGCGCGTTCACGAACCTGCTGAACCCGAGCATGATCATCCTCGGTGGTGGTCTGCTCGCGATCAAGGACGTGCTGATGGAGCCGGCGAAGGACTACCTGCGCCAGCACTCGTTCATCGACTTCCGCGACGACCTGACGATCACGTACTCGTCGCTCGGGCACGACACCGCACTGCTCGGGGCGGCGGCACTCGCGATGGTCGAGTTCCCGGAGTAGGGGCGAGATCCCGCCAAATGAGTCAGTCCGGATGAGACGCCGGGAGGGATTGGTGTGAAGATGCCAAACCTTCCCGGCGCGTTTTGTGCGCGCCATGAAACGAGCGTTTTGATAGTGGATTCTCCGCTGATCCCCGCCTGTATACAATGACGACCATCATCCGCATGACTCGTCTCCGACGGGGCTATCGTGGTGTTCGGGACCGTGTGATACTGCACGAAACATCGTGGGTCGTGCTGAGGAAAGGGCAATTCGGTGGCGAATCATCCGGCATACATCTGGTGGGAAGGCGAGCGTCGTCGTTGGGAAGACGCGACGGTCCACGTCACGGACATCGCGTGGTCGGCCGTTGGTGCTGTCTTCGAGGGCATTCGTGGCTACGCGAATCCTGACACCGGCGAGGTCTTCATCTTCCGCCTGCCGGAGCATCTGAAGCGACTCGAAGCCTCCGCGCGCATGGTGCACATGCCGCTGAAGGTCACGCGGGACGAGCTCACCGCGATCATCATCGATCTGATGCAGGTGAACGAGGTCAAGGAAGACACGTACATCCGTCCGCTCGTCTACTCCGGCAATGCTGAGGGCAAGCGCAACGATGTCAGCGATCTTGCCGGCGCCCTGCTCGTGAACACGCATCCGATGGCGAGTCACCTCAACACGGGTTACGTGCAGCACGCCAAGGTCAGCTCATGGTCGCGCATCTCGGACAACGTGATGCCGCCGCGCATCAAGAACATCTCGAACTATCGCAATGGTCAGCTCGCGACCTACGAGGTCAAGCAGGACGGTTACGATGTCGCGCTGCTGCTGAATCCGCAGGGCAAGGTCGCCGAGGCGCCGGGTGCGTGCGTGATGCTCGTGCGTGACGGCAAGCTGATCACGCCGGACATCACGAGCGGCATCCTCGAGAGTGTCACGCGCGACGCGCTGATCACGCTCGCGAAGGAGGA
>Ga0164243_10001696_pt1 | contig 37051 bp, 30 predicted proteins | sample OricompcompostOP_FD_108781 | JGI IMG/M metagenome (GOLD analysis project Ga0164243, IMG submission 108781) | Organic Plus compost microbial communities from Emeryville, California, USA - Original compost - Organic plus compost (OP) | ecosystem: Engineered > Solid waste > Mixed feedstock >...
TGAACGATGTTCTGTCCGAGCTGTGGCACCTGGAATCGCGCGTCGTCGGCGAGCTGCTCACGCTGCGAGGCGGAGCTCCCCGAGCTGGAGCATGCGCCGTTCGAGCGTCCCGATGAGGAGATCACCCGCCTGCGTCGCGCGACGGGCAGCCGCTATCGCGTGATCCGCCGGCTCGGCGGGGGCGGCATGGCCGACGTCTTCGTCGCCGAACAGGCGCAGCTCGCGCGCAAGGTGGTGATCAAGGTGCTGCATCCGCACCTCGCGCGCGACGCCGAGGTCGCCGAGCGTTTCCGGCGCGAGGCGGAGGCGGCGGCGAAGCTCGTGCACCCGCACATCTGCTCGATTCTGGACTACGGCGCGACGGAGAACGTGGTCTTCACGGTGATGCCGTACCTGGTGGGCGGCTCGCTGGCGGACATCATCTCCAGGCAGCGCACCGTCGACGCGACGCGCGCGGCGAGCGTGGCGGCGCAGGTCGCGGCCGCGCTCGACTATGCGCATCGCCACGGCGTGGTCCATCGCGACGTGAAGCCGGACAACGTGCTGTTCGACGAGGACGGCCACGCGGTGATCACGGATTTCGGCATCGCGACCGCGCGCTTCCACGCACGCCTCACCGCGAGCGGCCGCGCGATGGGCACACCGCACTACATGTCGCCGGAGCAGGCGATGGGCAAGCTCGTCGACGGGCGGAGCGACATCTACGCCGTGGGCATCCTGCTTTACGAGTCGCTCGTCGGCTTTCCACCGTTCGACGGCGCGGACGCCTTCGCCGTGAGCTACAAGCAGGTCCACGAGGCGCCGGTGCCGCCGGCGCAGGTGGATGCGCGCGTGCCGCCCGCGCTGTCCGACATCGTGATGCGGTGCATGGCCAAGGTGCCGGGCACGCGCTACGAGCGCGGCAATGATCTGGCCGACGCGCTGCTTAGCTTTCTCGCCGGCTCAGCCGATCCGCGGTCCTATCGGCCGGCGTCGCTGCCACGCCGGTCCCTCTCGCCCTTCCGATGAAGATCACGCACGACATCTCGATCGTTCACACGACGCATCCGTTCGTCATCGCGCGCGGGGGCGCGAGCGAGCATCGTCTCATTCGGGTTCGTATTCGCGACGACGACGGCGTCGAAGGGTGGGGAGAGGCGGCGCCCAATCGGTTTTACGGTGAGACGGCGGATACGGCGCTCGCCGCGCTCGAGCGGCTGCGCCCGATCGTCGAGGCGATGGACCCGTGGCATCTCGAGGACGTCGAAGCGGAGATGAACCGTGCGCTGCGCTTCAACGGATCGGTGAAGTCGGCCGTCAGCGCCGCGCTGCACGATCTCGCGGGGAAGCGGCTCGGCGTGCCGGTCTATCGGCTCTTCGGCCTCGATCCGGCGAAGGCGCCGCTCTCGAGCTTCACGATCGCCATCGCGGCCAGTGAGGCGGAGCTGCGCGAACGCGTCGCGCAGGCCGCGGAGTATCCGGTGCTCAAGGTGAAGCTCGGGACCGACCACGACGAGGCGATCATCCGCACGGTTCGCGACGCCGCGCCGGACAAGATCCTGCGCGTCGACGCGAATGCCGCGTGGACGGCGAAGCAGGCGCTGCGCATGATCGACATTCTGCTGCAGTGCGGCGTGGAATACGTCGAGCAGCCGCTGCCCGCGCACGATCTCGAGGGAACGCGTTTCGTTCGCGAGCGATCGCCGCTGCCGGTGATCTGCGACGAATCCTGCGTCACAGCCGCGGACATCGCGGGGCTCGTGGGCGTCGCGGATGGCATCAACATCAAGCTGTCGAAGTGCGGCGGCCTGCGCGAAGCGCTCAAGATGATCGCGACCGCACGCTCGCACGGCATGCTCGTGATGGCCGGCTGCATGATCGAGACGAGCCTCGGTATCAGCGCCGCGGCGCATTTCGCTCCGCTCCTCGACTACGCCGATTTCGACGGCGCGGCGCTGCTCGCCGACGACCCGTACACGGGTGCGACGATCGCGCGCGGCGTCATCGCCATTCCCGACGCGCCTGGGCTCGGCGTGCGCGCTCGCGGCTGATCCGCCGAGCGTCGAAGCACGCTCGGCATTTCGTTCGGCGCGCACCGCGTCGCCGGTCTACCAACAAGAAATCTTCTCGCGAGCGTAGATCAGCGTACGGTCGCGCGGCGCGTGTCATCTCGATCGCTCGCTGGTGGCGTCGTACGCGCGTTTGTCGTCTGCCGGTGCAAAAGAGTCGATGCTCGCTGGCGCGTAAGGCTTTTGAAATGGGTCGTGATTCCACGGTTGGACCATAGTCCCATTCTCTTGTGGCGCCTCGGCCGGCGTCCCATTGTAGGACGGACGCATCAACTCCCCGGCCCTCCTCCATGGACGCAATCGAGACTGCATGGCGCACCGCCACGCACGACGTCGGCCTCGTCGCCTGGACCGCGCATGCGCGGACGGGCACGTTGATGCAGATCTCCGCCGCGAATGGGTTGCTGCTTGGCTTTCCACGGCGCGAGTGGCGGCGCCCGGGCTTCTGGATGTCGCGTGTGCTACCCGACGATCGCTCCTTCGTGTTCGGACAGTTCAGCGCCGTGGTGTCGGGTGCGAGCGTGCCGCCGTGGGACGTGCGGGTGCTGGACGTCGACGATTCACTCCGTTGGATCCGGACGTCGGCGTCGCGCGTCGACGGCTACGACGGCCTCCTCGTCGCTGGCGTGCACCTCGATGTGACGCCGGAGCATCGCGCTGTGGAGGCCGCGGCGGCGCGTCCACGCGACCGCATGGTGCAGTTGTATCGCGCGGTGTGGGACAGCATTCCAGCCAGCGCGGTCGCTGTCGACGCGATGGGGACGGTCGTCGAAGGCAACGCCGGATGGATCGCGAACGCGCAAGCGCTCGGCGCCACGCATGGTTTTGCCGGGCAATCGATCCACGACGTACTACAGCATGCCTTCATGCTCGACGGCCCGGACGCGACGCGTCTGTCGGATCGCCTCCGCGATCTGCTCGACGGGCGAAGCGCGGAGTTCGTCGTGGAGTTCGGCAGCCGGGCGAGCCTGACGGGCGAGCGGTGGATGCGCGTGCAGGTGCTGCCGTTTCATCCGCCGGAGCGGGGGGCGATCCTCATCCAATGGGATATCACCGATGTCAAACACTCGGAGATTCTCATTCAGGACGCGCGCGACCGTCTGGCGCATGCGCAGCGCGTTGCGACGATGAATACGCTGGCGACGGCGATCGCGCACGGGTTGAACCAGCCGCTCACCGCCGTGGTCGCCTCCGCCTACACCGCTCGCCGGCTGATCCCGGAGGCGAGCCGGGCCGAGCTCGAGCCCATCATCAATGACATCGTGGCGTCGGCGAGCGTGGCGGCGAGCGTCATCCGCCGGGCGCGCGCGATGACCGGCCGCGACAGCGGGCTTCGCGAGCCGCTGTCGTTGAACGAGATCGTGGCGGAAGTCTGCGGGCTCGTGGCAAGCGACTTCGTGATCCACCAGGTCGCGCTGGCGACGGAGCTGGCGGTCGGCCTGCCGCCGATCGTCGGCGACCGCGTGGAGCTCGGCCAGGTTTTAGTAAATCTTCTTCTCAATTCGATCGAGGCGTTGCAAAACACGCCGAAAGAGCGCCGCTCGGTGACGATCGTCACTGCGCAGACCGTGGGTGGGGATGTAGAGCTAACGGTCACCGATACCGGACAGGGTCTTCCCGGCGACGTCGGTGAGCGTATCTTCGACGCATTCACGTCGACGAAACGGGGAGCCGCCGGCCTCGGGCTCGCCGTGGCCCGCCTCATCGTCGAAGCGCACAACGGTCACCTGACAGCGGCAACCTCATCGACGGGCGGAGCAGCCTTTCGGGTTACGCTCCCGCGCCTGAACTCCGAGGATGTTCCGGATGTACGAGAAAGAGTCGGAAGTCTCGTCTCGCATGCAGTTGGCGATCGTCGATGACGACATGGCCGTGCTTCGGTCGCTCTCACGGATGCTTTCGGCCTGCGGCTACAGTGTAACCGCGTTCCCCTCCGCCGAAGCGTTCTCGGAATCGCTCGCCCATGGCGCGCCTGACGCGCTGCTGGTCGATCTGCGGCTTCCCGGAACGGACGGCATGGCGCTCCTCGATCAGTTGCGCAACGACGGCCGGAAGATTCCGACCGTGTTTCTGTCGGGGCATGCCGACGTCCCGACGTCGGTGCGCGCGATTCGATCGGGCGCCGTCGACTTTCTCGAGAAGCCGTGCGACGAGAGTACACTGCTCACGTCGCTCGCACGAGCCTTCGACGTCGCGCGCGCGAACCGGAGCAGCGCCGCGTCGATCGACGAGCTGCGCGCGAAGTGGCAGACGCTCACTCCCCGCGAACGGCAGGTCTGCGCGCAGGTCGTGCAAGGCCGATTGAACAAACAGATCGCCGCGGATCTCGGCACGCGCGAAAAGACCATCAAGGTCCACCGCGCGCGCGTGATGGCGAAGATGAACGCTCGCTCGCTTCCCGAGCTGGTGCGCGCCATCGACCGCCTCAACACCGAGAACGAGAAGGAGAAGGCGTCGCTCGGTGCGGCCGTCAGCAACGCCACCAACGCCGTCAACGCCGGCACGCGGCCGATCAACGGCCTGCCGCTGCCGGCGCCGCCCGTTCAGGGCATCACTTCGCCGACGTAACGACGCAGCGTCGCGAGCAGCGTTCGTGGATGTACGGGTTTGGTCAACAACTCGTCGCATCCGGCGGCCAGTGACCATTCCCGATCCGTCGCTCCGGCCAGCGCGGTGACCGCGATGAGGATCGTCGAGCGCGAAGCCGGATCCGCGCGCACGCAGCGCGCCACTTCCCACCCGTTCAACTCCGGCATCACGATGTCGAGCAGCACGATCGCCGGTTTCTCCGCCCGCACCATGCGGACAGCCTCCGGCCCGGTGCGCGCCTCGACCACGCGGAAGTTCGCGCTCTCCAGGACCACGCGGGCAATCGCCCGGCTGTCGTCGTGGTCGTCGGCCACGAGCACGAGCGGATTGGTCGAGACGAAGGACATGCGTTCAGCGCGGCGCGAGCTCGCGGACGTCCGATAGATCGTAGGCATGGACGGGGCTGGTAGGGGCTCATCCAAGAACGCGAAAAACCCGCGACCAGCATAGTGGATCAAAGTCCAACGACGGCGCGTGCGTAGCGGTCCACGACCTCCACCAGCGTGTGCGGCGACATCGGTTTTTCGAGAAATTCATTACAACCCGCGTCCAGCGCGCGCTTGCGGATCGCCGGATCGTCGGACGCGGATACGCCGACCAGCGCGAGATGGCGACAGCCCGCGTCGGCGCGAAGCATTCGCGCGAGCTGCTCGCCGTCGATGCCGGGCAGGATCATGTCGAGCAGCACGACACACGGACGGGCCGCCAGCGAGAGCGCCAGGCCGTCGAAGCCGGTGCGCGCCTCCACGACGACGTAGCCCGACTTCTCCAGCACGAAGCGTTCGGCTAACCGGCTGTCGTCGTGGTCGTCGATGACCAGAACCGTCTGTTGGGCCATGGTCAGGGCGCCGACGGCGGAATGTCAACGCGGCGCCCGCGCGGCGAGCGTGCGGTCGCCGTCGACGGGACGGCCTGCACCGGAATCTGTCCGTGGTCGCGCGGCAGTCGGACAGTGAAGGTCGACCCGCGTCCGAGGTCGCTCGTCGCGGAGAGCTCGCCGGCCATCCCCGCCGCGAACTCCCGGCTGATCGTCAACCCCAACCCCGACCCGCCGAAGCGGTCCACCACCGGAGCGCCGAGCTGCACGTAAGGCTCGAAGATGTCGCGCAGCTTCTCGCGGTCTATGCCCGGCCCGTTGTCCGCGACCTCGAACCACACCGAGTCCTCGTCGGCGTGACAGCTCAGCTCCACCATGCCCTTGGCGCCCGTGAACTTGATCGCGTTCGCCGTGAGGTTCACGAGAATCTGTTTGAGCTTGTCGCCGTCGGCACGCACGACGACACCGGGCGGACACGGCTTCACCTCGATGCGAACGTTGTGATCGAGCGCGAGGGGCGACACCACCGCTTCCGCCACCCGGAGCGCCTCCTCGGCGGAGACGGGACCGAGCGAGTACGAGATGTGTCCCGCCTCGAGGCGCGCGAAGGTGATGACGTCGTCGATGACGTGCACGAGGATTCTCTCACTCTCGGCGATGCGGGCGAGCATGCGGTCCTGCGCCGGCGTGAGCGGCTGCGGCGTTCCGGAGCGAAGGAGATCGACGTATCCGGAGATGGACTGCAGCGGCGTCCGGAGCTCGTGGCTCATCCGCGCGAGAAACTGGATCTTCGCCTCGCTGGTCCTGACCACGCGCTCTCGTTGCCGCTCGGCCTCGAGACGGGCCTGCGCATGCGACAGCGCGAGGGCGACGACCTCGCCCCAGAAATCCTCGAGCTTGTACGCCTTGCGCGGCGAGCCGTGCGCCGTGCGAAAGATCATCGCCAGCGCGCCGAGGATCTGGCCGTCGCGGCGGTAGAACGGAAGAATCTCGAGATGACGAAAGCCCACGGCGCGCGCGATGTCGCTGAGGCCGTCGCCTTCACGCCACGCGTCGTGGATGTGGATGCGGCGATGCTCGGCGAGCGCTTGACCGAACGGACCGATGCCGGGACGGTGGGTGCCGAACTGCTGGCACTGCGCCTCGGTCATGTTGTGCCCGATGACGGGATGCAGCATGCCTGCGCTTTCGTCGTGAAGGAGCAGCAAGCCCATGTCCGCGCGTGCGATCGCGAGCACGAGTTGCAGGGCTGGTTTGAGCTCGTTCGCTTGCACTGGCCATGGGTGTTGTGACGGGAGCAGCACGAGCGCCTCACGAGGGGGTCTAAGTGCATGGTAGCGTTCATGCTCCGTCGCCGAGCATTGCCCGATGGTCTATGAGTTCTAAGGCAGATGCATCGCCCTTCCGTCGGTCGCGGCGGCAGCGGCCTGCATCGCCTCGCCGCGGGCGCGCGCCATGGTTCGGATGATGATCTCGACCGCGCGAGGTCGTTCGATCTCCATCCCGTCGAGCCGGACCACGGTGCGATCCGGCTCGGACCGCAATCGGTCGACCAGCCGAATCAGCTCGGCGAGGGACGGAACGGCGAGCTTTTGCATGACGCGGCCGCGATGCACCTTGACGGTCTTCTCCGTCGTGCCGATGCGCATTGCCACGTTCTTGTTCGGCGAGCCGCATGCGACCAGGGCGCACACTTCCGCTTCGCGCGGCGTGAGCTTGCCCGCGAGGCGCCACAGGTTCACCAGCGCGCGATGCGAGTCGTCGGACTGACGCGCCGCGTCGATCGCGCGCTCGACCGCGCCGAGCAGCGTGTCGGCGCCGAACGGCTTGGGCAGCAGGTCGACTGCGCCCTGCTTCATCGCGGCGACCACCGTGCCGACGTCGCCGGTCGCGGTCATGAAGATCACCGGCGCTTCGACCCCGGCCGCGCGCATCGCGCGCGTGAGCGCGATGCCGTCGATCTCGGGCATTCGAATGTCGGCGACGATGCACGCCGGCTCGAGCGTGTCGGCTTCGTCGAGAAAGTCGCGCGGGCGCGTGTACGTGCGCACGCGGAAGCCGCTCGCCGACAGCATGCGTGCGACGGCGCGGCACACGGCCTCGTCGTCGTCGATGATCACGACGAGTGGATCAGCCGTCTGCACGGCGAACCTCCTCGATGCTCGCCCGGTCGGTCTCGTGGCGGACCGGCCAGAGCGACGTGACAGTCTGGCCACGTGCCGCGTCGCCGCTCACCGCCAGGCTCGCTCCATGCGCGTCCGCCACCGAACGGGCGAGCGCGAGGCCCCATCCGTCGCTCGCGTCCGCGCGGATCCCGATATGCGTGACCGAGACCTCGACCCATCCCGGCGTCGGCACCCGCACGCTCACGGTGATCGGCCCGGCTCCGCCAGGGGGCGCGCCTTCCGTCGTCGCATCGAGGGCGTCGAGCACGATGTTGAGGAGGGCCTGGCGAACCAGTGCGCCATCGGCGGCGACCTTCGGGATCGTCGGCGCGATGGTCACCTCGAGCCGCGCATGGCGCGCCGATGCCTCGCTCCCCACCAGCCGGACGACTTCGCGGACACTCTCCCCGAGGTCGACGGACGTGAACGCCGGTTCACGCCGCGCCGCGAGATCCTGCAGCACTTGTAAGGATTCACGCATTCGTCGTTGCTCGGCGAGCGCGTCGCGGAGGGCGTCGGCGGCAGCCTGAATGCGCGCCGCCGCGGGGCCCAGCGGCTCGTCGCCCGTCGCTGGATCGAGCCGCCGCAGAGCGGCGGCAACGTTCATCTCGATCGCGGTGAGCGGTTGGCGGAGGTCGTGAGTGATCGCGGCCACGAGCTCGCCGGCAATGGCGAGCCGCGCGGCGCGCGCGGCGGCGTCGGTGCTCGCGTCGCGCGGCACGTCCGTTCGCGTAACACGCACCGGGGAATCGGTGATCTCACGCGGCGGCGCGTCGGCGGCGCCAGGAGCAGCTTCGAATGGGCGGGATTGTTCCACATAGCAGAAATGGTCGTTCGTGCGAGCCGCCAGCATTGGCTCTAGGGCCAATGGCTTCAATCGAATGCGTCGCGCGAACATGCCTGCGTATTGCTTCGCGAGGACATCGATGCGGCCTGTTGAGTACTCTACCGATCGCCGGATGAGCACACCGCTGACGGTCATCGGTGGAACGGCCGGCGCCGGAAAAACGACGGTCATCCGGCACCTGCTGGAGTATTCCACCCACTGTCGCATCGTCGCGATCGTCCGCGACCTGGACCCGTTGCTCGCCGACGGCGCCACGGGCGCGCGGCGAAACGGCTCGGTCGTCGCATGGCCCAACGGCTGTCGCGCGATCGCCAGCGACGACCCGACCGCCACGCTGGCCGTCCTCAAACGCGACGGCCCCAACGCCGAGCACGTCGTCGTCGAAGCGGACGGTGCGACGCATCCCCGTCGGGCTGGCGGCTACGCCTACATGCCGGGGTACCGGCCGAACGGAATGGTGACGATCGTCGACGCCAGTACGGCGGCGACGCTCGAGACGCTCGATACGTTCACCACCCGGATTCAACCGGCGCTCCAGGCGGCGGATCTGGTGGTGCTCAACAAGCTCGACGCGGCCGGGCAGGAAGCCACCGCCGCCGCGCAGCGTGCAATCTCGTCGTGGGCGCCGTCGGCCCGCTTCCTCTGGTGTCGGCAGGGGCGCATCGCGCCGCCGCTCATCGTGGGCGTCAGCGGCGAGGCATCGGGCGACGACCCGCGCGTCGTGGCCGAGTGGCGGGCCGACTACATCCCGGTGCGCAGCGAGCGGAAATCGATGATCGGCGAGCAGTGTCGATCCTGGTGCCTGGTCTCGGACGAGCGCGCCGATGCGCGCCAGTTCCGTGGATGGGTCGCTCGCCTCCCCGCGTCGATCATGCGCGGCGACGGCGTCGTGTTTCTCCGAGAGGAGCCGCAGCATCGCCACGAATTCATGCTGCTCGGCTCGCGGTGGACGCTCGAGCGCGGCGCGCCCTGGGGGAATGAAACGCCGGTCACGCGCATCATGCTGGTCGGCATCGGCACGCGGAAGAACGACGAGGACGCGCGCGACACGACGGCGGCGTCGGAGCGCATGGTCTTCGACGAATCCCCTCAACAACTGGTGCTGTGATGCGTGACGTGCGCGCGACGAACGGCGGCGGCCTCCGCGTGCTCCTCGTCGAGGACCACGCCGAGTCGGCGGCGAGCATCGCCCGGCTGCTGACGCTGTTCGGCTATGACGTCCGGGTCGAGTACGACGGTCCGGCTGCGATCCGGCTGGCATCGTCGTTCGCGCCCGAGGCGGCGCTGATCGACCTCACGCTGCCGAGCATGGACGGCTGCGTCGTGGCCGAGCGGCTGCGCGCGCTGCCCGAGACGCGTCACGCGCTGCTCATCGCGATGACGGGTTGGACGACCGACGACCACGCGCAACGCGCGCGCGCCGCGGGGTTCGACCTGCACCTCGTGAAACCGTTGTCCGTGGAGACGTTGGTCGGCGCGCTCACCGTGCACGCCTGAGCTGTCGCGGTTCACCCCCTGAGGAGGGAAACACGATGCCGATCGAGCATGCGCAGTCGCCGGCGACGCGCCAGCCCGCGCCGTTGCGTCCATCACGCACCGCGCCCGGGGACCCGCCATTCCCGGACATGGTGTGGGTTCCCGGCGGCGTCTTCCGAATGGGCTGCGACGACGCCTATCCCGAGGAGCGTCCGCAGCATCGCGCCGAAGTGAGCGGCTTCTGGATGGATCGGTATCCGGTCACGAACGCGCGCTTCGCCCGATTCGTCGCGGCAACCAAGCACGTGACCTTCGCCGAGATCGCGCCCGACCCCAAAGACTATCCGGGCGCCCTCCCGGAGATGCTGCACCCCGGGTCGCTGGTCTTCGTCAAACCGAGCGCGCCGGTAGACCTGCGCGACATTCGCGCCTGGTGGCAGTTCATACTCGGCGCCGACTGGCGGCATCCGATGGGGCCGGAGAGCTCACTCGCGGGGCTCCAGGACCATCCGGTCGTCCACGTCACGTACGCCGACGCCGAGGCGTTCGCGCGCTGGGAGGGGAAGACCCTGCCGACGGAAGCCGAGTGGGAGTTCGCGGCGCGCGGCGGTCTGGACGGCGCGATGTACGCGTGGGGAGACGAGCTGATGCCCGGCGGCCGCGCCCTGGCCAACTACTGGCAGGGGCGATTTCCTCATGAGAATACGCTCGTCGACGGCTTCGAGCGCACATCTCCGGTCGGCAGCTTTCCACCGAATGGCTATGGTCTGTACGACGTGATCGGCAACGTCTGGGAGTGGACCGAAGACTGGTACGCGCCGCGGCACACCACGGCGCCGTCGATCGGGTGCTGTCATCCGCGCAATCCGCGCGGCGCGCACCGCGCCGACAGCCTCGATCCGGCCACGCCGGACGTCCGCATTCCGCGCAAGGTGCTCAAGGGCGGGTCTTTCCTCTGCTCGGCGAACTACTGCCGGCGGTATCGCCCGGCCGCGCGCTTCCCCGAGCCGATCGATTCGTCGACGAGCAACGTCGGCTTCCGCTGCATCATCCGCCCATCGTAGACCGCAAGAGAGTGAGAGAATGACGACGCGAGCCAGGGCCTCCGCCCGCCGCACCGCCCAGCCGATCGATGCCGACGAGCGCGTCGAGATCGCCACCGATGCCCTGATCTACGCCTATCCGCTCGTGCTGATGGAGATGACCCGGCGCGCGATGACGAACGTCGAGTGCGCCAACACCGTCGGGCAGGCGCCGATCAATCAGTTTTCTCATATGGCCGCGTTCCCCGATCCGACGAGCACGGCGGTCGTGCGCCCGAACGCGGACACGCTCTACTCGGCGCTCTGGTACGACGTCGCGCGCGAGCCGCTCGTGATCAGCGTCGCGGACGGCGGCGACCGCTACTATCTGCTGGAATGCCTCGATCTCTGGACCGACGTATTCGAGTCGATCGGGTCGCGCACGACCGGCGAGCGCGCCGTCAGATTCGCACTGTTGGCGCCGGGCTGGGAGGGCACGCTCCCGAGCGGCACGCTCGCCGTGCGCAGCCCGACCTCGGTGGGCTTCGTGATCGGCCGCACCCAGACGAACGGAACACAGGACTATGGCGCGGTCCACGAATTTCAGCGTGGCATCGTGGCCACTCCGCTCTCGCAGTTCGCGTCGCCGCCTGCGTCGCCCGAGCCGGCCAGGGTAAACCCGGCGTGGCAGACGCATCTGGCGCCGGTGGATCAGGTCGAACACATGGCCGCGGAGGCGTTCCTGTCGACGTTCGCGCATGCCGCGCGCGGCAATCCGCCGCATGCGAACGACTACCCGATTCTCCATCGCATGCGCCGCATCGGGCTCGAGCCCGGAAAGCTGTTCTCCTTCAGCGAGATCTCCGGCGAGCTGCGCGAGAGCATCGACGAGGCGTGGCCCGTCGCGCGCGATCGGATCAAGTACGCCGCGCAGACCGGCGGGACCTTGGTGAACGGGTGGCGGATCCGGCTCGGCGGTATCGGCACATACGGAGCCGACTACCTGCAGCGGGCTGCCGTCGCGTACTTCGGTCTCGGCGCGAACACCCCGGACGACGCCATCTATCCGAGCGCGTTCACCGACGCAGACGGCGCGGCGCTGTCGAGCGACCAGCGGTATCAGCTTCACTTCGACGCCGATGCACTGCCGCCCGTGCGCGCGTTCTGGTCGCTCACGCTCTACGACGAGCGCCAGCTGTTCGCCGCGAACCCGATCGGGCGATACGCCCTCGGCGACCGCGATCCGCTGCGCTTCAACGAGGATGGGTCGCTCGATCTCTACATCCAGCGGCAGTCGCCCGGACAGGACAGGCACTCGAACTGGCTGCCGGCGCCGGAGCAGGGGACCTTCTCGATGAACCTGCGCCTCTACTGGCCCACGTCGGCGGTGCGCGACGGGCGGTGGGCGCCGCCGCCGGTGCGGCGAGTTTCCTCGTGACCGATCCGGGCGTTCCGCCCGCCATGAAGAACGGCGGGAACCCCGACGACATCTCCGTCGAGCTCTCGTCGCGCCGGACGGGGATGTCGTTCCAGCGGACCCGCATGAGCGCGGACCGCACGTTGATGAGCGTGATCCGCACGTCGCTGTCGTTGATCAGTTTCGGATTCACGATCTATCAATTCTTCAAGGGGATGCGCGAACAGAACATCATCACCCGGTCGGGCGCACCGAGGAATTTCGGGCTCGCGCTCGTCCTGCTCGGCGTGCTCATGGTGCTGTTCGGGATCATCTTCCACATCCAGTTCATGGTCGGCCTCCGCTCCGAGCGCGAGCTGCTCAGGCGACAGGGTTTCATCCACGCCGAGAGCAAGTTCCCGTACTCGTATACGCTCGCGGTCGCGTTGTTCCTGCTCGTGCTCGGCGTCGCGACGCTCATCAGTCTGTGGCTGCGTGCCGGTCCGTTGCAGTGACGCGGGTTTGAACACAATCGTGGGCTCATCGGCCAATACGAATGGTCCCCTCCGCACGGCGATGTTGACGAAGACACTGCAGGAAGGTCGTCATGCGGAAAGTCGGACGTGTTCTCCGCGCGACCATCGCGATGCTCGCGGTGGCAGCCCCGCGCGGTGAGGGGCAACAGCCGAAATTCGTCGAACGTTCCTGTTCGAGCTTCAATATCAACCCACAGCCGGTCGCCGGCGCCGTCGCGCGGTGCGGCACCGTAACCGTTCCTCAGGACCGTGCCGCGCCCGACGATAGGCGGCTCGCTCCGGTGGTCCTGCCCGTCCTCATCTACGCGAATCCCGCGTCGAAGGGAACTCCGCTCGTGCTGCTCGCCGGCGGCCCCGGCGAATCGGCGATCGACGCGACGCAGCGCGTGCTGCTCGAGACGCCGCTCGGCCAGATGCTGCTGCGCGAGCGGCCGATCATCGCGTTCGATCGGCGTGGCATCCACAGCGAGGTCGGGCGCAGCTCGCCGGACCTCGGCGCGATCGTGCTCGTCGGCCGCGGTCCGCGCTCGGCGGTGCTCCCCGTGCTGCGCGATTCCCTCGCGTCGATGACGCGCATCCTGCGGAGCCGCGGCGTGGAGGCGCGAAACTTCACGACGCTCGCCGCGCTCGACGACATCGGTGACGTCGTCCACGCCCTCGGCTATCAGCGGGTGGTGCTCTTCGGCGCGTCCTATGGCTCGCGCGACGCGCTGCAGTTCATGCGCAAGCATCCGGAGATGGTCGAGTCGGCCGTGCTCGACGGCGTCGCGCCGCCCAACGCGATCACGTTGCTCGACTCCGCGGCGGTCGCGTCGGCGTCGCTCGAGGTGTTCGACCGCGTGGTCGCCGATTGCGCGCGCGATGCCGTGTGCGCGGTCGAGTATGCCGATCTCGCGCGGGTGCTGGCGCGCTTCAACGTGGACAGCGCGAGCTGGATGCGCCGCACGGTGAACCTGCCGGAGAACGGCGGGTGGAAGACGCTTCAGGTGAACACCACGTCGGTGATGAGCGTACTCGGCTTTGCGTCGGCCTCGGAGACGATTCGCGCGGAGCTGCCCGCCGTGCTGCTCGATTTCGCGAGCGGCGATACGCTGCGCAGCGAGCTCGCGGCGAAAGTGCTCGTCGCCGCGTCCCCTGATCAGTCGTTGAACATCGATCGGTCGACGACGCCGCTCATCCGTTACGCGGTGCTCTGTGGCGACCGTCCGCAGGGTGAGCCGTACGCCGGCGATCGCACGTTGTGCGATGCCTTCCGCGTTCCGTTCAGTGGCCCGGACGCGGCGTCGCGCATCTCGAGCGACGTGCCCACGCTGCTGATCTCGTCCGGCTACGATGCCCAGACGCCGTACAAGCTGGCCGTCGACGCGGCGCGCACGCTGTCCAAGGGGCAGCAGGTGCTCTTCCCGATGGTGGGGCATGTCGCCTTCGCGCGGCCGGTTGCCATGGCCTGCGCGGCCGTCGTGATCGAGTCGTTCCTGATGCGCCCAGAGCAAACGCCGGCGACCGGGTGCATCTCCCGCGTGGTGCCGGCCTTTGCTCCGCGAATCATCAATCGTGCGTCGACGTGGCGCTCGGAACGCCGCTAGCGTCGTCCGCGAACGCGAGGAGCCCCTTCTTCTGCATGTCCTTGGTCACGTGCCGGAGGACGGAGTCGGTGAGCTTCGCGGCCGAAGCGGGATTGGTCGTCTCGCTTCGCGCCGCGAAGACCAGCTTGTCCTTGGGCAGCGAGTAGACCTGCGTTTCGACGGTGACGATCTTGTCGGTCGCGACGTAGCCTGGGTCGTACGGATAGGCCCAGGCGGCACTCCAGTAGCCGCCGAACGTGTAGTACGGCGCGCCGTACCAGTAGGATCCGGGGACGTAGTTCAACTGGGTCGAGACGTCGGCGACGCGCATGATGACCGCGCCGTCGAAGCCCTGGTGGCGAAGCTGGTCGAGAATGTCCGCCGGCTCCGTCGACTTGATCGTGTTCATGACGCGATAGGACGGCACGCCGCCCGGGAATTTGCCGGCGATGCGGTCCTCGACGCTCCGGCGGAGCGCCTCGTCCTTGGTGACGAAGACCGCGACCGTCTTGTGAAAGTTGAGCGGCTGCGCGGTCGGCTCGGCCCAGGTCGCCGCGAGCTCCGTCGAGTGAAAGCATGCGGCGAGTGGCACGGTGGCGAGCACCGCGGCACAGACCGCGGCGGTGGACGTACGCATTGCGACTTCCTCCATTTCAATGTTTGAATTGCGCGGGTGATTGGAAAGGAGCGATCTCATTTGCGCGGCAGCGCCGGCTTGAAGAGCGTGAGAAAGACGTAGAACGAATCGCCCTGCGTCGCGACGACGCTGCCGAACTCCCAGAAGTACCGCATCGTCGCCGTACCGGTGAATCCCATGACGGGGAAGGGCAGACGCACTTCGGGACCCGCGCCGAACGTGCGCGACCGGGCATCGAACATCGGCGGCAGGCCGAAACCGCGATCGAACGTCGTCTTCCACTGGCCGTAGTAGGCGACGCCGAACTGCCCCGCGTCCTTCGTGATCGTGTGCCCCAGGCCGCCTTCGATCGTGAGCAGGTTCCCGGCACGGCGGTCGGTGTCGCGCTGCTCGGAGTTCGACTGGTACGAGAGCAGCGCGGAAATGCTCATCTGCCGCGAACGGCTGAAGTAGCCGGTCGAGCCGACCGATCCCTCGAACGACCACATGCCGAATCCGGTGTTGTCGATCGCGTTCGGGCTGAAGCGTCCTGTCGGCATGAACACCCCGAAGCCCGTCGTGAGATCGGCATAGGGAAAGCGCCAGCCGAGTCTGACCGGCTGCACGTACAGGTCGCTGAACCCCCACGCGTTGCCGAGGTCGAGGTTGACGGTCTGCGGGGCCATGTCGGCCCACGGCACCGCGATCAACGCATTCCAGTGGCCGTTGAGGATGGGTTGAGGAAACGTATATGACAGGATCAGGGCGATGGTGTTGATCGTCGGCTTGACGGCGGGAAACGACGTGCGGTCGCGTCCGCGAGCCTCGTCCGCGCGATAGTTGTTGTAGGCGGCGCCGAAGCGCAGCCCCGGCGAAGGCAGCGTTCCTGACGTGATGCCGTAGTCGCCGCGATACTGCGGCACGTTGGCCTGAGCCGCGAGCGGCCTCTCCCGTCCGAACAGCGCTGCCAGCGCCAATGCCACCGCGTGCGCAGCTCGTGGGAACCGCGCGCGCCGGACCAGCCTCCCCATAACACCTCGATGATCGTGGCGACGAGCGAAGATCGTCCCCGGGCAGGACGCGCAGACATTGGACTTCATGCTCATACGCGCGCTGGCTGCCGCGCGAGTTGCGCCGCGTCGCGGGGAGAGCCTTACGGCGTTGCCGTCCCGTTCCCGCCCTCCGGAAGTTCCTTCATCATCTCCCGCTCCTCGGCGATCTCGCGCGACAGGCTCAGGTTCAGCACGGTGCGGATCGCCGCGATCGCCGCAAGCTCTCCGATCTGCTGCCAGCTCGGCGCGAACGCGGTCTCGAGCACGTCGGCCGCGAGCTGAAACTCGAGGGCGAAGCTGAGGAACCGCGCGAGCCACAGGCGTTCGCCGACGAAGTACTGCGGCCGGTCGCGCAGCAGACGCCACGGCACGCGCAGGAGCACCACGACGACGCCGGCGGCGATCATGAGCGCCCCGCTCGTTTCGATGCCGAGGCGCAGCCACTGCGCCGCGCGGGTGAGGGCCGCGGACGCGAGCTCGAACGACGAGCCGGCGGGCATCACACTCGTCCCGAGTCGATACTGGCGTCGAATGCCAACGTCATCACGCGCGGACGTTGGCCGGCCGAGGCAAGCGTGCGCTGTCGGCCCAAGGGCCAATGGGGACCGGCGTCGAGCCGCCGTACACTCCTCGACGTGAGACGTCAGGCCGCCGCTGACCGGACACCACGAAGTGGGAGTGCAGGAACGCCGTCGTACGAACCATCTGGCAATGCGTTCACCACCCTCCTCGACGCGGAGCTGAAGTCGATGGTTCGTACGGCGGCGCCGGCACGCCAGGAACGATGAAGGGCTTCTCCGAGGAGAAGCCCTTTCCATATGCGACTCAGTCGCGCTGCGCTCGGTTCACGAGAATGCGGACCTGAGCGCGCCGGTTCAGGGCACGCCCCGCCTCACTCGCGTTCGAGGCCGCCGGATCCGATTCTCCGAGCCCGGTTGGATTGAGAATCCGTCGCAGCGGGATGTTTCGCTGGGCCAGATACTGCACGACGGTCTCTGCGCGGCGCTGGCTGAGATCGAGGTTCGTCGCCGGATTGCCCGTCGCGTCGGCAAAGCCGCGAACCTCGACGAGATAGCCGGAGAGTGTCACCGCCCTGGCGACGAGCGCGTCCAGCGCGTGCTGCGCGTTCGCATCGAGCGCGTCTCCCCCCTCGGCGAACATGACGACGACGCTGTCCTTCGCATCGTACCGGTCGATGTCCTCGAAGCGTCGCCCGATCGCCTCGAGGCTGTCCCGCGCGCGCGCTTCCACCGCGGAGAGACTGTCGATCATGTGCTCGTGCAGCGCACGGATGCTGTCGCGGTTGGCGCTGATGCGGTTGCTCAACGCGACCTCGCCTGCCGCGATCTGCTGCGCCACGCGGAGCGAGCTGGAATGGAAGCGAACCTGGCGCGCGATGAGATTGCCGCGCGAACCGCCCTTGCCGCGCACCTCGACCTCGAGGCCGGGCAGCAGCGACGTGACGTCGCGCTGCTTGCGCTCGAGCTTGAACAGGCCCGTCGGCGACCAGATGCGCGTATCCTGCGTCAACGTCACGACGTTCGTGCGCTTGAATTGATCGCGGACGAGCATGTCATCGCCATTCCGTCCGATGATCAATCCGCGCAGCGTCGCATCCTCGCCGCGACTGAACTCGTTGCGCGGCGCCGAGATTTTCGTGGGCGGCAGTGACACGGGACGTTCGGTGTTCGTCTGCTGCGCCCCGACATCCGAGGCCAAGACGAGCAGGGCCAGCGCGCCGAGCAGCAGCGTGACCGTGATCGCCTCGCCGTAGATCGATCGGACTCGTGCCTTGCATTCGTTCCAGCTCATCACTCCATCCCTCGCCTGGGTGACGCGGCGGCCACGGCGGTCGCTCCTTGTCATCAGCGTCCCCACCTGAGGATGGGTCGCGCCGTGGCCCGCGCGAAATTGGACGAGGGTCGCGCGCCGAATACGACAAAGGTCGCATTGGTCCCGCGGGCATCGTCTCGGGACCTTCCTCCGGTTCATGAAACGGAGGTCTGATGCATCACCGACGTATCGTCTCGGCCGCGCTGGCCGCGTCGATCGCGCTGCCGTTCGCCACAGCGCGGTCCCAGGCGCCGAAAGACACCACCGCCGTCGAACCCGACGCGATCGCGGCGCTGACGAAGATGGGCGACTATCTGCGCTCTCTGAAGGCGTTCCAGGTGCAGGCCACGGTGACGACCGAGGATGTCCTGGACGACGGCCAGAAGGTCCAGACGGCGAGCACCGGCAACCTCATCGCCGCGCGCCCCAACCGGCTGCGCCTCGAGGTCACCGACCCGACCCGGCCGCGGTACTTCTACTACGACGGCAAGCAGTTCACCCTGTGGGCCCCGCGCCCGAAGTTCTACGCGACGGTGCCCGCGCCGGCGACGATCGGCGAGCTCGCGGACGACCTGGAGGAGCGCTACGACATCGATCTCCCCTTCGTCGATCTCTTCCGCTGGGGCACGGCCGAATCGAACATCGCGTCGATCACACGCGCCATGGACGTGGGGCCGAGCGTCGTCGACGGCATCACCTGCGAGCAGTACGCCTTTCGCCAGGACGGCGCGGACTGGCAGCTCTGGATCCAGCAGGGCGAGTTTCCGCTCCCCAAGAAGATGGTGATCACGACGTTGACGGACGACGCGCGTCCGCAGCACTCGTCGGTCTACACGTGGAACCTCGCGCCGTCGTTCAACGATCAGACGTTCGCGTTCGTCGCGCCGGCCGGCGCGCACAAGATCACGTTCGCCCAGGCGAAAGCGATGCGCGACTCGGTCGACAAGAGAAAACCGGGAGGCCACGACCATGAAAATCGCTAATAGAGGAATGCTCATGCTTCTGGGCGGCGCCGCGCTCGCGCTCGCGATCGCCCGGCCGGCGGACGCCCAGCGGCGCGGCGGGGGCCGGAGCGGCGCGCGCGCCGGCGGGTTCCATCCGGGCGGCTTCCCACGCGCGACCGCCATGCGCAGCGTGACCCGGCCCATGCCACGCCCCGGTAGCGGCTTCGCGGGTGGAGACGTGGTTCCGCGTCCGCCGCAACCGCGTCCCGAACCGGGGCCGGTGCCGCGCCCGCCCAATCCGCGACCGCCGGGACCACCGCCGCGCCCCAATCCCCCCGATCCGGATTGGCATCCGGACGATCGTTGGGACGGCTGCTGCTACTATCCCGGCCGCGCCGCCGCGTTCGCGGCCGGTGCCGTCACGGCCGCCGCCATCGGCTCGACCGTCTACGATCTTCCCGATGACTGCGTCACCACCATCGTCGACGGCGTGACCTACGAGCACTGCGGCGACGCGTGGTACGAGCCACAGTTCTCCGGAACCAGCACGACGTATGTCGTGGTCAAGAGCCCGAACTGAGCGCGGGCGGTCGAGGGGTGTGGGTGCGCGGGAATGTGGGTGGTACGGCCATCCGCCGCCCACGCCGCCTCGTCAGAGCAGCACGTCGCGCAGGTGATCCCAGATCACCTGCGGCGGCACCGTGAGGAGGACGATCGGCACGTACGGCAGCGCGACCGCCGCGAGCAGCATGAGGACCTCGCGCGGGCGCACCGGAAACGCGCGCAGCGCGTAGACGTTCGACACCACGGAGTAGAGATCGGTCGTCGCCGAGAAGTCCGGTTCCGCGAGCGCCGCTTCCGCGCGCCGCGGCTCGTTCGATTGAATCCAGCGCGCATCGACGACCCGGGCGACATCGGCCGCGAACCGCCCATAGCGGACGATGCCGCGCCGCAGCGCGCGCGCCAACACCGGCGCAAACACGGTGAGCGGCAGAACGAACAGGACGACGATGCCGAGCGCCCAGAGCACATTGAAGTAGATCTTGCTCTGGCTGAGACTGTCCGTCGTCATCGCTTGCCGCATCGTTTCGCCGGCGGCGATCGTCGCGAGCGCGAAGGCGACGATCGCGAACGCGCGGAGCGACTGGCCGATGAACCCGAGACCGGCCGCGTGATCCGGATGCGTCGCCACGAGCTGCAGGTCGAGCCGCGCAATTGACGCGAGCAGACGCGTCCACAGCGCCACGCGCCAGAGCCAGCCGAAGATGAGCGTGAGCAGCAGGGGGAGGCTGACGAGCGCGTTCCACCACATCGCAGGCGACCATTGCGCGAGCGGCGCGACGCTGTGCGCGTTCAGTGGCTGAAGGAGCGTCGCCACAGTCGCGTAGGCGGCGAGCCAGGCAAGCGATTCCGCCACACGCGATCGGAGCAGGCGCCGGGTGGACGTGACGGCATGATCGAAGCGCCCCAGTGCCTGTTCCGGCACCAGCCGGGCACGCGTGAACTCTCGAACGAGCAGCGTGAGCCGCTGAGCGCAGACGGTCTCGGCCAGGACGAGCAGCGGCGCGGCGATCAGGTAGCGCGCATGCACGCCGATTCGCTGGGGCTCGATTCCGCCCGGCACGATGAGCATCAGCAGGACGACCGGCAGCCAGGCCACCGCCGCGACGATGACCGCGCGTCGCGCCGCCCCGGAGAAGCCGGGGCGCGTCCACATCAGCCGGCGCTCGAAGCTCTCGGGCGGACCGTGCTCGAACAGCGTGTCGTCGTCGGGCGTGGGATCACGCGCGGCGACTGAGAGCGGTCGCGGCATGCTCGTGCGGCGGTTGGCCGGTGCCGCTGCGTTTGCGCGAACGGCGCGCGCGCTCGAGCAGCTTGAGATAGGGAACGCTCACGAGCGCGACGACGATCAGGTCCACGAGCACGGCAGGGGCGACGAGCTTCTCCCCCGGATAGACCGACAGCGCGATCGCCACCGCCACCGCGGGATGCCGCGATGCGGACGAGAGCGCGAGCACGACGCGGTCCTGGCGGTCAGGTCCGCCGAACAGATGGCCGACGCCGAGTCCGACGATCGTGATCGCGACGATGGCGAGGACGGTGCCGTCGTCGAGCAGCGAATACATCGCCGGCCACGCCTTGATCAGCACCGGCACGAGGTCGACCGCGAGGAGCACCATCGCGACGAACGATACCGGCTTCGCGAGCCTGACCGCCAGATCCGGGGCATACCACCCGATCGCCACTCCGATCGCGACGGGGAGGAGAATTCCCATGCCGACGATCCGGGCGATCGCGCTCGGGCTCACGTGCACGTCGAGCCCGAAGAGCTTCCCGATCGACACCATCGAGAGCGGGATCACGAGGAGCGAGAGAATCGACATCGTCACCAACAAGCTGATCATGTAGGCGCTGTGTCCGCCGGCCTTGATCGCCTTGCCCGGGATGAACGGCGGCACCGGCGAGAGCGCGAGCGTGATCAGCGCGAGCTTCACCGGCGGCAGGAGGTCGAAGACGATCGCCATCCAGAGCGCGGCCAGCGGCATCACGACGTTCATGGAGACGAATGAGCGAATCAACAATCCGCGATGCCTGCCGAGGAACGTGATGTCGCGCGGTCGCGCGTGGAGGCTGACCGCGAGCACGGTGAGAGCGAGGCTGAGCTTGAGAGCCGCCTCGATGATCGTCGCGACGATGTTCATGCCCGGAGCCTAGAGGGGCTCGCCGGCCGCGGTGATCGGACCTTGGTCGGAGCCTCGCGTCGCGCAGCACATCGCAATGCGCATCGTCGCAGCGACGGATTGACGACGCTGAAATGCCGCGAGCGCTGTCCTAGGGCCAACAGCACAAGGGCCAATACGAGATGCTCGCACCCTTCACGTACTGTCGGTCTGCGGCTACTGCGCCGCGCATTTCACAGCGAGCAGTCACTTGGAGGACGGCATGACCGCAACACCGAACACATGGCGCCGCGCGCGCGGATTTCTCCCTCTGCTCGGGCTCGCCGGGGCCCTCGCGGTAACCGCGTGTGGTGACGACGACGTCGTCAACCCGCTCCCCGTCGTGAACGTCTTCACGTTCCGCGACACGACGTTCGACTTCAACACGCTCAATACGTTCTCGATGCCGGATACGGTCGTGCACTTCCTCCCGGTGTCGGGCACGCCGATCGAACCGACGCGCGCCTTCGACCAGGTCGCGCTCGATCGTGTGCGGTCGGACTTCATCGCGCGCGGCTACACCGAAGTCGACCCCGCCGTCGAGACGCCCAGCTTCGTCGTCCTCGTCGGCGCGACGGCCCACGCGAACTTCGACGCCTACGTGAGCTATCCCTGGTACGGCGTGTGGGGCTTCTGGCCGGGTTGGGGCTGGTATGCGCCGGGCTTCGACGCGTCGTGGGGCATCGTCTATCCGTGGTATCCGGTCGTCGGCGTGACGCAGTACGACGTCGGCACGCTCGTCGTGAACCTGATTCCGACCGCATCGGTCGACTCGGTGAACAAGACCGTGTCGTCGGCGTGGGTCGGCGTGGCGACGGGGCTGCTCAACACCGGCGTGACCAGCGAGCTCATTTCGGCCGCGATCGATCAGATGTTCATCCAGTCGCCGTATCTCACGGCGCCTGTGCCGGTACTCAGCAAGCGGTGAAATACGTCTCGAGGTTCGCGGGGATCGTGCTGCTGTGTGCGAGTGTCCACCCCTCGCACGTGTACGGACAGCAGCCCGAGCCCACGCGAACCTCGGCCGCCGGTGGGGCATCATTAAACTCTGATCACGCGCCGCGACGCCCGCGCATCGGCATCGCCCTCGGCGGCGGCAGTGCCCGCGGCTTCGCCCACATCGGCGTGCTCCGATGGTTCCATGAGCATCACGTGCCGATCGACGTCGTCGCCGGTACGAGCATGGGCGGATTGGTCGGCGGCGCGTTCGCCTCCGGGATGACGCCCGCCGAACTCGCCGCCATGATCGACGACACCGACTGGGACCAGATGTTCGGCGCATCGCCCTATCGCTACAAGAGCATCCGGCGCAAGCAGGACGCGCGCGACTATCCGGCGCGCCTCGAGCTGCACCTCCGGCGCGGCGTCGATCTCCCGAGCGCGTTGAACGACGGCCAGCAGGTAGATCTGCTCCTCGCCGGAATCGGCGCGCGCTACGCCGGGCTGCCATCGTTCGACGCGCTGCCGACGCCCTTTCGCGCGGTCGCATTCGATCTGCAGAGCTATCGCCGGGTCGTGCTCGGCCGCGGGTCGCTGCCCGAGGCGATGCGCGCGACGATGTCGATCCCCGGAGTGTTTCCGCCGGTCGGCGATTCCGGCGAGGTGCTCGTCGACGGCGGCGTCGTCGACAATGTGCCCGTCGACGCCGTTGGCGAGATGGGCGCCGACGTGATCATCGCGGTCGACGTGCAGCCGGAGCGCGACTCGCTGCCGGTCGCCTTCTCGGCGTTCAGGGCCATCAATCGCACCGTCGGTGCGATCATGCGCGCGAACACCCGCGCGGCGGTCGAGCGTGCGGACATCGTCATTCGTCCGCGGCTCCAGGGCTATGGCAGTCTCGATTGGCGCCGCGCCGACGAGATCGCGGAGGTCGGCTATCGCGGCGCGGAGGCGATGGCCGACGCGCTGCTGCCGCTCGCGGTGGATGACGCGACGTGGGCCGCGTACGAGCGTGCGCGCCGCGAGCGTCGGCGGTCGGCGACTCCGCGCATCGCCGCGCTGCGGATCGTGGGCGCGGATCCATCCGACGAGCGCACCATCCGGCGAGCGGTCGAGCAATACGCCGGCCGGCCCCTCGACCCGGCCGGCGTCGCTCGCGCGATCGAAGGGCTCGGGGGACTCGATCGGTACGAGACGATCACGTGGGATCTCGCGCCGCGCGGCGATGTCTTCGACCTCGTGGTGTTGGCGCGTGAGCAAGCGGATGCGCCGCCCATCCTGATGTCGACGATCAACGTGCGCAATCAGACGCGCGACGACTTTTCCTTTCAGGTGGCCGCGCGCTTTCTCGCGTACGACGTTCCGTTCGCACACTCCGAGCTGCGCGTCGATGGCGCGCTGGGGACCGATCCGAGCTTCGGCGCCGAGCTACGGCAAAACGTACCGGGATCGGGACTGTTCGCCGCGCTCGGCGGCGAGGCGGCGTGGACGCGGACGAACTTCACCGACGACGACGTGACCATCGCGCAGTACGTGGAGCGCCGCGTCTTCGGGCAGTTCGACGTCGGCATCGCGCCGCGGAACAGCCTCGAGCTCCGCGTGGGCGCGCGGCTTTCCCATCTCGACATCGAGCGGCGCATCGGCGGGCCGGAGCTCCCGGAGCTGAGCGGTGCGCAGAGCGAGCTGCGTTTCCGCGGCGTCTTCGACAATCAGAATCATCCGATCGTGCCGTCGGCGGGGCAGCGCGTCGTCGCCACGAGCCGCTACCTGCTCGACGCGCCCGACTCGGACGACCCACTGATCGCGCGCTCCAACGACGGGCTTACTCAGGCGGAGATCGAAGGCTCGAGCTTCTGGTCGTGGAACGAGCGCGCGCGACGCGTCTTCGTCGTGGCCGGCGCCGGCAGCTCGTTCGGCACCACGCCGCTGATCACCGATCAGTTCGTGCTCGGTCTGCCCTTCCGCCTCGATGCATACGCGCCGGGCGAGCGCCGCGGCGACAACTACGGCGCGCTCACCGCCGGCTATCTCCAGCGAATCGCTCGTCTGCCGGACTTCCTCGGCGGACCGGTACTCGCCGGCGGTTGGCTCGAGGGCGGCTCGGCCTTCGATCGGTGGGACGATGCGAGCGTGGTGGTGCAGGCCGGCGCGGGCCTGATCACCGAGACGCTCGTCGGCCCGTTCATGCTCAGCTACAGCGCCGGTGCTGGCGAGCATCGCTTCTTCCTCGGCTTCGGCCGCCTTTTCCGCTGACACGCCACCATCAACCGGGACGGACACCGATGGACACGATTGAGAGACCTATCATGCACGCGCTGTCGAAGCGCTGGTCGCTGCTCTTGCTGCGCGGGCTGGCCGCGATCGCCTTCGGGCTGCTCGCGTGGGCGCGTCCCGCGGCGTCGCTGGCGGCGCTCGTCTTCCTGTTCGGCATCTTCGCGATCGTCGACGGCATTCTCGAGATCTCGACCGCGCTCGATCGCGACGAGGGGCGCTGGATTCCCGTGCTCGCCGGCGTGATCAGCATTCTCGTCGGCGTGCTCACGTTCATGGCGCCGCAGGTGACGGCGATCGTTCTGCTGTTCTACATCGCGGTGTGGGCGATGGTGCGCGGCGTCCTCGACATCGTGCTCGCCGTGCGCCTCCGGCGCGAGATCCAGGGGGAATGGCGACTCGTGCTCGCCGGAGTCGCGTCGATCACGTTCGGTGCGCTGCTCCTCGCGCGCCCGGGTGCGGGGGCGCTGACGATCGTGTGGCTCATCGGCGCGTACGCGATCGTCGCGGGCGTGCTGTTGACGATGTTCGCGTTCAAGGTGCGCTCGCTGGGATCGCGGTCGGCACCGCCGCGGCCGCCGGCGGCGGCTGTGCCTGCCGGCTCACATCTGGAGAAGTGAGTTCACGCACGTCTGTTCGGTCCGGCGCGGATTTCGCCTAGGGGGCGGGATAACCAATCCCGAGGTAGATCGGCATGTATCGACCGTGGCTCGTCGCGACGGCCTGCCTGTTGACCGTCGCGACTCAGGCATGGGCGCAGTCCCGCTGGCAGGTGTTCAAGGGCAATCTGACCAATTCCGCGGGCGACGCGTGGGACGTGTGGACGTCGCCGCTGCGGGGAACCGGCCGCGACTGGGGCGCGGCCGCGGCGGTGGTGGGCGGTGCCGCTGCCGTTTCGCCCTTCGACGACGACGTCGATCGTTGGGCCTACGATCATCAGGACGACGGCGTCTTCAACGTTCTCGAGCCGTTTCGCTCGGGAGGCGTAGCCTTCTCCGGCAAGACGATCACACCGGTCGCCGTCGGCGCACTGGCCGTGTCGGTGGCGCTCAACAACGAGCGCATGCAGGAAGGGATCTTCGGCTGCGCGACGTCGTATGCGGCGAGTAGCGTCGTGCGCACGTTCGTCGTCTATCCGCTCGTCTCGCGGCGCCGGCCCGTTTCCGATCGCGACGTGCCCACGCCTCCGGCCGCCCAGGGCGACCAGTATCACTTCGGCTTCCCCGGCTCGGGGGACTGGGGCCAACACTCGCTTCCGGGCGGGCATCTCGGCAACGTCGCCGCGTGCATCACCTATCTGAACACGCGATATCATCTCGGCCGCGTCGTCGAGCCCGTGTTGTGGGCGACCGTCGCCGGGGTCGGCGTCGCGCGTGTGCTCGACCGCGCGCACTGGACGTCCGATCAGGTCCTGGGCGCGTTCTTCGGGTATGCCGTGGGACGCGAGGTGGCGCTACGTTCGTCTCGGAGGCAGCAGAAACGGGCCGAGGACGGCCGTCCGGAGATCCAGGCGCCCGCATCGTCGTTCTTCGTGTCGCCCGGCGTATCGGGAACCCGGCTCGGATGGCAGAAAACGTTCTGACGGCGTGGTTCAGCCCGGAAGTGTTCCGTTGGTCTAATCGTCATCGCCGTGCACTCATTCTAGAATCGTGAATGGTGACGGCGAGAACTCACGGATGGTACGGATGCGAATCCTCGCACTGAGAACCGTTCTCGTCGCGACCGATCTCGACGAAGCATCGATGCCGGCGGTCGAAGCAGCCCGCATGCTCGCGACGGCCGCCGGTGCCGTGCTTCATGTCGTGACCGTGGCACCTCGGCCCGGCCAGGACGATCCGGATGCGCCCGCTCCGCCGTTGCGCGCCCGCGCGGCGAACGACGACCAGGCGGCGCGCGCCGCGCACCGGATGCTGCAGAAGGCCGGCATCGCGCTCGACGAGGCGGCGGTCCACGCGCTCGTCGGCGAGCCCACGCATATCATCGGTGCCGTGGCCGACGAGATTCAGGCCGACGTCGTCGTCCTCGGCCCGCATCGGGAGACCGATCCGGAAGGGCAGAAGCGACGTGGGCTGGGCACCGCGATCGCCGTCGCCACGAACAGCGCGGCTCCGTGCCTGGTCGCCCGCAAGATGGTGCTGCCGCTCACGCACGCCGTGGTGGCGGACGACCTCTCCGACACGTCGCGCGGCGCGCTGCGCGTCGGTCTATCGTGGGCGTCGGCGCTGCGCGCCAGCCGCCTGTCGACCGACCGGAAGACTCAGATGACCGCGCTGCTCGTCGTCGAGCCGAACACCAGCCCCGACGAGATCGCGAAGTTGAAGGCGCGGCTCGAGGACCACGTCGAGGAGCTGCGGAGCGAAGCCGGATCGTGGGCGAACGTGACCGTGCGCGGCGACGTCGTCGTGGGTGCGAAGGCGGCGGAGGCGATCGCCCGGTACTCGGAGGAGCACGACGTGGAACTGCTCGTGCTCGGGACGCGAGGGCTGGGGTTGGACACGGTGGGGCGTCTGGGCTCGGTGGCGGCCGACGTGGCGCACACTTCGAACATCTCGACGCTCCTCGTTCCGCCCGCCGTCTGGCTCGAGCTCGCCAGCGACAAACCGCCAGGCAGACCGGCGCGCAAAAGCCCCGCCTGACCGCCTCCGAACCGGCGGGGAGTGGACCAAGGTCCAATGGGGCCGGCCTCGCCGCGCAGCGAGCATCTCCGCGTGTTTCGCAGGACGATCTCTCCACCGCTCGGGGCGACAGCGCTTCTCACGCCCACCGTCGGCGCAGCAGCCCGAACGCGGTACGCCGTGCCCATCATCGTCGCCGCCAGCTACTACATCGGCGCGCGCATCGGCCTGTTCCTCACTCCCGCGGAACATCCGGTGTCCACGCTGTGGCCGCCGAACGCGATCCTGCTGGGCGCGCTGCTGCTCGCCCCCTACACGTCGTGGCTGACGATTCTCGCCGCGGCGTTTCCGGCGCATCTGCTCGTCGAGGTCCACAGCGGTGTGCCGGTGCCGATGGTCCTGTGCTGGTTCATCAGCAACTGCGCCGAGGCCGTCATCGGCGCGCTCGGCTTTCGGATGTTGGCGCCCGGGCCCGTGCGGCTCGACACGTTCCGGCGCGTCGGCGTGTTCGTCGGGGTGGCCGCGCTCTTCGCGCCATTCGCCTCATCGTTCCTCGATGCGGCCTTCGTCGCGCTCAACGACTGGGGCACCCAGACCTACTGGGAGGTGTGGCGCGTTCGCTTCTTCTCGAACGTGCTCGCGGTGCTCACGCTCGTGCCGGTGATCATCGCGATCGGCAATCGCGGCTGGCACTGGCCTCGTCTCTCGCCGCGCCCGCGCTTCGTCGAGGGCGGGCTGCTGACCGTCGCCCTGCTGTTGGTGTGCGGCGTGGTCTTCACCGGTGCGCCGCTGGACATCGACGCGAGCCCGGCTCTCCTCTACGCTCCGCTGCCGATTCTTCTCTGGGCGGCGGTCCGCTTCGGACCTGCCGGGGCGAGCGGCTGCCTGCTCGTGTTCGCCGTGCTGTCCGTCTGGGGAGCGATCAACGGCCACGGACCGTTCATCGGCTACTCGGTGAACGTGAACGTGCTGTCGCTTCAGCTTTTTCTCATCGTCACCTACGTCCCGCTGCTGTCGCTCACCGCGGTGCTCCGCGAGCGGAGACGCGCCGAGCAGCAGGCGCGACGCAATGAAGCGCAGCTCACGCTGGCGTTGAGCGCCGCCCACGTCGCGACCTGGGATTGGACGATCGACGCGGCGCGCACGCAGTATCTCCGCTTTCTCGAGACGGTCCACCACGACGACCGGCCGGCGGTCGAAGCCGCGGTGCAGAAGGCGATCGACGGGCTCGATACCTACGAGGTCGAGTTCCGCCGCGCGGGCGCCTACCCCGAGGAGTGGAAGCTCACGAAGGGACGCGTCGTGCGCGACGCGGACGGCGTCGCGCGACGCATGGTCGGCGTCACCGCCGACGTCACGGAGCGCAAGCTCGCCGAGGCGGCGCTCCGCCGCGAGACGCTGCTGCGCGAGAGCGCCGCCCAGCTCCGCGAGCTGGCGAACGCGATGCCGCAGATCGTGTTCACGGCGACGGCGGGCGGCCATATCGATTTCTTCAACAAGAAATGGTATGCGCTCACCGGCTCGCCCGAGGAACCGATCACCGAGGAGACGTGGCTGTCGGTCATCCATCCGCACGATCGCGGGAGCTGCCTCGAGACCTGGCTCACCAGCGTGAGCGGCGGCCGGCCCCACGAGCACGAGGCACGCTTCCGCTCGGGGGCGACCGATACCTATCGCTGGCATCTCGTACGCGCGCTTCCCGTCCGCGACGCGTCGGGCACGATCCGGCGGTGGTACGGCACGGCCACCGACATCGACGACCGCAAGCTCGCCGAGGACGCCATGCGCGAGAGCGAAGCGAAGCTGCGCTTCCTCGGCGAGCGCCTCGAGCAGCGCGTCGCGGAGCGCACCATCGAGCTGTCTCGCGCGAACGACACTCTCCGCGCCGAGATCGACGTCCGGGTCCGCACCGAGCGCGCGCTGCGTGAATCCGAGGAGCGCTTCGCAAAGGCGTTCCGCGCGAGTCCCGACGCCATCGCCATCACGCACGCGTCGACGCGCCGCATCATCGAGGTCAACGGCCGCTGGCAGGCGCTGTTCGACTGCACCAGGCAGGAGGCGATCGGCCGGACCGCCGACGATCTCGGCTTCGTCCAGGAGACGGATGTCGCCTCGCTGCGCGAAGCACTGACGCTCACCGGCTACGTCCGCGAGATGGAGATGACCGCCCGGAACCGGAAGGGCGAGGAGATGCGCTGCCTCGTCAACGCCGAGTTGATGGAGGTGAGCGGCGAGCCCTGTCACATCACGATGTTCCGCGACGTGACCGAGCGCCGGCGCGCCGAGCATCTGATCGCCGCCCAGCGCCGCCAGCTCGCGCATCTCGGCCGCGTCGCCGTCCTGGGCGAGCTGTCCGGGGCGCTCGCCCACGAGCTGAATCAACCGCTCACCGCCATTCTGGCCAATGCGCGCGCCGCGCAACGCCTCATGTCGCGCCCCTCATTCGACCTCACGGAGATCTCGAATATCCTCGGCGACATCGCCGCCGACGATCTGCGCGCCGGCGCGGTGATCCGGCGCATGCGCGATCTCATTCGCAACGGCGAGACCGTGCGCCAGTTCGTCGATCCCAATGCGCTGATTCAGGAGGTGCTCGATCTGGCGCACGGCGATCTGATGCTGCGCGAGGTGGACGTCTCGACACGGCTGGCCGGTTCGCTGCCGGAAGTCCCGCTCGACCGCGTTCAGTTGCAGCAGGTGCTGCTCAATCTGATCGTCAACGCCTGCGACGCGATGGCCGACAACCCGCGCGAGGAGCGATCGCTGCTCATCGCGACCGCGCCCGATTGCGCGGGCATCCGGATCTCGGTGCGCGACCACGGTGTGGGCATCGGTGCATCGGTCGAGGAGGTCTTCGAGCCCTTCCGGAGCACCAAGGAGCACGGGCTCGGCCTCGGCCTCGCGATCTGCCGTTCGATCGTGACCGCGCATGGCGGCAAGCTGTGGGCGGTGAACAACGCGGGCCGCGGTGCAACGTTTCATCTCACCCTTCCGCTCGAGGCGTACAACGAGAACTGACGCGCCTCGCGTCACGAAAGCTCGAGCTCGCTTTCGCGCTGCTACGCCCGTTTAATCGGCATTCCGTCAATTCTAGGTTTGACCGGGCTCTGCACTTCTTATAAGGTGAAGTCCCGCCGCCGCGCCGCGCGGCTGCTCGGTGTTTTCGGGCAGTTTGTCCTCTCCCTCCCTCGCTCCCGAAATGCGGGCCGGTCTTCGCTCTTTCAGTACGCTCCTTGCCGCGGTCGCCGTCGCGACCTGCTCCGACGCACCCGTCGGCGCCGGACCCCGGCCGGCATCCGCCATCGGCCGCATCGGCTTCGAGCCGGTCTTCAATGAGAGAGCGGCATTCGCCGCGGCGAACGCTCGGGCATTCGGAATCTCTTACGACGACGTTCGGCTGATCATCCGCGGGTATCCCGATACGACGGTGGTCGTTCGCGACACCACCGTCGGCTTCACGCCGGACTCGCACGATCTCACGCTGAACCTGTCGGTGCCGATTCAGACCGACGGGCAGCTCTTCAGCGCGGCGCTCGATTACACGAGCCGGTCGGCCGGCGTCGTGTTTCACGGCAGCGTCGTGCTGCGCTCGTATCGGCCCGGGCAGAGCATTCCAGTTCAGCCGCAGATGTCGATCGACTACGTGGGGCCTGGCTCCGACGTCCAGCGCATCGAGATCGCCCCGGACAGCGCCTTCGTGATCGGCGACGCGTCGACGTCGCTCACGGTCGCCGCCTTCGACAAGAACGGCGAATCGACCGATGCGCCGCCGCTCAACTGGTCGAGCTCCGACGCGTCGATCGTTTCGGTCACCGGGAGCGGCACGACCGCGACGGTTCAGGGAAAGAACGTTCGCGGCAGCGCGACGATCACCGCGCTCACGCCTACGGGCGTTGCCGGTTCCGCCTCGATCGTGACGGGACTTCCCGCTGCATCGATCGCGCTCATCAGCGGCGGCGGCCAGACCGGCGCGGTGCACTCGCAGCTCGCCGAGCCCGCGATCGTCGAGGTCCGCGCGTCGGATGGCATCGGCGTTCCCGGAGTCTCCGTGCTGTTCGCGGCGCCGACGGGCGGCAGCGTCGGGACGCCGAGTGTCGTCACGGATGCGACGGGACGGGCATCGACGACGATGACCCTCGGCACCGCGACCGGCCCGCAGGCATTCGCCGCGACGGCCGGCACCTTCGCGGTGGCAATCCCGGCGACGGCGACGGCGGGTTCGGTCGCGTCGATGACCGTAGTGAGTGGCGCCGCGCAGACCGACACCATCAGGGCGCGTCTCACGCCGCTGACCGTACGACTGATCGACGCCTTCGGCAATGCCGTCGCCAACGCGGCGGTGACCTGGACGCGTGTCCGCGGTTCGGGCACGCTCGCTTCCGCGACGACCACGACGAATTCCGACGGCGTCGCGAGCAACACCTACACGCTCGGCACGGTCGTGGGTTCGGACAGCGTGGCCGTCGCGGTCGGCGACGGGCCGAGTACCGGCTTCGTCATGACGACGCGGGCCGGCACGGCGGCGGCGATCGTCGCGGTGTCGGGAGGCGACCAGACGGCGGCGGTGCGAAGCGTGCTCGCGCCGTTCGTCGTGCGCGTCACCGACGCGGCGGCGAATCCGGTCGCCGGCGTCGTCGTCGGGTGGACCGCGGTGAACGGAGCTCTTGCCGCGACGTCGACGACGGCGAGCGATGGCCAGACGTCGAACACCATGACCCTCGGCGGCACTGCCGGCGTCGCGAGCGCGACGGCATCCATCGCCGGCGGGCACAGTGTGACGTTCAGCGCCACGGCGACCGCGGTGGCCTCCGTTCCACAACTGTTGCTCGTTCCCTCGTCTCCGACGACGTACACCAGGCGAGCGGGCGAAGCCATCGCCGACGCGCCGGCGGTGAAGGTTGCGAATGCCGACGGCTCGCCGATCAGCGGTGCGCCGGTCCGCATAGTCGTGACGGCGAATGGCGTCACCGCGGGCGAGGCGACCCTCACGACCGACGTGAACGGGCTCGTTTCGGCGAGCGGTGTGCCCATACCCGACGTGGTGGGCAGCTACTCGCTCACCGCGACTAGCACGACAGTGCCCGGCGCGTCGGTGAGCGTATCGCTCACCGTGACGCCAGGTTCACCCGAAATGCTGGTGTTCGCCGCGCCGGCTGGAATGACGTCGTACAGCGCGAATGCCGGCGCGGTGGTCACGCCCGCGTTCACCGTCGCGGTGCGCGACCGGTTCGGCAATGCGACGACCGCGGCGACGCCCATCACGGTCGCGCTCACGGCGCCGAACGGAGCAACGCTTCACGGCACCACCACCGCGAACGCGGTCGACGGCGTCGCGACCTTCAGCGATCTCTCGATCGATCTCGCGCGCACGGGCTACACGCTGACCGCGCGAGGCGAAGGAGTCGGGGCGGCGGTCAGTCTGCCGATCGACATCTACGCGGCGGGTTCGACGCGCATCGTGATCGCGGGCGGCAACAATCTCTCGGCGGCGGTCGGCACCGCGACGGCCACTCCGCCGCGCGTCCGTGTGCTCGACGCCAATGACAGTCCTGTAAACGGCCGGGCGATCGCGTTCACGGTGAAGGGCGGCGGTGGATCCGTCGCGGCGCCGAACGGGACGAATGCGACCGCGGCGACCGTCTCGACCGACGCGAACGGGTACGCGACCCTCGGCAACTGGACGCTCGGGGCGAGCCCTGGCTCGAACACGCTCGAGGCGCGCCTCGATCAGACGTCGGCGGTGGTCTTCACCGCGACCGCCACGTCGAACGGCGGTGGCGGCGACGGCGGTGGCAACGACGGCGCGAGAGCGCTGACTATCGTGTCGGGCAACGATCAGACGGGAACGGTCGGAACCGCACTTCCCGCTCCGCTCGTCGTGAAAGCGACGAATGCGACCGGCGCGGGTTTGGGCGGCGTGGTCGTCACGTGGAGCGCGCGCAACGGGTCGCTCGCCGAGACGACGACGACGGGTCCCGATGGCACGGCGTCGAATGTGCTCACGCTCGGCACCGCGGCCGGCAGCGCGGTGGTCACCGCGAGCGTCGCCGACGTGCCGGCGGTGACGTTCACGGCGACGGCGACCGCCGGCGGGGCAGGGCAATTCGCCATCCTCGCGCAGCCGACCGACGTCGTCGCAGGCGCGACGATGAGCGCGCCGCGCTTCGCGCTCCACGACGCGTCCGGCAATCCCACGACCGCCACCAACGCCGTGACGATCGCGCTCGGCGCGAATCCCGGCGGCGCGACCCTGGGTGGAACGACGACGCGCGCGGCCGTGAGCGGCGTCGTCACGTTCGACGATCTCACACTCGACAAGGCCGGCAGCGGCTACACGCTCGTCGTGACGTCGGAAGGCGTCGCGACCGCGACCACCAATACGTTCGCGGTGACGCCGGGCGCTCCGTCGCAACTGGCGATCGTCAACGGTCCGGCCAACACCGCGGCGGGCGAGGCGCTTCCCACCGTCACCGTCGCCATTCGAGACGCGCACGGCAATCTCACCCCGGCGACGACCGCCGTGGCGATCGACCTCGCCGGCGCGCCCGGCACGTCGCTCGGCGGCACGACGACCCACGGCGCGTCCGCGGGCACGGCGGCCTTTAGCGATCTCTCAATCACCCGCGCCGGCACCTACACGCTCGTCGCTTCGGCCGCCGGCCTGACGAGCGCCGCGACGGCACCGTTCACGATTGTCGCAGCCGCGCCGGACACGATGGCGATCGAGGCTGGGAACGACCTCACGGCGACGGTGAGCACGACCACGTCCAGTCCGCCGCGTGTTCGCGTCGCGGACCGATATGGAAACCCGGTGTCGGGCGCGGTCGTGTCGTTCGTCGTGACGAACGGCGGCGGCAGCGTCGCCCCGGGCTCCGTTACCACCGACGCGAACGGCATTGGCGGCGCGAGCACGTGGACGCTGGGTTCGAGCGCAGGCGCGAATGCGCTCGAGGCGCGCCTCGGCTCGCTCGTCGCGACGTTCCGGGCGACGGCGACGATGGACGCGGCCGCCCACATCGCGATCGTCTCGGGCGACGGACAGTCCGGCACGGTCGGAACCGCGCTGGCGCCGTTCGTCGTGCGAGTCACGGACTCGCACGGCAATGCGGTGCCCGGCGTCTCGGTCGCGTGGACCGCCACGAACGGCTCACTCGCCGCGAGCACCGCCACCGGCGCCGACGGCACAGCGTCGAACACGATGCTGCTCGGCACCGTCGCCACCGCTTCGACCGCGGCGGCGTCGGTGGCGGGAATCGGATCGGTCACCTTCAACGCCACGCCGAACGCGGGGCCACCCGCGGCACTGGCGATCCTCGGCCAACCGACGAGCGGTTCCGCCGGCGCCACGCTGGATGCGATCACCGTCGGCGTCCGCGATGCGTTCGGCAATGCGACGACGGCGACCGGTTCCGTCTCGATCGCGATCGTGACGAATCCGTCGGCTGCCACGCTGAGTGGGACGACGCCGCGGAGCGCGGTGAACGGTGTCGCGACGTTCGACAACCTCTCGATCGATCAGGCAGGGACGGGCTACGCGCTGCGCGCGTCGTCGACCGGTCTGACCCCGGCGACCACCCAGCCGATCGACATCGCTCCGGCCGGCACGCAGGTGCTCGCCTTTGTTACGACCGTCGCGAACGGCACGGCGGGTGTCGCCGTGAATCCAGCGGTAGTCGTCGAGATTCGCGACGGGCAGGGCGGCGTCGTGACGGGGGCGACCAACGCGGTCACGCTGTCGGTGCAGAGCGGGCCCTCCGGCGCCATCACCGGCGCGGGTCCCGTGAACGCCGTGAGCGGTGTCGCGACCTTTAGCAATCTCGTATTGCCCGTCGCCGGTACGTACACGCTCCGCGCTTCGGCCAGTGGCTTCGCGGCGTCCACGAGCAACAGCTTCACCGTGAGTGCCGGGACGCCCGCGCGTCTCACGATCGTCGCGGGCGACGACCAAGTGGCGTCGGCCGGAACGGCCGTGGCCGTGGCGCCTCGGGTGCTCGTGGCCGACGCGAACGGGAATCCGGTGAGTGGCGCGTCGGTGAACTTCGCCGTGACCGCTGGTGGTGGGTCGCTGCGACTCACCTCCGGCGGATCGCCGGTCACGTCCGGTGAAGTTGCGTCCGACGCCAACGGCCACGCCGCGCTCGACGCATGGCTCCTCGGCGCCGGCGCCAACGCGCTCGAGGCGAGACTCGGCACGCTCGCGGCGTCGTTCTCCGCGACCGGGTCGAACGGCGCCGCGGCGAGCATCGCGATTGTCGCGGGCAACGATCAGTCGGCCGCGGTCGCGACTGCTCTCGCGGCACCGCTCGCGGTTCGCGTGGTCGACGCGTCGAGCAACCCGGTGGCCGGTGCGGTGGTGATCTGGTCGGCGACGAACGGCTCCCTCGCGCGCGTCACTGTCACAGGAGCCGACGGCACGACCTCGAACAGCCTGACTCTCGGCACGACGGCGGGCGGAGCATCGGTGACCGCGACGCTCGCCGGCGGCCAGTCGGTGACGTTCGCCGCGACCGCACAGCCCGGCCCCGTGGCCCGGCTCGTGTTCACGACGCAACCCGCGAGCACCTCCGCGCTTGCGACGATGTCGCCGGTCGTCGTCACGCTGCGCGATGCATACGGCAACGCCACTTCGTCGAACGCGCCGGTCACGATCGCGATCGCCGCGAATCCGTCGAACGGATTGCTGCGCGGCTCGTCGACACGTATCGCGGCGAACGGCATCGCGACGTTCGATGATCTCTCGATCGACCTCGCGGGCGCGGGCTACTCGCTGCGTGCGTCGAGTGGTGCGATCGACGCGACGAGCCAGGCGTTCAACGTCGCGACCGCCCCCGCCGCCGCGATCAGCATCGTTTCCGGCGACGCGCAGAGCGCCACCGTCGGACAGGCGGTCGCGCAACCGCTCGTCGTGCGCGTCACGGATGGCGCGGGCAACGCGGTCGCGAACGCCACGGTGATGTGGAATGCGCGCCGGGGCGCGCTCGGCTCCCCGTATACCGCGACGAATGGCGACGGCTCGACCGCGAATACGCTCATTCTTTCCACCGTCGCCGGGACCGACACGATCACCGCGTCGGTCAACGGACACGTCGTCAGCTTCGTCGCGATCGGGTCGGCGGCCGGCGGCGTGAAGCTCGTCTTCCTGGTGCCGCCCGGCACCACGAGCTACTCGGCGACGACGACGACCGCGGTCACGGTGCCGACGACGATCCAGGTCGCGGTCCAGGACGCGTACGGCAACGTCGTGACGGGCTCGAACGCGGCGATCACCGTCGCGCTCGACAACGGCAATGGCGCGCTGCTCAGCGGCGCGCCGACCACCACGGTGGTGAACGGCGTCGCCAACTTCCCGTCGCTGAGTGTGAATCGCGTCGGAGCGTACACCGTGACCGCGACGTCGCCGGGCATCACGAGCGCCACGAGCCTCCCGATCGTCGTGAGCTTCGGGCGGTAGCCTCGTAGTCGGGAGTGTGGAGTAGGGGGGGGAGGAGCCAGCGCCACCCTAGGGAAGGTCTGATTTAAGAGGGATTGCTCTTGCATGTCGCGGGCTTTGTTGCGGTATTGCCGCAGCGAAGCCCTCACTCTTTTCGGAGCGCACGAGCA
>Ga0164243_10001698_pt1 | contig 36986 bp, 32 predicted proteins | sample OricompcompostOP_FD_108781 | JGI IMG/M metagenome (GOLD analysis project Ga0164243, IMG submission 108781) | Organic Plus compost microbial communities from Emeryville, California, USA - Original compost - Organic plus compost (OP) | ecosystem: Engineered > Solid waste > Mixed feedstock >...
CCTCGTCGACCCTGCCCCGGTCCGCCGGGCCTGGCACGAGCACCTCGCCGGCACACACAATTGGCAGCATCCGCTCTGGGGCGTCTTGATGCTGGAAGCCTGGCGCGAGCGGTGGGGCTGAACGCAAGGACCGGCGCGAGCCAATAAAGTTAACGACGGTTCGCGAACCTAGATTTTGCGGCGCGTAATATTGCCTCTTATGGTCCGAGACGATATGCGTACTCGACGTAGGGTATAAACGGAAACGCGGCGATGGCTACGTTGGGGCAACGAAAACCACCTCGGCCTCAGACGGTTAGCGATGAGGCCGCGTCGGACGCGATGCAGGTGGCCGCGCAGGCGATCCGCAGCCAGCTGGAACCCGGTCAGCCGATCGTCTTTGTCTCCGGCAATTTCAACATTCTCCATCCCGGGCATTTGCGGCTCCTGACCTTCGCCGCCGAAGCCGGCGGCTCGCTTGTGGTCGGCGTGAACTCGGACGACACCTCCGGCGTGACCACGCCTCAGAACCTCCGGCTCGAGGGCGTGAGAGCGATCGGCATCGTGTCGGCCGCCGTCGCGCTGTGCGAACCTCCCGAAGCTTTCATTGCGCGGCTCAAGCCCGACATCGTGGTCAAAGGGCGCGAGTACGCGACCCGGTTCAACGCCGAACAGGCGGTGGTGGACGAATACGGCGGCCGCATCCTTTTCAGTTCGGGTGAGGTCCGTTTTTCGTCGAAAGATCTCCTCGATCGCGAATACTCAGAGACGCAGTTTTCGACGATCCGTAAGCCCGCTGATTATCCGGCGCGAAACGGTTTCGACGTCGCCGCGCTCGCCAAGATCCCTCCCCGCTTCTCCGACCTGAGAGTGACGGTGGTCGGTGATCTGATCGTCGACGAATACATCGACTGCGACCCCCTCGGGATGTCGCAGGAGGATCCGACCATCGTCGTCACGCCGCTTGAGCAGAAGCGGTTCGTCGGCGGCGCCGGGATCGTCGCCGCCCACGCGGCCGGCCTTGGCGCGAAGGTGCGCTACATCGCTGTCACCGGCGAAGACGAATGCGCCGACTTCGCCGATGACGTGCTGAAGTCCTACGGCATCGACGTGGACTTGTTCCGCGACCCGACCCGCCCGACGACGCGCAAGCAGCGTTATCGCGCGCTCGGCAAGACGCTGCTCCGCGTCAATCATCTGCGCCAGCAGGCCGTCGATCCCGAGAACCAGGAACGCATCTTCGAGGCCGCCAACGCCGCGCTTGGCGATACCGACATGCTGCTGTTCGCCGATTTCAACTACGGCTGCTTACCCCAGCCGCTGGTCGATCAGTTGTGCGCGCGCGCCAGCAAGCTCGGCGTCATGATGGCGGCGGACAGCCAAGCCTCCTCGCAGCTTTCGGACATCTCCCGCTTCAAGGGTATGACGCTGATCACACCGACCGAGCGTGAAGCACGCTTGGCCGTACGCGACAGCGAAGCCGGCCTTGTCGTGCTCGCCGAGCGGCTGCAGCGGTCGGCCAATGCGGCCAATGTGGTCATCACGCTCGGCGCCGAGGGACTGCTCGTCCACGCGCCCTCGCAAGGGCAATACCGGACCGATCGGCTTCCCGCCTTCAACACGGCGCCGAAGGATGTCGCCGGTGCCGGCGATAGCTTCTTCACCTGCGCATGCCTGGCGCTGAGACTTGGCGTCGATATCTGGGAAGCGGTGTATCTCGGCTCGCTCGCGGCGGCTTGCCAGGTCTCCAGGGTCGGAAACATGCCGCTGACGACCTCGGAATTGCTGACCGAGATCACCTATCCGGAAAGCTAGAGCCGGTTCCGAACCATGCGCGCACTCCTTCTTGCCGCCGGTCTCGGGACCAGACTGCGTCCGCTCACGGAGCGGATTCCGAAATGTCTCGTCAGCATCGGCGGCGAGCCTCTCCTCGGGCGCTGGCTCGCCGCACTGTTCGCCGATCCGCGGATCGAGCGCGTGCTCATCAACACGCACTATCTGCCCGATCCGGTGAATGCTTTCGTGGCGGCATCGGCGTGGCGCGACCGCGTCGACCTCGTCCACGAGCCGTCCTTGCTGGGCACCGGCGGCACCATTCTTGCCAACAGGCGGTATTTCGGACGGGAGCCCTTCTTCGTCGCGCACGCCGACAATCTGACGGATGCGCCGCCGTCGCGCTTGATCGACGCGCACCTGGCCGCCGACCCGGACGTGATGTTGACGCTGTTTGCGTTTCGCACGGCGACGCCGCAGTCATGCGGCATTCTCGAACTCGACGCCAACAGACGCGTCGTTGGCTTTCACGAGAAGGTCGCCAACCCGCCAGGCAATCTCGCCAACGGCGCGGTCTATGTCTTCTCGCCCGAGGTCATTACCCGCATCGAACGGCTCGGGCGTCCCGTCGTCGATCTGTCGACCGAGATCATACCCGGATTGATGCCGCACATACTGGCGGTCGAGCACCCCGGGCTGTTTCTCGATATCGGGACGCCGGAAGCTCTCGCCGAGGCGAATGCGCGCATTACCGCGCAAGCGACCTGACAAGGCGTCAAATCGAGAGAGACGGCGATCCTAGCCGCGCTGGCGCCTAGACCGCCGCGCCTCACTCTGCCGCAGCCTGCACCTGACGATTTCCCGCATCGCTTCGGCGCAGCGCCGCAACAGCGCTCTTCAGGTCGGTCCGGCTGAGCAGCCATGGCAGAACGCCGATCACGCCGATGCCGATGCTCAGCACGCGCATCGCCAGGAACGCCGTGCTGTAGCTCTCGCCGCCGCCCGCAAGCAGCGATGCCAGTTGCCCGAAGGCGGCTTCACCGACGCCGAGACCGCCGGGCGTGAGCGGAACGGCATTGGCCACGAGCGACCACGTGCCGGCGACGATATAGCCGGAGATCGACAGCCCCTCGATCTTCATGGCCGTACCGAGCACGAACAAGGCGGCGATCACGAAGGCGTACTGAACCACCGAGATAAGCACGGCCGCGAGCAGCAGCGCTGGCCGCGAAAGATAGGCGTACAGCGCCGCCAGAACCTCGCGACAGATCAGGGAGAGCGTACGCCCGACGGCACCCGGCAGCCGCGCAAGAAGCGACGCGACTTTCTGACCGGCGGTGATCAGGATGGTTAACCCGATCGCGCCGACCACCAGTGCCGCGATGGCAACTCCGCCGACCCATTCGGCATACGCCTTCGGCAGGATCGGCACGACCGCGAAGCTCAGCATCAGAAGCGCGATCAAACCGGTCAAACGATCGATCAGGACGCTGAAGGTCAGCCGGTTCAATCCCGAGCCGACCAGCCGATAGGCGATGGCGATGCGGACGATATCCCCGCCGTAAGCGCCGGGAAGGAACGTGTGAAAGAACAAGCTCACCAGGGTCGTATTGACGCTCCAGCGAAAACCGAGCTCGAACGCCAGACCTCTGAGCAGCATCCACCAGCGCACGGCGGCGAGCGGCACGGTCACCAGAAGGCAAACGAAGGCGACGGCAAGCAGATCGGGCCGCGTCGCGGCCTGCATTAATACATTGAGGTCGATCGCCCCGTACCGGAACAGCAAAAACAGTCCAGCGATGCCGACCAGCAGCTTGCCCCAAAAACTCAGCACAGTTCAGCCCCTCATGCTTTCTGCACCCAGTATCAGCAGGCACCGCAAGCCGCAACGGCCAACGCCTTTTACCACCTTTACGGCGCCGTTCCGGACGTTTGAAATTGAGCATCCCCAAAGCGGATGTTAAAGAAGTCCGCCGGCTAACATAAGAAGCAAACGTCGGGATGCGGCCATTAACGGCCCGAGGTTTGGGAACCTGATTGAAAAGCTTAATATAATCAGGCCCGAACGACGGCCCGCGCGGACTGGAACGCCTGCCGGGGATGCGATAGTGCCGGATTTCAAGGACCCATTGGGCTCAATAAAGTTCTTTTGCTAGTTGAGGCAACTACGTTCATCACGTCATCGATTTTGCGGAAGACACTCTACGGCGCTCCGAACAGAGTGGCTAACGCAACTCACACCTCAGGTACGTGATTGTAACCGACTCACGAAATTGATCTGCTTGCGGACGGGACGCCCTTTGAAACGGTCGCGGCCGCGAATGTGCACGTCGACGGCCAGCCGGAAGAACGATTTGATCACTTCGGCGAGGTTGCGCAGGGTGACGGTGCTGCGCGCCTTGGGGCCTGCCTGAAAATAACCGGGCACTTCCGCGAACGTGCAGCCCATGCGCAGCACCTTCACGTTGAGTTCGGCGATGATGCTGAAGCGATCCGCCTTGAGCCCGGCCTCGCGCGCCGCGGCGGTGGGCCAGATGCCCGGACCGTTGATGTAGCTGACATAGGTCTGAAACATGACCATATAGGCCATCTGGTACAGCATGGAGACGATGTTGCGCGCGAGATTGCGCTGCTCCTTGTTGAGCGGCGCCGTGAGGATCGCATCCGCCTCGTCGCGGAAGTGCAGCATCATCAGCATCAATTCTTTCGGCACGTCATTGTCGCCGGGAATCACCATGAAAGCGCTGCCGCCGGCCGCGCCGATTCCCACCCGGATCGAGGCGCCGAGGCCAAGGTTGCGCGGATTGACGATGCAGCGAACCCGCGGATCGGCGGCCGCCAGGGCTGCCATCTCCGCGGCCGAACCGTCGGTACTGCCGTCATCGATCAGCAGGATCTCGACGTCGCCGACACCGCTTTCCGCCACGGCCGCACGAATGGTGGCCACGGTCGGAGCAATGTTGCCCTCCTCGTTGAACGCTGGAACGATGAACGTAATCACTTGTGCTTTGCTCCAAACTCAGAGTCCTGCCCTAGCAGGGATACTTTCAGGAACCGGAAGATGCCGGCGATCAACTTCAGTCCCGGCGACACCACGTGAAGGCAGCCATTGCGCTCCACGACCGCGCCGCCGGCGAGCAGGCGGTTCAAGCGCAATCCCAGGAGAACGGTGTCGCTGTAGCGCTGCTGCAGCACGCTCCAGGGCATGCGGCCGCCGGCAATCCGCAGCTCGTTGACGAGCCGGACACGGATCGAGGATTCGAGCGCCTGCACGAGATTGAGGAATATGAACCACCAAGCGCCGTAAGCGAGCACTGCCGTGGCCACCGGCGCGAATGACAGCTGCGGCGTGATGGCGACCACGGCGATCAGCGCGGCCGCGAAGCCGGCCAAGAAACTCGCGCCATAAGCCGCAATCCGCGATCCGCCCGCGCGCGAAACCGCGACGTCCGCGACGAGCGCGATCGCCATGCCGAATGCAGCCGCAATCAATCCGAACATTCCGGTATCCCCGCTCAGCCGCTTTGCGATGTGCCGCCGCGCAACGTGCGGTACATATCGGCGATGCGCAGCAGGTGCGTCGCCTTGCCCGTCAAACGCATTTCGCCGCCTTCCAACCGGATCTCGCCGGCGGCCATCAGCGCATCGAGGCGGCTTTGCACGAAGGGGTGATCCGCGACGAATTGTTCGAAGGCGCCGACAGGCATGCCGGCCGTCCCATAGCTTTCGATGCGTTTGACCAGCGCCAGGGTCGGGCTGTCGTAGAGTACGCCGATCAACATCAGCGCATAGGCAAATCCCAGGCTCAGCGTCAGCGTGAGCGCCACAAACGCCTCCACCCAACGCCCGCTGTCTCCTGGCGTGACTGCAAGCAGAACAAAAGCCGCGTAGGCCGTGAGCAGCAGCAAAGGCAGCGCCAGCAACCGCCAGCGCTTCGGCAGATGCCGCAGGACGACCGCATGCGCGAGGATGCCGACGACCGTCGCGCCCAGCCCGATTTCTAGTCCATTCATGGCAGCATCGGCGCCTGCTCCAGCGCTTGGCAGTTCAGGGGTTGATCCAGAAGGACGCGATAATGCCGCCGCCCAAGCCCTGGACAGCGGCCTCTCCGCTCACGTCGCTCCCCCCAAGGAACCGCGCAAGTCCCCGTCCAATTCCCTTCCCCAGTATCAGCGGCGGTCGCACGCAGCAACGGGTATCCCGCGCAGTTCCGCCTCGATACCCGACAACCGACTTTGCCGGGCGTTCCGCCGCTGCCATTCGGCCCGTTTCCGCCTGCGGACGTCAATTCCGTATGGCGCCCCGTCGTTCTCGCGTCGCCCCCAGGAATCGCAAGAAGACGCCCCCAACAGCGCTGTTTCGGGCTCCACCCACAATTGAAAATCGCCGGGCCCGATGTTACAGAGACCCCGTTTCTTGGGCGGGACCCTTCTCCTCTGATTGGCGCTTTTGGTGGTGCATGAAGCTATTCGTTACAGGTGCTTGCGGCTATAAGGGCTCGGTTCTCGTGCCTAAACTTCTGGCCGCCGGCCACGAGGTCACGGCATTCGACCTGCAATGGTTCGGCAATTTTCTACAGCCTGCGCAGGGGCTGACCGTCGTACGCGGCGATGTTCGCGATACGAACGCCATTGACCTCACGGGCGTCGACGCCGTCGTACATCTCGCCTCGGTCGCGAACGATCCCTGCGGCGATCTCGACCCGAAGCTGACCTGGGAGATAAGCGCGCTCGCGACCATGCGCCTCGCCGACAAGGCGGTACGCCAGGGCGTGCGGCAGTTCGTGTACGCATCGTCGGGCAGCGTCTACGGCGTGAAGAGCGAGGAGCAGGTCACCGAAGACCTCGAGCTCGACCCGATCACCGAGTACAACAAGACCAAGATGGTCGCCGAGCGCGTGCTGCTGAGCTACGCGTCCGACATGGCCGTGCAGATCGTACGGCCCGCAACGGTGTGCGGCCTGAGCCCGCGCATGCGTCTCGACGTTTCGGTCAACATGCTGACCATGCAGGCGCTGACGAACAGCCGGATCACCGTGTTCGGCGGCGATCAGGTGCGCCCGAACATCCATATCGACGACATCACCGATCTCTACGTTTACCTGCTCGATCATCCGGAGATCGTCGGCGTCTACAATGCGGGCTTCGAGAACATCTCGATCCGCGAGATCGCCGAGCGCGTCACCGGGATCATCCCGGCCGAGATCGTGGTCACGCCCTCAAACGACCCGCGCTCCTATCGCGTGAACTCGGACAAGCTTCTCGCCGCCGGCTTCCGCCCCTCCAAGACGGTCGATGACGCGATCAGCGAGATCGTCGCGGCCTATCAGCGCGGCGTGCTCAAGAACGAAGACCGCTGGCACAACCTCCGTTGGATGCAGAAGGTGGTCGAGCAATGCCGGCCGGTCGCGACTCCATGATCGACGAGTTCACCGGCTATGTGGCCCGCCTTCAGGACACGCTCGCGCGCGCCGATCTGAACGGCGTCGCCGTCCTTGCCCGCGCCATGCGTGAGGCCTGGAAGAACGGCAACAGCGTCTACCTCTGCGGCAATGGCGGCAGCGCGGGCAACGCGATGCACCTTGCCAACGATCTCATTTACGGCGTTGCCAAGGGCAAGGGTCCGGGAATGCGCGCGCATGCGCTTCCCGCCAACTCCTCGGTCCTGACCTGCCTCGCCAACGACGTGGCGTATTCCGAGGTCTATGCCGAGCAGCTCAAGGTTCTCGGCCGGCCCGACGACCTGCTGGTCGTCTTTTCGGGCAGCGGCAATTCGCCGAACATCCTCCGCGCGATCGAGGAGGCAAAGAAGCTCGGCATGCAGACCTTCGCCGTGCTCGGCTACAATGGCGGCAAGGCCAAGGAACTGGCCGACACGCCGATCCACTTCGCGATCGACGACATGCAGATCTCGGAAGACCTCCAACTCATCGTCGGCCACATGATCATGCAGTGGCTGCAGCGCACCGCGCAAATGTGATCGCGACACATGTCCGAAACGGCTCGTTTTCTGGTCATCGGAAGCAACTCGTTTTCCGGCGCGACCTTCGTCGATTATGCGCTCGCCAAGGGGCACGAGGTCATCGGCACAAGCCGCTCGGAGGAAGCGCATCAAGCCTTCTTGCCGTATCGCTGGCACGGTGAATCGGACCGCTTCCACTTCCACCAGCTCGACCTCAATCGCGATCTCGACGCCATCGCGGCGCTGATGGAGCGCGAGCGCCCGGCCTATGTCGTCAACTTCGCCGCCCAGAGCATGGTGGCGGAGAGTTGGGCCAATCCGGATCATTGGTTCATGACCAATGTGGTCTCGACCGTGCGCCTGCACGAGAAGATGCGCCGGATGCCGTTCATCACCCGATACGTCCACGTCTCGACGCCGGAAGTATTCGGAAGCACCGCCGGCCACGTGGCCGAGGACACGGTGTTCAATCCGAGCACGCCTTATGCAGTATCCCGCGCGGCGGCCGAGATGAGCCTGCGGACCTATTTCTCCGCCTACGGCTTTCCCGTCGTCTATACCCGCGCTGCGAACGTCTACGGTCCCGGCCAGCAGCTCTATCGCATCATCCCGCGGACGATGCTCTGCATCCGCCTCGGACAGAAGCTGCAACTGCACGGCGGCGGCGCCTCCGAGCGTTCCTTCATCCACGGCAAGGATGTCGCCGACGCGACCTATCGGATCGCGCTCGAGGGACGCAACGGCGACGCCTATCATATCTCCACCGACCGGATCATCAGCATCCGCGCGTTGGTCGAGATGATCTGCGGCGCGCTCGGCGCCAAATTCGACGAGGTCGTCGAGGTCGTCGGCGAGCGGCTCGGCAAGGACGCGGCCTATCGCCTCGACAGCACCAAGCTGCGGCGCGAACTCGGCTGGTCCGACCAGATTTCGCTCGAACAGGGCATTGCCGAAACGGCGTCCTGGCTGGACAAGCATCTCGACGACCTGGCCCGTCTGCCACAGTCGTACCTGCACAAGGAGTGAGGACTACCATGGGGCGCGAAATCGATCTCCTTGCCAATTATCCGCGCACGAAGCGCAATGTGGACGAGCGCGGGCAAACGAAGACCGAGGCGGATCGCGCGATCGCGCGCCGCTTCGACAAGGAGTTCTTCGACGGCGACCGCGCCCACGGCTACGGCGGCTTCTCGTACAATGCGCGGTTCTGGCAGCCCGTCGTCCCGACGTTCCAGTCGCATTTCGGGCTGAAGGCCGGCGACTCCGTCCTCGACGTCGGCTGCGCGAAGGGCTTCATGATGCACGACATGGCCGAGGTCATCCCCGGCCTGACGGTCAAGGGCATCGACATCTCCAGCTATGCCGTCGAGAACGCGATCGAAGACATGCGCCCGCATGTGCAGGTCGCCGATGCCGCCAAGCTGCCCTTCCCCGACAAGTCCTTCGACGTCGTCATTTCCATCAACACCATCCACAATCTGCCGCGCGAGCTGTGCGGCCAGTCGCTCCGCGAGATCGAGCGCGTGGCGCGCCGCGGCGCCTTCATCACCGTCGACGCGTACCGTGACGAGACGGAGCGGCAGCGCATGGAGGCTTGGAACCTCACGGCCCAGACCATCATGCATGTCGACGAGTGGAAGGCCTTCTTCGCCGAAGTCGGCTATACCGGCGATTACTACTGGTTCATTCCATGACCGATGAGCTGTCGCGACGCCTGTTGCGGAGCATGATCCGCATCCGCGCGGTCGAAGAGGCGATCGCGGAGCGCTATGCCGAGCAGCAAATGCGCTGCCCGACGCATCTCTCGATCGGCCAGGAGGGCCCCTCCGCCGCCATCGGCGAGGTTCTTCTGCCGACCGACCTCGCCGTCAGCGGCCATCGCGCCCATGCGCACTACATCGCCAAGGGTGGCGACATCGGCGCGCTTATCGCGGAGATCTACGGCAAGGCGACCGGCTGCGCGGCCGGCAAAGGCGGCTCCATGCATCTCGTCGACGAGCGTGTCGGCTTCATGGGATCGACGGCGATCGTCGGCGGCACCGTGCCGGTCGGCGTCGGCTTGGCGCTGTCGCGGGCGGTCGCGCGCAAGGACGGCGTCGTCTGCATCTTCATCGGCGATGCCGTGCTCGAAACCGGCGTGTTCTACGAGTCCGCCAATTTCGCGGCGTTGCGCCGGCTGCCTGTTCTGTTCCTGTGCGAGAACAATCTCTATTCCGTCTATTCGCCGTTGTCGGTACGCCAGCCGGCCGGCCGCTCGCTGGCGGCGGTCGCGACCGGGCTCGGCCTCGAGGCGACAAGCGGCGACGGCAACGATGTCGTCTCGGCGCATGGATTGCTCGCCGACGCGGTCGCGCGGCTGCGGGGCGGCGCCGGTCCGCAGTTCGTCGAGCTCGCGACCTACCGTTGGCGCGAACACTGCGGCCCGCTCTACGACAACGATATCGGCTACCGCACGCCGGAGGAATTCGAGGAATGGCGTGTGCGTGATCCGATCGCGCGGCTGAATGAAACGATGATCGCCGCCGGTACGATCGACGCGAAATGGCTGCCTGCCGTCGAGGCGGAGGTTGCGCGGGAGATCGATGGCGCATTCGCCGCGGCCGCGGCCGCGCCGTTCCCGAGCCCGGAGAGCGCGTACCAGAACCTCTATGCACGGCCGGCCGGACCGGAGGCCACGACATGGCGGTGACGAGCTTTGCATCCGCGATCCGCGACGGTCTGGCGACGGCGCTCGCGCAAGATTCGAGCGTGATCGTTTACGGCCTCGGCGTGACCGACCCGAAGGGCGTCTTCGGCACGACGATGGACCTGCACAAGACGTTCGGCACCGAGCGCGTCTTCGATATGCCGACGTCCGAGAACGCGATGACCGGCGTCGCCGTCGGCGCCGCCATCGGCGGCCTGCGGCCGGTTCTGACCCATCAGCGGCTCGACTTCGCGCTGCTCTCGCTCGACCAGATCGTCAACAATGCCGCCAAGTGGCATTTCATGTTCGGCGGCAAGCGGGCCGTCCCGCTGACCATCCGCATGATCATCGGGCGCGGGTGGGGACAGGGACCGACGCATTCGCAGAGCCTGCATGCCTGGTTCGCGCACATCCCCGGGCTCAAGGTGGTGATGCCGACGACCCCGGCGGACGCGAAAGGCCTGCTTCTCGAGAGCATTTTCGACGAAGACCCGGTGATCTTCCTCGAGCACCGCTGGCTGCACAACACGGTTGGCGAGGTGCCCGACGGCGATCATCGCGTTCCGCTCGGCAGTGCCCGCAGGCTGCGGGAAGGCAGCGACGTGACGATCGTCTCCGCATCGCTGCTGAGCATCGAGGCACTGCACGCGGCCGAGCATTTGGCACGGCAGGGCATCACCTGCGACGTCATCGATTTGCGGAGCGTTCGCCCAATCGACTGGCCGCTGATCGAGGCATCGGTGCGCCGGACTGGGCGGCTGCTCGCCGTCGACCTCGGCTATCTCACCGGCGGCCTCGCTGGCGAGATCGTCGCCCGCATGGCGACCACCTGCTGGTCCGACTTCCGCGCGGCGCCGCAGCGTCTGGCAATGCCCGACGTTCCCGAGGCCACCAGCCCTGCCCTCACCAAGGACTATCACGTCCGCGCCGAGCATATCGCCGCGGCGGTGGGTGAGCTCGTCGGCAAACCTGTCGACGTGCAGCCCCTGGTGGCGGCGCGCAAGCACCCCCACGACGTGCCGGGCGACTGGTTCAAAGGCCCGTTCTAACGGCCCGCCTCCAAGAAGCCTGAAAGTCGGCGCGCGCCTCAGGCGCGCGCTGCATCGCCCCAGGGCATGCTCGGGCGCATGCTGATGAACAGACTGCCCTCGCGATGGCTGGTCGGCAGGTCCTGCGCTTTGGTGGCGCGCTGCCAGCCGATCTTCTGGGCGAACATGCCCACGCCAAGCCCGTTGAGATGGTCGAACACCGCGGCCGCGTTGTCGGCCGTGCCGATCTCCGCCATGACATCGAGGCGCTGCCAGGTCTCGCGCGGCACCGACTTGAGGATCACCACTTCGTGGCCCTCAGCATCGACCTTCGCGAAATCAGCCGCGGCGGCGAGCGGCGCGAACGCCATGACCGGCACCGTGAACCGCTCCAGCGGGCCGAACGGATTGGCCTTCGCGCCGGCCAAATGGCTGCCGGTGGTGTTGCCGAGCACCCGCACGAATTCCATCTCGCCGTCGCTGTCGGAAATGGCCGCGCGCATCGGCGTGACCGAACTGACGCCATTGCGCTTCAAGTTTTCCTCGAACCATCCGAAGTGAACCGGATCCGGCTCGAACGCCGTCACTTCGAATCCCGCCTTCGCCATCAGCATCGAATGCAGCCCGATATTGGCGCCGACATCGAGCGTCTTGCGATAGAGCGAGCGGTTGGCCCAGTAGAACGAGAAGATCAGAAGCTCGTCGAGGCCGAACAGGTCGACCGTGTCGATCGCGCCCATCTTCCGATACGGAAAATCGAGTTCGCCGAACGGCGCCAGGTTCACGGGACCGCCGCCTTCCCGCGCCAGCGGCGAACTGCGGAAATATTGGATCAGCAGATCCTTCATGAGCAGGAAAGCGGGCCGCGACGGCACCAGTTCGCCGCGAAGGTCACCGACCGCTGCAATGACGTTTTGCATGACTGCTGAGGCTTCCATGAACGTGTTCCGTTTACACACCAGGGGTTCCGGCGAGCGCTGCCTGCGCCCGCACGACCGGCGGAATGAGCATTTCGCGACGAATGAGTTCAGGGTCGATCGCCGGAAGCTGATCTTCCAACGGCGAGCCGAACTTGAGCACGGGATAAAGCTTCTGCGACGGATTGATCTCGACGTTGCAAAGCACGGGCCCCGGCAAAGCGTATGCACGCCGGAGCGCGGCGTCGATATCATCCGACTGCTTGATGTCGATCACGGTCAGCCCCATGGCCGCCGCTATCTTCTCGAGCGGCGGCAGAGCGAGACCTGAGGGCTCGTCCACACCCACATAATGGCCGCCGAGCCACGTTTCGAGCGTCTGCTTCTGGATGCCGTGGCCGTGATTGTTGAAAAGCAGCACCTTGACCGGAAGCTGATGGCGAATGAGCGTCGCCAGTTCGGCAAGACAGATCAGCAGCCCGCCATCGCCGATGATGCAGGTGACGCCGGGACTGCCAGGCAGCACGGCGGCGCCGATCGCGGCCGGCAGCGCATAGCCCATAGGCGTGTTGTTCCACGCCGACATGACGCGCTGGCCGTGCTTCACGCGCAGCCCGTTGCAGGTCCAGGTCAGATTGCCGCCGGTATCGACGAAGATCAGCTCGTTGTCGGGCAGCACATCGGAAAGACGATCGACGAAATCATAAGCGTCGACGTGCCCCGCCTCTGGCGGAGCAGGACCCGGCTTGTCGTCAGGCAATACCCCGCGCCAACGCGCGATGCGGTTGCGCCATTCGCCGATGTCCCGGCGCTCGCTGCGCGCGAGCGCGGCGCTCAAGGCAGGAACGGCTTCGTCGAGCCGCGCTTCGATGCGCAGGTCGATCTCGATGCCGCGGCCGTCGAACTTGTCGAGTTCGCCACGCGATGCGTCGATCATGACGATCTTCGCTTCACGCGCGAACGTATCCAGCAGCCCGCCGGTCAAATTCTGCGACAGACGCGTGCCGAGACAGAGCAGCAGGTCGGCATTCTGGACGGCGAAATTGCCGAGCCGCGGTCCGTAAACGCCGAACGGGCCGACCCGCAGCGGGTGATCGGCGGCGATCAGATCGAGACCGGCCCACGTCAGCACGACCGGGAAACCAAGCTGCTCCACCAGACGATCAAGCGCCGCGCCAAGGCGCGGTGTGCTCAGCCCGCCACCCAGCACCAGAACCGGACGTTGCGCCGAATTGATCAGCGACATCAGCTGATCGATATCGGCGGCGGCCACAGAATGTTGCGGGAGCGGCGGCGAGAATCCGACCATCGTCTCCGGATCGACCTCGGCGCGCTGTAGATCGTCCGGCAGATCGATCAGCACAGAGCCTGGCCGGCCCTCGAAGGCCCAGTACCACGCTTCTTCGAGGTGGCGGCGGATCTGGTTGGGATCGCGAACCTGCGCGGCATGCTTGGTCACCGACCCGAAGATCGAGAGCACGTCCGTCTCTTGAAAGCCATTCTGCCGAATGGGGCGATCGCCTTTCAGGCGATGGGTCGCCACCTGGCCGGTCAGCATCAAGGTCGGCACGGAGTCGAAATAAGAACAGCACGTGCCGGTCAACAGGTTGGTCGCGCCCGGCCCGCTCGTGGTGATCGCGACGCCCATGCGGCCGGTCACGCGCGCATAACCATCGGCCGATATCGCGGCGCTCTGTTCGTGCTGTGAGCAGACGTAGTCCATCGCCGGATGCCGCGCGGCGGAATCGAAGAGGTGCACCGCCGCGCCTCCCGACATGCCGAAAACATGCGTCACGCCCCTCCGCGACAGGAAGTCGATCACGTAATCCGAGAGTTTCATGATGGGGGGACGCCGCCCGCTAAGCTGTTGCCGTGCCGGCGCAACTTAAATTTTTCCCCATCACGCCGCAACGCCTCAATGAGCGCCGTGCCGCCGTCCCGCCAGGCATCATGCACGACCGAAAAGTTGCGTCCGCCGGTCACGTCGCGATCCTGGGCGAAGCACCAGTCCAGGCAGCCGGCAATATCGGCAATGCTGGTGCCCTTGTGCTGGTCGCGAAGGAATTCCTCCGTCCGGACTAGATTCTCGCCCGCCCGCTCCCCTGCCGCAATGGTCTGCCGATGGATCTTGGTGGCGACCCACCCCGTCCCGACCGCGACGGCATGAAGATCCGGGCACTCATGGTGAATGAGCTCGCAGAACTTGGTGAGAACGATCTTGCCGAGCGAGTAGGCAGAATAGTTGTTGAAGGCGCGATTGATGGCGCCGCCGACCAGGAATGCGACGCCGGCGTCCGGATTGCCACGCCGATAAGGATGGATGGCGTGCAGCAAAGCAAGCTGCGACGCGCCGTTCACCGTGAGCGACGCGGTCCATTCAGCGCGGTCGACCTCGAAGAATCCGCCGATCGGCGACAATTGCCCAACCGAGGCAATGAATAAGTCCCAGCTCAACCCGCGCTCCGACATTGCGCGAGCGACGACGTCCGGAGCGTCGGGCCGTGCGATGTCACACGCGATAAGGTGCGTATCCGGGTCCTCGGGCGCCTGCGCCGCGAATTCCGGATTCCGATAAGTGCCAATCACCGAACAGCCGCGTGCGCGGTAGATCTGCGCCAGTTCGGTACCGATGTCGCTCGATATGCCGGCTATGAAAACAGTGCGCGGATTAACGGACATTGGACAAACGCCTCCTCAAACGGTCGAGCCCGCGAGCTTGGGCCGTCATGGACGCGCACCCCGCCTGCGCACGGCGCAAAAGCCGAGGCCGGCTATACCAAAGATACCCAGCGCCGCAAGCGCGAGACTGTGCCGGAGCAGCGGCGGCTCGTAGGTGAACACCACGGCATGCTGGCCCGGTTGCGCCAGACACACGCCGCGGAATATTCCGTTCACACGAAAGACCTGTTGATCGACTCCGTTCACAGTCGCTCGCCATCCGGGCATCCAAAGGTCGGTCAGTGTGAGCACGCCCGGCGCCGAGGCATCGACCACCATGCGCACTGAATTCGGTTCCACCGACAAATCGGAGATCGAAGCCGGCTTGCCCCCCTGCTCCCCGCTCGGGCAGGACAGGGGCTGCTCGACATAAGCCGTCGCGCGGCGATCCTCCGACTGAGCGAAAGCGCGCTGCGCGGCCTGCCAATCGGCGACCGCCTGCCAAGCGGGGGCGAGATAAGCGCGCGGCTTCGCCGACGTGTTCTCCCAAACTTCCACGCCAGTCCGCCTGTCCGTATAGGCGAGCCGGAGATCGTCCTTGCCGGCAGGTTTCGCCATCAGCAGGACCAGAGGCAGACTGAATTCCGGCTCCCGCCAATCCGCAATCCGGGACCGCTCGTTTCCGGGTCGGAAGCTGATCTCCAGGTTGACCGTCTCTCCCGCCTGCGTGCAGACCCGCGCAGGCTCGGTTGCGGCGAAAGCGTTATCCTGCAACTCAGCCGTATCGAGCTCGGTTCGCGCGATGCGGCCCGACTGGTTGAAGTAGTCCACAACCAGCGCCCCGGGATTGACCTGCCCGAAGGTGCTCAGCCTCAGCACCGTCCGCAACTCCCCGGGCGCTGCGCATGTCGTGCTCAACTTGATCGGCCTGCTGAACACGGACGGCGTATAAGTAGCCCCCGGTCGCGCCTCCACATCGGCGTCACGGAAGCGCCTGAACGCGAACTCGCGTTGCCCGGTGCGGTGCCATGCCAACAGCGGACGAACCGGCGCGTCGCTCACATAAGAAAGGCGAAGGCGCAGCCGCTGGCCGCGTTCACGGCACAACGGCGCCTCGAAGTGAAACGGAAGCACGGCATTGTCGCTGACGTCAGACCCATTTGCCCGGGCGCTGGCGATAAGCGTCTCGCCCGCGAACACGCCGAGCTCCAGACGTCCGGAAATCTGCTTACCGAACGTGGAGAGCATGGCCTCGACGCCGTCGAAAGGACCGCTCTCGCAGTCGGTCGTCGCTTCCAACGCCGGCGCATCGTCGCGCCCGCTCAATTCCAAGCCTGGGCGGATATCGGGCGTCTGAAAAGTCGGATCGAGATACGCGCTGTGCTGAAAGACGGCGGGAGCTCGAACAAAGCCCAGCGTGACCCCTCGCCCGACAAAATAGCGGGCATCGATCTCGTTCCAATTCCGCTGATAAAGGTTCACGTGCTCCGCGGGCAACGCATCACTCGGGCCCGGCAAGCCGAAAAACTGAAAGGGTCGCAGCGTCGGATCCAACATTCGCTCGAAGAAATTCGAGTGCCACGCCGGCACCATCGAGACCAGGATATTGACGCTGCTGATGTGATAGTTGCTGGCGAAGTTCGGAAACAGCGTGCCGCTGATGCCATAGACGCGGTCCGCGCCCTGTTTGGTCGCCTGCTTTAGCCATTCGATATAAGGCGGCGCCGCGAACGGGTCGGTGCGATGAGGCAGTCCGGGCACAGTCAAAGCGGCAAAGGCGCCGATGGCCGCGGTCGGCACCGTCGCTACCGCAATCCATGAACCGCGGGCTTTCGCCATCGCGGACGAGCGCATCAGCCAGGCGAGGGCCACAATCGCGGCGAATGTGCCGGCCGACAGCGCCCGCACCAAGGCCGCGTGGCGGAAGTTGCCGTCGGGGAAGTACGACATCGCCGACAGCGCAATCCCGGCGAAGATCACGGCCATCAACGGGCCGGCCGGCTCTTCTTGCGACCGCCGCCAATTAATGCCCGCGACGGCGCAACATAGGATGAACCACAGTACCGCCGGCTGGAACGCCCGCGCCGCGCCAATCCCCGTCAGGCTCGGTCTGCCAAAAAACGGCACGGCCAGGCAATACGCGACCAACGCGGCCAGCATCCCGCTGAACACGAGCCACGCGATCAGGATCCGGCGCCGGTCCTTGCTGTCCGCGGCGAGGAGGCGCAGCACTCCGCTTCCCGCGGCGACGCAAAGTGTGATGGACGGCAACGACCACAGGTAATTGGGATTGAGCCGTCCCAAAAAGGGCAAGTGACGAAGCGCGTTGAACACCGGCAGGTTCATCCCCCAGCCGAGCCAAATCACGGATATGGCGCCGAGCGCCACAAGATGCGGCGTCATGCGGCCGCGCGCGGTCATGCCGGCGACCGCCAGGAAGGTGATGAACAGCGGAACGTAGCCCATGCCCCATCCGTCCGCATCGGAGTAGAGCGGCGCATTGATAGCGCCAAACAGGTTGGGGATGAAAAAGCCGGCCAGATCGCCGAACGCGTAATGAACCGGATAGGCCTTGTTCTGGACGTCGGGATCGTTCGCGACCGCGCTGAGAAAATTGAGCCACATTGGCGCTGCGACAAGAAACCCGAGGACGAAGCCGGCGATCGTGAGCGGGAACCGCCGCCAGCTCTCGGGCACCTGAACAACGCGGATGCCGACGTAAATGGCGATGCTGATCGTGATCATGATCGCCGGCGACGGGTGACCGCCTGTCCACAGCGCATATGTGCCGACAGCCGCCAGCAGTGCCGTCACATATCCTTGCCCCGGACGCGCGATCGTACGCTCTACGCAATAGAGCAACAACGGCGCCCATGTGGCGGTTTGAATGACACTCGTCGCGGGCAGGAAGAGCAGCCAATGCCCCATGCCGAAGGCACACGCGCCCGCCGCCAGCGCTCCCTTTCGGGGCAAGCCGGCCTCGCGGCAGAACAGGAACAGGAATACACCGATGCCAAACAGGTGCGCGAGCCCGAAGAAATCCCAATAAGCGGTCGGGACGATCAACCGCAGAAGATTGGGCGCGTAGAAAATCTTCGAACTGGGATCGGCAAGAAACGGATAGCCGAGACCTTGATACGGATTCCAGAGCGGAAGCGTGCCGGTTCGCAAAACCCCTGCCGCGTAAGCCTCGATCGCGGTGTCCCCCGCCATCGAACCGAGGGGATCGCGCGTGTAGGATTCCAGCGGGCGCGGCCCATGATAGTCGTACGCGCCTTCGGCCGTGACGCCATGCGCAGTGACCGATGAGACCGTCGATCCGAGAAAGAGGACGGGAAACGCGATAGCCGCGAACAACAGCAGCAGGATCAGCAGTGCCGATCCCCGCCCCAGCGATGATGACGATCTGATCAAAGGCGTGCCCGTTTCCGAATCGATCAACTCTGCGTCGGATCGAGCACGATCAACGGCCGCATGACTTTGCCCGCAGCCAGGTCGTCGATCGCACAATTGATCTCGTCCAAACCGTAGCGTTTATCGATCATTTTCTGCAACGGCAATCGCCCCTCACCATACAAAGCGGCGAAACGCGGCACGTCGATATCGGGGCGCGAACTGCCTCCCCAACTGCCGCGGATTTGCTTGCCCGAGATCAAATCGTGCGGATCTATCGAGATGCGCTCGCCATGACGCGGATGCGACGCGAACACGCACACACCGCCGAACTTGCGCACCGACTGAAAGGCCTGCTCGATCGTCACTGTCAGCCCTGCCGCATCGATGGCGTAGTCGACGCCCTGCCCGCCGGTCAGCGCGCGGATCGCGGCGACGGGATCCTGTGTGCGCGCATCGATCGTGTGCGCAACGCCGGCCTCACGCGCCGCGGCAAGTTTGGCCTCGCTCACATCGACCGCGATGACCCGTTTGCAACCGACGGCGCACAACGCAAGGAGCGCGATCATGCCGATGCCGCCCAGACCGAAGACGGCGATCTGCGAATCCGGCTGCGGGTCGATGTCGTTCAGCGCCATGCCGGCGCCGGTCGGGACCGCGCAGCCGAACAGCACCGCGATGTCGAGTGGCACGCCCGGCGGCAGGCGGACGCAACGGTTCTCCGAGACCAGTGCCTGCGTGTTGAAGGTCGTCACGCGCCCCGCGTTGATGAGAACGCCGTCATGGACGTAAATCGGCGGCGCCGCATCTATGCCCTCGCCCTTGATCCAGCCGACGACGACCCGATCCCCCGGGGCGACCTTGGTAACCCCGTCGCCGACCGCGATCACCGTGCCGGACCCCTCATGACCCAGCAGGTGGGGCACATAGGGATCGTGCCCACGGGCACCGCTGGCCTCCATGACCTGGCTGTGACAGACGCCCGAATAGGCCAGCTTGACCAGGACCTGACCACGGCCTGGGGCGGGCACATCGATGTTGTCGATGACACGCAGGGGCTCGCCGGTTTTGAACAATACCGCCGCCTTCATCGCGATCCATTCCATCGAAAGAAGGTCGCGGACCGAGGCCCCGCACGGACTATAATCAACAAGAAGATCAACTCCCCCATCGGCGATCGACGCGCCCGAGCATTCGCTCAAAGCCGCGCGCAAAAGCACCAACTCCTGCGGGTGAGCTTGTACATGAACACCACCGCCCGGGCCAGAGAGCCGCACCGCGCCTTGTGCCCAAATTTGCCCCCAGCCGCGGGGGCCTTGCGAGCCTGAGAGCTTGACGCTATTAGAATTTTCGGGGCAAACGAAGCTAGTTCTTCGATCGATGGACGCAGTAGACTTTGGCCTCCGTGGGTGCGTTCAACTGCCGGGCTCCGGTGCGTCAAGCTCATCCAGCGCTATTTGAGAGTGCAGGGTATTGAGCCAGATGCGCCCAGGCGGCCGTTCGCGCGGAAGAAGGCGCCAATACCTATTTTTTGACAGGACTGCTCGCGCGAGGGCGTGTCGAGACTCTTGGCGAGCGGAGCGGAGCACTGCATGAATATCGGGAAGGTCGTCATTCTGGCCGGTGGCCTTGGCACGCGTCTGGCCGAAGAGACCGAGGTCCGACCGAAGCCGATGGTAGAGATCGGAGGCCGCCCGATCATCTGGCACATCATGAAGATTTATTCGGCCTTTGGCCTGAACGACTTCGTCATTTGCCTTGGCTACAAAGGCTACATGATCAAGGAGTTCTTTTCGAACTACAACTTACATCTCGCCGACATCACGATCGATCTCGCCGCCAATTCCACCACCGTCCATCATCGCCGCGCCGAGCCTTGGAAAATCACGCTGGTCGACACCGGCGACACGAGCATGACCGGCGGCCGCGTGCGTCGGGTGCGTGACTACATTGGCGACAAGCCGTTTTGTCTGACCTACGGCGACGGGGTCGCGCGCATCGACATCCCCGAACTGCTCAAGTTCCACGAGAGCCATGGCCGCGCCGCCACGATCACGGCCGTGCAGCCGCCCGGCCGTTTCGGCGCCCTTGAGATCGATGGCGACGACCGGGTCCGCAAGTTTCAGGAAAAGCCGCACGGCGACGGCCAGTGGATCAATGGTGGCTTCATGGTACTGCAGCCGGAAGTCATCGATTATATCGACGGTGACTCGACTGTCCTCGAGCAAGAGCCGCTGCATCGTCTGTGCGCTGACGGTAAGCTGTCGGCCTATCGCCATTCCGGCTTCTGGCAGGCAATGGACACGATGCGCGACAAGCGTCACCTTGAAGAACTCTGGGCCAGTGGGAGTGCTCCGTGGCGGATCTGGTGAGACCTTCGCCGACCTTCTGGGCCGGCAAACGGGTCCTCGTCCTCGGGCATACAGGCTTCAAAGGCGCGTGGCTGAGCCTGTGGCTGCGGAGCCTGGGCGCGCGGGTGTCCGGCCTGTCGCTCCCCCCGGATGAGCCAAGCCTGTTCGTCGCGGCCGGTGTCGAGCGCCTGGTCGATAACCATTACGCCGACATCCGCGACGTCGAAGCCGTCAAGCGCATCACCCAACAGGTCGAGCCCGAGATCGTCCTTCATCTCGCGGCCCAGTCCCTGGTTCGGCGTTCCTACGCAGAGCCGGTCGAGACCTATGCGACCAACGTGATGGGCACCGTGCATGTGCTGGCTGCGGTCAACGCGGTTCCGTCGGTGCGTTCCGTCGTCGTCGTCACCAGCGACAAGTGTTACGAAAACCGCGAATGGCACTGGGCCTATCGCGAAGACGAGCCGATGGGCGGCCACGATCCCTACAGCAGCAGCAAAGGCTGTGCGGAGCTGGTTACCAGCGCGTGGCGTCAATCCTTCGCGAACGGATCACGCTCTCTCGGCATCGCTTCGGCCCGCGCCGGCAACGTCATCGGCGGCGGCGACTGGGCGACCGATCGCCTCGTGCCCGACTGCATCAGGGCCTTGAGCAAGGGCGAGCAGATCGGCATTCGCAATCCCGCTTCGACGCGTCCTTGGCAGCATGTCCTCGAACCGTTGAACGGCTACTTGCTTCTGGCCGAGCGGATCACCGAGGCGCCGAAGAATTTCAGCGAGGGCTGGAATTTCGGACCGGTGGAAGAAGACGCCCGCCCGGTTTCGTGGATCGCCGATCGCGTCGTCGCCGCCTGGGGCGATAACGCTCAGTGGAGCAAGGTCGGGAGCGATCCGCTTCATGAAGCGCATTTTCTGAAGGTCGACGCCTCGAAGGCGCGCGCGCGGCTCGGCTGGCGTCCGCTCCTGCGTCTCGACCAGGGGCTGCGCTGGACGGTCGACTGGTACAAGAAATTCCTCGCCGGCGGCTCAGCCCTGACGCTGACCGAGGCGCAGATCGAGGACTATGGAAGGTTGAGCGGAGAGCCATGACCATCGCCAAGTGCTGCCGTTTCTGTGGTGCGGACCTGCATCGGACCTTCGTCGATCTCGGCAGGTCGCCGCTCGCGAATTCCTTCCTGAGCACCGAAGACCTCAGCGCGGGCGAGGCCTTCTATCCGCTGCACGTCTACGTCTGTGACTCGTGCCTGCTCGTGCAGTTGCAGGAGTTCGAGCGCGCGGAGAACATCTTCAAGGATTACCTGTATTTCTCGTCCTATTCGGAATCGTGGCTGCGTCATTGCCGCGAATACGCGCAGGCGATGACCGCACGCTACGGCCTCGGCAGCCAGTCGATGGTCGTCGAGATCGCCAGCAACGACGGCTATCTTCTTCAGTACTTCAAGGAAAAAGGCATCGGCGTTCTTGGCGTCGAGCCGGCGGCCAACGTCGCCAAGGTGGCGCAGGATAAAGGCATCGACAGCCACGTCGCCTTCTTCGGCGCCAATACGGCGCGCCAGCTGGCCGACGCCGGCAAGACCGCCGACTTGATGGCCGCTAACAACGTGCTCGCGCACGTGCCCGACATCAACGATTTCGTCGCCGGCTTCAAAATCCTGCTGAAGCCGCAGGGCACCGCGACCTTCGAGTTTCCGCATCTGCAGAACCTGATCGAACAGCGCCAGTTCGACACGGTCTACCACGAGCACTTCTCGTATATCTCGCTGCTGTTTGCCGAGAAGCTGTTCAAGCGCCACGGACTGCGCATCTACGACGTAGAGCAGCTGCCGACCCATGGCGGCTCGCTGCGTCTGTTCGTCTGCCACGAAGACGCCCCGTTCGCTCGCACCAGCCGCGTGGACGACGTCGCGCGCGGCGAACAGCAAGCCGGCCTCGACCGTGTCGAGACGTACTCGCAGTTCGCCAGCACGGTCATCGACATCAAGGCCGACCTGCTGCGCTTCCTGATCGAGGCGCGCAAGAACGGCAAGACCGTCGTCGGCTACGGCGCCCCCGCGAAGGGCAACACGCTGCTCAACTATTGCGGCGTCGGCCCCGAATTCGTCCAATACACCGTCGATCTGAGCCCGCACAAACAGGGGCGCTATCTCCCCGGCGTGCAGATTCCGATCCACGCCCCCGACCGCATCCTGGAGACCAAGCCCGACTTCGTCCTCATCCTGCCGTGGAATCTCAAAGACGAGATCGTGCAGCAGATGGCGGGCATCCGTGAGTGGGGCGGCAAGTTCGTGATCGCCATCCCGGCGCTCACGATCATCGACTGATCGACATGATCGAAGTCCAGCCCACGCAAGTTGACGGAGTCATGCTGCTGACTCCGGTGGCAAGCCGGGACGAACGCGGTCTCTTCGCGCGCACCTACGACGCCGCAACGTTCGAGAAGGCCGGGCTGCCGACGCACTGGCCGCAGTGCAACACCTCGTGGAACGCGCGCAAGGGCACGCTCCGTGGCATGCACTTCCAGGCCGAACCCCGTCCCGACGCCAAGGTCGTGCGTTGCACGCAAGGACGTATCTTTGACGTCGCCGTCGACCTTCGACGCGGTTCGCCAACCTATCTGCGCTGGACCGGCGCGGAGCTGTCCGCTGAGAACCGCCACAGCCTCGTCATTCCGGGCGGCTGTGCGCATGGTTTTCTCACGCTCGAGGACAGCTGCGAGGTCTTCTACATGATGGGCGACACCTACGTGCCGGAGCTCGCCCGCGGCGTTCGCTGGAACGACCCTGCCTTCGGCATAACGTGGCCCGGCAAGCCGCTGGTCATTGCCGAGAAGGACGCCGCCTGGGCGGACTTCGGTGCATGACCAGGATCCTGATCACAGGTCTCTCAGGCTTCATCGGCAGCCACTGCCTTCGGCAACTTTTGCAACACGGCGGCGAGATCCATGCGGTCAGCCGAACCGGCGGTGCCGCGCAGGATGGCGTAACCTGGCACGCGCGCGACCTGCGCGACGCCGCGCAGGCCGCCGAGATCGTCACCGAGATCAAGCCTGACCTGCTGCTGCATGGCGCATGGATCGCCACGCCGGGCGTCTACTCGTCGTCGCCGGAGAACATCGACTGGCTGCACTCGACGACCGCGATGGCCGTCGCCTTCGGCAACGCCGGCGGAAAGCGCTTTGTCGGCATCGGCACATCGGCCGAATACGATCCGCACGAACGCCCCTGCGTCGAGGACGAAACGCCGATCCGCCCCGCTACGGTCTATGGTAAGTGCAAGGCGGCCACGTGGCTGGCGGTTCAGGCCGCCGCCCAGCATCATGGCTTTTCCGCCGCGTGGGGCCGGCTCTTCCTGCCTTACGGTCCGGGCGACTCCCCGCGCCGTCTCGTGCCGAGCCTCCTCGATGCGTTGATCGGCGGCCGGCCGATCCGGACCACCGAAGGCCTCCAACAACGGGACTTCATCTACGCGCCGGATGCGGCCGAGCTGTACGTGAAACTCTTGTTCTCGGACGTGACCGGCGCCTTCAATGTGGGCACCGGCGCGCCGTCGACGGTGCGCTCCGTGATCGAATACCTCGCTGCCGATTGCGGCAGGCCCGACCTGGTGGAATTCGGCGCGATGAAGCCGGCGCCAGGCGATCCGGCCGTTCTCGTCGCGGACATGACCAAGGTGCAGCAGCAGCTCGGATGGTCCGCGCCCACGACCGTGCGCGCGGGGCTCGATAGCGTCCTTGCGGAAACGCGCGCCCTGCGCTCTCATTCGGCGAATGCCACGCACCAGGCGAAACCATGAGCACCGGACAACGCACGGCCGTCGTCTACCTTGCCCGCAAGGCTGAAGGTCTCGAACCGCTAAAGCGCTTTGCCGAGGCTTACGGACGCTACGCCGCCGGCGCGCCGCACGACTTCGTGGTCGTCTACAAGGGCTTCGCGAATGGCGAACCCGAGCTCGCCGAAGCCAAAAGCGCTCTGGCTGCTCTGAATGCGCGCGATCTGTATATCGATGACGAAGGCATCGATATTACGGCCTATCTCGACGCGGCCGAGCGGCTCGATCACGACGAGATATGCTTTCTCAACACGTTCAGCGAGCCGGACGGCGACGACTGGCTCCTCAAGCTGCTGACGCAGCTGCGCCGTGATGGCGTCGGCATCGTCGGCGCGACCGGCTCCTACGAGAGCCTGAACTCGTCGATGGATCTCCTGTCCAAGGTCGTGTGGCTTTGCGCGGGAAAGAAGATCCCGCGGGATGACGTTTTGGCGCGGCATTACCGGTGGCTGCTCGAGAGCCAATTTCCGTCATGGCTCACCGACGCGCGCCCGCCGTCGATGCTGCAGCGCCTGATGCACTCGATGCGGGGCGGCGATTATCGCCAGCACGATCGCGATTATGCCAGGCACTGGGAAGCCGTGACGAAACCCAACGCGCCGATCGATTGGGCGCCGCTCTTCCCGCAGTTTCCCAACCCCCATATCCGTTCGAACTGTTTCGCGATCGACCGCCAGCGGTTGGTCGCCCTTCAGTTCCCCAAGATCATCACGAAGATGGAGGGCTGCCGGTTCGAGAGCGGCCATGACTCGCTCACCGCGCGGCTCCGCCAGAGCGGCCTCGCCGCGCTCGTGGTCGGCAAGAACGGCGTCGGCTACGACGTCAACGATTGGCCGGCGAGCGGCACCTTCCGGCTCGGCGATCAGGCCAATGTCCTGGTCACCGACAACCAGGTGCGGAACTTCAAAAACTACTCTCCCGAGGAGCGGGCGACCCACGTCCTGATGACGTGGGGCGACTATGTCGACCGCGCCGAGACGGCGGCCGTGCCGGCCCTTGGAAAGACCTTCGGACGGGCCGCCGCGCCGTTGTGACGATCAGATGCGCAGGACGGCGACGTCCTGCCCATCGTCGCCATCCGCATAGAGGCCGGACCAAAGGCCCTTCAGATACGGCCGCGCCAGCTTCAGACCTGACTCGTCGATCATCGCCTGCATCGCTTCGGGCGTATAGGCGACCGCGCCGGTCGGGTACGCGGGATCGTTGATGTAGCAGCCCGGGCCGTAAGCGTGCTCGAAGCGCAGATTGTAGGGCGTGAGGTTGTTGCGCCGCGACGCCGCCACCGCCTCTTCCGTGTAAAGGAAGAACGTCAGGTAAGCGAGGCCGTCCGGCTTCAGCACGCGGGCGATTTCCTTCATGTAGTGCGTCACTTCATCCCTGAAGATGTGCGTGAGCACCGAGCCCGCCGCCACACGATCGACGGAACGATCAGGAAGCGGAATGCGGAAGTCCATCGTCGTCTTGGCCGACAAAGGATTGTGCAGTTCGTGATAGGCGTTGAAGTGCACGAACTCGAAATTCGGATGACGCTTCGTGATGTTCTGCTGGCACCACACGATCGACTCGCGCTGCACATCGATGCCCATATAGCGCCCGTTCGGCCCGATGATATCGAGCAACTGGAACGCGTCGCGGCCGATCCCCGAACCGATCTCGACGAAAGTCATGTCCGGGTCGAGGCCCATGAACTTCGTGTGATTGGCAATGTGCGCTTTGCCGATCGCGTCGAAAGTGTCGAAGCCGGCCCCGGTCAGCGCCAACAGATGCTCCGGCACCATGAAGCCCTTGAACGGGATCAGATTGATCGACGGCGGAATCCGCAGCCCGATGTCCGGCCCGATCTGAATATGGTAGTGGCCGTCCGGCGTGCGCAGTTGCGCCGCCGCGGCGGCGGGCGGCTCGATCGACAATACATCACCGGACTTGCATTCGAACTCGTCGAATTTGGTGGGCGCGACCGAGATCACGCCGCCATTGCGATGGACCGCGATCGCCAGCAGCTTCTGCGCAGCCGACCCTCCCGCCGTCGCCAACTGCTGCCAGAGCATCCGGTTCTCCGCCTCGAGCGCACTGGCTTTGCTGGCGCGATCGTAAAGGCGCTTGACCGGAGGAACCGCAAGCGCCGCCGACCGGACGAGGCCGCGGAATGGAATGCGGCCACGACCCGAGCCTGGCGTGGGCTTTCTCGCGGGCGCCGGCGCGGGCCGCTCCTGCCCTTGGGACTTGGCCTGCGCGACTGCGGCCGGCGCAGCTTTTGCTGACCCCGCCGAAGCGCCGCGATCGTGGCTCTTCAGCCAATTGTAAGCGTCCTGGATCGATGTATGGCGACCGATGTCCAGCATCGTGACGGTGGCCGGCTCATACTGGCGCAAACGCGCAGTGATCGCTTCAAAGCTCTTCTGCAGCGCAGCCGCGTCCTGGGTGGAGAGCGAGGCTTCCAGCGCATCGACCAGATTGCGCTCCGCTTCCGAAAGCCGCCCACGCAGATCGTCGAGGAATTTGCGATTGCCGTTGAGATAGCTGTCGCGCAGAACGCCTACGATTTGCAGCGTGCGATAGCGCGCCTTGCCAACGTCTCTCTTCACCACCCCCGGCAGGGCGGCGCATGCCGACGCCACCGCGACCAGCCAGTTCGTGTTGTTCCGGTCGCCGGGCAGGATCACGTCCTCAAGCGTGTCGCGGATCGATGCATCGACCTGCTCGTTGTCGAGGAAGCGATAGCCCTCGTCGTGACGGCCGGAGAAGTAGTAAGCGCCGAAAGACCGCGGCGAGATGCCGATGATCACCAATTCCTTCGGCACCACCGTGATCGACTTGGCGTGGGTCCAGATCGCCACGGCCGCGAACGTGTCGGGGTAAGGCGACTGGAACAGTCCTCCGATCCGCTCGAACGAGCGCGCAAACGAAGACTTCAGCACGAAGTGCTGCGAATTCATGCCGAAGCGGAGATGAAAATTGACAACCGATTCCGCGAGCCCGTGCGCATATTCGGGATCGAGATCGAAAGGTTCGCTGCGCGGCAGAAACTCGGAATTGAGCACCGATGCCAGGTACCCGGCATCGCGGCCGGGCATGACGCCCGGATAGCAGTAGTGATAGCCGGCGATGTAGATGACTTCCGGCCCCTGTGCCGAAAAATACGGGCTCAATCGCGTCATGAAATCCGGCGTCAACGCGTCGTCGTCGCCGAGCATGAGGATGTAGTCGCCGGTCGAGAGCGAAAGCGCCTTCTGCCAGTTCTCGGTGACCGACACCTGCTCGGACTGCCGGAAATAGACGATCCTGTTATCCGCCAGGGACGCTATATACGATTTGTAATCCTCGGCGGAGGCATTGTCGGTCACGACGATCTCGATCTCGACCTCGCCTCGGGGCTGGTCGAGGATTGAAGCCATCGTGTGCTGGAGAAGCGCGAGGCGATCCTTGCTCGGGATCAGAAATGAGATCTTCATCGTTCACCTGCCCGATCTGGCATTATGGCCGCAGCGCCGCCGGCGGCGGCTTGCTGCTGCAAGGGTCCCTGGCCGAACCGAAATCCGAGACGGGGAACGTCGGCGCCTGCCGCTCCCTCCTCGCCCCACGTCATCAGCGCGTGCGCCGCACGCGCCGGCTCCGACATTTGCACAAACGCGCGGGTGTGATTGTCGGCAATCAACAGATTTCCCTGATCGCCGAGACGGAAAGTGCGGCTCTTCGGCCAGTCCTCGGCCGAATAGGCCTGGCCATCCGCGCCGACGACAATAGCCGCGAGTCCCGACCTGCGGAACTGCGCCGTGATTGAATCACTGCCGCTTTCGAACAGATTGGCATCCGCCTTGGACCTGAAATCCATGCCCTCCAGCCCCACGAATCGTTCGCGTGACACCATGAAGCCGTTGGAGCGCACATGCGGGTTGGGAAATGGCGGAAACGCGGCGATGTCAAGTTCGGGCGCACCGGGCCAGATCAGGGCCGACCCGCGCAGCCCACCGAAGGCCGCCCGTGGGTTCGGCTGCTGCCGCGGCACGATCGCGCGAACGAACGCCCTCGCGCGGTCGGCGAGGCCCTGCCGCTTCGGCGCGGCCGCGTACCAGTCCGGACGGAAGCGAGGCAGGAGAAAATCGAAATACTTGGCCAGCTGCCGGGCCTGCTGACCGGTCGCGGTCATCGACGCCGCTATGACCGCCTCGAGATAAGGGATGGTCTCCTGAAGGCTCTCGTAGGAGCCCATCGCCCCGGCGATCCCGCAGCCTTCCTGAGATCCATAGTGGTGGAGGTGCTTTAGCCAGTTCGCGCTGGCGATGGTCGAATGCGTGTTCAGGAACACCACATGGCGCTGCGCGAGCCGCTGCGCGGCCTGCCAATAGCTGCCGATGTCGAAGCCGCTGTCGTCAAGCTCGATGCCGAGATGAGGCAGGCCGTCAAAAGGCGCCCGCCCCGCTTCGAGCGCAGCGCTGGACTCGAAACCTTTGTAGATGACCACAAGGTCGTGCTGCAGGCCGGCATCGTGCTCGCGGTAACTCTCGGCAAATCGGCGGAACGCATCCGTCCCGTCAGCCGAGCGCGCGAGATAGACGACTGCGACCGACGCGTTCACGACCCTGACTCAGTTGAAACGGCCGGCTTCGAAAGCTTCATATAGATCCACCACATTCGAAAAGGTGTTGGTTCCGTACTGAATCGGCGCTGGCCCGACACCGACCACCGAGCCGATGTCGGCGAACGCCCCGTTGATGCGCGATCCGAGCTTCGGCACACGGTAACGCGCATGAACCAACGCCCAGATGCCGGACACCCAGAGATGCTCCGAGGGCGATAACTGCCGGCGGATTTCCCGCCACTTCGCCGGCGGAAGCGCCCCCGCCTCTTTGGCCTGCAACAACGCAAGCAGTTGCATGCGGCGGTACCGGTCATAGTCCGGTTCGATGACAACCTCGTCGCGGATGTCCCGCGCCACGTATTCCATCGCCAGGATGAAATTGGTGTTGTAGCTCGGACCGGGCAGTAGCCGCGACTTCACGCTCTCGTAGATCGGATCGCAGGCATAGGTCGTGTTCAGGAGCGCGTCGCCCTTCTGCTCCTGATCGTTGTACATCGCATAGCCGTAGGAGGCCTTGGAGACGCCGGCGACGGCCATCGGCTGCGGCACGACGACCGTGGACTTCGATTTGGCCAGAGCGACGTTAGCGATGTAATAGTCGGGAAACGGCGAGCGGAATATCGGAGCGTGACGCTTCAGCCGCTCGACGAATGCGCGGCTATAGAGAAACGCCTGGCTGTTGAAGCTGAAGTTCATCCGCAGCTTCAGCGACCCGGTCACCGCGCGCAGGGCGTCTTCGCGGCTCAGCTTGAACGGTTGGTCGCGGCCGGCAAAAAAGAAGCCGTGTTTGACGTCGAGCAGGTGTGGCTGCCGCTGCCAGGGCGCTACGCCCTCATGCCAGAATTGATAGATATCCGTATAGATGACGTCCGGCCGGTCGAACTGGGTGACGAGCTTTTCGACACGGCTGAAGTAGTTAGGCGTCAGCCCGTCGTCATCGCCCAGCAGGATGACATAGTCCCCGCTGGCCATATCCAGCGCCCGATTCCAACTTTCGGTGACCGGGAGAAACGTGTCCGACCTGTCGCAGCGGACGCGGGGATCGTTGAGCCCGCTGACGTGCTCGCGCACGGGGTCCTGCGAAGCATTGTCGAAGACCAGGACTTCCAAGTCCGCGCCCGTCTGCCGGCGCACAGTCTCGATCGCGCTGCGCAAAAGGTGCAAGCGATTGTGGGTCGGCATTACGACAGAAAATTTCATGACCCTGTGCGCGTGACCTGAGGGGAGACTGGTGAGGGCCGGGGCCGGCCTGAGACAGAATTCAATGATCGAACCAGCAAGCGTTGTACCGTACTTCTCCCTTTTTGCGCGGTTGTATAGTAGCAGCAAGCCTACAAGCTGTTGCGATTCGTGCGTTACGAATAATACTACTATTAAAATGTCTGCTCCGATTGGCTAGCACTTTCGTGCCGATTCTCGGTATCAGGCTATGACGCGAGGACAATGGAACTCAGTGTTCTACACCCTACTTTTCTATTGCCTGTCGATATCGTGTAGGCATATGCAACCGTCGTCGCACGGAATCCTGTAAAATTAAAATTAGGTCTCTTTGGGGGCCTCCGGAGGTCGCAGTGCAAGAGCTGGGCGTGGTGTATTTGTGCCGATTCGCCGAGGGCGAAGCACCGGTGCGACACTTCGTCGATGTCCTGCGCCGGCATGCGCCGGGAGCGCCTTACGACCTGCACGTTGTCTTCAAAGGCTTTCCCGATCGGGCGACGCTTGAACGCGCTCATACCCTGTTCGACGGTCTCAAGATCAACCCCATCGAAGTCGACGACCGCGGCTACGACATCGGCTCCTACGTGAAGGCCGCCCGCGCCGTCGCCAACCGCCGCCTCATCTTCCTCAATACATTCAGCGTCATTCTCGGCGACAATTGGCTATCGCACTACAATGCCGCCCTGGATCTGCCGCGCGCCGGAATCGTCGGCGCCACCGGGTCATGGCAAGCGCGCACGACCGGTTACGAGGTGCAGGCGAGGCGAATTCTGCGATGGCTACTTCCCGACGGCCTGTTCCGCCGCGCGCAAGGAAGCCAGGGAGCCGGAGGAGCTCAAACAGCCGGAGGGGGCCGAGCCGCGCCGCGACGGCCGAAGACCTTCCGCGACTTCGTGCGTTACGCCGTCGCGCCCTTCGCCTACTGCTACCATCTGCTGTGGTATCCGCGGTATCCGAACCCGCACATCCGCACCAACGCGTTCATGATCGAACGCAGTCTGTTCCTGTCCCTTCAGTTCCCGTCTTTTGCCAAGAAAGAGGACGCCTACCGCTTCGAGAGCGGCCGCCAGTCGATGACGCGACAGATCATGGGCAACGGTCTGCGGCCGCTGGTGATCGATCGCAACGGCGCCGTCTATGACGTCGAAGAGTGGGACGCATCACTGACGTTCTGGCGTCGTCAGCAGGAAAATCTGCTGATTGCCGACAACCGGACGCAAGATTATGCGGAGGGAACAGACGAATTCCGCGTCTTCCTCGAAAACTCGGCATGGCGCCATCCGCGATCCTGGCTGAATGCCTAGCGCTCATCAAACCAGCGGATCCACCTCGCCGGCGCACGCACACGCGACGCCTTCGTCGCAGTTTCGCATCGGTTACGTGCCTTACAGTGCAGACCTGACCAACCCCGGCGACCGGCGGCGCTTTCCCGCTTATGCGAAGGCGCGAGGCATTCCCTTCGAAATCGCGCGGCCCGATCAGGACTACGATGTCGTCGTGTTGAGCGAGGTGGCGGACCTCGGCGCCTGGCTCGACTACCGCAAGGGCAAGCTCGTCTTCGAGCTGATCGACTCCTATCTCGCGATCCCGCTCAGCGACCCGATGCAGCTTTTGCGTGGCGTCGCATGGTACGCCAAAGGCCGCCACAGCCGTCTCTTCCTCAACTTTCCGGGGGCCCTCGAGCGGATGTGCCGCCACGCCGATGCCGTGGTCTGCACTACCGAGGAGCAGCAGCGGACCATCGCGCCCTTCTGCGAGAACATCCACATTGTTCTCGACATGCACGACGACCTCATCAAGTCGGTGAAGACCGACTACAGGGCGGGAACGCCGGTGCATCTCGTATGGGAAGGCCTGCCGTCCAATGTCTATCAGGTCGGAACGATCGCTTCCGCGCTTGAGGAGCTGTCGCGCCGGCACAAAATCCATCTGGACATCGTGACCGATGTCGATATGCCGCACACGATCCCTTGGCTCGGACGTGTCAAGACCCTGGATATCGCGCGGCGCCTGTTTGATGCGGTGACGGTTCACCCGTGGGAGGCCGCGACGTGGTCGGACACGATCACGCGCTGCGATATCGCCGTCATTCCCATCGACCTCGGCGATCCCCTGACTGTCGGCAAGCCGGGCAACAAGCTGTCCCTTCTCTGGCGAGCCGCCATGCCGGTCGTGACGTCCGCGACGCCGGCCTACCTGCGCATGCAGCGAGCCGCCGGCTCCGGCGAACTCGCCTGCCAAAGCGTTTCCGAGTGGGTCACGGCTCTGGACACATTGATTGGAGACGAAAGCGCGCGCCGCACCGCAGGCGAAAAGGGCCACGCCTACGCCACGCAGGTCATGAGTACATCGGCCTTGCTGAACGCCTGGGATCAGGTTCTGGCGTCCGTCGGCATCGACGTCCCAAACCTGCAGCGCAAAGCCCCTTAGGACTTGGCGACCAGTTCGTTATAGGCCTCGACCATCTGCTTGACGTCGCCGGTGCCGACGATCCTGCCGTGATCGAGCAGGATCGCACGGTTGCACCACTCCTCGAGCAGCGGCATCGAATGGGAGGCCAGCACCAAGATGCTCGAGTGGCCGATGAACTTCTCGAGACGCTTCTGCGCCTTCGAGAGAAAGCTGGCGTCGCCGGCGGCGAGCCATTCGTCCATGAGAAGGATTTCAGGCGGGATGGCGGTCGAGGCCGCAAAGGACAACCGCACCATCATGCCCGACGAATAAGTGCGCACCGGCATATCGAGATAGGCGCCAAGCTCCGTGAATTCAGCGACCTCGTCGATCTTCGACTCCATCTCGCGCGGATGCACGCCCATGAACATGCCGCGCATGATGATGTTCTCGCGCCCGGTCGCCTCAGCGTTCAGGCCGAGCGAGGCCGTGAGCAGCGCCGTCACCTTGCCGGACGTCTCAGACCAACCGCGCGTCGGCTGATAGATTCCAGCGAGCACCTTCAACATGGTGCTCTTGCCGGCGCCGTTGTGGCCGATGATCGCCAGCCGGTCGCCGTCGTCGATGTTCAGGTTGACGTCGCGGAGAGCCGTCACCGTGACGCGGTGAAGCGCATCCTCCATGAGATTGCCCTGCGTCGTGTTCGCGAGCAGCGCCTTCTTCAGAGACCGGCTTCCCCCTTGATAGATGGGAAACTCAACCCAGACATCGTGCAGATGCAGGAAAGACATGGCAGCGCTAGATCCAGTACACGATGCGGGTGCGGAACCGCGTGAAGAACGCAAAGGTCAGGGCAGAGCCAACGACCGTCGTGCCGATGATCAGCGGCCATGACAGCGGGGCCGTCGGCACGCCGAGCAGCGGCGCCCTGATCACGTCGATCGCCGCGAATGCTGGATTCAACTCAGCCACCCAGCGCAGGTTGCCGAGCGCATCGATGGGCCAGATGATCGGCGTCACGAAGAACATCACCTGGAGAATGTTGCCGACGATCGGGGGAATGTCGCGAAACCGCGCGCTGATCATGCCGAGCAGGATCGCGACCCAAACACCGTTGATCACGACCAGAACCAGGCCCGGGATCACCTCGAAAATCCGCCAGCTGACCGGCAACTGAAACAGCACGAAGCCGATCGGAATGATGATCGCATTGTGCGCGAAGATGATGAGGTTGCGGAAAACGACCCGGTAGGCGTGGATCGAAAACGGCACCGGCACCTGCTGGATGATGCCTTCGGCCGCAAGGAAGGATTGGCATCCATCGCTGAAGAGCGACGAGACGAACTGCCAAATGATGATGCCCAACGCCAGATACGGGAGGTAACTCGCCGCCTGCATGTTGAACAGGCGGGCGTATATCACGCCCATGGCGGCGACCATGATGATGGAGCTCAGCGTGAGCCAGAACGGGCCCAAAACCGATCCGCGGTAGCGCAGCTTGATGTCCTGGATCGCCAGGGAGCTCCACATCCAGCTCTGCGACACACCGTCCCGCAGATCGCCCCACGCAGCCAGGGCGGCATTGTGCGCGGGCAAGCGGGTCACATTGTCAGGCCAATGGCGCTCGCCGCTGGAAGTCACAGGCATTTTGGGGTCCGAAATGATGGTGGCGCTGTATAGAAAAGCGTGGCCATCCTGGCAAGGCGACCATGGGACCTCCCGGCGCCGGGTGGCCCGCACCGCAAAATTCCGCAGGATTGACGTTGCAACCGTTTGGCCCTACTCGTTAATATAGGAACTGTTAATCGCATTCTGCGCCACCCTATTTCCCCGGCGTGCGCAGGATTGCAGCGGCGGTCGCGGGGCGGACAGGCGTTTGGAAGTCCTTCCCGTTTGCGAGATCCCCCATACAAAGTTCGCCGACCGGTTGCCGCGACTATCGGTTATTGATCGTATAGGTAACTTCATGCCCAATTCGAATTCCGACACGTCGCCCGGTTCGCGCAGCGTAACCCACACCATCAGGCGTCTCCTGGCGTCCTACATTCAGCCTCGCGACGCAGCGATGGCCGAGCTCGAAGCCGAACTGGCGGCGGAGCGCGGTCGCGCAGCGCGCCTCGACGAGGCGCATAATGCTGCCAAGCAAGAGATCGCCCGCCTCAATGAGAAGGTCGCCGGTCTGCAGAGCGCGACCTCATTCACCCCCATATCCGTCGCGCGGCCGCCGCTGCTGTTCCAGCCGCCAGAGCTCACCGTCAAACAGCAGGCCGTTGTCGATCAGTTTCACAAGCTGATGTACGACATCACTGACCAGAACTCATTCCGGTCATATTGCGTGTCCTGGCTCGGCTACGGAATGCTGAAATGGCCGACCGACATGTGGAATTATCAGGAGATCATCGCGGAGACGATGCCGGATGTCATCGTCGAAACCGGCACTCACCGCGGCGGTAGCGCTCTGTTCTTCGCGACGATCTGCGACCTCATCCAAAAGGGCGAGGTCATCTCGGTCGACATCGACGACTCCTTCCGCGCCAATCAGCCGGTCCACCCGCGGCTCACCTTTCTCAGCGGCTCGAGCACGGACCCGGCGATCGTCGCCGATATCGAACGGCGGATCGCAGGCCGCACGAACGTGTTCGTCATCCTCGACAGCGATCACCGGCGTGACCACGTTCTCGACGAGCTTCGCATCTACAGTAAGTTCGTGCCGGTCGGCGGCCATCTGGTGGTCGAGGATACCAATGTGAACGGCCACCCCGTCTATCCCGAATTCGGGCCCGGCCCGCGCGAAGCGGTCGATCAGTTCCTCACTGAAAACCGTCAGTTTGAGGTCGATCGCAGCCAGGAGCGGTTCTATTTCACGCACAACCCGTATGGGTTCCTGCGGCGGCGCTCCGCGTGATCGCGCGCCGCTTTATTCTGACGCGCCGCATGACAAAGCACAGCGTTGATGGCATCTGCTTCACACAGTGAGGGCAGGTACTAAGCGATGGCCGACATCGGCGGGCTTACGGAATTGCGGATATTCTTGGCTGTGCTCGCCGGCGCGGCGGTCGTCAGCTTCGGCTTGAACCGCCTCCTCCATCCGCTCTTCCTGCGCTACGCCCTCGCCCGTCCCAACGCGCGCTCCTCCCATAAAACGCCGACGCCGCAAGGCGGCGGCATCGCGGTGATCGCGTCGGTCATCCTGGTGGCCGGGCTGATCGTCATCGCGATACCGGCCACGGCGCCGGCCTCACTCGCCATCGTCTTCGCGGCAACGGCCCTGCTCGCCGTCACGGGCGCCGCCGACGACATCCGCCCGCTCACGCCGCTGCTGCGCCTCGTCGTGCAGACGGCCGCCGTGGCGGCGCTGGTGTACGCCCTGCCCTCGGACCTCCGCGTCGTGCCGGCCCTGCCGTGGTGGTTCGAGCGCGCGGTGCTGCTGGTCGGCAGCCTCTGGCTCGTCAACCTCGTGAACTTCATGGACGGCATCGACTGGATGACCGTCGCCGAGGTCGTGCCGGTCACGGCGGCGCTCGCTCTGTTCGGCGCGATCGGCGCCCTGCCGGTCACGGCGACGCTCGTCGCCATGGCGCTCTGTGGCGCGATGCTCGGCTTTGCGCCCTTCAACAAGCCCGTGGCCAAGCTGTTTCTAGGCGATGTCGGCAGTCTGCCCATCGGGCTCCTGCTCGCCTGGCTCTTGATCCTGCTGGCGCAGGACCACCTCGCCGCCGCGATCCTGCTGCCGCTCTATTACGCGGCCGACGCGACGATCACGTTGGCGCGCCGTGCCGTGAAGGGCGCCACACTCACACAGGCCCACCGCGATCATTTCTATCAGCACGCGCTCGACGGCGGCATGCGCGTCATGGCGATCGTCGGCCGCGTGTTCTGGCTCAACGTGGCGCTCGCCTTGCTGGCGGCGGCAACGCTCGTCAGCACGTCGCTACCGCTGCACATCGGCGCGATTGCCGTCGGCTGCGTGTTGGTCGGTCTGACGCTTCTGCGTTTCGAGCGCGCGAAGGCATAAAGCCTACCCGCGCGCTTGCAGCGCCCCGCGCACCGCCTCCATCACCGCCCCGACGCCAAGCGCGTCCAAACACGCGCTGTAGCTCGCGAGCCGTCGCTCGCAGCCCTCGAGCTGGCAGGGCGTGCACGGGAAGGCGTGCTGCACCAGGAAGACGTTGCCGCGCTGCTGGATGGCGCCGGCCGCCTCCCAGGGGCGGTCCGGGCCGCCCGC
>Ga0164243_10001699_pt1 | contig 36985 bp, 25 predicted proteins | sample OricompcompostOP_FD_108781 | JGI IMG/M metagenome (GOLD analysis project Ga0164243, IMG submission 108781) | Organic Plus compost microbial communities from Emeryville, California, USA - Original compost - Organic plus compost (OP) | ecosystem: Engineered > Solid waste > Mixed feedstock >...
AGAACAAGCCATGGCGCGCCCCGGCAAACAGCTCCCCTACCAGCCGGAAGCACAGGGGGAAGCCATTACCATCACTACTGACAACAGCGGATATGTGACCATCAGCGAAGGCAAAGCGGCTCCGATGTTCTTCTATAAATGGAAGTTTTAGCCAGGTACTGCGGTTATTCATCAGCGTCGCCAACGTAATGCGGATATACAATTTCACCCGCGAAAGATTACCGCCCTTTCCGCTCCTAAAACCGGAAATACTGCACATCAGCGCCAACGGCCCCCTGGCATACTGATCAGCGCGGGTAAGGCCATTCCGTTGTTTTGCAGCGCAGCAGCGCCAGACATCTCCCCCCAACCCACTAATTTTTTAAACGCTGATATACCATTTCAGTACGGACTGCTATACTTGTATATGCAGGCAGATCATTATTGCAGTAAATGACCGGCCCCACTGTTCTACCCTGAAGTCGACACCCTCAAAAACAGCTGCGCTCCCTTTACCCGGACTGGCTGTTTTATAAAACCATAATAGTATGCCAGCAAAAAAAGCAATTATCATCGGGGCAGGTCCCGCAGGTCTGACCGCCGCCTATGAACTACTTCAACGCACGAACATCATCCCGATAGTCCTGGAAAAAAGCACTGACATTGGTGGAATATCAAAAACGGTGAACTATAAAGGTAACAGGATAGATATCGGTGGCCACCGCTTCTTCTCCAAATCCGACCGCGTGATGGAATGGTGGCTCCATATGATGCCGCCCCAGGAAGAAGCCGCCGAAACATTCAGCATTACGTATCAACGCAAAACCAGAGATGTGAAAAAGCCGGCGAATACCGGCACAGACACGCTTGAAGCACGGAACCCCGACCTCGTTATGCTGGTCCGCCAACGCCTGTCACGCATCTACTTCCTGAAAAAATTCTTTAACTACCCCATCCAGCTTTCCCTGGATACCCTGAAAAAACTGGGACTCACCACGACTATCAGCATCATGTTCTCCTACATGTGGGCCCAGCTGTTTCCACGTAAACAGGAAAAATCCCTGGAAGATTTTATGGTGAACCGCTTTGGTAAAACGCTGTACCACCTGTTCTTTAAAGACTATACGGAAAAAGTATGGGGCATCGAATGCGCTAAGATATCCGCTGAATGGGGCGCCCAGCGCATCAAAGGCATCTCCATCGGCAAAGCCATCTCCCACGCCCTCAAAACCGCATGGGACGCCGGCAAACCGAAAGACATCAACCAGAAAAATGTTGAAACCAGTTTGATAGAACAATTCCTCTATCCGAAATTCGGCCCCGGCCAGCTTTGGGAAGAGGTAGCGCGACAGGTAACAGAACGCGGCGGTACCATCCTCATGGAACACGATGTGAAAAAAATCTTTACGAACGGCAACCAGGTCACCGCCATCGAAGCGCTGGATAAAACCACCGGAGAAGCGGTCATGCTCGAAGGCGATTACTTCTTCTCCACCATGCCGGTGCAGGAACTGATTGCGGATATACAGGGCAATGTGCCGGAAAACGTGCGTAATATTGCGGCAGGGCTCATGTACCGCGACTTCATCACCATCGGCATCCTGCTCAAAAACCTCAGCTTCCAGGACGGCAAAACCGGCCAGTACAAACCCATTACCCTTAAAGACACCTGGATCTATATTCAGGAAAAAGATGTACGCGTAGGCCGCCTGCAACTCTTCAACAACTGGAGCCCCTTCATGGTAAAGGACCCCGGCACCACCTGGGTAGGCATGGAATACTTCTGTAACATGGGCGACGGCTTCTGGGAACTCCCCGACGAAGAGATCCGCCAGATCGCCATCGACGAACTCTGTAAAATCGGACTCGCCCAAAAAGCAGATGTGCTGGACGCTACGGTACTCCGTATGGAAAAAACATACCCCGCCTACTTCGGCACCTACGACCGCTTCGATGAACTGAGAAACTACATCGATTCCTTCGAAAATATTTTCCTCGTAGGCCGCAACGGCATGCATAAGTACAACAATTCCGACCACTCCATGCTAACGGCCATGGTAGCGGTGGATAACATCTGCAACGGCATTGTTACAAAGGCAAACATCTGGAGTATCAACACCGAACAGGAATATCATGAAGAGAAAAAATAAATAGTGAGCCATACCTGACTCAAAATAACCGCGAATGTTATTACCTATTTACGGCGACCCCAAACTGACGGATACCAGTTTCAGGCAGTTCCTCCTTGCCGACAGGCGTAACCTCCTGTTGGCAGGGATAGCCATAGCAGTCATTATTGTAAACCTGGTGATATTTAAATGGATCTATCCCTACATGGATATCACGCCGGATAGCGAAAGCTACCTGACCGCCGCAGCGTATCACCTGCAGGCGGACCTCTGGCCGGTTGGCTATTCCCGGATATTGGAGCTGCAGCACAGCCTCCTGCGTTCGGAAACAGGGCTCATGGCATTCCAGTACCTTTGCCTGCAGACCGGCGCCTTCTTCCTGTACTTTACCATCCTTTACATGCTGCGGCCAGGTAAATTATTTACCTATGGCGCCTGGCTCTTTCTACTGATTAACCCCTTATTTCTTTACCTCAGCAACTATATAATTACAGAGGCGCTATTCCTTGCCCTCGGGTTTACCTGGTTTGCGCTGTTGTTGTGGGTACGCTATAAACCCGGCACCCTTGTTTTTCTGCTACATGGCGTTGTACTGGCAGTGGCTTTCACCATGCGGTATAATGCCATGTTTTTCCCGGTGGTGGCGCTCGGCGCCATACTGCCTGCACGCGCGGCCGCCTGGAAAAAAGTATATGCGATCGCGTTACCCCTGGTACTCATCGGCGCTTTTATCTGGTACACCAGTTACCAGACTTACAAACTAACCGGCGTAAGAAAATTCTCTGTTTTCAGCGGCTGGCAGCTGGCAAACAATGCCATGTACATGCTGCCTTACATCGCCTATGACACCACGGGCCTGCCCGCACATTTACAGGGATTACACCGCTATGCGCACCAGTTTGTAAAAAGTAAATTATTTAACCCGGAAGAAGCTACCCTGCCGGCGGGTGCTTATTATATGTGGACGCAGAACGGGCCCTTAAAAGTCATGCTGGCCAGCTACATGAAAAAGCACAAGGTAACAGACAGTTATACAGGCTGGGCAAGGGTTTCAGATGCCTATAGCGATTATGGCAAATTCCTCATCAAAAAACATCCCCTGGCTTTTGCCACACACTTCTGGCTGCCCAATGTAGTAGAATACCTGCGCCCGGGCACTGAAATGATCGGCAACAGTAACAGGAATAAAATCGGTACGCCCGGTGTAATGCGGCAATGGTTCCGCAATACGCCGGTGTTAATCAACGACCGCTTTCCGCAGCTGCAGCCGTTCCTGATGTCGAAATATACTTTCCTGTTTATCTTCCTTCAGCTGGCATTTATAGAGGAAATCATCCGGTTTATTTATCTCAAACGGCATAAGTATGTAGCGCTGATATTCAACCAGGTGATGGCGCTCTTTGTTACCTTCCAATTGGTACACTTTTGCTTTAGCACGCTGGCGGCCCCTGTGGTGCTGCGTTACCAGGCAATGCTGATTGTGTTGCTGGCATTCGGGGTGTTGCTGTTGATTGAGAAAAACGATAATACGCCCATATGGTCCGATACTGCGGAACCGGTACCGGATATATAGATTGGGGATACGTGGCTATTCTTCTCTCAATCGTTCGTCCGTATAAGTGATCGCCGTTTTACCATGCGGCACCGGCACTCCGTGTTCATCCACGCTGACAAACACGATCCTGTCGATCGTTAGAATACTCTTATGGGTAATCTTATTTCTCACTTCACATTGCAGCGTAAGGGAAGTACGGCCGAAATGCGTTGCCTTGATACCTAATTCCACGATATCACCCTGGCGGGCGGAGTTAATGAAGTTAATTTCAGACATGTATTTGGTCACACAACGATTAGTGCCCAGCTGTATAATGGAATAGATAGCCGCCTCTTCATCGATCCATCGCAGCAAGCTACCGCCAAACAAGGTTCCGTGGGCATTCAGGTCCTCCGGTTTCACCCATTTTCTTGTATAAAAATTCATTGCATCCCGATTTTTGAACTTCCTGCAAAGGTACAAAAAAGCAGGAGCCGTTTCCCGCGCCTGCCATTTCATCCTCCCGCTCACTTTTATCTTTAAACCGCTTTCATCAGCGCATAGACTTCTTCCTTTTCGTAAGGTGGGCAACCACCGGCCTTCCCGGCTACCAAAGCGCCCAGGGCATTCCCGAAACGTATAGCCGCAGCCGGGCCCCTGCCCTCATGCCGCGCGTGGAGGTAGCCGGCCAGTAAGGCATCGCCGCTGCCAATGGTATCTACTACGGTTACCCGGTGGCCTTTTTCGTAATGAAACCCGCCGTCCTCATACAGTACAGCGCCTGCCGCTCCCAGCGTTACGATGATGGCGCGGGGCAGATACTTTTCCTGCAGCTGTTCAATGCGGGCTTCCATATCCCCGGAAAACCCAAACCAGTCGCTCAACTCAGCCAGCTCATGTTCGTTGATTTTCACAATATCCGCATGCTGCAATAGCCAATCTACATGCTCCCGGGTAAAATGCGGTGGCCGCAGGTTCACATCCAGCACGCGCAACGCGGGTATCCGCAACATCGCCTTCAGCGCTTCCCTGCTCACCAGGTGCCGGGAGGAGAGCGAGCCGAAAATAATATAGGCAGGATGCGCATCCAGGAAAGCTTCCCAGGTGAGGTCCGCCGCTATAAAATCCCACGCGGCCGGAAACAGAATATCATAGGCCATTTCCTGTGCGGGCGTAATGGTAGCCAGTACTTTCCCCGTGGGCGCCTGCTCATCCCGCTGCACATAAGCCGTATTCAGCCCGTAACCGCGCATCAGCTCCAGCAATTGCTCCCCGTAGGCATCCGTTCCAATTCGTGTAACCATGGCCGTTGTATGCCCCATCTTCTGCAGGTGATATGCCACATTCATGGGAGCGCCGCCTGGCAGCTCTTTATCAGGCAGTATGTCCCACAGGACCTCTCCGAAACAAACGATTTCTGTTTTCATTCTCAAAAGATAATAAAATTCCGTGGAACAAAATATAGGCCACAATGGCCGGTCTTACGGGGAAAATTGCGGGCGCAAAAAAACCGTTGCAGCATAAAACTACAACGGTTCAAGTAAAGCCTTTTGTTGCCCGACCTGGATTCGAACCAAGACAGTCAGAACCAAAATCTGATGTACTACCCTTATACTATCGGGCATCAATGGGTCGCAAAAGTAGGACAATATTTTAAAAAAACAAGAGCTGCTGAAAAAAAATCAAAAAGCCCCGCTACAAAAATTTGCAGCGAGGCATGTTATTCACATACAGCAACTATTAAATTTGAGCGGCCACAACGCTGACTGGCGGCGGTTCTACAGCATGCTCCACTGCTTCCTCCTCCGGCACGGATGGCAATTCATCTCCCACCACCGGACCGTTTGCCGCCAATTCGCTGCCAGCTTTCGAAGATTTGAAAATCGGCCAAAGCAGCTGTGCGTACCATTCTTCCTCCTTGTAATGTTTTAAGCCATAGGCTTTCGGATACTGACGTGTAATGATGCCCGTGCCAAAAATCAGGTCCCAGATAAAGAACATATTTCCGAAGTTCCCTTTGTAGTAGCCCACGCCATCGTCTGTCGTATCCGCATGATGGGCGTGGTGTGTGGCCGGTGTGGAGATCAGTCGCTCCATCACCCAGCCGATTGGCTTCAGCGCTTTGTAGGTATAAAACGGCTTGTCCCATTTGATGCTGGAATGCGCGCCGGTAGTGATCAGGGATTTGATCCCGCCTACAAACAAGGCGGCATAACCCAAACCCATATACGTAAGCGCCACCGTCAGGTAAATCTGCGAAAAGAAAACCGTGTAGATAATATTTTGCCGGCTCGCCATCGCCATTCCCATATAGGGAGCGGAGTGATGCGTCCGGTGAAAGCGCCACAGCACGGGCAGCTGGTGATGCAGGCGATGGTACCAGTACTGCGTCAGATCGTCCGCCACAGCCATAATGGCGAAGGCCCACCAGAATGGCACCCAGGCAAATGCATCCTTAGCGCCGGGCAGCACATACGGCAGTATCTTCAGGCCGAAGTAGGCGATCAGCGGCCGCACCACGATCTTCGGCAGTATAAAACAAACGATGTCGAGTACACGCTCGTTTTTAGTCCATTTATTTTCGTAGAGGCCAACGGAAAATTCCACGATGCCCACCGCTACCATGATGGCCGGGAGCCCCCAGGTACGCAGGTTTTGGAATACCAGCTCCACCAGTGCCGGCATGCGGAAAGGCAGCGCCTCCGAAGCTGTTGTGAGCCATGGCCTGCTGCCGGTAATATAAAATGTGAGGAACATCAGCGCAATCGGTGCTACATACAGCAGCAGGCTGATAAGTGAATCCCGTAGGATGATCTGTGCGTTTACTTTTGCGGGTGCTGTCATAGAAAAAAAGTTTAGTGGTGTGCGTTAAGCAATTGATAGATAAACCAGATAGTTCCCCCGATTACCAGCAGCGGCACGAGGAAAATAATAAAGCCAATCGCGATTTTTTTAACCAGTATGGTAATATCAGAGAGTGTCATGTTATATTTTTTTAGTTAGTTGAAAAGGCTATTTATCCCACCACAGCGCGGGAGTCTGGTAACCGGCTCCTGCGGGCGTATTCTTATTCAGCGAAACTTCGTTTTGCGGATACGGAATTCTCCGCGGAATCTTCCCTTCCGGATTAGCCGCGCTGGTAGCGTCTTTCGCGGGAGGTATCGCCGGATACCCCGTACGGCGGTAGTCCGTCCAGGCTTCCGGTTGTAAAAACAGCGCGATATATTTTTGGGTGATGATCGTATTCAGGTCCGGGTTGGTAATTTTTGCCGCAATGTATGCCTGTTGTTTTTCAGGAGTGGCATAGGGGTCCGCACTGCTGCTGATCACCCTTGCAAAAGAGGCTTTGATGGCGGCTTCCAGCGCAGTTTTTACCAGCGGGTCTTGGGCATTGAGGCGGTACCGCGCTTCTGCTTCCAAAAACTTTGCTTCGCTGTAGCTACTGATTATTATGGGAGAAGTTGCCGTCCCGTAATAAGTACCTATCACGGAATACGCTCCGGGAATTCCAGGGGCACTGCCACGGAAAGTATTGCTGCCGGTAGGGTACGGGGTCGCGAAAAACGCACGGCGGGGGTCCACCAGGAGGCCTTCCGGCTTCGTGGGGGCATCGGTGACCTCATTGCCATTGAGCAGATTTACAAACGATGCGCCCAGCCCTATCCAGCCGGGGCGGTTGGCATTCTGCTGATAGAAAGGATTGCTGTTGGTGGTGCCTGAGCCAAAGACCACCAGCGCATCTGACTGGTTATCCGCGATCGCACGGAACCTGCTTCCATCATACAACGCGTTGAGGACCTGCTGCGCGGCAGCAGCGCTGTTCAGCCTGGAGAGATGTATGGCATACCGGGCTTTTAGCGTGTAGGCGAGGGATTTCCAGCGTTCCACATTCCCGCCGTAAATCACATCGTCCGTACCGGGCAGCGCTCCGAAATTATCCGTCGCCGGCACGGACAATTCCCTGATTGCCGTATCCAGCTGCAGTTGCAGCGCTGTATAAATATCTTCCTGCTTATCAAATGCGGGCGTAGTCACCTTATTGCCATACAACGCATCCTTATAGGGAATATCCCCAAACAAATCCGTCAGCGTAGCAAAGGAATAAGTACTGAGGATGCGGGCAATACCGCTGTAATAGGGCAAACGCTGCTCCGTGGCTGTGCGCTGCACAATCTTCAGCTCGTCCAGCACATCCACATAAAATCCCCGCCAGGTTGCATTGAAATACTGAGGCGACGAAGTATAGTTGTCAAACGAAGCGGCATCGCCATTGGCGCCCGAAGCCTGCTGGATGTAAATGTTCGCTATCAACCCGGCATTGACGCCCAGGTTAAAGGCCAGGGCCACCTCCGCTCCGGTGAGGACGGCACTCACCGAGGTTTGGGTGGAGGCATCGGGGTTAACATTGGTATCCTGTAAGGAACAGGCCACCGGGAAGATGAACAGACTAACAGCAATGGTTACACGTATTAAAGTATGTTGAATGAATTCCATGTTCAATAGTTGATCGGTTAAAAGGAAACGTTGAGCGCCACACCATAGCTCCTGGTATTGGGCGTTGTCCAGAAGTCGATACCGGAGGCGTTCGACAAGCCATTGCGGCTACCCAGGTCCGGATCGCTGCCGGTGTAATTTGTAGCCAGCAAAAAGTTCCGGGCGGTAAGCGTGATGCTGGCCGCGCTGATATGCGCGGGCTTCAGGATATGCGCCGGCAGCGCATATGTCAGGTTCACATCTTTCAGCTTCACCCAATAGAGGTCATGCTCCACGTACAAGCCCTGAATGCTGAAAGTATTCCTGTACCATGCCTGGGAAAGCACCGCCGGTATGGTATTGGGTGTTCCCTTGGAAGCCGTTACGCCGTCAAACACCGTTTGGGTGCCGCGCGCGACGGTGGACGCATCCACCCCGTTAAACACCATTTGCAGCCGCGGCGCGTTGAATATATCGAACCCGAAACGGCCGTCCAGCAGGAAGGAGAAGGTAAAGGCCCCGTAATGGAATTCATTGCGCAGTCCTACGTTGAAGTCAGGATTAGGATCCCCTATTTTCGTAAAGGCGCTGTTCACAATCGGGTAGCCATAGCTGGCGCTGGCAGGGTTGTCATCTATCACCGGCTTGCCGGCTGCATTCCGCTTCACATCCGTACCATAAAACACGCCGTAGGGCTCGCCGGCCTGGCCCCTGGCTTCCATCCATATACCGCCTAAACTTACGCTGGTAATATTATCGGTGATGTAATTCACCTTGCTGATATTCTTGTTGAACAATGCCGTGGCGGACCAGTTAAACCGGGTGCCGGTAATGATTTTTTGTTGCAGGTTGAGCTCCAGCCCCTTATTGATAATGTTACCGGCATTGGTCAGCGTATAGGCGGCGCCGGTAGAATAAGGCAACGTTACCGGAATGATCTGGTCCTTACTGCTGTTGTAGTAATACACTGCTTCCAGTTGTGTTTTATCCCGGAAGAAGTGCAGGTCCAGCCCTGCTTCCCAGGTGCTGATGCGCTCCGGTTTCAGGTTGGGGTTACCGATGGTAGCGCTGTAACTGAGGCCCTGCTTGCCGTTGAAGGGGAAGCTGATGCCGCTCTGTATCCAGCCGGAAGTGGTCGTAGGTACGTAATAGGTTTCCAGGGAATAGGGATCCGCATCATTACCTACCTGGGCATAGGTAGCCCGCACTTTACCGAAATTTAGGATGCTGCTGCGCCATTGCAGCGCGTCCGTAAATATGAAGCTGCTGCTTACACTGGGGTAAAAGAATGCGTTCTTTCCTTTCGCCAGCGTGGAAGTCCACTCATTCCTTCCTGTTATTTCCAGGTAGAGGTATTTCCGGTAATCCAGCTTCAGGTCGGCATACCCGGCCACGAGCTTTTTGCGGATAGTTTGGTTGAAAGTTTGCGTGGCGGCCGCATTGGAGATATTGAAGTTGCCGGGGATGGTGAGCCCGTCCCCCCGGGTGTTTACCTGATTGCGCCAGGAGTTGTAATAGTTGTATCCCAGCACGGCCGTCAGCTGCAGGTCCTTATGCAGCTTGTGGTCCGCTACCAGCAGCACGTCCAGGTTGTTATCCCTCCTGCCGTAGTTCACATCGTTGACAGCCCCGGTAGGCACGCCGGAGGTACCGCGACTAAAAGCGCCCTTCCTCACGTCCGTATAGTTATCCACGCCATAGCGCGCAGTGGCTTTCAGCCAGCTGGTGATGTCGAGATTGGCTTCCGCGAAGGTGATAAAGCGGTTCACTTCATCGGTCTGCGGGTTCATGTTGAGGGACCAGTAAGGGTTATCCCAGCCGATGCCGTTGGCGTAGGAGCGGCTATCACCCCATGGTTTGGCGGAAGTGGCCGGCAGCTTATAGGATTCCGGGTGTTTCCAGGGTTCGCTGTAACCGTTGGTAATATCGAAATTGGCGGCGCTGTTCATGAGCGCTCTTACTACGTTGGTATTGAAGCCGCCCATCAGCGCGCGGTTGTTGGAGCCGTCCTTAATGTAATTCACGCCGCCGGAGAGCTTGAGGCGGTTGCTCACGTTATAGTCGCCATTAAACCGGAAGGTTTGCCGGTAAAAATCTGTTGTCGGGATAATGCCTGTTTGTTTCAGGTTGCCATAGGAAAAGTAATAGCCTGCATTGCCGGTGTTACCGTAGAAGCTCACATTATGATCATTCGTATAGCCGTTCACGTAAAACCGGTCGATATTATTGAAACGCTCTACCGGTACGCCATTGGAAGTTGGATCGCTTTTGCCGACAATAGCGCCGCCTTTATAGAACGGGCTGGGTTGGGTACTGTAGGTAAGCGTATCCAGCAGCGCGCCCCAGTTTTCGTCTGAACCGGTAGTGCCGGGCTTTACATACTGCCCGCCGATGCCGTTGCTGTAGACGTACTGGCGGGGCTGCATGCGCCGGTTGATCTTATCCACCGTGAAAGAGCCGCTGTAGGTGACGCCGAAAGATTTATCCGTGAGTGCGCTGCCACGTTTGGTATTGATCACCACGGCGCCGTTTGCCGCGCGGATGCCGTACAACGCTGCAGCGGCGGGGCCTTTCAGCACCGTCACGCTGGCGATGTCCGCACTGTTGATGTCAATAGCCCGGTTGCTGGGTGTGGCCAGCGATACGGTATTGGACACCGGGGAAATATCCTGTATGGAGTTATCCACCGGGATGCCATCCAGGATGAACAGCGGGGCGTTGCTGCCCAGCAAGGAACTGTTGCCTCGGATCTTGATCGTGGAAGAGCCGCCGGGAGAGCCGCCTGAATTATTGATTTGCACACCAGAAACCTTCCCGCTGAGCGCCGCTACTATATTGGGTTCGCGGCTCTCCTTCAGCGCGGCGCCTTTCACCTCGCCCACGCTGTAACCCAGGGAGCGGGTGGCGCTTTTGATGCCCACAGCGGTAACCACTACTTCGGAGAGGGATTGCTGTTGTTCCAGTTTAATGATCTTGTTGAGTTCATTCTTGGTGATTTCCAGCTCCTGCGGCTGATAGCCGATGAAGGAAACCACGATGGTCTGCGGCAGTTGATGGATGCTGAGTTGATAGTTGCCGGTAGCATCTGCCAGCGCGCCCGTTTTGCCGCTTTTAATGCGTACAGAGGCGCCTGGCAGGGCTTCCAGGGTTTTGCTGTCGATTACCTTTCCTTTGAGTATAACCGGCGCCTGCGCCAGCAACTCCGCAACAGGAAATAATAATGCAGCAAGCAATAAGGTATGTCGTATATAATTAGACATCATAACAATGAGTATGTAAGGAGATGTAAAGCAATAGAAGGCCCTGCCGGCGTGTAATGGCCGGATGTTCGGGCAGGATTAAAAGAGATGGAACAATTTCCGTTAACAACAACAGCAGGCAGGCATTGCACCGGCCGGTAACGTATTGGATGATGGCTGTTGATAACGCGATAACTGATTCATGGTTGAAAAAATTTACATGGTTGCCCGGGCTACCCCGGAGGTAACTTCAATAAAGTAATAAGGTGCTTTGTGTGGTGGGAACAAAGACTTTCGCCTGAAATGGCGACTGGTGGTGGTAAATGCTAAATAGTCTACTAAAACTGTAGACAAATATACAACGCGATTTTAAAACCGCAAATAATTTCAGAAAAAAATATAGCCATGGCCGTTTGATATTCGTTAAATTGAGCCCGTTATTTCCGTGGAAATAGCTACTAAAACGTTACAACAATGGAATGGAAAGACCTTCAGCCACAGGCACTGTGGTCCTATTTCGCCGCACTGAACGCGATCCCAAGGGCTTCTAAAAAAGAGGCGGCCGCTATTGAATTTGTGATCAAATTCGGAGAGCAGCTGGGCCTGCCTGCTACGCGGGATAAAGCGGGCAACGTCGTGATTAAAAAACCTGCTACCCCTGGTATGGAAGGCAGGAAAACGGTGGTGCTGCAATCCCACCTGGATATGGTGCATCAGAAAAACAACGATACCAACTTCGACTTTGATACGCAAGGCATTGATATGTATATCGATGGCGACTGGGTAAAAGCCCGGGGGACGACGCTTGGCGCTGACAATGGCATCGGCGTGGCGGCGATCATGGCTATACTGGCGGATAAAAGTCTGCAGCATGGCCCGTTGGAGGCGCTGTTTACCACTGATGAGGAGACCGGGATGACGGGCGCCATACAGCTGGACCCATCCATGATCAGCGGCAGCATCCTGCTGAACCTGGATACAGAGGAAGAACATGCCTTTACGATTGGTTGCGCGGGCGGGCTGGACACCAATACCCGCGGGGAATACCAGCAGGTGCCTGCCGGCGATGGCTTCCTCTCTTACATCATAGAACTGAAAGGATTACTGGGCGGGCATTCCGGTATGGATATCCACAAAGGCAGAGGCAACGCCAACAAGCTCATGAACCGGCTGCTGTATAAAGCGCAGCCCCTGTTTGATATACAACTGGTAAGCATAAACGGGGGAAGTTTGCGTAATGCCATCCCGAGGGAAAGCACTGCACAGGTACTGATCTCCAAAGCGGAAGAAGCGGATTTCCTGGAGTTTATCAGCAGCTTCACCGCTACGCTGAAAGAAGAATACAGCGCTATCGAAAAAGACTTGACCATCGAGTTGAAAAAGGCGACTAATCCTGGCCTCATGATGGAGTCGGCATATTTTGAAAAACTGACCCGTGCCCTGTATGCCATGCCAAACGGGGTTTACAGGATGAGCCCTGAAATCAGCGGGCTGGTAGAAGCTTCTACCAACCTGGCGCGCGTGATCGTCAAAGACGGCGTTTTCACCACACAATCCCTGCAACGCAGCAGCGTGGATAGTACCAAAGAGGATGTGGCTTACGCGGTAAGGGCCGGACTGGAAAATATCGGTTGTGAGATTAACCAGGAAGGCGGCTACCCCGGCTGGAAGCCTAACCCGAATTCTGAAATCCTCGGGATTATGACTAAGCTGTTTGAGGCGCAGTATGGCAAAACGCCGGAAGTGGGCGCAGTACATGCAGGCCTGGAATGCGGCATCCTCGGCTCGCACCTGCCTGGTATGGATATGATTTCTTTTGGTCCAACTATTCTGGATGCGCATTCGCCTAAGGAAAGAGTGCAGATATCATCTGTGGAAAGGTTTTATCAGTTGCTGACGAATACGCTGAAAGCGATATAGTTTAATCTCATTATAAACGGGAGGGAGTAACAGTGCGTGTTGCTCCCTTTTTTATTTCACATGTCATTGAAACAAAAAGGCCGGAATAATCCGGCCCTTGTTTCTTATGGGATCAATCAACTTATTGTGATTTGAGACTGTGTACAGGATTGAGCAATGCCGCGCGGATCGCCTGGTAACTCACCGTACATACGGTGATCAGCACCGCCAGCAATAATGCCGAGGCAAATAACAACGGACTGGGTTGCGTATGATAAGTGTATTTGCTCAGCCAGGAATTCAGCCCCAGCCACGCTACCGGTATGGCAATCGCCCCGCCGATCAACACCAGTATGACAAACTGTGTACTCAGCAGCAGCCAGAGGTTTGAAACAGAGGCCCCCATTACCTTGCGGATGGCAATCTCTTTGGTGCGGGTAGCAGCGGTTAAAGCCGCCAGGCCCAATAACCCGAGGCAGGAAACGAAAATGGCCAGTACGGCGAAGATCCCTGCCAGCTTGCCCGTCAGCGTTTCCATCCTGAACTTCTGCTGGTAATCCACATCTGCAAAGGTGTAGTTATACAAGTACATTGGATTGTATTGTTGAAAAATACGCCCGGTTATTTTCAGCGCATCCGCCGTAGGCATTGTTGGCGACAGGCGATAGATCACCGTGCCGTTCTTTTCGCTGTGATGAAAAATTGTAGGCTCGCAGGGGGTGAACGGCGATACCATGAGCGCATCTTTTACCACACCCACTATCTCTGCCCGCTTATCGCCGCCCCAGGTAATGATTTGGCCTATGGGAGATGTAAGCCCCATCTGCTTTACAGCGGCTTCGTTCACAATCACCGCATTTGAATCAGCAGCGATAGTGCTGTGGAAGTCCCTACCCTCTTTGATTTGCATGCCGGTGGTAGCAAAGTAATCTTCCAGTACCGATACCCTTGCCACGTTCAGGTAATTGCCGGATGCAGCGGTTTTACCCTGCCAATCGTTTATAACGCTGTGCGACCATACTGCTGTAGTGGGGCTGGTAGCGGCGGTGACAGCCGTCACGGCGCCGGATGCCAGGAGGTCGTTTTTCAGCGCGCTGAAATTGCGGTTCAGTTCGAGCGTCATGTCTGTGGCTACGAGCCCGGAAATATTATAACCGGTAGGCCGGGATTTTCCGTATTGTATCTGCTGATAAATAGTGGCTGTAGCGATAATCAAAGCTATGGAAGCGGCAAACTGAATAATCACCATCGTTTTCATCACACCGCTGCCCTTGCGGCCTGGCTCTTTCAGGCCTTTCAGCACTATTACGGGGCGATGGGAGGATAATACAAATGCGGGACGGCTGCCGGCCAGCAAAGTGACCAGTACAATAAACGCCAGCAGTACTGCCCATGCGGCAGGCTTGTCGTACGGCAGTTGCAGGTTGCTGCCGGCAAGCGCATTGAAAGATGGCAATGCGAAGGCTAATATCAGCAGGCTGCATACCGTAGCCATGAGCGTGAGTAAAAAAGATTGGGTGAGGAATTGTATGATCAGCTCGGCCTTACCCGAGCCAATCGCTTTACGCACGCCTACTTCTTTGGCGCGTTTATCTGATTGCGCAACGGAGAGGTTTACAAAATTGATGCAGGCAATGATCAGGATCAATATGCCTATGCTCATGAACATGCGTACATAACTGATAAACCCGCCGACGGGCTTACCATTTTCAACTTTGTCATATAGCCGCCACAGTGATGCCGGATGTAGCATCGCGGTTAAATGGTTATCGCCCAGGCCTTTCTGAATCAGTTGCGACGCCTGTTTTGCAACCTGGTCAGGATTTACGCCGGGCGCCAGCTTCACAAAACAGGTAAAGGAATTGTTGCCAAAATCGGTACGTGCTTTCTGCATCCATTCATTGACGGGAAGCAGTGCTTTAAATGGGAAAACAAAGTCAAACGGCACGCTGGCATTCGGAGGAACATCCGCTATTACGCCTGTTACCCGGAGGTTGAGCTGGTTGTCTACCTTTACAATTTTATTAAGCGGATCTGTATCTCCAAATAATGCTTTGGCCGTAGAACTGGTCAGCACTATACTGTTAGGGTCCTGTAACAAATCCCTGCCGCCTTTCAGCACGGGAATACGGAAAATATCGAGGAAGTCCTCGCCTGCGCCGCCGCCGGTAAATTCGTACTTCTTATCCCCCACCACGAAGGTGCGTTTGGAGAAAATGTCCGTAATGGCTGCCTTTTCCACACCGGTTATCTCCTGGCGCATTCCTTCCGTTAAGGGAATAGATACCCAGGGCATGGTTTCCATCTGCCCGTCATTATTGATATAATTGGTTTTAAGCTGATACACCTGCCTGTAATCCGGCAGGAATTTATTGTAGGAATACTGGTCATAAGCCCACAAACCTATGAGCAGCGTTACAGCCATGCCTATAGCTAACCCTGATACATTCAGCAATGTATAGCCCGGATTGGACTTACAATTGCGCCAGGCGGATTTCAGGTAGTTGCGGATCATACATGAGAAATTTGAATTGGGTCAACTAATAGAATGCCACGCGACAAATTACTGATAATCAATTCTAAACAATCCTGAAACTGTTCGATTCCGAACACAAAAATATAAAACCGAACACCTATAAATTACCTCATCCCCTGCAAAAAATTGAATAAAAAATTTCAATGAAATAAGTTATTTTGGTAATGACCTAGTGTACGTGGCTTGTTGCCCAAACTTCCCGGTTTAAATGTATGTAGCCTTGTGATCTGCTTTTTCAACCAAATACATATATATGTCGTTATCCAGATTCCTATTTTTAGTACTGATCCTATTTGCATTGGGATGCTCAAAAAGTGCGCTACCTCCGCAGCAACAGCAGTCGGATATTATCCAGGCCGCACGTAATTATTTTGAACAGCAACTTGTATCTGCCAACGCCGGCAGCAACGCCAGGATAGAAGGCAGCTTTGATCATGGCGGGCCACAATGGGAAGCCGCAACCGTCCGACGGTTAAGCAGGGGAACGGTTGTCCAGATACCGCTTGCAATTGAAGGCGCCCAGGGCGTCACCTTTGATGATCATATCCTTCCCATTCGATTCAAAGATTATCTATTAATCTTTAAAGACAAGGACAGTGTTTACCAAAATATTGTCATGCGTACTATTCCTGCCGGATCAAACGCCACTGGTTTCTCGGGCTTCCTGTTCATGCAGGATTGGGCAGGCAACAACCAAAAGCGGCTAGCCATGGATTCCGGCAAGGTGATTAATCCCACAGCCCGAAGGGCCGGCAACAATAGCTTAAACACGGCGGCAACAATGAGTTGTGTCACGATTAACTATTATTACCAGGTAAATGGTGGCCCCTGGCAGTTTAATTTTTCCAACACTTATTGTTATATAGCCAGTGGTGGTGATAGTGGTGGCAATAGCCCGGGGGACTGGCAGGAGTTACCTCCTGATGAAGGCAGTGGCGGTGGTGGCGGTGGTACAGGCGGAGGAGGAGGTACTACTCCGGGCAACACTACCCTGCCTCCGGTGATGCTGACAGATATAAGAAACTCCATCAATAACCCATGTATCTCGGCGACCCTGGGCCAGATGAGTATGAACAAACTTACCAGCTCCATTGCAGAATTATTAAGAACTTGTTTTCAATTTGACAAGACGGTTACTGCGATTTTCCGTGATACCCCTTTATCCTACTCCCAAGATGGCTTTACCCAAGGGTCAAAATCAGGAAATTATATGACATTTGATATAACGATTAATTCGAATCTAGGCAATGGATCCAGGGAATACATTGCTGCTACTATTATGCATGAGATATTGCATGCTTATTACAGGCTGGAGTATAATAAAAGCAATGATCCATGGGACCATGGACAAATGGCAGGAACGGATTTTTTTGATAAAATGAAGACAGCCCTGATAGAAATGTATCCCAATTTGTCACCGACGGATGCAGAAGCGCTAGTATGGAGCGGATTGCAATCAACCAGTCAATATCTGTCCTTACCACAAAGTGACCGAAATAGGATTGAATTCACTTACACCAACTTTAAGGTTGGAGTTTCCGGCACAAAATGTAAATAGTGCTTTTGGTGATCTATTTAAAAACATTATTCCATGAAAAGCGTCTTAATCCTGCTCCTGCTGGTAACAACCTGTTGTTGCTACGCGCAGGAAGGTATTACTTACCCGAGGTATATAGATTATTTCAGCGCTGCGCCCACTGCTCCATTCCCAATCACCGAGGATGGGAAAACTAGCATCTATGCGATCAAACTGGAATATGATAATGGCCGGCTGGTAGAGCCTATAATGTTTTCAAAAAACAGCACCAGGCTGTTTATGGACTTCATAAAAAGGCACCTTCCTGACCTGGATACTTTTCCATGGTACAAATTTATTCCAGCCGTAAAAGGACTTCCACACTATAAAGTCTGGTGGCTGCATAGTTATACCCCGGATGACTACCATAGCAGATTATATCCTTTTTCATCGGATGAATATGACCAAAGCCTGCGGGATGCTTTTCAACTCATGGAAGGGGAAATGGAACCTACTTTCATTGCTCCCCCCTATTCACTCCGGATCTATCTTGGCCATAGAATACCGCCGCCTGCACAGCCGGCATTGGATACCGGCCAATACCCACCATCTCAGCAGAAAATAAAAAAGCCGCAGATATAATCTGCGGCTTTTCACCTTGTGTTGCCCGACCTGGATTCGAACCAAGACAGTCAGAACCAAAATCTGATGTACTACCCTTATACTATCGGGCAAGGCCCCCTTTGTTTGGGATGGCAAAAGTATAACTTTTTTTGAATCTGCAAAAAAAATTTTAGAAACCCGCTTTTTCCGTGATCTGGTTGGGTTTGATCCATTCCATGCAGGCATGATCGCCCCGGAAACAAGGCTTATTGCCGAACACGGAACAAGGCCGGCACGGGAGGTCATTTATCTGTACGGCATCACTTTCCGACTGCCCATAGCCCATGAAGCCGGCAAACGGATGGGTGGCGCCCCAGACGGATACCACCGGCACGCCGAATAAAGAAGCCAGGTGCATATTGGCGGAGTCCATGCTGATCATACGGTCCAGCTGACTGATCACCGTCAGCTCGTCCTTCAGGGAAAACCTGCCGGCCAGCGAAACGGTATTGGGATATTTGCCCGCCAGTTCCTGTAATAGCGCGGCTTCATTTTTCCCACCGCCGAAGAGCAGTATTTTATGGTTGGGGCGGGAAGATAAGGCCGCAATCACCTCTTCCATTTTCTCCAGCGGATACATCTTTTCCCGGTAAGTGGCGAAAGGAGCTATTCCTATCCATTTTTCGGGACCTTTGGCGCCCACTACCGCCCTGGCGGCTTCCGTCAGCTCCCTGGGGCTAAAAACGGGCTTTGTGCCCATTTCCAGTTGGATGCCCAGTTGCCGGAATACTGTTGCGTAGCGTTCAATGGTGGAGGTCAGGGGTTGCAGCACCTTATTTTCCTGGCGGGTAAGGGCCTTTTTTTCAGCCCGGCCTTTATCGATGGTACGCACCCGTACCCCCGTCAGCCGGAAAAAGGTACTCACGATTTTAGACCGCAGCACGTTGTGCAGGTCCGCTACCGCGGCAATATTGAACTGGCGCCGCAGCTCCCGGAATAACCGGTACAGGCCGGGAATCCCTTTATGGACGCCCTTAAAGTCCACCGGATAAAAAGTCAGGCGGGGAATACCCTCCGTGAGCGCACCCCAGTTTTTATTGGACACAAAAACGATCTGCAGGTCAGGATGGCTGTCCAACGCCTGTTTCATGACGGGAATGGTCATGGCCATATCGCCCAACGCGGAAAAGCGGAAGACGAGCAGTGTACGTCCGGTTGCTGCAGCTGCCAAAGTATTCGGATTTGAATGAGTGAATGCGGTTATTGCGCGCCTTTATACAGCACGGGATTCAGCGCAGGATCGTTGTACATCTTCATCTGTTTGTAGACTTTCATGTACTTCCTGCCTGCTGCGATATCTGTGAGCAGTTCTTCAATGGCGGTACCCAGGTCGCGGCGCTGCTCCAGCAGGATGTCCAGCTTGCGCTGGCAGGCTTCCCTGTGCTCCGGGGTAGCATCCTCACGGGTAGCCTCTTCCTGCATGTGATAGATCTTCAGCGCCAGGATGGAGAGGCGGTCGATTGCCCAGGCCGGGCTCTCGGTGTTGATTGCCGCGTCCGCAGCCGGCGTTACAGATTTGTATTTTTCGAGGAAATAGCTGTCGATATATTCCACTACATCCGTGCGTTCCTGGTTCGACTTATCAATCCAGCGCTTGATGCCCAGCGCTTCCACCGGGTCGATATTCGGGTCGCGGATGATGTCTTCCAGGTGCCATTGCACGGTGTCGATCCAGTTTTTCAAATAAAGCAGGTGCTCAATGCTGCTTTTGTCATATGGATTGCTGATGGCGCGATGCACATCGTTATACTGGTGGTAATCCAGTATGCTCTGGTTAAAAATCTGATTGCACAGTTGAGTAAACATCTGTCAAAATTAGAAAGAATTTCCATATCTCGCAAAGCGGGTTATTTCCCGGGGATTTTAGGGAAAATAAAAAAGCGCACGGTTGAAACCATACGCTTATTGTAAAAGATTGTCATGTGAATGTTCGAGAATGCAAATCGTGTAGGCATCAATGGTTATCTTGTGGATGTTTAATCCCGCAAGGTCATTACCTCATAATTTGTTACTCCCGCTAACGTACTGCTAAAACAATAGCATAGCCCGTCAGCGCTTGTATAAATATTTTTGAACTGTAATTTTTTTAAAAGAAGTACACATTACTCTATGGCAAAAATTTTTGAGGGTTTCAAAAAACAATCCAGTCACATTGATCAGTCACATTTCAATTACTGCCTTCGCAGCGGGAACAATCAATAGGCTTAAGTGGTTCTTTGATGCCGGACTATCAAACTCATTTCCTCATTGTGATGTCCTAAAGGGCCGATTTAATTTCAGGGTTTCAAATCATTTACTACTAATCGGGGAAACTGCCGCCTCATTATCTCTCTGCCTCTTGATGCAAATTAAAGTGGGCCACTGCAATATTATGTGCAGTGGCCCACTTTTTTCATACAACGTTTGTGTTAAAATTTTAGCGGATTATCCTGCTGTCTGCCTGCGTTGCCGGCTCATAGCTAGATAATATAACGGTACGCCGAGCAGGATGATACCCAGGCCTGGCAAGGTATAGCGGGCTTCGAAGCGAAGCAGCAGCAATGCTAACCCCAACGCTACCACGATGTAGATGGCAGGTAACACGGGATACCCAAATGCTTTATAGGGCCGTTCCAGCTCCGGACGCTTCTTCCGCAGGATAAATATGCCCAGGATAGTGAGTATGTAAAAGAGTAATACGCCAAAGATGACCAGCGCCAGCAAGTCGTTATAACGCCCGGTCAAACACAGGAACGATGCCCAGAAGCACTGTATCCACAGGCCTTTCGCCGGTACGCTGTGGGCATTCAGCTCTCCCGCTCCTTTGAAAAAGAGCTTGTCCTGCGCCATGGTGTAGTAGATACGGGCGCCGGACAAAATCAGTCCGTTGTTACAGCCGAAGGTGGAAATCATGATCATCACTGCGATCACCATGCTGCCGGTGCTGCCAAAAATCTGCTCGGCCGCTGCTACGCCTACGCGGTCGTTGGCTGCGAACGCGATGTCCTTAATCGGTAAAACCGCGAGGTACATGAGGTTGGCGCTCACGTAAATGATGGTTACGATCAGGGTGCCGAGGAAGAGGGAGCGACCGATATTTTTCTGCGGGTTCTTGATTTCCGCTGCAATGAAAGTAACGTTGTTCCAGGCATCGCTGGAAAACAGGGAGCCTTTCATGGAGATAGCGATGGCGCCCATCAGGGCAATCCCGCTGAGGGCGGCCGTTACCATATTACCGTCCGTCAGGCTGAGGGAATTGGCTGCCCAGGCGTTTTCCCAGTTGGCGTTCCATATTTCCGCTTTGGCGCCCAGCAGGAAGCCGAAAATAATCAGGCCGAATAAGGACAGCAGCTTGGCCAGTGTAAATACCGTTTGTATGGCCTTGCCGTGTTTTACGCCGCGTGTATTGATGTACGTTAGGATCACGATGGAGATGATCGCCACGATCTGCGCTGCGGAAATATTGAACAGGGACGATTCGAACAGCAGGTTCTTTTCGCTGAAGCCCGGCACGAGGTAGGCGGTAAATTTTGCAAACGCTACTGCCACTGCGGCGATGGTACCTGTTTGAATGACGCCGAACTGCGTCCATCCGAAGAGGAAGGCGATGAAGGGATTGTAGGCTTCCCGAAGGTACACGTACTGGCCGCCTGCTTTGGGATACATGCCGGACAGCTCGCCGTAACTCAATGCGGCGATGAGGGTGACCACGCCTGCCAGTACCCACATGGCGGTGATCCAGCCGGCGCCGCCCACATTGCGGGCAATTTCCGCGGTAACAAGAAATATCCCGGAGCCGATCATGGAACCGGCTACTACCATAGTGGCATCGAGTAAACCCAGCGTGGGCTTGAATGATTTAGTTTGGTTGATTTCCATAAGTTAAAGTAGAAGTACAAAAAAAATCCTGGCTCAATGAACCAGGACTATAAGGTAGTAATTTTCTACAAGATTGTGCATGCAGGCTGCTTATTTTGCCGGAGTAGCGCTCTGCTCATTCATGCCTTTGATCACATCGGCAGTAATATCGTAGTTGGAATCTTTCCAGAGGATATTACTTACGCCTTTGCGGTAAGAGAAGATGTAAGCAAAACGTTTGTCCTTGTTGTAGGCTTCCAGGAAGTTGTCCAGGCGGGTCTGCAGCTCATCGTTGAACTTAGCTTCCTGCTCGGAGTACGTAGCGCGCATTTGTGCCGCTTCCTGCTCCAGTTGTTGCTTTTTGGCCAGGATACTGCGTTGTGCGTTTTCGCCCTGCTCCTGGGTCAGCGTCTGCGCTCTGCGCTGCAGATCTTCAAACTCATTCTGCAGACTGCGGGCTTTGGCTTGCAGGGTATTATCCATAGACTGTTGTTTCTTCTCCAGCTCTGCTCTCTTTTCTTTAAAGTACTCAAAACGCGCTTCCAGAGAATCTAAGTCAACATACGCAATTTTGAAGCTGGCAGCAGCTGTAGCAGCAGTATTAGTGGTTGATGCAGCCGGTGCATTGTTCGCAGTTTTGTTGTTCTGGCACGCCATGAACAAGCCTGCTGTCAGTGTGGCCAATAATCCTTTTGTTACGATTTGATTACGAGTGCGCATGTTTAAGGGTAGATTTTCTACAGTGTTGTAATTAGAACGGCTAAAATAAAGCTTTTGCCGGATTTTCAAATATTGTTTTGGATTTTTAGCTATGTTTTAACTTAACCGGCGGCGGTTTGCCCTCCCATAGCAGGATTCAGCCGCTTTGGCGCCAATATAGGCATTTTAGTTATGCTGGATCGCAAATACTTTAAAATTCAGGGAATCCAGCGCATTGCCGGTAGCTACAAAGGTGTACACCTTGCCGCTTTGCAGATTCATGGGGAAGGTTCCCAACTGTTTGGTGGAATCCACCCAGTTGACGTTCAGCTTATAGGAGCTGTCGCCCCGGATGGTTTTGAAAGTTGAAAAGGCGGTGAACTGCATGGCCCTGAAGCCGTAGATGTAGCGACTGGTATCCACCCGGAAGTCCATTGCCAATGCGGTTTTGTTGTTCCTAAGGGTTTTATAGGTATCGCTCATATCTACCACCCTGTATCTCGCCTGTTGCGCCGGAACGGCGGAGAGGTCGTCCTCGGCCAGTGTCAGCCTTAACCCGCCCGGTATAGCGTTGGTGGTATCTATACCAAGGTAGGTAGAAATATATTTTCCATTACGAAGATTGACCTGGCCAAAGTTAATAAGTACATTGGGTGCTGCCGTATTATACAAATACAAGTTATAGGCCTGCGCCTTAAAAGAACGGTAGGCAGTCGCCTGCCCGAAAGGCACACCGGAAGAGATGCGTACTGAATCTATCAGCACCCCGAAGGTGGTATTAGGCACCCCGTTGAAGAACATAAAGTTGGAGGATGTCTGCGGGATAGCGCTGTCGCTGTCTTTCTTACACGCTGCCATCAGGGCCATCGCCGCTAACGCCATTACTAGAAACTTTTTCATCAGATCCGGATCAATTTAGGAACTCAAAAATAACTTTTAATTGGTATCAAACAATTATTCGCGGCACGGGGCCGGTTACGGGCAAATATTACGCCGGGCCTGACGGCGCAGGCGCTGCATTGGCATGGCCCCGTAGCGATGGAACAATGCGGCGGCCGTGATTTCCGGGGACGGGACATTGGGCAGTGCGGCCATATTTTTTCCCCCAACCAAAAAAAATTATTGTTTATTAAACCGCCAGCAGTACCGCCACATAGTGGCAGATGGCGGCCGCCAGCACCAGGAAATGCCATACGGCGTGGGTGAATTTGTATTTATCCCAAATGTAGAAGAAGACGCCGGCCGAATATAAAATGCCGCCTGCAAACAGCATGACGATCACCGGCATGGGCATATTTTCGAAAAACCGCTTCCCTCCTATGACCATGATCCAGCCCATGGTCAGGTAGATGATGGTGGATAAAATATCGAAGCGGCCGGTGAACCAGATTTTGAAGAATACGCCTACCAGCGTCAGGCCCCAGAGGATGCAGAGCAGCGTGATGCCGAAGCTGTTGAGCATATACACCAGCAAGAACGGCGTGTAGGTGCCCGCGATCAGGAAGTAGATACTGATGTGATCCAGTACGAGGAAAATTTTTTTTACATATGGTTCCAGGCTGAGGTGGTACACCGTGGAATTGGTAAAGAGGAGAATGAAGCAAAAGCTGTAAATGCCCGCCCCTACTATGCCGGGCGTGTTGCCATGAATAGCGGCGATGGCCGTCAGTACGGGCAATGCGCTCACTCCAAAAATAACTCCTGCCGCGTGTATCAACCCGTTCACAATTTCCTGCTGACGGGTATAGGTTTGCTGAACAATGATTCCCATATCGCATGATTTGGGAATAAAACTACGGCATATTTGTACGCGCAATTATCGATTAAATAGATACGCTTATACAGGCTATAAAGCAAGAAAGCCGCCCCTTTACAGGAGCGGCTTTGCTTAATATCAGCATGCTTACGCACTATTCTTCTTCATCAAACTGGAATACTTCTTTGGAAGATGCCAGGATGTCGTATTCTTCCTTGGAACCTACGATCATGTTTTCGAATTCACGTAAACCTGTACCGGCAGGGATCAGGTGACCGGTGATAACGTTCTCTTTCAAGCCCATCATATCATCGATCTTACCGTTGATAGCTGCCTGAGACAGTACCTTGGTAGTTTCCTGGAAGGACGCTGCGGAAATCCAGCTGCGCGTACCCAGGGAAGCTTTGGTGATACCCTGTAACAGCGGACTGGAAGTAGCTGGCTGCGCATCGCGGAATTCAACCAGTTTCTTGTCTGCACGACGCAGCAGGGAGTTTTCTTCACGCACCTGGCGGAGGGTCACGATCTGACCAGCTTTCAGGGTAGTGGAGTCACCGGCGTCTGTTACCACCTTCTTATCGAAGATGAGGTCGTTTTCTTCGAAGAAGTCGAACCTGTCTTCGGTATCGCCTTCCAGGAAGCGGGTATCTCCCGGATCTTCAATGTTTACTTTACGCATCATCTGGCGCACGATCACTTCGATGTGTTTATCGTTGATCTTCACACCCTGTAAGCGGTACACTTCCTGAATTTCGTTCACCAGGTATTCCTGTACTGCAAACGGACCTTTAATGGCCAGGATGTCAGCAGGGGTGGTAGAACCGTCGGACAGGGAAGTACCGGCTTTCACGAAGTCGCCGTCCTGCACCAGGATGTGGCGGGTCAATGGTACCAGGTATTTCTTGATCTGACCTTCGCGGCTCTCGATGATGATCTCACGGTTACCACGTTTGATGTTACCGAAAGCTACCACACCGTCGATTTCAGAAACGATGGCAGGGTTGCTTGGGTTACGTGCCTCGAACAGCTCGGTTACACGTGGCAGACCACCCGTGATATCGCGCAGTTTGCCGAGTACACGTGGGATCTTCACGATTACCTGACCTGATTTCACGCTGTCTCCCTCATCGATTACGATGTGAGAACCAACCGGCAGGTTGTATGATTTCACTTCTTTGTTGCCTTCTACAACAATGGAAGGAATTTTGTTTTTGTCTTTGGTTTCGATAACCACTTTCTCGCGGTGACCGGTCTGCTCGTCGGCTTCTTCACGGAAGGTGATACCTTCCAGGATGTTGTCGAAACGGATGTTACCATTGATTTCAGACACGATAACGGCGTTGAATGGATCCCAGGTACAGATCTGATCTCCTTTGGAGATTTTCTGACCGTCTTTCACCAGGAGGGTAGAACCGTAAGGGATGTTGTTGGTGATCAGGAGGCGATCATTTTTAACATCCATGATACGGAGCTCACCGGTACGGCCGATAACCACCTGTACTTTGTCGCCTTCGGCGTTTTCGTAGGTAGTGGTACGGAGACCGTCAAACTGAACGGTACCTTCGAATTTAGCGGTCAGGCCGGATTCAACGGAAGTAGAACCAGCCACACCACCCACGTGGAAGGTACGCAGTGTCAGCTGTGTACCAGGCTCACCGATGGACTGTGCAGCGATGATACCCACGGCATCACCTTTCTGCGCGGTATAACCGGTTGCCAGGTTTTTACCGTAGCATTTCACACACACGCCACGACGGCTTTCGCAAGTCAGTACGGAGCGGATTTCCACGGTTTCGATAGCGCTGTCTTCAATGCGTTTAGCGATATCTTCTGTGATTTCCTCACCGCCGGCTACGATCAGCTCATCGGTATGCGGATCGAATACATCGTGGAGGGAAGTACGTCCCAGGATACGGTCGTACAGTGGTTCTACCACTTCCTCGTTGTCTTTCAGCGCTGAAGTAGCGATACCACGCAGGGTTCCGCAGTCTTCTTCGTTGATAACAACGTCCTGAGCAACGTCCACCAGACGACGGGTCAGGTAACCCGCATCCGCTGTTTTCAGCGCCGTATCCGCAAGACCTTTACGGGCACCGTGCGTAGAAATGAAGTATTCCAATACGTTCAGACCGTCTTTAAAGTTGGACAATACCGGGTTTTCGATGATCTCGGAACCGGTAGAGCCAGACTTACGAGGTTTAGCCATCAGACCCCTGATACCGGCCAGCTGTTTGATCTGCTGTTTGGAACCACGCGCACCGGAATCCAGCATCATATAAACAGAGTTGAAACCTTGTTTATCGGTAGCCAGCTCGCGGATGAGCGTTTCGGTTACTTTGGTATCCACGCGGGACCAGATGTCGATGATCTGGTTGTAACGTTCGTTGTTGGTGATCAGACCCATGTTGTAGTTGTCCCAAACTTCGTCTACCTCGCTTGCGGCGCTGTCGATCATTTCCTGCTTAACGTCAGGGATGATCAGGTCGTTGATGTTGAAGGACAAACCACCACGGAATGCCGTACGGAAACCTAACTGTTTGATATCATCCAGGAACTTCGCAGTGGTTGGGATGTTCGTGTATTTGATGATATCACCGATGATTTCACGCAGGGATTTTTTGGTGAGCAGGGCGTTTACGTAACCTGCGGCTTTTGGTACAAACTGGTTGAACATCACGCGACCAACGGTGGTTTCGATCAGTTTTCTTTCCAGTTCGCCTTTAGCGTTGCGTACATCGGCTTTAACGCGGATGTGTGCGTGCAGGTCTACCTGGCCCTCGTTATATGCGATAATAACTTCTTCAGCAGAGTAGAAAGCTTTTCCTTCTCCTTTTACGATGTCATCGCCCATGGTTTTCTTACCCTTGGTGATGTAGTACAGACCGAGTACCATGTCCTGTGAAGGCAGGGTGATCGGCGTACCGTTCTGCGGGTTGAGGATGTTGTGGGAAGACAGCATCAGGAGTTGAGCTTCCAGGATTGCGGCGTTGCTCAAAGGCACGTGTACCGCCATCTGGTCACCATCGAAGTCGGCGTTGAACGCGGAACACACGAGCGGGTGCAGCTGGATAGCTTTACCTTCCACGAGTTTAGGCTGGAAGGCCTGAATAGAAAGACGGTGCAGTGTCGGAGCACGGTTGAGCATCACCGGGTGACCTTTCAGTACATTCTCCAGGATATCCCAAACTACCGCTTCTTTACGATCCACCAGCTTTTTAGCTGATTTCACGGTTTTAACGATACCTCTTTCGATCAGTTTACGGATAATAAATGGTTTGAACAGCTCTGCCGCCATATCTTTTGGCAGACCGCACTCGTGCAGTTTCAGTTCAGGGCCCACCACGATTACGGAACGACCGGAGTAGTCCACACGTTTACCGAGGAGGTTCTGACGGAAACGGCCTTGTTTACCTTTCAGTACGTCGGAGAGTGATTTCAGGGCGCGACCGCCTTCCGCTTTCACCGCGTTGGATTTGCGGGAGTTGTCGAACAGGGAGTCTACCGCTTCCTGCAGCATACGTTTTTCGTTACGCAGGATCACTTCAGGCGCCTTGATTTCGATCAGGCGTTTCAGACGGTTGTTACGGATAATTACCCTGCGGTAGAGGTCATTCAGGTCGGAAGACGCGAAACGGCCACCATCCAGCGGAACCAGCGGACGCAGTTCAGGCGGAACGACAGGGATATATTGCATTACCATCCATTCAGGACGGTTTTCCACGCGGCTGTTAGCTTCACGGAAGGCTTCCACCACGCTCAGGCGTTTCAGGGCCTCCGCTTTACGTTGCTGGGAGGTTTCGGTGGCTGCCTGGTTACGCAGCTGGTAGGAGAGGCTGTCCAGGTCGATACGGGCCAGCATCATTTCTACCGCTTCCGCACCCATTTTAGCAATGAACTTGTTAGGATCTTCATCCGGTAACAGTTGATTGTCTTTAGGCAGGGTATCCAGGATATCCAGGTATTCTTCTTCAGTGAGCAGGTCACCGTAGTTCATACCTTTTTCCTGTTTGGCGCCGGCCTGGATTACTACATAACGTTCGTAGTAGATGATGGTCTCCAGTTTTTTGGAGGACATACCCAGGAGGTAGCCGATTTTATTTGGGAGAGATTTGAAGTACCAGATGTGTACAACGGGAACAACAAGACGAATATGTCCCATTCTTTCGCGACGCACTTTTTTCTCAGTTACTTCCACACCACAACGGTCGCAAACGATACCCTTATAACGGATACGTTTATATTTTCCGCAATAGCATTCGTAATCCTTTACAGGACCAAAAATCCTTTCGCAGAACAAACCATCACGTTCCGGCTTGTAAGTACGGTAGTTGATGGTTTCAGGTTTCAGCACTTCACCGTATGAACGCTCCAGAATCACATCAGGAGAAGCCAGACTAATGGTAATGCTGTTAAAATTTGATTTAGGACGATTTTCTTTCTTGATAGCCATCTGTTATTAGCTTTTAGCTGTTAGCCGCTGCTGTTCAGGGTCAGCGACAAAAAATTTATTCCTGCGAAATATCAAAGCTATCAGCCATCCGCACTTGCTGCGAATGGCTGGTAGCTAAAAGCTCTTAGTCAAATTTCAGATCCAGACCCAGACCGCGTAACTCGTGGATCAATACGTTGAAGGACTCAGGCACGCCGGCTTTCGGAATGTTGTCGCCTTTCACAATTGATTCATAAGCTTTCGCACGACCTACGATATCATCTGATTTAATAGTAAGCAGTTCCTGCAGGATATTGGCAGCACCATATGCTTCCAGTGCCCATACCTCCATCTCACCAAAACGCTGACCACCAAACTGTGCCTTACCACCCAGCGGTTGCTGTGTAATGAGGGAGTATGGTCCGATAGAACGCGCGTGCATTTTATCGTCCACCATGTGGCTCAGTTTCAGCATGTAGATCACGCCTACGGTAGCTTTCTGGTGGAAGCGGTCTCCGGTTTCACCATCGTAGAGATAAGTGTGACCGAAGCTTGGCAGACCGGCTTCGTTGATATAGGATGCAATTTCTTCAGTGGTAGCACCATCAAAGATTGGAGTAGCGAAGCGTACGCCCAGTTTCAGACCTGCCCAACCCAATACGGTTTCGTAGATCTGTCCGAGGTTCATACGGGAAGGTACCCCGAGTGGGTTCAGTACGATATCCAGTGGTGTACCATCTTCCAGGAACGGCATGTCTTCATCACGCACGATCTTGGCAACGATACCCTTGTTACCGTGACGTCCCGCCATTTTATCACCTACTTTCAACTTACGTTTGCTGGCCAGGTACACCTTCGCCAGTTTGAGTACGCCGGCAGGGAGCTCGTCACCGATGGAGATGTTGAATTTCTCGCGTTTGTAACGGCCCAGCTCTTCGTTGTACTTGATGTTGTAGTTGTGCAGCAGGGTGTTGATCTGGTCGTTGGTTACCTCGTCGGTAGTCCAACCCAGCGGATTTACGTTTTGGAAATCGATGTTTACCAGGTTTTTAGGAGAGAATTTAGATCCTTTGGAGATCAGAACTTCGCCGTAAGTATTGGTAACGCCCTGAGAGGTTTTGTCTTTCAACAGTACCTGCAGTTTGCTCATCAGTACTTCCAGCAGATCTTCCTCGTTTTTCTGGTGTACTTTTTCCAGTTTCTCCAGGGCCGCTTTTTCGCGGGTTTTGGAGTTTTTATCTTTCTTGGCGCGGCTGAACAGTTTTTTATCGATCACCACACCTTCAGTGGATGGAGGCGCTTTCAGGGAAGCGTCTTTCGCATCGGAGGCCTTATCACCGAAGATAGCGCGGAGCAGTTTTTCTTCAGGAGAAGGATCAGATTCGCCACGAGGCGTGATTTTACCGATCAGGATATCGCCTTCTTTAATGTGAGCGCCCACACGGATGATACCGTTCTGGTCGAGGTCTTTGGTAGCCTCTTCACTTACGTTAGGGATATCCGGGGTCAGTTCTTCCTCACCCAGTTTAGTATCGCGAACTTCGAGTTCATATTCATCGATGTGGATGGAGGTAAAGAGGTCTTCACGTGCAACACGTTCAGAGATTACGATCGCATCCTCAAAGTTGTAACCTTTCCAAGGCATGAACGCCACTTTCATGTTGCGTCCGAGTGCCAGTTCACCGCCGCGGGTAGCGTAACCTTCGGTTAAGAAGTCGCCTGGTTCCACGCGCTGACCTTTCTTCACACAAGGTTTCAGGTTGATACAGGTAGACTGGTTGGTTTTAACGAATTTGGTCAGGTTGTACACAACGAGATCATCTTCGAAGCTCACCAGTTTCTGCATTTCATCGCGTTCGTAGCGAACGTGGATTTCTCTTGCATCCACAAATTCCACCACGCCTTTACCTTCAGCGGTCACCTGCAGGCGGGAGTCGCGTGCAGCTTTCGCTTCCAGGCCGGTACCTACGATAGGCACTTCCGGGTTGATCAGCGGAACGGCCTGGCGTTGCATGTTTGATCCCATCAGCGCACGGTTGGCGTCATCATGTTCCAGGAACGGAATCAGTGATGCAGACAGACCTACGATCTGGTTAGGCGCAACGTCCATGAATTCCACTTCCTCTTTATCGAGGATTGGGAAGTCGCCGGTTTCGCGGGATTTTACTTTATCGTTGACGAAGTTTCCTTTGTCATCGAGCGGGGCGTTTGCCTGCGCGATTTTCACGGAATCTTCTTCTTCAGCGCTGAGGAATTCCACTTTGCTCATATCCACTTTACCGTTGGTTACTTTACGGTAAGGCGTTTCGATGAAGCCCATTTCGTTCACTTTAGCGTGTACGCAAAGGGTGGAGATCAGACCGATGTTTGGACCTTCCGGGGTTTCGATGGTACACAGACGGCCGTAGTGGCTATAGTGTACGTCACGCACCTCGAAGCCTGCTCTTTCGCGGCTCAGACCACCAGGTCCGAGAGCGGAGATACGACGTTTGTGCGTGATCTCGGAGAGCGGGTTGGTTTGGTCCAGGAACTGTGACAGCTGGGAGGTACCGAAGAAGGAGTTGATAACGGAAGACAGGGTCCTCGCGTTGATCAGGTCTACCGGGGTAAACACCTCGTTGTCACGTACGTTCATTCTTTCGCGGATGGTACGTGCCATACGCGCCAGACCAACGCCAAACTGAGCATATAACTGCTCGCCCACGGTACGTACACGACGGTTGGACAGGTGATCGATATCGTCGATCTCTGCTTTACTGTTGGTGAGTTGTACCAGGTATTTGATGATGGCGATGATATCTTCCTTCGTGAGGACTTTCATATCCAGCGGCGTAGGAAGACCGAGTTTTCTGTTGATTTTGTAACGACCAACATCTCCGAGATCGTAACGTTTATCGGAGAAGAATAATTTATCGATGATACCCCTTGCTGTTTCATCATCCGGCGCATCGGCACCGCGCAGCTGGCGGTAGATGTGCTGAACGGCTTCCAGTTCGGAGTTAGATGTATCCTTATTTAATGTATTGTAGATGATGGAGAAGTCGCCGCTTACCTCTTCTTTCTGAACGAATACGGATTTCAGGCCCATATCCACGATGGTTTCGATGTTTTCTTCATCGAGGATGCTATCGCGTTCGAGCATGATTTCGTTACGTTCGATACTCACTACTTCACCGGTATCTTCATCCACAAAGTCTTCCACCCAGCTTCTCAGCACGCGTGCAGCCAGTTTTTTCCCTGCGTATTTTTCGAGAGATTTTTTATCTGCCTTCACTTCATCCGCCATGCCAAACAGCTGGAGGATGTCCTTATCTGTTTCATAGCCAATGGCACGTAACAGGGTGGTAACCGGGAATTTCTTCTTACGGTCAATGTAAGCGTACATCACGTTGTTGATGTCCGTTGCAAACTCCATCCACGCGCCCTTGAACGGAATTACCCTAGCAGAGTAAATCTTGGTTCCGTTCGGATGTATGGATTGACCAAAGAAAACACCAGGAGAGCGGTGCAGCTGTGATACAACTACGCGCTCAGCACCATTGATAACGAAAGTACCTCTTGGGGTCATGTAGGGGATGTTACCCAGGAACACATCCTGCACAATAGTCTGGAAATCCACATGCTCCTCGTCGTTACAGCTGAGGCGGAGTTTCGCCTTCAGTGGAACGGAATAGGTAAGCCCACGCTCAATACATTCCTCGATGGTATAACGCGGAGGATCAACGAAGTAGTCCAGGAACTCCAGATTGAAGATATTACGCGTATCCGTAATCGGGAAGTTCTCTTTAAATACTTTAAAAAGGCCTTCGTTATTTCGCTTGTCTGGTGTGGTTTCTAATTGGAAGAAATCCTTGAAAGATTGGATTTGGATAGCCAACAGATCCGGTGTCTCAGTAACTTGTTTGATCTTTCCAAAATTTACTCTTTCGTTTGTTTGGGCTTTTTTTAGAGACATATTCGAAGTTAGCAGTTATATGACTTGTAAGAATTAGGGAAATTAAGGTTTCTTTGCCAATATCCCATCGTATTAAAATTTGCCTCTTGCACATTGTCAAATTCACTCATGTGATTCCCTATTTTGACTCTCTGAAAAAGACACTTTCCCAAAGGGAATAAGGCCAAAAGTGCTGTGCGCACTTTTGACCTTTAAAAGATGTATATCTTAAGCAAAGAATTACTGAATTTCAACTTCAGCACCAGCTTCAGTCAGCTTAGCTTTCAGATCTTCTGCTTCAGCTTTGCTAACGCCTTCTTTTACTGATTTAGGAGCGCCGTCAACCAGTTCTTTCGCTTCTTTCAGACCGAGACCAGTCAGATCTTTTACAACCTTAACTACGTTCAGTTTGCTAGCGCCTGCAGATTTCAGGATAACGTTGAAAGCAGTTTTCTCTTCTACAGCTGCACCACCTTCGCCACCGCCAGATACTACTACAGCAGCAGCTGCTGGTTCGATACCATATTCAGTTTTCAGTACATCTGCGAGTTCCTGAACTTCCTTAACAGTTAAACCTACTAATTGTTCGGCTAATGCTTTTACGTCTGCCATTTTATAAAAATTTAGATATTTTTTTTGTAATTGTTGTTAATTATATATTATGACTTGGAAGCCAATGTGTTGTGGGGAGAAATTTCTCCCAAAGATTACTCTGCTGCTGGTGCTTCGCCACCTTCGTTTTTGCCTTTCTCGAGGAGAGCAGCAATAACGCGTTTTGCAGGAGACTGGAGGAGTCCGATAACTTCGCCAATGAGTTCGTTCTTGGTTTTGATCTCGGTCAGCGCTTTCAGCTGGTTGTCGCCGATGAAGATTTCGTCAGCAACGAAAGCAGCTTTCAGTACTGGTTTTTCCAGTTTGTTGTTAGCTTTACGGAAAGAAGAGATGATTACAGCTGGTTCTTTTGGAGAATCAGAGAACATCAGGGCAGTTACGCCGTGCAGAGAATCGTAGATACCTGCGTATTTTTCAGCATCCAGGGATTCCAGCGCCTTCTTAATCAGGGTGTTTTTAGCAACCTTCATTTCCACGTTCTTGTCGAAGCACACTCTTCTCAGGTCGTTCACCTGTGCAACAGTCAGTGATTCGGTGTTAGTAACGTAGAAGTTGCTGTATTGAGAGAACTTGCCTTTCAGCAGTTCGATCACTTCATTTTTTTGATCTTTATTCATATTATTACGTTTGCAGCTAGCCTATACCCTCGCGAACAAAGGCTACACACTCGTGATCAATTAGTTTTGAACAGATTTAGTGTCGATAGCGATACCAGGGCTCATAGTAGCAGCCATGGACAGACCTTTCAGGTAAGTACCTTTAGCGGTAGCTGGTTTCAGCTTGATGATAGCATTGATCAGTTCCAGTGTGTTCTGCTCAATTTTCTCAACACCGAAGGATACACGACCGATAGAAGCGTGGATGATACCAGCTTTATCAACCTTGAAGGAAATTTTACCGCCTTTAACATCGTTTACAGCTGCTGCCACGTCGTTAGTAACAGTACCGGTTTTAGGGTTAGGCATCAGGTTACGGGGACCTAAGATTTTACCCAGTTTACCGATTTTAGGCATCACAGCAGGTGTAGCTACGATAACGTCAACATCAGTCCAACCGCCTTCAATCTTAGTGATGAATTCGTCCAGACCTACGTAATCTGCGCCAGCTTCTTTTGCAGCCGCTTCTTTATCAGGGGTGCAAAGTACCAACACTCTTTTGGTTTTACCAGTACCGTGAGGAAGCGTTACGGAACCACGGATAGCCTGGTCAGCTTTCTTAGGATCAACGCCTAAGCGGATATGAACATCGACAGAAGAGTCGAATTTAGTGCAATTGATTTCTTTTACCAAGCTGGAAGCTTCTTTCAGGGTGTACTGTTTGTTTTTGTCCACCTTTGCTTCAGCTACTTTTCTTTTTTTAGTCGCCATTTGTCAAAATGATTTTAAGTCCTGCCTTAACAGGGTGAAACAATTAGTTTTCCCAAGGAGCTTTACCTTCTACAGTAATACCCATGCTACGTGCAGTACCTGCAACCATGCTCATCGCACTGTGCAGTGTGAAGCAGTTCAGATCAGGCATTTTGTCCTGAGCAATAGCTTCAACCTGCGCCCAGGTCACTTTACCCACCTTGTTACGGTTAGGCTCTTTAGAACCACTTTGCAGTTTGGCAGCTTCCTTCAGCTGAACCGGAGCCGGAGGAGTCTTAATTACGAAGTCAAATGATTTGTCAGTGTAAACAGTCAGCAACACAGGCAGTACTTTACCCATTTTATCCTGGGTACGCGCATTGAACTGTTTGCAAAACTCCATGATGTTCACACCTTTAGAACCCAGAGCAGGTCCGATTGGAGGAGCAGGGTTGGCTTGGCCGCCTTTTACCTGCAATTTCACGTACGTTGCGATCTCTTTTGCCATACTTTATTATTTAATTTGGTTAAGCGCCCTCTGCCAAAACAGAAGGCTCCCAAAACTAAAAGGACGAAAATAACCTTTTAAACGGGATGCAAAGGTATATAATAATATCAACTCGCCAAAAAGTATTTGAATTTGGGCATTCTTTTTGCTACCAGAAGGGATTTTTTTACAAATCTATTGCATTCCCCAAATTTTTTCCTTATATGCGAAGCCTGCAAAGTTAAGACTTATTAGCCACATCTGCATAAAATAATGACCGGCGCTTCGATTTCTCTGTTTTCAGATACCGGCTGACGAACTGATCAGCAGCTCTTATCCTGGCGCGGATTTCTTCCACCGCGGCGCCCAGCTCCCGCAAATGATCCACCATGGCGGCATCCCTGCCCTGCATAGCTCCGAGGCGCTTGTTCAGGTCCTCTACCCTGCCCACCAGGGCATCCATCATCTTCCTGACCGCCGAATCCGGTTTTTCCGGCAAAAACTCACTGTTTTTGAAAGAAACGTACTCATTATACCACTTTACCAGCTCAGTATAGTCGGCATGAGCCGCGTTAAACCGGTCCACCAGCTGATTCCGTTCCTCTATCTCCCGGTTGGCTGCCAGCACCTGCACGGTTTGACGCAGCCAGTCCAGCTCCGCCATCACGAACGGATTAGCGGCGCCGCCATAGCGCTCTATCCTGGCCAGGGCTCCGGCCAAACGCTCCAGGCGGGGCTGACGCAGGTATTTATTAATCGTATCATTGAAATTGAACACAGGCCCGTTTTGCCTGGAAACGCCGGCTTCGTCGTGCCGCACCGGGTTTGCCAGGCATTGCCACATTGGATCAAACGGGATGTGGCGCTTCACCGCGACCCGGGGCGGCACCTGGAACCAGTCCCAGCTCAGCCTGGGCGTAAAGCGGTCGCCATCTACCGTGCCGGCTCCCCATGTTGGGTCCGTAATAGTCCACTGCCCCCCGTTTTTCACCACCACCCAATCGTGCGCCCCTGCAGGCGCTATATTTCCGTTCTCCAAACAATACCCGTTTACCGTAAAGGCCAAAATACCGGCCTCCTGGCATACCCGGGCATACAAGCTGGCGTAATCCGCAGCGATGCCGGTCCTGGTTTGTAAGACCTGCTGCAATACTGCCGCAGTATCCTTGTAGTTCTTTTGCTGGTACCTGCCGGGCACATCGTAGGCTATATGCGTGGCGATCCAGTGGTAAAGGGCCTGCTGAAAGGCCTGGTTACTGCCAGTATGGGCTTTCAGCCACCTGGCTATACCGGCGGGAGTGCCGGTAACTGCGTCCGGAATAGACACTACAGCCGGAGCAGGTTTTGCTGGCCCGGGCGCCTGCGCGTTTGCGCCCGCAACGGCCAGCAAACACGCTAATGCGATTACTATTCTCATGGTAGGGATAATATTTGTCAGCTTCTACAGTTAATCAACGCATACCTTAGTTTAAGGGAATTCCCATCCAGGACATCTTATAGAAAAGGGATTTCCTGAACATCTTGCCGGTTTTCAGGTATTTGGTCACAAACGCCTGCTCCTCCGCAATCCTGTCCTTCATATCCTTGGCAGAGCGTTTTGCTTCGTTAACGGACCTGGCATTGCTCCCGTCTTCAAAAACCACTTCGTTGAGCCCTGTTACAATGGCCTCCGCATCAGCAGCCATTTTATCCACCCACTGGCGGATTTCTGCGTCGGGTTTGGAAGGCGTGAACTGTTTGTTCTTAAACGCCACGTAGGTATTGTAGTCGTTAACCAGTTCATTATACCGGGTGGTAGTGGCATTGAACTTTTCTGCCATTGCGTTTTGCGCCATCACTTTGGCGTTTTGGCGGCCAACGTCCAGCACCTGCAGCATATAGCTCAGCTCTGTGGAAATGTACATATTGCTGACGCCA
>Ga0164243_10001700_pt1 | contig 36970 bp, 34 predicted proteins | sample OricompcompostOP_FD_108781 | JGI IMG/M metagenome (GOLD analysis project Ga0164243, IMG submission 108781) | Organic Plus compost microbial communities from Emeryville, California, USA - Original compost - Organic plus compost (OP) | ecosystem: Engineered > Solid waste > Mixed feedstock >...
AGGCCCATGATCGCCCCGTGGGCGTAGAGCATCCACTCGTCCTCCTTGATCGCCGCTCGCATCATCTCAACGAAGTCGGCGGGTGGGAGTTCCTGGGTACGTCGCGCGACGAGCGCCTGGATCTTCTGGGCCTGGTTCCTGCTGAACTGGGCGTCCTGGAATGGGATCAGCGTACGGTCCGCAGCCTCCTGCGCGACCGCGTGACCGATCCGGTCGAACCGTTCCGCTCCGACGGCGACGCGCACGGCGCCGCGATAGGGACCCGCGGCCCGGTCGATCGCCGGCGCGAGCGCCGTCGCGAGCATGTGGCGAGTGGCGTCGCCCCGCGGGCCGTGCAGCAGGAAGTCGCCGATCCGCTCCAGGGTGATGACGTCGGAGGCGATGATCTCGGCGTAGACCTCCGCCGCCTGGGCCTGCCGGCGCGGGAAGAGCCCCTGTACCTTCACACCGAGGATCCGCCGTGGCGAGGGCGGTTCGAAGATGAGCCACATGCCGAGCAGGTTGGTCACCCAGCCGACCACCACGCCGAGGACCGGCAGTACCCACCACTGCTCGATGATGGAGTCCAGGATCGCGACCGGGATGCCGAGCAGGAAGCCGAAGACGAACCCGAAGGCGACCATCAGGTTGAGCTCGCGCTGACCGAAGTCTCGGAAGATCCGCACCACCACGTCGGGGTTCTTGCGGAAGTGCTCGATGACCATCAGCTTCGGGTCGAGCAGTTGGTCGATGTGCACGCCGATGTCCTGGGTGACCTGACCGACGATCGCCGGGAGTTGCGCCTGAACCCGCGCCACGATCGCCTCGTGGACCGGCAGCGGCAGGTCACGCCACAGCCGCGGATGCTCCCGCTCCATGATCTCGTCGACCAGGCCGGGCACTTCGGGACGGAACGTCTCGACGATGTGCGCGGCGATCTTGTCCGGCTCGAGCTGTTGGTAGAACTCCCCCGGCGTACCGAGCTTGGCGATCGCCTTGTCGACCGCGATCGACCCCATCTTGGCGGCTCGGGCGGGGATGATCCCCTGCCAGCCGATGCCGCCTTGGGCCAACCCCGGGACCTCCTGCAGCTTGCGCGGGAGGACGCTGACCAACTCACGCAACCCGGGGACCGCCTTCCCCTTGAAGCGCAGCGGGAAGAAGAGCATGTAGAGACCTGACCAGTTGATCAGCCAACCGATGATGCCCGTGAAGAGCGGCACCGTCGCCAACTGCCACCAGTCCACGCCCGACGCCCAGTGACGCAGCCACTCAGGCCACACAAGAACCCCTTCGCGCTCAGCCCTCCCCGGCCGACCCGGAGAGACTAGCCGGAAGAGACGGCGCTCACATCCCGGGGCTCGTTCGCCGGTTGCCGCGGCGTGTCGACCGAGCCACCTCGCTCACTCCTCGACGGGCCCCTCGGTAGCGGCGGCGTCCGGCGGTGCCTCGTGACTGGGCAAGGCGGCCAGCTCGTCGGCGTCGGCGAAACAGACCCGCGCGAAGTCCTGGCCGAACGGGGTGAGATGGATGCTGCGCCGCACGATCCGCGCCGTGCGCACCGCGTGCACCGCATCGAGTACGTCGGGCTGGGCCTCGATCACCTGGTAGCGGAGCAGGTCGGGGACCGGCTCCGGCGACTGCCAGACCAGACCCAGTCGGGTCAGGTTGTTGAGGTACTGCGGCACCGCGTCGGGATAGCGCACGCTGGCGCGCGGGCCGATCATGGTCAGACCCCGGGCGATGAGGCGCGAGCCGCGAACCCGGCCGACGGGGCCGCCCTCCCGGACGTCGACGCTGGGCTGCGGACCGTCCTTGAGCAGGAGCACCAGAATGCGCGCCTCGTCGGGCGCAAGGTCGCGCAGGATGCCGGCGTACGCCGGGTGCCGACTGTCGTCGTCCCAGACGTCGCGGGAGCGGCGCAGCAGCTGCTCGCCGTACCGCCGGAGCTTGTCCTGCTCGGCCGCAGGCCCGCTACCGTCCCGCCCCGCCCGACTCTGCAGCGTGCTCTGCGCTGCCTCGAGGGCCGGGATCCCCCAGCGCTCCATCGCCTCCGAGATCGGGCCACCCGACGCGACGGAGCGGGCGAAGTCGGTCAACTGTCCGGCGACGGTGCCGAGATCGTCGGAGAGCCGCGCAGCCTCCTGCGGGTCGACCACGGCACGCGCCACCCGACCGCAGGTGCGGGCGTAGGCCGCCAGACCCCAGCCCGCGGTGTGGGCGACGGTGACCGCCCCGATCCGAAACAGACCCGGCAGCGCGCCGATCGCAGCCCCAACCGGGCTGGGCGGCTCCGCCACCGCTCGCGACTGGTGGTCCCGATCGGCGGTCGGGGCGGGTCGGGCGGCCGCACCGGTCCGCTCGGCGCCGGTGTTGACATGGGCCAGCGACATCAGCCGACCCCGAAGATCCAGAGATGGAGCAGCCCGCCCGCGAGGCCCATGATCGCGCCGTGGGCGTAGAGCAGCCATTCGTCCTCCTTGATCGCGGCCCGCATCATCTCGACGAACACCGGCGCCGGAAGGGCTCGGCACCGCTCAGCGATCAGGGTACGGATGTGTTGGGACTGACGCTCGCTGAAGGCGGCGTCCTTGAGTGGTCTCAGCGTGTAGTCGACGGCCTGCTCAGCCACCGAGGCCCGGATGCTGTCGAACTTGCGCGCGCCGACGGCCACGCGCACGGCACCGTGCGCCGGGCCGACCGCCGCGTCGACGGCCGGCTGGAGCGCGTCGGCGAGCATCTGCCGGGTGCGGTCGCCGGAAGGCCCGTTGAGCAGATGATCACCGATCCGCTCCAGGGTGATGACGTCCATCGCGATGTGCTTGCCGTAGACATCGGATGCCTCCCACTGGCGCCGCGCGAAGAGTGCCTGGATACGGAGCGGTCCGATCCGGACCGGGTCCGGCGGGCTGAAGATCAGCCACATCCCCAGTTTGTTGGTAACCCAGCCGACGACGATGCCCATGATCGGCAGCAGCCACCACTGCCCGAAGAGCTGATCGACAAACGCCACCGGGATACCGAGCAAGAGCCCGAAGACGAACCCGAAGATCACCATCATCCGCAATTCGCGGGCCCCGAAGTCCTTGAAGATCCGCACCACGATCTCCGGGTGCTTCTCGAAGTTGTCGATGACCATGATCTTCGGGTCGAGAAGCTGATCGATGTGGTTGCCGATCTCCGTCGTGACGCTGCCTACGACGACAGGGAGCTGGCCCTGCACCCGCTCGACCACCGTGGCGCGGACCGGCCGCGGGAGGTCCCGCCAGAAGCGGGGATGCTCGCGCCACATGATCTCGTCGACCAGGAGCGGGATCTCCGGCTTGAAGACCTCGACGATGTGCTCGGCGATCTTGTCGGGTTCGAGTTGCTCGTAGAACTCACGCGCGGTGGCCATCTTCGAGAGTGCCCGGTCGACCGCGATGCTGCCCATCTTCGCGGCACGCGCCGGCACGATGCCCTGCCAACCGAGCCCGCCGCGCAGGATCCCGGGAACCTCCTGGAGCTTGCGCGGCAGCGAGCCGGCCACCTCCTTGAGACCGGCGACACGAACGCCGTGGAAGTGCACGGGGGCGAACAGCATCCACAGGCCGGTCCAGTTGATCAGCCAACCGATGACCGCGGTGAAGACCGGCACCGACCAGAAATGGAGCCAATTGATCGCCAAGACACCCGCCCCTCCCAAGACGCCTCAAGTGGCCGCGATGTGATCGCAGCCACTCTCCCTCGGGCGTCAGGGTAGACGCGGATTGACAGTTTGGGGAGGTTTGTCGAGAACTTCTCTACCGGCGAGTAGGGACTGCCGCTCGCCTGACTACCTTGCCGGCGCGAGCGTCACCGGATTGGCGATGTGGCCGAACCGGCCGAGTGGCTGGATCCGGAAGGAGAGCTTCGCCTTGACGTTCTTCTCGGGCACGAAGCCGAAGACCCGGGAGTCGGTCGAGGCGCCCCAGTTGTCTCCGATGACCCAGTAGGAATGCGCCGGGATGGTGACCCAGGCGCTCTTCGCGTTGGATCTGCCTTCGCTGGTGCAGCAGGGCTTGGTGTTGGCGCCGATCCGTGGCGTCCACGCGGGGTTGTCGACGACGTAGACGGTCGACGAGCCTGCCTTCTTGAGGCGGACGACCGGCTGCTTGCCGGTCACCGAGACCTGGTCGCCAGGCAGGCCGATTACCCGCTTCACGATCGCTTGGCCGGTGCCGTACTGCTTCTCCTGGGGCTCGATCGCCTCGACCAGGTCGAACCGGTTGACGTCGTGGCGATGTAGGAGGTCCACCTCGAGTCGATCACCGTCGTGCAGCGTCGGCTCCATGCTGTGGCCCTCGACCTTCACCGAGAAGGCGAGCCCGACGATCACGACGAGCATCGCCACCAAGAAGAGCACCAACGCGACCACACCGAGCACCAGGTACGCCGAACCGGCGTCGCCCCGTCGCGACACACGCCCGCCGCGCAAGCCGGCCATCACTGCCCCCTCCATCGCGAGCCCCCGGCCCGCGCCCGTGGTCCGCCCAGGACCGGCCGAACTATAACCACCCCGTGCTCGTCGCAAATGCGGTTCACTGGTCTCGACAATTCCGAGGGAAATGTCCAGAACTACTTGACGGTAACCTGTGATGTCGGCCACTGTTTGCCACGCCCCCCGCATGTTGAGGGACTGCCGGGTGGCTCAGCGCTCGTGAGGGACGAGCGCTTCATCGAGGGAGCAACTGAATGAACAAGGTTAAAGGGCAGGGTCGTACCCGGATCGGTCGGTTCGCGGCGATCACCATCCCGGCCACCGTCGCCACCGCGGGGCTCGGTTTCGCCATGCTGCAGGGCATGGTCGGGGCGTCGCTGTCGTCGGCCAACGGCTTCGGCCTGGAGTCCGACTCACTCGCCTCCGACGGTCTGGCCTTGCGCAACGGCTCGGCCACCGTCGCCGGCCAGGACAATGGCGACGCGACCGTCTACGCCCAGACTCAGAACACCACAGCCAAGTCCATCGGCCTCCGGTCGGCCTCGGTCAGCCTCGGTCCGCTAGGCGACTGGGGCATCCAGATCTCATCGACCGACGATGACATCGCGCTGAAGGACGTCTCGCTCAACGCCAAGTCGCTCAACGCCGACGGTGGCGCCTCGCTGAAGAACGTCAACATCGGCGTCGCGCAGTCCGAGACCGGCGCCGCCACCAGCGCCGGCGGCGCGGGCTTCAGCGGGTTCGACAACGGCAACGGCGCGAGCGCCAACGGCTTCAGCCTGAACGCCTCCGACCCGGACGGCAAGCAGGGCAACACACTGAGCGACCTCAAGGCCGCGGCGTACGCCATCACGCTGTCGAGCCTCGACCTGGACAACCTCAAGATCTCGCTCAAGAAGAACAGCTACAACCCGGTCGAGAGCGGCGTCACCGCCGCCGACTTCCAGTGAGCTCCTAGCAAGCGAGCCACCGCGCTCGCGGGTGCCTTGACGCAGACCAGGCACCCGCGAGCGCACCGCAGCAACACCCCTGGGGAGGGCGCATCAATGACCACCGCCGAGATGACCGAGAACACCGGCAGTACGCCGTCGGCGACCCGTCTCGCCGACCGGTTGCACCCGCGCAACTGGCGCCGCGGCTTCCGCAACTTCCGACGGACCCGCCCGTTCTGGGGCTCGCTGGTGCTGCTGGCCGGAGCGTATTTCGTCGGACACCCGATCCTGGGTGGAGGCTTCGCATTCGTCGTCGACCTGGGCACCAAGGCCCTGACTCCGCTTGGCCTCGCCTTCGGCATGGCGGCCGCCGCGCTGGTCTCGCTCTTCCTGCCGAGCCAGCGTCACTTCCCCGCGGTGATCGCCACGGCGCTCTCGATCGCCTCCCTGCCGCTGGCCAATCTGGGTGGTTGGCTGATCGGGATGGTGCTCGGAATCCTCGGTTCTGGCCTGATCTTCGCGTGGACGCCTTACTCTGACAAACAGCTCGCGAAGTTCGCCGCGAAGGCGGAGCGCAAGCAGGCTCGAGCAGCCGCGCGCACCGGCAACACCGGCAAGGAGACGGCGGCAGCCGCCTGACCTTGCTCTTCGGGACCCGCTGGAGGGGGCGGGTCCCACTTTTCGAGGGAGCACAGCAACACATGAGGTTCACCAAGCGCGGCTTCGGGCGGCACAGCCACACCGCGGAGCAGTCGGCATGGGGTCGGCTGCTGTGGAGTCGGACCACACGCGCGGTCCAGGCACGGGCACTCGACGCCCTCGAGGCCACCGCGTCGCGGTCGCAGCAGATGATGGACAGCGCCGCTGCGACCCGGCGCGGTACCCGCAAGCGAGCGCTTCCAGTGATCGCCGGCGGCTTCGCCGCGCTGGCCGGGATGTTCACCCTGGTGAGCAATAACGTGCTCGCGGTCAACTTCACCACCGCCGACAAGGCGATGCAGATCAACACCAACTACATCACCGGGATCTCGGCCGCCGGCTACCTCGACAGCCAGAAGAAGGCCGGCGACGGCACCGTCGGCGTTGCCGAGGTCGGCTTCAAGACGGCCCGGCTGAGCGGGTTATGCGCGATCGCCGACCAGGATCTCGGTCCGCTTCTCGGCACCTACTCGATCATGATCACCGCTGGCGTCCCGGTCGCGGACCCGCTCAGCTCTCCCGGGTCCGCCAACGTAACCAAGGACGGTAATGGCGACGCCATCAAGCTGGTCGGCGGCGACGGCAAGGATGCCGGCGCCCTCGACCCGTCGGACGCCAGCTTGGTCACCGCCACCAACTTGTTCCTCTCGGCGAGCGCGCTCAGCGGCTACGGCAACAAGATCTCCGGTCTGCTGCTGGGGCAGAACGCGGCCGACGTCAAAGCGAAGGCTGAGATGGGCGACGTCCCCGACAGCGTCTTCGGCAGCACGGCAACCGACGGGGCCTTCGGCCTGGAGGCCGACTACCTCAACGTCAGCGGAACCCAGGCGAACTCCTACGGCATCAACCTGCAGGGCCAGATCCTGCTTCCTCAGCTGCGGATCAAGGTCCTCTCCGGGTCGGCGAGCGACAACCGCGGGAAGTGCGATACCGAGGCGGGAGCCGGCTCGTGAGCGAGACCGTCGAGATCATGACCACCGACCGGGACGACTCCTACGACCGGCACGAGCCGGGCCTACGCCGAGCGGCGCGCCGTATCCTCCGAACGCTCAACACCGCGCGCCTGTGGTTCCGCTCCTGGCGGCGTACGCGTCCGTTCTGGGGTGGACTCTGGACCATCCTCGCGGGGCTGTGGATCATCCGCGCGATGAGCTTTTCCTTCGGTCTCGCGCTCACCGGCGGCTGGTCCTACAGCGCCGGTTACGTCATGGGCGGCGGACTGGCCCTCTTCGGACTGGTCGCCTGGTTCGCGCCCTTCTACAAGAGCCTCGCCGGCGTGGTGGGGTTCCTGATCGCGCTCGCCGCCTTCCCGACCGCCAATCTCGGCGGCTATCTCATCGGATCCGTCGTCGGCATCGTCGGTGCTTCGATGATCTGGGCCTGGGGACCGAAGAAGCGGCGGCGGTCGGCGTCTGCCGCCGACAAGCACGCCGACAAGCACGCCGCCGCGGAAGTAGACGTCGATGACGACGTCCACCCCTGAGCAAGCGCGGCGAGAGGGCGTAGGACGGCAGCGGCTCGTCGTCGTACTAGCGCTCTTCGTCGTGATCCTCGCCGTGGTCGCCTGGCCGGGCAACGTCGGCACCAGCGCCGTCGCGCAGGACCAGAGCGACGCCTACCAACCCTTCCACTGCCAGCAGGGCACGACCGCCCAGCAGCGACGACAGGCGATCCAGCAGAAGGGCTCCGGCACCGACCAGAACTTCAATGGTTCCGGCTATGCGCGCCCGTGTGTGTCGGGTGTGAAGTGGCACATGCAGGCGGGGAACCTCTCGGACTCGAACACCTCCGACGTGATCGCCTCCGTACACGGCATCAACGCACGCTCGTTGACGGACAAGGTGTTCTTCGCCGGCAGCGGCAGCCAGGCGCTCTACCAGCTGGCCTTCAAGGATCTGGTCTTCGCCGACAACGTCGCCGACTACGGGCCAATCCGGCTCACTGCCGACTCGGCGACGTCGCCCGACGTGCAGTCACCCACTGCCCACACGCTCAGCATCACTCCCGACGGTCCGATCACCATCGGCGGCTCCGGCGTGCGTACCGAAGTGGTGGCCACCGGCGACAGCTACTTCGCGATCCCGTGGGCGAAGGTGCAGGAGATGAGCGGCCTTGCCGACCTGGTCGGCAAGGGCAGCATCTGCACCGCCGGCTACAGCGGCAACGTCTGCAAGATCAAGCTCTCCACCCTGGCCGGCTCCGGGAGCGGACTCCTCGGCAGCCTGATCGCCGCGATCGTGTCCAGCCTCGCTCAGGGTGGCGACTTCAACCTGATCAACCTCAACCTCGACTTCTACTACCTGTGGACCCACCGGATGGACGGCTCGGACCCCTACACCAACATCCCGGTCGACGGCGCTGGGTCTCCGCTGAACTCGATCCAGCTCCCCAAGACGACGATCACGGTGAACTGATGGCCACCGCGGAGAAGGAGCTGGGGACGCGTTGGCCGCTCGCCATCGCGGGACTGCTCCTCGGCTTCCTGCTCCTGGGCGCGATGCTGCTCGCGATGCGGTCGCCGATCCTGCAGGCGTTCAGCGCACAGCTGGTGATCCAGAAGGGCTCAGGGTCGTTCTCCGCCGATCGGATCGTCGCCCAGGACGCCGCCTTCGGGACGGCGATGGTCGATACGTCGGCGGACAGTACGACGGCGTGGCGACCGGTCCTCCGGGCCGGCTTCGCCTCCGCCTCGATCTACAACTTCTGCTTCTCGAAGACCGAGAAGATCCCCGTGCTCGGCGCCAGCTGGACGATCTTCCTCCGGGGTGGCAAACCCGGTGAGTCCACCCCGAGCGTCACCGCGAACTCGGCGGCCTTCGACGTCACGAAGCTCCGCAGCAACAGCGATCCCGGGATCCTGCTCCAAGGCTCCGCACAGATCGGCCTCAGCACGACCGACCTCACCACCCTTCCGGGCACCGCTCCCTACACTTCCGACCCGTTCGGCGTGCCACCCGACTTCGACCCGAACTGGTACACCGCCTCGGTCAACGGTGGCCGCGACAACGGCCAGGGCTATACCGGCATCGACGCCACCAAGGCCGACCTCAGCGACGTGTACGGCGACATCTGGCAGGCCCAGATCGAGGGCGACATCTCGCTCAAGGGGATGCAGATCTCGGTCGTGGCCGGCGCCACCTCGTGTGAAGAGGAAACGACCGGCTCCGATTCGGGAGACACCGGCGGCTCGGATGACGGCGGGGGCGCTGGCGACGGCGGAGACACCGGCGACGGCGGAGACACCGGGGACGGCGGCCACGACTCCGGCGACCCCAGCACGTCCAGCGACGGCCCCGCCACCATCGTGGGCGTGGCCAGCAATTATGCCGAGACGAACAACACCAACGGCGAGGGACTGGGCTCGATCCTCGACGGGCTGCCGGCCACCAAGTGGTATACCGCGCACAACACCGTGTACGCGACCTACACGCTGTCCCAGCCCTACAAGGTCACGTCCTACACGGTGACCTCAGGCAACGACTCGCCAGACCGGGACCCCTACGACTTCACCCTCCAAGGGTCCAACGACAACAGCTCCTGGACCACCGTCGACACCGTCACCGGCAACAGGTTCGCCGCGCGGAACACGGCGTACTCCTTCTCGGTGGATGACCCGGGGACCTTCAAGTACTACAAGCTGAACGTCACCAAGACAGCCGGGACCTCCAACAACGGCGGTGGGTCGGCCTTCCAGATATCCGAGTGGACGCTGGGAGACGTCGGGCTCAGCAGTTCGGCCGCCAGCGCCAATGCCGGGTCGGGCAAGGAGAGCTACCGGTTCCTCATCGACGGTGATCCTGCGACGAAGTGGTTCTCCGGCTCATTCGCGAAACCGAGCATCACCTACACCATGAACTCGCCGACGAAGGCGATCACCTACACGCTGACGACAGCCGCCGACTCGAGCTCGTACTCCGGCCGCAACCCGAAGGACTGGACCGTCCAGGGCTCGAACGACAACAGCACATGGACCACGCTGGACACCCAGACCAGCCAGAGCTTCAGCGGCAACAACGCGAAGAAGACCTACACCATCGCCGGCCCCCAGGCCTACAAGTACTACCGACTCTCCGTCACCGCGGTCTCCAGTGGCAGCGACATCCAACTCGCCGACTGGACCCTCGGCACCGGCACCGGGTAGGAGCGCTCCGGGCCGGCCGCCGAAACGAAACGCCCCGGTCCGCCGAATCTCCATTCGGCGGAACCGGGGCAGTGGGCCCGTGGTGTGGGAGCGCTCTTGGGGGTGCTTGGACACCTCGGGACATGCCAACTATCCGCTGGTGACCGCTACGGGAAAGCCAATTCTGATCAACACTTCGCCCACAGGTGGCTCAGGGTAATGCCCGCTCGAGCGTGGCGGCGATCCCGGCGGTCGCCTGGACCCAGCCGTCCATCGGGTCGCCTCCCGTCCCGCGGCTCTCCCCGGATCAGCGCTGGCGCCGCCACACCATCACGGCCTGGCCTGGCTCCGACTCGCGGAGTACCGGTAGCTTCGAGGGCTCCGTCTGGCGGCGCGTGGCCAACGCCTGACGCAGCGCCTCCCTGGTGGCAGCCAACTCACGTTGGAGTTCCTGGTGTCGCGCCCGCAGCGCGTCGAGCTGGTTCTCCAGCTGGAGGATCCGACGGACGCCCTCGATACCGATGCCGGCCGCGGTGAGATCGGCGATGGAGCGAAGCAGCTCGATGTCGCGGTGGGAGTACCGCCGCCCTCCGCCACCGGTCCGCCCCGGGGTGATCAGACCCATCCGCTCGTAGGTGCGCAGGGTCTGCGGATGAAGACCGGTCAGCTCGGCGGCGACGCTGATCACATACACCGCCGCATCCGGCGATGGCGTGAACGCCGGCTCCGTGGGCTGCTTGCGCGAGGCCATGGCTAGACCTCCGCCTGCTCGAACAGGTTGCTGCGGAGCGCCTTGTGGGCGGTCGCGGCACGGTAGGCCTCGACCGCGGCCCGGGTGGCCTCGTCCAGCACCGCCGGCACCTGCACCTCGACGGTGGCAAGCAGATCGCCCACAGTCCCATCGGTACGCCGGAAGCCCTTGCCACGCACCCGGAAGGTACGTCCGTTGGGAGTGCCCGCCGGGACGCGCAGCGTGACCGGGGCACCACTCAGGGTCGGAATCTTGATCTCCGCACCCAGCGCCAACTCGTCGAAGGAGACCGGCACCTCGATCGTGAGGTTGTCGTCTTTGCGACCGAAGACGCGATGCGGACTGACCCGCACGGTGACGTAGAGGTCACCGGCCGGACCGCCGTTCTCGCCCGCCGCGCCCTTGCCCTTCAGGCGGATCTTCTGGCCGTCCTTCACCCCGGCCGGGATGCGCGCCTGGATCGTCCGGGCAGAGGTGCCACGTCCAGTGCCATGGCAGGTCGGGCAGGGCTCGTCGTAGACCAGCTGACGGCCGCCGCAGCGGGGGCAGGTCTCGTTCATCGAGAAGCCGCCGCCGACCGACTGCACCACATAGCCTGCGCCCTCGCACACCGGGCAGATGTGCGGCTTGGTGCCGGGTTTGCCACCGGTGCCCTTGCAGTCGGGGCAGGCCGCGTCGCTCGTCAGCCGCAGCGAGACGGTCACCCCGTCGAGGGCATCGGTGAAACCGATCGTGGCGGTCGACTCGACATCGGCACCCTTGGTCGGGCGCGGCCGGGCCTGTTGGGTACGCCGCCCGGCGCCGAAGAGGTCGCCGAACATGTCGCCCAGGCCGCCACCGCCACCACCGAAGAGGTCCTCGAAGTTGTAGCCGCGGCCACCACTGGTGGTGCCACCCCCGCCGAAACCGCCCGGGAAACCTCCGCTAGCCGCGAGCGAGCGGACCTCGTCGTACTTCTTGCGCTTCTCGGGGTCACCGATGACGTCGTAGGCCTCGGCGACCTTCTTGAACTTCTCGTGCTTGGCGCTGTCGTCCGGGTTGGAGTCGGGGTGGTTGGCGCGGGCCAGCTTGCGATAGGCCTTCTTGATCTCGTCGGCCGTCGCATCCTTCTTCACACCGAGCTCGGCGTAGAAGTCCTTGTTGATCCAGTCGGACCGGATGCCGTCGTCAGCCATCCGCGCGCCTCCCTTCTTTCCTCAGGTTCTTCCTCCGATGGTTGAGACGGTCGCTGTGCGCAACCTTCTCAACCACCGGACCTCGCATCACTCCGGATCGACGACGAGCACCTGTGCGGCACGGACGACCCGGTCGCCGATCCGGTAGCCGGCCTTGGCGAGGACCTTCACGGTCGTCTCCTCGACCTCCGGATCGGTGCCCATGTGGGACAGCGCCTCGTGGACGGTCGGATCGAACCGCTCCCCCGGCTCACCGAACTTGGTGAGTCCGAGGTTGGTCACGATCCGCTCGAGCTGATCGGCAACCGCCTTGAAACCTCCCTCGAGCTCGCCGTGTTCGCGGGCGAGATCGATGGTGTCGAGCACGTCGACGATCGGAGCCAGCACCTTGTAGGTGGCGTTCTGGCTGACCAGTTCGCGGTCGCGGTCGACCCGGCGCTTGTAGTTGACGTACTCGGCCTGCAGCCGCTGCAGGTCGGTCGTCAACTCGTCGATCTTCTGCTGGAGATCGGGCTCCTCGGTTCTGCTCTCATCGACCGGATCCGTCTCCGCCGTGGCCTGGGACTCCTCGGCCGCGCCCTCGGACGGCTCCGGCTCGGGGGCCGCGGTCTCGTCGACCTCGGCCCCCTCAACCGGCTGCTGCTCGTCGGTCACTTGGACTCGTCCTCACCCGGCTCGTCGACGATCTCAGCGTCGACGACGTCATCGTCGGACTCACCCGTCGCGCCTCCGGCGCCCGCAGCGCCACCGCTGGCGGCCTGGTCGGCTTCGGCCGCGGCGTACATCGCTGCGCCCATCTTCTGGCTGGACTCGCCGAGCTTGGTGATTGCGGCGGTGATGGCGTCCGCCTCGGCGTCCTCCTTGGCGAGCACCTCCTTCAGCGCGTCCAGGTCGGCCTGCACCTCGGTCTTCACGTCCTCCGGGATCTTCTCGCCGTTGTCGGTGAGGAACTTCTCGGTGGTGTAGACAAGGGTGTCGCCCTGGTTGCGAGCCTCGACCGCCTCGCGGCGCTTGGCGTCGGCCTCGGCGTACTCCTCGGCCTCCTTGACCATCCGGTCGACCTCCTCCTTCGACAGCGCGCTGCCGCCGGAGATGGTCATCGACTGCTCCTTGCCGGAGGCCTGGTCCTTCGCGGAGACGTGGACGATGCCATTGGCGTCGATGTCGAAGGTGACCTCGATCTTCGGCACACCACGCGGGGCCGGCGGCAGGCCGGTCAGCTCGAAGTTGCCGAGCGGCTGGTTCTCCGACCACAGCGGACGCTCGCCCTGGGCGACCTTGATCTCCACCGACGGCTGGTTGTCATCGGCGGTGGTGAAGATCTCTGAGCGCTTCGTCGGGATCGTGGTATTGCGCTCGATCAGCGGGGTGAAGACGCCGCCCTTGGTCTCGATACCGAGGCTCAGCGGGGTGACATCGAGCAGCAGGACGTCCTTGACCTCGCCCTTGAGCACGCCAGCCTGCAGGGCCGCACCGACGGCAACGACCTCGTCGGGGTTGACGCCCTTGTTGGGCTCCTTGCCGCCGAGCAGCTCCTTGACCAGGTCGGTCACCGCGGGCATCCGGGTCGAGCCACCGACGAGCACCACGTGGTCGATGTCGGCGACCTTGACGCCGCCATCCTTGAGGACGGACTCGAAGGGCTTCTTGGTGCGCTCGAGCAGGTCAGCGGTGATCTTCTGGAACTCGGCCCGGGTCAGGCGCTCCTCGAAGTGGAGTGGCCCGGCCTCACCGTGGGTGATGTAGGGCAGGTGGATCGTGGTCTCGCTGCTGGAGGAGAGCTCGATCTTCGCCTTCTCGGCCGCCTCTTGCAGGCGCTGTGCAGCGATCTTGTCCGCAGCGAGGTCGACGCCGTGAGCGTTCTTGAACTTGGTGACCATCCACTCGACGATCCGGTTGTCCCAGTCGTCGCCACCGAGGTGGTTGTCGCCCGAGGTCGCCTTCACCTCGACGACGCCCTCGCCGATCTCGAGGAGGGACACGTCGAAGGTGCCACCACCGAGGTCGAAGACGAGGATGGTCTGGTCGTCACCCTTGTCGAGGCCGTAGGCCAGCGCCGCTGCGGTCGGCTCGTTGACGATCCGGCTCACATTGAGACCGGCGATCTCACCGGCCTCCTTGGTGGCCTGGCGCTGCGCATCAGAGAAGTACGCCGGCACGGTGATCACCGCGTCGGTGACCGGCTCGCCCAGGTACGCCTCCGCGTCCCGCTTCAGCTTCTGCAGCACGAAAGCGCTGATCTGCTGGGGGGTGAAGGTCTTGTCGTCGATCTGGACGGTCCAGTCAGTGCCCATGTGGCGCTTGACCGACCGGATGGTCCGGTCGACGTTCGTGACGGCCTGCCGCTTGGCGACCTCGCCGACGAGGACCTCGCCGGACTTGCTGAAGGCGACGACGGACGGGGTCGTGCGCGCGCCCTCGGCGTTTGCGATGACGGTGGGCTCGCCACCCTCCAGAACGGATACGACGCTGTTCGTCGTACCGAGGTCGATACCGACCGCACGTGCCATGTCTTACTACCTCCGACGTATTGCTGCGGGTTGCTGTTGGTTGCCGTGACTCATTCTGCTGGCCACGGTCAGTCTGACAAAGAACTTGAGTCGCTTCAACTCAACTTCGTTCATAGACCGCAACGAAGGATGCCACGTGAGCATTCCCGCCGGAGCCGACGTTTTCGCGGCCATCCGGAGCCGCATCTCCGAGCGGGTCTATACATCTGATATTGGTTAGGCTAACCTAACTCTCGCTTCGGCCGAGGCATGTCCCTGCTCAGACGAATCTCCGACAAGGAGCCTCATGACCCTCGCCACCCGTCGCCGCCTGGCGACCGCATCGGTTGCCGCCATCGCCGTCGCCGGCGCTGTCGCCGCGCCGGCCGCTGCCTCCGCCCACCTGCCCAGCGGGCACCACGCCGCGCCGTCCCACGGGCATCACCATCCGACCAAGCCGTCGGCCCCATCGGTCAAGACCGCCAGCCTTCTGACCGGGCAGTACCAGTCGTCGTACTCCGCGCGCAATCACCTGCTGTGGGTCACCAGCGCGGTCGGTCGGCCGCCGGTGACGAACTCCAAGCTGACTGCCGTCGATCCGCGGACGCTCACCGTCAAGAAGACGATCACGCCGCCGGTCACCGATGAGTCGACCGGTGCGCTCGAGGCCGTCTACGGCGTGGCCGTCGACGACGAGCACAACAACGTCTGGGTCACCAACACGCGCAACAACTCGGTGGCCGTCTACAACCAGAAGACCGGCGCCCATCTCGCCACCCTGCCCGACGTCGGCCACTCCCGTGAAGTGGCCGTCGACGAGCGCCACGACCTCGCCTGGGCCACCGGTAACGGCGATGGCAGCGTGGTGGCGTTCTCGACCCGTACGCTCAAGGAGGTCAAGCGGTTCACGCTCGACGGTTCCTCGCCGGCCGGCATCGCCGTCGACGAACGCACCGGCAACGCCTATGCCACCGATCTGGCCGGCAACCGCATCATCGAGGTGAACGCGGCCTCCGACGCGATCCGATTGATCCCGACCGGCGAGGGACCGATCTCGATCGCCCTGTCGAAGGACGGTCGGACCGCCTACACAGCCGACCAGGGCGGCGGCAGTGTCACCGCGGTTGACGTCGTGCGCGGTGTGACCGGCAAGAGCCTGGCGACCGGCGAAGGCGCCCTCTCGGTCGCCGTCGACCCGAAGTCCGGCGAGGTCGTCGTCGCCAACCGGACCGCGGCCACCCTTACCGTGGCCGACAAGGCGCTTCGGAAGGTCGTCGCGACCGTCCCGACCAACGCCAACCCGAACCATGTCGAGTTCGGCGGTGGCAACGGTTGGGTCCTCGACAAGTCCGGCGCCGGCGCGAACGGCGAGGACACCCTCTACCGCGTCTCGCTGCGCTGACCCACCCCTGATTCCGGGCGTCCGCGTCGTCCTCATCTCCGACGCGGGCGCCCGGTTCTGCGTGGAGCCACGGCGAGGCGACGCAGGCGGCACTCAGTTGCGTGCGCTGCGGAACCGGAGGCCGGTGTCGATCATCGAGACCCGCGACAGCGTGGGGACGTCGATGAGCGAGATCCAGCGGGCCTCATCAGTGGTGCCGTCAACCTCATCGGCGAGTTCGCCACCGACAGTGTGCGCGGCGTAGAACACCCGCACGGCCTTGAATGGCCGGTCCGTGTCGCGGCGACGCCCCTCGGGCGGGATGACGTCGGTCTCGATGCCGAGGAGCCCGTCCAACTCGACGTCGTACCCGGTCTCCTCCTTGACCTCGCGGACCACACCCTCCTCGGGGGTCTCAGCCAGTTCGACTCCACCGCCCGGGAGCGTCCAGCGCTTGCGGTCCCCGTCCTCATTCCACAACGCCAGCAACACCTCGCCGCCGTCGGCGGAGTCACGGACGACGACGGCGTACGCCGCCAGCCGGGTGTCGTACTGGGTGTAGTGGCGAAGCTCGGTCATCCGACCATTGTGACCCTCGGGCGCGAGACACCGGTCCGGTACCGGCCGCGGTACCGGACCGAGTGCGCCGACGGCGTCCGGAAATCGTCGGTACACGGAATGACCGAGCACCGCTCCGGGTTACCGACCGATATGACCGTTCCTACGATCACCCTGAACGACCAGACAACGATCCCCCAGTACGGCGTCGGCGTGTGGCAGGTGCCCCCGGCAGAGACCGAGCGGGTCGTCTCCGACGCCTTGGAGATCGGCTATCGCCACATCGACACCGCCCAGATGTACGGCAACGAGGCCGGCGTGGGCGCCGCGATCAAGAGCGCCGGCCTGGACCGGGCCGATCTCTACGTGACCACCAAGCTCAACAACAACCGCCACGACCCCGCCTCGGCGAAGGCCTCGCTCGAAGAGTCGCTGGATCGGCTCGGCTTGGACAAGGTCGACCTGTTCCTCATCCACTGGCCTCTTCCGACCCAGTACGACGGCGATTACACCGCCACCTGGCAAGCACTGATCGAGTTGCGCGAGGCGGGTCTCGCCACCTCCATCGGCGTGTCCAACTTCCAGCCAGAGCACCTCGACACGATCGTCGAGCGGACCGGCGTCGTACCGGCCGTGAACCAGATCGAGGTGCACCCCTACTTCGCGAACACGGCTGCCCGGGAGACGACGGCGAGGCACGGGGCACACGTCGAGGCTTGGTCGCCGCTCGGCCAAGGGGGTGGCGAGCTCTCCGACCCGGTGATCACCGCGATCGCCGAGCAGCACGGCAAGACGCCCGCCCAGGTGGCGCTGCGCTGGCAGCTCGACCTCGGCCACATCGTCTTCCCGAAGTCGACCCACCGGGAGCGGCTGGCGGAGAACTTTGCGGTCTTCGACTTCGCTCTCTCCACCGACGAGATCGCGGCGCTCGCCGCGCTCGACAAGGGCGAGTCCGGCCGGACCGGCCCCAACCCGGACGTCTTCGACTGGATCCCTTCCTGACTTCCCCCGCCTGATTCCACCACGGGCGCCGTGGCCCCGCCCTATCGTGAGCGGATGGACCGAGTCTTCCCTCCTGCAATCACGGCGCCCGCGGTGAACGGCTTGGCGACCGCCGCGTGGATCGCGGTCCCGGACTATGCGCAATCGCGATGGTCCCGAGCCGCTCTGCGGGCGGGCGTGATCGCCGGCACGGTGGTCGCGGCGACGCTTCTCGACCGGGCGGACAGCGACCCGCTCGCTGCCCGCCCCGCCAGGGAGCAGTCTTCACCGGATCACCCGGCCGCGAGCGTCGTAGACCGGTTCGGGCCGGCCAAGGGCGCTGCGCTGCTCTCGGCCGGGCTGTCCTCGGCGATCGCGATCAACCGATTCGGGTCGCACCTGACCCGGCGCGCGGCGCTCGGGCTGGCGAGCCACGGCGTACGACACCCATGGACGGCGGTGGGCCTGGCACTCGGTGCGGTGACGGCCCTCGCTGATGCCGGCTACGGGCTAGGCCAGGTTCTCCGGAACAGTCAGTCGGCCATCGATCCGCCGTGGAACCGGGGTCGGCCCGTCGCGCAGTTCCTCCGGAAGTAGCCATACCGGTGCGTCCTGCCATACGAGGGGGCGCTGGAACCGACGTACGGCCGTCACTCCCACCGAGGTGTGCTGGCTGTTGGTGGCCGGCCACGGTCCTCCATGGTGTTGCGCCCACGACACGAGAACACCGGTCGGGAAGCCGTCGTACAACAGCCGACCGACCTTTCCGCGGAGACGTCTGGTCAGCTCCACGACCAATTCGCGCTCGTCCTCCTCGGCGTGGATCGTCCCGGTCAAAGATCCCGGCAGTGCCTCGATGACCTCCATCTCCTGGCCAGGGTCGTAGCGAATCAGGACGGTGGTCGGGCCGAAGCACTCGTGGAGTTCGACGCCCCCGAGTTCCGCCGCCGGAATCTCGAGGAGGCGCGGAGTCACCCAGAAACCGGCGCTGTCCGAGGTGCCCCCGGAAGCGACGACGCGCATCCCGGCGACGCCGCTCAGCGCCTCGCCGACGGCGCAGTAGCCGTCCCGGACGCGCGCGTTGAGGACCACGGCAGCGTCGGTCTGGGCCACCAGCCGACCGGTCTCCGCGACTAGCGCGTCGCCATCGCCACCGTTCGGCACGAGCACCACGCCCGGCTTGGTGCACAGCTGCCCTGCGGAGCCGGTCACCGACGCCACGATCCCCGCTGCCAACTGGGCCGCGCGGGCGCTCGCGGCACTCGGCGTGACGACGACCGGGTTGAGGCTGGCCAGTTCGCCGAAGAATGGGATCGGATCCGGACGAGCGGCGATCGCCTCCATGAGCGCGTGGCCACCGGCCAGAGAGCCGGTGAAGGCGACGGCTCGGATCGCCTGATGTTGGACCAGGTCGACCCCTGCCTGAAGACCGAAGACCAGACCTAACAAGTCGTCGGGAGCCCCCGCCTTCGCCGCCGCGACGGTCATGGTCTCGTGGACCAGGACGGAGAGCGCGGGGTGTGACTCGTGCCCCTTGAGGACGACAGAACATCCGGCCGCGAGCGCTGAGACGGTGTCTCCGCCGGGGACGGAGAAGGCCAGCGGAAAGTTGCTCGCCCCGAAGACCGCGACCGGGCCGATCGGGACCAGCATCCGGCGCAGGTCGGGGCCAGGCCCCATCGGTGTGTCACCGGCGTGGTCGATGGCGACCTCGAGGAAGGAGCCCTCATCGACGGCCTCGGCGAAGAGCCGCGCCTGGTAGACGGTCCGGTTGAGCTCGCCCTCGAGGCGGGCGGATGCCAGTGCCGTCTCACGCTGTCCGAGCGCCACGATCTCCGCGCGGCGTCGTTCCAGACCATCCGCGATCGAGCGGAGAACGTGAGCTCGGAGCGCCCGCCCACCGTCGTCGTACGCCGCTGCCGCCGCGGCCGCGCGCTCACACTGAGCGTCGACCTGCTCCGAGGTGCTCGCCGTGGCCACGACCTCGATCTCCTGACCCTGCGTCGGGTCGATGCTCACGATCTCGGTCGCGGTCATGCGCTCTCCTGTGGGTTCGTCACGCGGAAGATGCCGGTCGCGGCCAGGTCGCGCCACAGCTCGTCCGGGATGGGGGTCGCATAGAGCTGTGCATTGGTGCGCACCTCGGCGGGTGTCCGTGCACCGACGAGGACCGCAGAGACCACCGGGTGCCGCGCGGGGAACTGCATCGCGGCTGCCGCCAGCGGCACGTCGTACCGGCCACAGACCCGCTCGATCTCCCGGGCGCGGGCAAGCACGTTCGGCGCCGCCGGGAGATAGTCGTAGGTGGCCCCCGGCACCGGGGTTGCGAGCACACCGGAGTTGAACACACCACCGGCCACGACCCCGATATCGCGATCGGCGCAGACGGAGAAGAGCCTCTCGTCCGCATCTTGGTCGAGCAGGGTGTAGCGACCGGCAACCAGGAAGTAGTCGAAGTCGGCAACCTCCGCAAAGGCAGCGAGCATCGCCGTCTGGTTCATTCCGACACCGATTGCGCGCACGACACCTTGAGAACGCAAGCTGTCCAGCGCCAGGCAAGCACCGGCGACCGCCTCCCGATAGTGGTCATCGGGGTCGTGGATGTAGAGCAGGTCGATCCGGTCGAGGCCGAGCCGCGCGAGACTCTCCTCGACCGAGGTCATCACGCCGTCGTAGCTGTAGTCGAAGACGGGATTCCGGTCGGTCGACACCTTGTAGTAGTGACCACCCTGGTGCAACTGCTCGGGAGAAGGCGGGGCGCCGGCCCGGATGAGTCGACCGACCTTGGTCGAGATGACGTACTCGTCCCGCGGGCGACCCGCCAGGGCAGCGCCCAGGCGGCGCTCGGACTCGCCGTACCCGTAGAGCGGCGCGGTGTCGAAGCTGCGGATACCTGCCTCCCAGGCTGCGTCCACGGTGGCAGCGGCCTCCTCGTCGCTCACCGGCGCGAACAGGTTGCCGAGCGGAGCGGCGCCGAGGCCGAGCGGCACGCGGCGTTCGTCGGGCGCTGCGTCGACCAGAGGCCGCAGAGCAGGGCGGTGGGGCATCGTGTCTCCTCTCAGGGCAGGGCGTGTGCAGCGCCCGCGGTCTTGCCACCCGGGCGCTGCACGCGGGGTCTCAGGCGTGGACGTCGAACAGATAGCGCTGGGCCGGGGAGAGGCGCTGGTAGAGCGCGTCGGTCAGGTAGTCCTGCTGGACGAATTGCTGCATCAGGTCACGCCGGGTGTAGGTGAGATGCAGCATCCGGCGCCGCGCGCCGGACTTGTTGGCGGTCCCGCCGTGCCAAAGGCTGGCATTCGTCACCGCCACACCGCCTGCCGGGCAGGTCAGGTAGATCTCTCCTGGGTACTCGGCGAGGGGGTCCTCGGGAAACTTCGTCTGGTCGCCGTACTCTCCTCGCTGTGTCTCCCCCGCCTCCAGGTCCACGTTGACCAGCGGGGTGTTGTTGTGCGGCCAGACGTGCGAGCCCGGGACGATCCGTGTCGGCCCGTTGTCGAGGGTGAGCTCGTCAAGGCAGATCAGCGCGTTGACCAGTCGCCAGTCATCCACGTCCGACTTCGGAACGTCGCTGTGCAACGGCTGGTTGCCACCACCAGCGTGCGGATCGCGGATGTTGGCACCATGCAGCTTGAACTCGCCGAAGAGGTAGTAGGCCGCGGCCAACGCGGGCTGGAGGACCAGCGACGGGTCGAAGACGTCGGACTTGTTGAAGAGGTCGGAAAGCCGCGTGGCACCCGGCTCTGCGTCGACGACCACACCGCTTCCGGCCTCGAGCTCGGTGAGCCGGTCGAACTCCTCGCGCATCGCGGCGCACTGCTCGGGGGTAAGGACGTCGGGTACGACGAAGAACCCGTCGCGATCAAGCGCCTGCCGCTGCTCCTCGTCGAGGGTGGGCTCGACGCCCAACTCGATGAGCGCCTGCTTGGTGTCCATGATTGTTCTGCCTTCCTGTGTTCTCGGCTATCGGTGATGCTGTGCGCGGCCCTCGCCCCGGCGCCTCGGGTACTCGTCGGGTCAGGTGAGGGTGGTACGTGTGCTCGACGCGCGGCCGAGCACGGTCTTGACTCCGCGCTGAGTGCTGCAGACGTGCGCCAGCGCGGCAGCCTCAGCGAGTGCCCCGTCGTGCTCGCGCAGGGCCTGGTAGATCTCGCGATGCTGCCGATGGGTGGTCTCGGTGACGGCGTCATGGTCCGCGTCGAGGCGCTGGCGCCGCGCGCGGATCGTGGGCTCAGCAAGACCGCGCAATATCGCGGTCAGCCAGGAGTTGCCCGTCGCCTCGATGATCCGATTGTGGAATTCGACGTCCAGCCCGATGAATGCCTCGGCATCCTCGAGTTGGTCCATTTCATCGAGAAGCTCTGACAGCTCGTTCAGTTCACGCTCGCTGATACGTTCCGCGGCAAGCCGGGTGGCGCCCGGCTCGAGCACTCGGCGGACCTCGACCACGTCGAGCACCGTCTCGTTGCGCGCGAGCTCCGCGGCGAAGCTGATGCTCTGCAGCAACTGGTCCGGCTCTAGACTGGTCACGTAGGTGCCGTCGCCTCGCCGTACCGACAGCATCCGGGCGTGGGTCAAGGCCCGAACGGCTTCTCTGACAGATCCCCGGGAGATCCCGAGTTGGGCGGCCAACTCGGGCTCCGGTGGCAGCCTGGCACCGGGAGCGAGCTCGCCGTTGACGATGAGGGCGCGAAGCCTCTCGATCGCAGTGTCGGTGATTCCCATGGACCTCTCCTCGATGTCGGGCGCAGGTGGACGCGGTCGCGTACTACTTCACGACCGGTGGGTCGAGCAGCTTGGTCACATCGGGGTCGTTCATGTTGGTCTTGGTGACCAGGGTCGCCCCGGTGTCGATGGTCTTGTCGACGTCCTCGCCATCGGCCATCTTCTTCAGCGTCATGACACTCTCGTAGCCGATCTTGTACGGATCTTGGACGACCAGCGCCGAGACCGTTCCCTGTTTGAGGGCCTTGACCTCGTCGGGTGCGTTGTCGAAGCCAACCACCACGACGTGTGCCTTCTTACTCTCGATTGCCTGGACGGCACCGACGACACTCGGTTCGTTGAGGCCGAAGACGGCGTCGAGGTCGGGGTGGGCGGTCAGAATGTCGTTCATGATCCCCAGGGCCTTGTTGACATCGCCCTCGGTGATCTGGGTCGCCACGATCTTGATCCCGGGGTACTTCGCGGCGAGCTCCTTCTCAAAGCCCTTCTGCCGCGCCTGAGAGGTGGCGGAGGTGGCAAGGAACGGCAGCAGCGCCACCTTCCCCTTCCCTCCGAGCTGCTCGCCGATGTAGTCAGCCGCCTTGGCGGCCGCGTTCTCGTTGTCCGTAGCGATCAATGGGATGGTCTGCGGGTCGATCCCGGCGTCAGCGCTCACGATAGGGATGTTGTTGGCGTTGGCCTGGTCGACGATCGGCTGGAGCGCCTTCGTGTCGTTCGCGGCGAACGCGATCCCGCTGACTTTGCGGTTGAGGAAGTCCTGCAGGATGTTCGTCTGCCCAGTGATGTCGCTCTGGGTGGCGGTGCCGCGCCACAGCAGCTCAGCACCGAGCTTGTCCGCGGCTGCCTTCGCACCTGCGTGGAGGCTGCCCCAGTAGAAGTAGCCGGTCGAACCCGGGACGACTGCGAAGGTCAGCTTGCCGCCGCCTCCGCCACCGGCGCTCGACTGTCCGCAGCCGGTGAGTGCGAGGACGCAGGCGGTCAGCAGGGCGATACCGGCCCCGACGACCCGTGCTGAGCGGCGTGGGCTTCTGGAATGAAGATGCATGGCGGGATCTTTCACTTTCTCGGCGATATCGCCGGTGGTGGAGTGGGCGAACCAGTTGGGTACGAGGCCGAGACCCTGGTACGGCGTCACCGTGACCCGAACCATCGGGCCAGGATCGGCATCAGACCTTGCGGGCCTGACGTTGACGGAACTGGTCGTAGAGGACGGCCAGGATGACGACCACGCCGACGATGACGCTCTGCCAGAAGGTCGAGATGTTGAGAAGGTTCGATCCGTTGCTGATCAGCTGGAGGATCGTCGCCCCGATGATGGCGCCGAGGATCTTGCCCTCGCCGCCGAATAGGCTGGCACCGCCGATGACCGCGGCGGCGATCGCATTGAGGTTGTAGTTGGCCCCCGCTGCCGGCTGCCCGCTGATGACCCGTGAAGCCTCGACGATGCCGGCGAGACCAGCCAGCAACCCGGAGATGACATAGAGGAGCACGAGGACGAGCCCCACGTTGATGCCGGAGAGGCGCGCCGTGGTCGGGTTGCCACCGATGGCGTACGCCGCACGTCCCAGGGTGGTGTGGGCCAGGAGGAAGTGCCCGCCGACGGCGACGAGGACCATCACGATCACCGGGATCGGGATCCCTGCGACCGAGCCTGTACCGAGCCATCCAAAGTTCTTCGGGAGTCCGTAGACCGCCTGGCCATTGGTCACCAGCAACGCCAGGCCACCGCAGACGCTGAGCGTTCCCAGCGTGCTGATGAAGGCAGGCAGGCCCAACTTGCTGACCAGCAAGCCGTTGAGGAGTCCGACAGCTCCACCGACGATGACACCGGCAAGCATCCCGAGCGGCACCGGCAAGCCGTAGTCGACGATGGCCTTCGCCGAGATCACCCCCGCAAGCGCAACGATGGTGCTGACCGACAAGTCAATACCGGCAGCCACGATGACGACGGTCGCACCGACGGCGAGGATCGCCAGGCTGGACATCTGGACCAGGTTGCCCTTGATGTTGGATGCGGTAAGGAAGTAGGGCGACAGGATCCAGAGCCCCACGCACATAATGATCACGATCGTGAACGGCGCGAGCTGGTTGACCAGCGGTCCCAGCAACCGCCGTAGAACCTGGCTGCGTGCGCCGTCCGCTGCCTCGGAGCGAGGGGTCGTCTCAAGCGTGGTCACTTCTGCTCCTTCGCAGGGTGGTTGATTCCGGTTGCCGCGCGACCGGCAGCGGCCGATGACGTCGCCAGGTCGGCGACCACGTCCGCTGCCGTTGTCTCACGCAGCTCGTCGGGCCGCTTCTGCCCGGTCGCGTCGTACATGACCGCCTCGGAGGTGATGCCCTCACGCGAGTGCTCCCCGACGATCCGGCCTTCGCGCATCACCAAGACGCGGTCGCTCATGCCGAGGACCTCAGGCAAATAGGAAGAGACCAGAACGATGGCCTTGCCCTCGGCGGCCAACTCGTTGATGAGCTCGTAGACCTCGGTCTTGGCACCGACATCGATCCCCCGGGTGGGCTCGTCGAGAATCAGAGCATCGACACCGGCCGCCAGCCACTTGCCCAGCACGACCTTCTGCTGGTTGCCACCGGACAGCTCTCCGACCTTCTTCTCGATGCTGCTCGAGGCAACCCGGAGTCGGCTCACCGTCTGCTCAGCGAGGCGACGTTCCTGGAGCTTGCGCATCACGCCGTAGCGGGCGTTCAAGGAGAGGCAGCCGAGGCCGACGTTCTCGCGAATGCTCAGCTTCGCCACGATGCCGCTGGCGCGGCGATCATCGGAGAGGTAGCCGAGTCCCCGTTTGACGGCATCTCGGGGACGCGCCGGCTCGAGCGGCACGCCGTTGAGTCTCACCTCGCCGGAGGCCCGTGGCAGGTCGCCGACCAGACAGCGCATCAGCGAGCTGCGACCGGCGCCGAGCAGTCCGGCGAAGCCGACGACCTCGCCGCGGCGGACGGTGAAGGAGACCGGTTCGGTCTTGCCGTCGACGACTAGATCGCGCACCTCGAGCATCGGCTCGCCGTACTCGGCGATCGCCTTCGGCATCATCTCGCCAAGCTCGCGGCCGACCATCTCCCCGATCAGCTGGTCGACGGTCGCTTCGGCAACGCTATGCGTCGCGATCGAGTGGCCGTCGCGCATGACCGTGACCGAGTCGCAAATCGCAAAGATCTCCTCGAGGTTGTGAGAGATGTACATGATCGCAACGCCACGGTCGGCGAGCCGTCGCATGAGAGCGAACAGCTCGAGGGTCTCGGTCTCGGTGAGAGCGCTGGTCGGCTCGTCCAGGATCAGCACCTTGAGGTCGCCGACAACGGCCTTGGCGATCTCGATCATCTGCTGCTGCGCGATCGAGAGCTCCCGGACGCGGACGCCGAGGGGAATGGAGATATTGAGGGCGGCCAGTGCCTTCGCAGCGGTCTCGCGGACCGCGGACCAACGCATCACCCCGAACTTGTGCGGATAGCTCCCGAGTGAGATGTTCTCCGCCACACTGAGGTTGTCCGCCAGACTCATCTCCTGGAAGACCATGTGGACCCCGGCCGCCTTCGCCTCCCGCGGGGTCCGCAGCTGGACGGGTTGACCATCGAGGACGACCTCGCCGGCGTCGGGACGCTCCGCACCGGCGAGGACCTTCATGAGCGTCGACTTGCCGGCGCCGTTCTCACCCAGGAGTGCGCGGATCTCGCCGCGCGCAACGGTGAGGTCCACTCCGGCAAGTGCCTGAGTCCCGGGAAAGGCGAGCTCCATGCCGCGCATGGTCAGCAATTCGGTCATTGCCGTGCCTCCCACGCCTCTCCACGGGGATATCCGAACCGACGACGCGACTCCTCGAGGATCTCCGCCGAGTAGCCGGGCCTCTCGGGCACGACGTAGTGCCCGTCGGATACCACGACAGGGTCGACGAAGTGCTCGTGCAGGTGGTCGACGAACTCGACCACGACGTCGTCGAGGTTTCCGCTGACGGCGATGTAGTTGAAGATCGACAGGTGCTGGACGTACTCGCACAGGCCGACGCCGCCCGCGTGCGGACAGACGGGGACACCGTGCTTGGCTGCCATGAGGAGGATTGCGACCACCTCATTGACGCCGCCTACGCGGCAGGCGTCGATCTGGCAGATCCCCATCGCTCCGGCCTGGAGGAACTGCTTGAACATGACCCGGTTGTGGATGTGCTCGCCGGTAGCGACCTTCACCGGCGCAACCTTGCGCGCGATCGTGGCGTGACCAAGGACATCGTCGGGGCTGGTCGGCTCCTCCACCCACCAGGGGTTGTACGGCGCCAGCGCCTCCATCCAACGGATGGCTTCATCGACGTTCCAGACCTGGTTGGCGTCGACCATGAGGTAGCGATCGGGTCCGATCTCCTCGCGGAGGATGGCCGCCCGTCGGACGTCCTCCGCAAGATCTCGCCCGACCTTGATCTTCAGGTGGGTCCACCCATCCGCGACCGCCTCACGACACAGCCTGCGGACCTTGTCATCGTCGTACCCGAGCCAGCCGGCTGAGGTGGTGTAGGCCGGCAGCCCGTGCTTCCTGATGGCGTCGACACGCTCCTGCTTGCTCGGCTCGAGGTTGCGGAGCAGTTCGAGCGCTGAGTCGCGGCTGAGCTCGTCGCCGATGTGGCGGAAGTCAACCAGATCGACGATCTGCTCTGGAGTCATCTCGGCCAGCAACCGCCACAACGGCTTCCGCTCGCGCTTGGCGTAGAGGTCCCACATCGCGTTGACCACGGCTCCGAGCGCCAGGTGGATCACGCCCTTCTCTGGCCCGAGCCACCGGAGTTGGCTCTCGCCGGCGAGATCACGCCAGAAACCCCCAAGGTCGCCGAGGACCTCATCGAGCTCGCGGCCGACCACAAACGGCGCGTAAGCCTCGATCGCTGCGACACAGAGTTCGTTGCCGCGGCCGATGGTGAAGGTGAAGCCGTGGCCTTCCAGACCGTCTGACGCATCGGTCCGGATGATCGCGTACGCCGCCGAGTAGTCCGGGTTCGGGTTCATGGCGTCGGAGCCATCGAGCGACTCGGAGGTCGGGAACCGGAGGTCCAACGCCTCCACGGCAATGATCTTGGGCAACTCGGCACTCCTGATCGTTCGGTTTTCGTGGTGTTCGTCACACGAAACGTTGGATGAATTCTCGTCAGACGACTGCGGCAACTGTCAAGACCTCGGCTGAAAGAAACTGCCACCGGTCATCAATTGAGGCGAGGAGCGCGATATTCCGGCTCAGCGACCGCGAATGCACCCAGCGAACATCGGATGTCTCTCTTACTTCGGGCTTGTCGAGCCAGCGAAAACATCCTATGTTTGCCGCGAGATGTGACGACCGCCACGGTCGTCAACCCTGAGGAGCAACCATGCAGATCGTCCGGTTCGCCCATCCCGCCCATCCAGAGCCGATGGTGGGTGTGAGCCTCGGCTCCGAGATCACTCTGTGCCCACCGGAGACCACCATCGGCTCACTCCTGCGCTGCTCGCGCGACCAGTTGCGGAGCAGGCTGGAGTCCATGGCCGGCCCGCAGCTCGATCTCGACGAGGTCCGGCTGCTTGCTCCGGTCGATGGACGCGTCGAGGTGTGGGCGGCCGGGGTCACCTACGAGAACTCCAGGCTGGCCCGGATGGAGGAGAGCGAGCACGAGGCCACCATCTACGAGCGGGTCTACGAGGCCCTCCGACCGGAGCTGTTCTTCAAGACCCCTGCCTGGAAGGCGCGCGGACACGGTGAACCGATCAGCGTCCGTCGTGACTCGCCGATCAACGTGCCCGAACCGGAGGCTGCCGTCGTACTCAATGCTCATGGGGAGGTCGTCGGTCTCACCGTCTGCGACGACGTGAGCTCGCGGAGCATCGAGGCCGAGAACCCGCTCTACCTTCCGCAGGCCAAGATCTATGCTGGCGCCTGTGCGGTCGGGCCGGGCATTCGGCCGATCTGGGAGGTCGACGGTGCCGATTCGCTCGCGATCACGCTGACCGTCAGACGAGCCGGTGCCGTCGTCTGGAGCGGCGATGCCTCGACCGCCCAACTCAAGCGCGGATTCACCGATCTTGCCGGATGGCTCTTCGCCGCCGACGAGTTCCCCGAGGGCGTCGTCTTGTCGACTGGCACCTGTCTGGTGCCCGCTCTGCCGTTCACCCTCGAGCACGGAGACGAGGTCGAGATCTCGCTCGCCCAGGTCGGAACCTTGGTCAACACCGTGACCGTCGGCCTGGAGGCGTACCGCGCAGCGCTCCGTGACGCGGACCAGAACCCGCGACCCTCGACCGCCAGCCCCGCATGAGCGCCGCCCGCATCGACGCCCACCACCATCTATGGGGCGACCCCGGCGATCTCTCCTGGCTTCAGGAGCCCGGGCACGGCCCGCTCCGCCGCCCCTTCGACCTGCCGGACCTGCGCCCCTTGCTCCGGTCGACGGGCCGGCTCGGCACCGTGCTCGTCGAAAGTGGCACCCAACGGCGCGACGAGCTCGACATCCTCCTGGCGGCCGCGGAGGAGTACGCCGAGATCCTCGGGGTCGTCGGCTGGGTCGACACCCGCGGTCCGGTGACAGACGTCTCTGACCAGGTGGGCCTCGCCTTCGCACATCCGCTCGCGAACCGATGGCTGAAGGGCCTCCGCATCCAGGCGCAGTCCGAGTCCGCTGACCACCTGACCACGCCGGCGGCCCAGGCCGCAGCCGAGGAACTCGCCGCTCGCGGCGTGCTGGAGCTGGTCCTACGCCCCGAGCATCTCCCCGGCGCAGCCGATCTGGCTCGGCGATCTCCGTCGACCACCCTGGTCGTCGACCACGCAGCAAAGCCGACGATCAGCTCGGGCACAGGGCCATCGTTCGATACCTGGCGCGCCGGGATGGAGGCACTGGCGGACTGCCCCTCGACGTACGTCAAGATCTCGGGTCTGGTCACGGAGGCCGACTGGGCGAGGTGGACCTGGCGGGATCTCCAGCCCTACGTCGCCACTCTCCTCGAGCTCTTCGGGCCGGACCGGCTGATGCTCGGCTCCGACTGGCCGGTGTGTCTGCTCGCCGCCGACTACGCGGAGGTCTTCGACGCGGCCGAGCGGTGTCTGGCCCAACTCTCCACCGCTGAACTCGACCAGGTCGCCGGCGGGACGGCACAACGCGTCTATCACCTCGACGACCCCGGAAAGGGAGCACCGTGACCGTGGAGCCCACTACCACCCCTCGGCAGACCACCCTGCGTGGCCTACGCGCGCTGGTCACCGGAGGAGCCTCCGGGATAGGCCTGGCAACGGCGAACGAACTCGCCGCCCGCGGCGCGGATGTGGCCGTCCTTGATCTGGACCCCACCGGCGTCGCCGAAAGGTTCCGCAGCGCCGCGTGCGACATCACCGACGACGACGGGGTCGACTCCGCGGTCAGGAGGCTCTGCGGTGGCCAGCTCGACATTCTGATCAACAACGCCGGAATCGGCGCTGTCGGAACGGTGGCCGACAACCCGCTGAGCGAGTGGCGTCGGGTCTTCGACGTCAACGTCCTCGGGATCGTGCGTGTCACCCGGGCTGCGCTTCCCTATCTGCGCCGCTCCCAGCATGCTGCAGTGGTGAACACCTGCTCGGTGGCGGCGCCGCTGGGGCTTGTCGACCGGGCGCTCTACAGCGCCAGCAAGGGCGCTGTAGAGTCGCTCACGCGAGCGATGGCCGCAGACCACCTGCGAGAGGGGATCCGCGTCAACTGCGTGGAGCCCGGGACCGTGGACACCCCGTGGGTGGGCCGCCTCCTGGCGCAGTCCGAGGACGCTGCCGCGAGCCGGGAGGCGCTGCTCCGTCGTCAGCCGACGGGTCGGCTCGTCACCCCCGACGAGGTCGCCTTCGCGATCGCGTACCTGGCCGACCCGCGCGCACTCTCCACCACCGGCACCACTGTGGCAGTCGACGGCGGTATGCACTCGCTGCTGGCGCAGGCGCGCCGATGACCGAGCACCCAGACTGTGGGAGGGGACACACGGGGCGTCGCCTGCGAGTGCGGCTGGACTCTGGCGCCACGAGCACCGACGTGCTCACGCCCGCCGAGTGTCGCCGGTTCGTGGGTGGTGGCCTCGAGGGAACGCGGCTCCTGCTCCGCGAGACCGAGGCGGGTTACGACGCGCTTGGGCCGCAGGCGCCCCTGCTGGTCATGTCGACCGTTGTGACCGGCCACGAGTACGTCGGCCTCGCCCGGGCCGTGTTCCTCGCCAAGTCGCCCCTCACCCATGGGATCGGCGAGTGCCGGGTCGAGGGACCGTTCGGCCATGCCCTGAAGCGCTCGTGCTGGGACGGCATCGTCATCACCGGACGGGCCGAGCGACCCTGCTCCCTCGTGGTCGATGACCGCGGCGCACACCTCGAAGCCGCCGATGAACTCTGGGGACTCGACACCGGCGCTGCCACCGACCGACTCCTCGAGCGCCATGGCCCAGACGCGCACGTCGCCGTGATCGGGCCTGCCGGCGAGCGGGGTGTCCGGTATGCGAGCATCGAGACCGACCGCACCTTCGCCGCGGCGCGGATGGGGCTCGGCGCCGTGATGGGCTCCAAGCAACTCAAGAGCATCGTCGTGCTCCCGGGCCGGACCCCACCGGCACCGGCTGATCCCGATGGCCTGGCCGCGCTGACCCGCGACTATGCCGCGCGAGTCCTGCGGAATGACCTCACCCGCTCCCAGGCGGAGGCTCCGGGCTTCGGCGCGTGGCCCACCGCCGGGAGCGTGCTCGCAGGCTACGGCCAAGGACCCAACTACCGGACCAGCGAACTCCCCGACCTTGAGTCGGTCACGGCGGAGGCGCTGGCCGAGCGGGTGCTGGTCAATACCGGCGGCTGTCCGGGCTGCCCCGGCGACTGCATCAAGACCTTCGACAACCGCGTCGACCCCAGAGCCGGCGGCCTCCACCAGGAGGCGGTGGCCGCCTTCGCCCTCAACCTCGGCATCACCGACCTCGACCAGGTGCTGGATTTGAACGCGAGATGCCACCTGTGGGGAGTCGATCCGGTGTCGCTCTCATTCACCGCGAGCCTTCTGTGCGAGGCCGCGGAGCACGGACTCCTCGACAGTGTGGACCTCGGTAGCCATCGGCCGGCCTTCGGCGATGTCGACGGCCTGACCGCGCTGATCACCGATATTGCCACCGCGGATCCTACGGTGGCCTGGCTGGGTGAGGGCGTACGCCTGGTAGCCGAGCGATTGCCACCCGCGGCGGCCGACATGGCCATGCACGTCAAAGGTCTCGAGATGGTCGCCTTCGAGCCGCGGGCTTCGGCGGGACAGGCACTGGCCTACGCCGTGAGTCCGCTCGGACCACGCTACGAGATCGTCGAGCACGACATCGACTTCGATCCGGTCGGAGGCTGGGCCCACGGGCGGGAGTTGATGCGCACCCTTGGTCTCACCGACTGGGAGCCGATGGAAGTGCTGGACGAGGAAAGGGTGGCGCGCACCGTCGCGCTCATCGACATGTGGAGCGGCATGGACGCCCTGGGAATCTCACTCTTCGCCGGCCCCCCGGTGCGCGAGCTCGACCTCCCCGACCTCGCTCGGCTGGTCCACCTGGTGACCGGGTGGCGCACCAGCGACCATGAGATCTTCACCTGGGGACGTCGGCGCTGGCACCTGATGCGGTTGTTCAATCTCCGCGAAGGGCTCAGCGCTGAGGATGACATCCTGCCTACGCGCTTCTTCGACACACCCATCGACACCGGGCGTCATCGCGGCGTCCGACTCGACCGGAAGGGCTTCCGGGATGCCGTCGCGCTCTATTACGAGATGGTCGGCTGGGACGCCGCCGGCCGACCGACCCGGGCGGCACTCGCCGCTGCGAATCTCCTCGACCTCGACCTCCCTTCCGAGCAGACGAAAGGTCACTGATGCTCAAGCTCGCCCGCATCGGACAACCCGGTGCAGAACGTCCCGTAGTGATCGATGACGACCGCCCCTACGACCTGCGCCCCCTCACCTCCGACATCGACGGTGCCTTTCTTGCCGGCGACTTCACGACGCGCATTCGGCAGGCGCTCCACGATGGCCTGCTGCCGCGGACGACGATCGACGGGGATCGCGTCGGTGCACCTATCGCCCGCCCCCCAGCAGTGGTGTGTATCGGTCAGAACTACGCCGCCCATGCGGCCGAGTCCGGAGCACCGGTTCCGAGCGTCCCGATCATCTTCTTGAAGACACCGAACACGATCGTCGGGCCCTATGACGACATTCGGCTGCCTCCGGACTCGGAGCACACCGATTGGGAGGTAGAGCTCGCCGTGGTCATCGGGCGCCGTGCGGAGCGACTTGCCTCCATCGACGCAGCCGCCGATCACATCGCCGGGTATGCCGTCTCGAACGACGTGTCGGAACGCCGGCTGCAGTTGGAGGTCTCGGGTGGCCAATGGTCGAAAGGCAAGTGCTGTCCCACCTTCAATCCGCTCGGGCCGTGGCTGGTCCCCTCCTCGGAAGTCGCCGACCCACAGAGCCTGCGGCTCGCCTCATGGGTGAACGGGGAGCCACGACAGTCGTCCACGACCCGTGACATGGTCTTCGGCCTAGACCGGCTGATCTGGGAGCTCAGCCAGTTCCTCACGCTCGAACCCGGTGACGTGATCAACACCGGCACCCCACAGGGCGTGGCGCTCTCCGGTCGGTTCCCCTATCTCACCGACGGCGACGTCGTCGAAGTAGCTGTCGATGGGCTGGGGCGACAGCGCAGCCAGGTGACGGCCTGACATCGAGATCCCTGGCCACACAGCCCGACGTACGTCGACTCAGCCGATCGTGACCGTGACGACGTTGGAGGTCAGCTTGGAGTCGACATCCACCACGCGGAACTTCTGCGGACCGCTGCGACCGGTCTGCACGTGGGTCGAGAACTGGCCGTTGGTGACAGCGACGTCGGGGATACCGAAGTCCTGCCACTTCCCGTCAACCTTGCGCTGCAGCCGGATGAGGGCGCCCTCGCCACCCGGATAGACCCCACTGATGTCGAACTGCTGCATCGCAGAGACGTTGGGCGCGCTGGCCTGGAGAGTGATCTTCTTCTCCGGCTTCTTCGACTTCGCGGGCTCGCTCGGCCCCGTGTCGCCAGCGCTCGTGCTCGGCTCTGAGGAGAGGGTGACACCCGAGCCGCCGTTGCTCTTGGTCGGCGAGGGACTCGGCACATAGAGCGAGGCGCCGGAGCCGGAGGACTTCTTGCTCTCCTCGGCGCCGATGCCGAGCATCCGCGTCCCGACCAAGACCACCACACCGAGGACCAGCCCGACCGAGACCGCCACGGCAACAAGCGCGATCAGACCCGAGGTGATCGGATGCTTCTGCTCCTGGTCCACGGCTCGGTCTCCCTTTCGTCGCGTCGGTTTCGGCGGGCGCGCCCATTGTCGGCGACGGAGCAACACAAACCCAATCCTCCGTCCGGGTGGCTCACCGCCCTATCGGATGGACCATCGTCATCCCGGCAACCGGAGCGCTGTCGAAGGTCGGCAGCAGCGCTGCTGCCTCCTCGAGCCCCACCACCCGCTCGATGAGTTCCTGGGGCCGGAGCCGACCCTCGTCGATCAGCGCCAGCATGCCCGGGTAGTCGACCGCGGCCATGCCGTGGCTGCCGAGCAGGTCCAGCTCCCACCCGATGACCCGCGCCATGGGCAGCCGCGGATGTCCGTCGACCGGCGGCAGGAGACCGATCTGCACATGCCGCCCCCGGCGCCGAAGACCATGGATCGCGTCGGAGCAGGTCTGCTCACTTCCGACCGCATCGACGGCCACGTGTGCGCCGCCACCGGTGACCTCGTGGACGGAGTCAACGACCACGTCGGCGGGTCGGGCGAGGATGACGTGGTCGGCGCCGAGCTGCTCCGCGGCGTCGAGCGCACCCGGATTCCGATCGACGGCGACGACCCGAGCGCCGAGTGCCTTCGCGATCATCACCACGCTGAGACCGACACCTCCGGCGCCGATGACGGCGAGCCACTCACCGGCGGTGAGTCGGGCTCGTCCGACCAGTCCGCGGTACGCCGTCGCGAAGCGGCAGCCGAGGCTGGCCGCGGCCTCGAAGCTCACCGACGGCGGGACGGCGACCAGGTTGGTGTCGGCAGCCGGAAGGGCGACGTACTCAGCGAAGGAGCCCCAGTAGGTGAAGCCCGGCTGCTCCTGGTCGGGACAAACCTGGGCATCTCCCTGCAGACACCAGTCGCAGCGTCCGCAGCCACACACGAATGGGACGGTCACCCGGTCGCCGATCCGCCAGTTGCTCACGCCGGCGCCGACCGCCGCGACGACGCCGGCCAGCTCATGGCCGGGCACGTGCGGCAGGGCGACCGCGTCATGCCCCGCCCAGGCATGCCAGTCACTGCGACACAGTCCGCTCGCCTCGACACGTACGACGACGCCACCGGCAGGTGGCACCGGTTCGGGCACCTCGCGGACCTCGGGAATGGCGCCGAAGGCGTCGAAGATCACCGCACGCATGGCTGCCTCCTCTCCTCACCGTCGGGACGAGGCGACCCGCCGGCGTCCGCCTCGAGGAAGAGGATGACCTACCGCTCCTCGGCCATGGCGGCCTCCCCCGCCTCGCCGAGCCTCTCGATGCCGAGCAGCTCGTGGTCGTTGGCGGGATTCGCCCGGGCCGCACGGCAGGTCAGCATCGCCGGGTCGGCCTGCGTCGTCCGAACTCGTACGAGATAGATCCTCGGGTCGACGCCAGTGGTCTCGAAGGTGACCTCGCTGACCTCACCACGCACGTGCCTGGCGGTCGCATGCAACGCGTCGAGCCGAGTCTCGCCCAGATGCTCGCGGAGCGCGATCTCGGCAGCCTGAGTCGACATCGAGTAGCCGTTGCGGCCACGCAGGTGTGCGAGTTCGAGGTGACCGGCGAGCCGACGCTCGGCGACCCGCACCGCCGCCTCGGGGCTGAGCCGACCGTAGTAGAGGCCGTCCGGGGCGATGAGCATGTTGGCCGCGAACCGGTCTCCACCGAGGTGCGACACCTCCCAGGTCTGCTCGGGGTAGGCCGCCCTCAACGCCGCTGCCACCGGCCGGCCCCGCTCCGCGCAGCAGGCATCGTGGCGACCGTGGGTGCAGACGCAGAAGAGCGGCTCGTCGTGGGGCGCCAGCCCGACCGATCTGCCCGCACGCAGGTCTGCCAGGTCGAGGTCGAGTACGTCGGCAGGATGCTCGACCATGCCGGACTCGACCCATGGATGCCGCGGCCCCGCCGAGACGGCGAAGACCCGGTGGCCCTGCGTACTCGACCGCCCTGGGCGGCGTACGAGCAGGATGCGTACGCCGGTCTCAGCGGCAGCCGCCCGCAGCGAGCGGCCCAGCCCCTCGGGCAGGCGAGCATCACGCAAGGCGACGACACCCCACGGCCCGGGGTGCTCCAGCAGCAGGAAGGCGCGGATGGTCGAGGCGCTTCCGGCCAGCGGCTCGTCACGCCCCTCACTCGCTGCCGCGCAGCGGAACGGCGGCTCCTGGGGTGTCACGGGCGGGCGACCTCGAGTAGCCCCTCTCGGACCAGCCGACGGCACAGCACCACCCGACTCTCCGGATCGAGTGGTAGCTCGGCGGGGCGGAACTCGTCGCGGGCGCGCACCTCCGCGAGCGCGTGTCGGAGGTAGCCGGGGGCGGTGAGGATGCGGTCGCCCAGGAGGAGGTCGACCTGCTCGCCGCGGTCGCGCAGCACACACGCCGGACCGGGACGACGGCGCAGCCGGGTGAGGTCGTCGACGGTCGCCAGCGCGTCGAGGAGGCCGCCGGGCAGACGCGGCTGCCTCGTGCTCAAGAAGCGGGTGACCTCGCGGTCGGCCGCCGCCTCGGCATCGATCGCAGTCAACCGGTCGGCAAGGGCGCGCAGTTCGTCGGCGAGGCCGGCGGAGAGCGCCGTGGGATCCTCCAGCCAGCCGGCCGGGAGGTGACCTTCGCCCGGCAGTAGCCCTTCGACGGTTCGGCTGACCAGTCCACGCCAGGTGAGCTGGTTGATCCCGATGGTGACGTGCAGCGAGACGCTCTCCTCGGCACGCGCCGCGTGCGGCGTGCCGGTGGGGAGATAGAGCGAGAGGCCGGGCTCCATCGCGACCTCTTCGACCGCGTCGTCCCCGTGATGAACCTGCCACCGCTTGGCGCCGACGGTCTGGAAGACGAAGACGTCATGGCTGTCGGAGTGCACGGCGAAGCCTTGACCACCCGGCGGGGTCAAGTACGCATTCGCCTGGCACGGGTGGCCCAGCTCCAACTCCAGTCGCGCCACTAGGCGGGTCAGGGGCGGGTGGTAGCGGTGCAGGCCCTGGAAGACCACCGTTGCGCCGGCGCGGAACGCGTCGAGCGCTCGACGGGGGTCGACCAGTCCGGTCAGCTGCTTGCCTGCGAGGGTCGCCTGGCGGGTGTACGTCGACTCCGGCAGGACCCGTCCCTCGCGCGCGAGGCGTACCGACGGCGTACGGATCGCGGACTCAGTGAGGAGCGCATCGGCATCCTCGAGGGTCAGCAGCCCGACCAGATCCTCCGGGTCGGTACGGTGCAGATGGACGCGGGACGCCCAGATCTTCTCGCGGAAGACCTGGGCGTCACCGCTGAGCAGGTCCAGTGCCGGTGAGGACGGCTCGCTGCTCGTGACCGGGCGGTTGCTGCTCATCACGGACGGTCAGATCGCTCTCCCGTCGGTCCCGTCGGTCCCGTCGCCGTCGGTGCCATCGCCGTCGGTGCCATCGCCGTCGGTCCCGTCGCCGTCGGTCCCATCGCCGTCGGTCCCGTCGCC
>Ga0164243_10001701_pt1 | contig 36959 bp, 32 predicted proteins | sample OricompcompostOP_FD_108781 | JGI IMG/M metagenome (GOLD analysis project Ga0164243, IMG submission 108781) | Organic Plus compost microbial communities from Emeryville, California, USA - Original compost - Organic plus compost (OP) | ecosystem: Engineered > Solid waste > Mixed feedstock >...
CACCCGCAGCGGTGGTCAGGACTGCGCCACCGTGGTCGACGCTCCGGGGCCCTTCACCGACGCGTGCGACGAGACGCACCACCCGACGCAGGATCCGCCGACGCCCGTGGCGCCCCCCGCACCTGCGCCTGCGGCTCCCCCCGCACCGCCGTCGGATGCCGGCCTGGCAGCCACCGGGGTGGCCCTCGCCGGCTGGCTCGTCCCGGGCGGGCTCGGTGCGCTGGCGCTCGGCACCGTGATGGTGCTGACGGCCAGGGCACGGACGAGACGGCGGTAGCGCCTGCGCGGCGCGTCCGCGGTGGCCGGGTCGGGGTCCGACCGTCGGGCCGGCCACCGACGACGCTCAGCGCACCGTCTGCATGTGGCGGTACGCCCGGACGGCGACGGCGTACGCCACGGCGCCGATGCCGACCGTCCAGGCCAGCGCGATCGCGATGTCGCTGCCGACCGGCCGGCCGTCGACGAGCGCGCGCAGCGTCTCGACCACCGAGGTCACCGGCTGGTTCTCCGCGAACCAGCGGACCGGTCCGGGCATCGAGTCGGTGGGGACGAACGCGGAGCTGAGGAACGGCAGGAAGACCAGCGGGTAGGAGAAGGCCGTGGCGCCCTCCATGGACCGCGCGGTGAGGCCCGGGATGACGGCCAGCCAGGTGAGGGCGAGCGTGAACAGGCCCAGGACGCCGGCGACCGCGAGCCAGCCGCCGAGGTCCGCGTGCGGCCGCAGGCCCATGAGGAGCCCGACTCCGACGATGACCGCCGCGGTGACCGCGTTGGAGATCAGCGAGGTCAGCACGTGGGACCACAGCACCGCGGAGCGCGAGATGGGCATCGTGCGCAGCCGGGCGGTGATCCCGGTGGAGGAGTCGCTGTACATCCGCAGCGCCGTGTAGGCCACGCTCGATCCGACGGTGATGAGCAAGATGCCGGGCAGCAGGTAGTTGGTGTAGTTGGCCGTGCCGGTCCGGATCGCCCCGCCGAGCACGTAGCGGAAGAGCAGCAGGATCGCGATCGGTGTGAGGACGACGGTGATGAGGGTGTCCGGGCTGCGCACGACCTGCTTCAGCAGGCGCCCGGTGAGTGCCGTGGTGTCCCGGAGCATGGTCACTGCCCCTCCTTCGTGCCGATGATGGCGAGGAAGATCTCCTCGAGGGTGGGTCGCTTCTCGACATACTCGACCGTGGCCGGTGGGAACATCGCCGTGAGCTCGGCGAGCGTGCCCTCGGCGATGATCGTGCCGCCGTGCAGCACCGCGATGCGGTCGGCGAGCTGCTCGGCCTCGTCGAGGAGCTGCGTGGTCAGCAGGATGGTGGTGCCGCCGTCGGCCAGCTCCCTGACGGTCCGCCACACCTCCAGGCGCGCCTCGGGGTCCAGCCCGGTGGTCGGCTCGTCGAGGAAGATGATGTCCGGCGCCCCCACGAGGCTCATCGCGATATCGAGCCGGCGCGCCATGCCGCCGGAGTAGGTGGCGGCTCGCCGGTCGGCCGCGTCGGTGAGCCCGAAGCGCGCGAGCAGCTCGGCGGCGACCCTCCTGCGGTCGGGGACGCGCCGCAGCGTGGCGACCAGCTCGAGGTTCTCCCGGCCCGTGAGCATGCCGTCGATCGCGGCGAACTGCCCCGTCAGCGAGATCGACCTGCGCACCTGAGCGGGCGCGGTGACGACGTCGTGCCCGGCGAGCATGGCGTGCCCGCCGTCGGGCCGCAGCAGCGTGGAGCAGATGTTGACGGTGGTCGTCTTCCCGGCGCCGTTCGAGCCGAGCAGGGCGAAGATCTCGCCGCGTCGGACCTCGAAGCTGACACCGCGCAGGACGGCGTGGTCCCCGAACGACTTGCGCAGGTCGGTGACCTGGATGGCGGTGGCGGTCATTGTCGTGCCTGCCTTCGTGAGCGCGTACAGGAGGTCCGGCCTCGGCCGGACGGTGGTCAGACCCCGGCGAGGGGGAAGGACTCGGGCCGGCGGACGACGACGTCGCCGTACCCGGTGCGGACGTGCACCTCAGCGGTGGGCCCGTCGGCCGTGGGCACGTCCGACGGCAGCAGGAGGTTGCGCACGGCACCGTGCGCAGACTCGAGGTCCAGCCACGCGGACGTGCCCTCGACGATGCCCACCTCGACGCCGCCGTACGAGGTCGTCAGGTGCGTGGCGCCGGAGACGACGCGCTCGACCCGGATCTCGGCGTGCGACACCGAGGCGGTCAGCGAGCCGGTCACCCGGTCCACGGACACCGGCGCGTGCGCGCCCTTGACCAGCAGGGTGCCGGTCACGGTGCCGACCATGACCGGCCCGTTCGACGACCGGACGGTGGCGTCGCCGGCGACCTCGCCGATGCGCACGGAGCCGGCGGCTGCGGCGACCTGGCCAGCGCCCTCGATCCGGCCGACGACGACCGACCCGGCCGACGCGCGCAGCTCCGCCGCCGCGACGTCGCCGAGGCGCAGGTCACCGGCGGAGGCCTTGAGGTCGACCCGGCCGAGGCGTCCCTCCGCCAGCACCGAGAGGGCCTTGCCCTCCACGGCCGACCCCGCCGGCAGCTCGACGGTGACGTCGACGGAGCCGCCGCTGAGCGGCATCACCCACTGGCGCCACTGCCCTGGCACGGTGATCGCGAGCGTGTCGCCGGTGAGGTCGACCCGCGTCTCCTGAGCCATGCGCTCGTCGTCGGGCGCGCCGCGGCGGGTCGGCAGGACGACGACCGTGGTGTCCGCCCGGTCGCTCGCCACCAGGTGGACGGAGCCGACCAGGGACAGGTCGAGGGCCACGGTGACGGGACCGGGTGTCGGGAAGGCGGGCATGGCTTCTCCTGGTGTCATGGTGGTGTCAGCGGACCCAGCCGGTGATCCGGCTGCCGCGGCCGTCGCGGCTGCGTGTCGGCGCGCCGCCGGGCTCGAGCGCCGTGGCGACCGCTCGCACGAGCCACGTGTTGACCGAGACGCCGTCGCGCGCGGCGGCGACCTCGACCTGGGCCTTGAGGTGGTCGGGCAGGCGCAGCGTGGTGCGGATCGTGGCGCCCTCGTCGCCGTCGGCAGCCGGTGCCGACGACGCGGCGCTGGCCGTGTCGACGGCCGGCTGGCGGTCGGCCTCGGACTGCGGCGCGGAGACGACGAACTCGGGCTCGCCGCCGCGCAGACGCAGGTCCACCGAGCCGGGTGCCAGCTCGGTGGAGATCTCGCCGGCGGCGGCGGACAGGGCGTCGAGCAGCACGAGGCGCACCGCGGCGTCGAGCGGTGCCGCGAGGAGCTGGGCGAGCCGCCGGGCGTCGTCGCCGCCGGCCTCGGCCGCGGTCGCGAGCCGGTGCTGCAGGTCGTCGACGTAGCGCGTGAGATCCATGACGTCATCATGACACCATGAGTGGTGTCAGTTCAACACCACTGTCGACGAGGGTGGTGTCGAGGTCACGGGGCATCGCGAGGCGCGAGAGCGGCGGTCAGGGGGACGACGGCGCGACGGCGTGGGAAGCGGTCGCAGCAGAGGAGCCGGCCGGTCCGGTGGCGGTCGCGAGGACGCCGCAGGTCGTGCCGCCACGACGGTGAGACGGGGGCGTGCCCGAGAGGGCCGGGGATGCTGGGTGCCCGCGAAAGGATTCGAACCTTCGACCTTCTGCTCCGGAGGCAGACGCTCTATCCACTGAGCTACGCGGGCCGGGCGCGTCGGCCCACCAGAGCCGTCGGCGCGTCGCCCAGACTAGCAGCCGCCGACCGGCCCCCACGCACACCGGCCCGTCGCGGTCAGGCGCCGCCGGGCAGCTCGGACAGGTACTGGGAGGTCTCCAGCACGGCCCGCTCGTCGTCGCCGGCGACGATGGCCTCCACCAGGCCGTCGTGGGCGTCGTGGCCGTGGGTGTCCGTGACGAAGTTGAAGCGGATGTTCTCGCCGATGGCGTCGAGCAGGTTCTCGTAGAGGGCGGCGAGCACCGGGTTGCCGGCGGTGCGGACGATGGCGCGGTGCAGGGACAGGTCGGTGTCCACCATGCGGTCCAGGTCACCGGCGCGGTAGGCGTCGCCGCGCTCGTCGCGGCTGCGCAGCAGGCGGGTGGCGTCGGCGGCGGTGCGTCGGCGGGCGGCGAGGCGGGCGGCCTCGACCTCGAGGGCGCGGCGGACCTCCAGCACGTCGCGCTGACGGGCGTCCGCGATCTGGCGGCCCATCGACACCGCGAGCTCGGAGGTGGACAGCACGTAGGTGCCCGAGCCCTGGCGGCGTTCGAGCAGCCCCGCGTGGACCAGGGCCTGCACCGCCTCACGGACCGTGTTGCGCCCCACGCCGAGCAGGTCGACGAGGGCCGGCTCGGGCGGTATGCGGCTGCCGACCAGCCATTCTCCGGTGGCGATGCGGGCGCGCAGCGCCTCGACGGTGGTGTCGATCAGTCCGGTACGTCTCGGCATCCCGGTTAGGCTCCCTGTCCAGGCATGCGGTGCAGTCAACACCGGCCGGTCCGGCGCCCGCCAGACCCCGGTGCAGGTGAGCACACGTGTGCGACGCCAGTCGGCGCGTCGCGGGGCACCGCAGCGGAGCAGGAGAGAAAGCAGTGCGGTCGCCCGCGTCCACGTCGTCGTCCGTCCGGTCCCTGGCCCCGTGGAAGGGCCGGCTCGTCGTCCTCGCCGGGGTCGTCCTCGTCGGGCTGAACCTGCGCATCGCGGTGGCGGCGGTCTCGCCGATCCTCGACGTGGTGCGCGAGGACGTGGCGCTCACGGCGACGCAGGTCGGGTTGCTGGGGACGATCCCCGTCTTCTCGTTCGCGCTCTTCGGCTCCCTCGCCGCGCCGATCGCCCGACGGCTCGGCCTGGAGCCGACGCTCATCGGCTCGCTCGTGCTGTCCGCGGTCGGCGAGGTGGCGCGTGCCGAGGCGGGTACGGCGGCGGCCTTCCTCGGCTGGTCGATCATCGCGCTGGCCGGCATGGGCATGGGCAACGTGTTGCTGCCGCCGCTGGTCAAGCGGTACTTCCCGGACCGCATCGGGCCGGTGACCGCGGCATACACCGTGACGCTCACCATCGGCACGGCGGTGCCGCCCTTGGTGGCACTGCCGGCGGCGGACCTGGCCGGCTGGCGGGCGGCGATCGGCGTCTGGTCGCTGCTCGGCCTCGTGGCCGCGGTGCCGTGGCTGTTCGTCGTGCTGCGCTCGGTGACCGTCCGCGCCGAGCTGCGTGAGCTGCTGCGCCGTTCCCCGGCGCGGGCGACCGACGTGCGCCGGCCGACCGGTGTGGCCGGGTTGGTGTGGCGCTCGCGGCTGGCGTGGGCGCTCGCGGTGTCGTTCGGCTGCAACTCGTTGGGCACGTACGTGGCGTTCGCCTGGCTGCCGCAGCTGCTGGCCGACGCGGGGCTCGGCTCCGACGCGGGGGGACGCTGGCTGGCGCTGTACTCGGTGCTCGGCCTGCCGGCGTCCCTCGTCGCCCCCGTGCTCGCGGCGCGGCTGCGCAACCCGTACCCGATGGTGGTCCTCTTCGTCGCTTGCTGGGCGGCGGGCTACGTGGGGCTGTTCACCGCGCCGGCGCAGGCCACCGCGTTGTGGATGGTGCTGCTGGGCATCGGTCCGAGCACGTTCCCCGTGCTGCTGGTGCTCATCGGGTTGCGCAGCGGGTCGCCCGCGGTGGCCTCGGTGCTCTCCGGGATGGTGCAGGGCGTCGGGTACACGGTCGCGGGGCTCGGGCCGCTGGGCATCGGGCTGCTGTACGAGGCGACCGGCGGCTGGCACGTGCCGCTGCTGGCCCTCGGCGGGGTGCTCGTCGTGCTGCTGGTCACCGCCTGGGGCGCGTGCCGGCCGGGGATCATCGAGGCCCACGACGAGGGTCCCGTCGGATCGACCCCGGCCGGGGAGCCCGTCGAGCCCGCCCGTGCCGCCGAGCCGGCGCGCGCCGACGCGGGTCCCGCGGCCGCCGACGCGGATCCGGCGCCCGCCGACGCGGACCCGGCGCTTGCCGACGCGGATCCGGCGCCCGCCGACGCGGATCCGGCGCTTGCCGGTGCGGACCCGGCGCTTGCCGGTGCGGACCCGGCGCCTGCCGACCCGGGCGCGGCCGAGGCGGCCCGGGGGCCGTCCGGGGAGCCCGACGCCCGTCGGTAGGCTTGTCCGGTGACCCCAGCCCAGCTCTCCGCGGCGCTCCGTGCCGCCCTCGTGCACGCCGTCGAGGACGGCACCTTCACGCTCGATCCGGCCGACGTCCCGGCCGACGTGCACCTGGAGCGACCCCGCCAGCGCGAGCACGGCGACTGGGCGACGAACGTGGCGCTGCAGCTCGCGAAGAAGGCCGGCACCAACCCGCGGGCCTTCGCCGAGGAGCTGGCGAAGCGGGTGTCCGACGAGCCGGGCGTCGCCGCGGTGGAGGTCGCGGGTCCGGGCTTCCTCAACATCCGGCTGGATGCGGCGGCGGCCGGTGAGCTGGCCCGTACCGTCGTCGAGCAGGGTGCGACCTACGGGACGAATGACACGTTCGCCGGCCTGGGCGTCAACCTGGAGTTCGTCTCCGCCAACCCGACCGGCCCGCTGCACATCGGCGGGGTGCGCTGGGCTGCCGTCGGCGACTCGTTGGCCCGTGTGCTGGAGGCCTCGGGCGCGGACGTGACCCGGGAGTACTACTTCAACGACCACGGCGCGCAGATCGACCGGTTCGCCCGCTCGCTGCTGGCCCGCGCCCGCGGTCAGGAGGCGCCCGAGGGCGGCTACGGCGGTCAGTACATCGCCGACATCGCCGAGCAGGTCGTGGCCGACGCGCTCGCGGCCGGGGAGCCGGACCCGCGCACGCTGCCCGATGACGAGGCCACCGAGGCGTTCCGCGCCCGCGGCGTCGAGCTGATGTTCGCGGAGATCAAGACGTCCCTGCACGACTTCGGCGTCGACTTCGACGTGTACTTCCACGAGGACTCGCTGCACGAGTCCGGCGCTGTGGAGCGTGCGGTCGCGCGGCTGCGCGAGCTGGGGCACGTGTACGACGCCGACGGCGCGGTGTGGCTGCGCACCACGGACTTCGGCGACGACAAGGACCGCGTCGTCATCAAGTCCGACGGTGAGGCGGCGTACATCGCCGGGGACATCGCGTACTACTTGGACAAGCGTGAGCGCGGGTTCGACCGGGTCGTCATGATGCTGGGCGCGGACCACCACGGCTACGTCGGCCGGATGATGGCGGTCTGCGCGGCGTTCGGGGACACCCCGCACGTCAACCTGGAGATCCTCATCGGCCAGCTCGTCAACCTGGTCAAGGACGGTCAGCCGGTGCGGATGAGCAAGCGAGCCGGCACGGTCGTGACCATCGACGACCTGGTGGACGCCGTCGGCGTGGACGCCGCGCGGTACTCGCTGGCGCGCTCGTCGGTGGACTCGAGCATCGACCTGGACCTCGACCTGCTGGCGAAGGCGACCAACGAGAACCCGGTGTTCTACGTGCAGTACGCGCACGCCCGGACGGTGAACGTCGGCCGGAACGCCGCGGACGCCGGGGTGCGCCGCGAGGACGGGTTCGACGCCGCGCTGCTCGACCACGAGACGGAGGCCGTGCTGCTCGGCCGGCTGGCCGAGCTGCCGCGCGTCGTCGCCCAGGCCGCCGAGCTGCGCGAGCCGCACCGGGTCGCCCGGTACCTGGAGGAGCTGGCCGGTGCTTATCACAAGTGGTACGACCAGCGCCGGGTCACGCCGTTCGGCGACGAGGAGGTCACGGACGTGCACCGCACGCGGCTGTGGCTCAACGACGCCACGCGGCAGGTGCTCGCCAACGGCCTGGGGCTGCTCGGCGTGAGCGCGCCGGAGCGCATGTGACGCACGACGGGGAGCCGGGGTCGGCTGCCGGGAGGGGCGAGGCGGTGGCGCGGGACGCGGGACGTCGTGGGTCAGTCGGTCGGGCGGTGCCTGCGGCCGCGCACGGCGGGTCGGGGCCGTCCGCTCAGGGCTCGTCGGTGGCGGGACACGGGTCCGCACAGGACGTGCCAGGAGCGTCCGGTGTCGTCGCGCCCCCGGCCGGTGCCCCGGCGCCGACGGCGGTCCCGGGAGAGCCGTGGTCGACCGGGGTGACCCGTGGTGACGACGGGGCGGTGTCGGTGGGCGGGGTGGACGTGCGTGACCTGGCAGCGCAGCACGGCACCCCGGTGTACGTGCTGGACGAGGCCGACCTGCGGGCACGCGCCGCCCGGCTGCGGGGCGCCTTCACCGCGGCGTTCGCCCGGGTGGGCGCCGAGATCGACGTGTACTACGCCGGGAAGGCGTTCCTCTCGTTGGCCGTCGCCCGCTGGGTGCACGAGGAGGGTCTCCGCGTCGACGCCTCGACGGGCGGTGAGCTGGCGGTCGCGCTACGGGCGGGGCTGCCGGGGGCGGACATCGGGTTGCACGGCAACAACAAGTCGGACGCCGAGCTGGTGCGGGCACTGGATGCCGGCGTCGGCCGGATCATCGTCGACTCGCTGGTCGAGGTGGACCGGTTGGCGGACCTGGTGCGGAACCGCGGCGGCGAGCCCGCGCCGGTGATGGTCCGGGTCACCACGGGGGTGCACGCCGGCGGCCACGAGTACATCGCCACCGCGCACGAGGACCAGAAGTTCGGCCTGTCCGTGGCGGCCGATGAGGGCGGCGACAGCCCGGCGATGACGGCGCTGCTCGCGGTGCTGGCCCGTCCCGAGCTGCGGCTGCTCGGCCTGCACTCGCACATCGGCTCGCAGATCCTCGACCCGTCCGGGTTCGCGGTCGCCGCGCGCACGGTGCTCGCCCTGCGTGCCGATCTGGGGCGTCGCACCGGCGTGCTCGTCGAGGAGATCGACCTCGGCGGCGGCTACGGGATCGCCTACCTGCCGGGGGAGCGCGCGATGGTGCCGGAGACGGTGGCACGGGACGTCGCCGACGCGGTGGCCGCCGCTGCTGCCGAGCTCGAGACGCCGCTGCCGCGGTTCTCGATCGAGCCGGGACGGGCCGTCGTCGGACCGGCGGGGCTGACGCTCTACACGGTGGGCACCGTGAAGCCGGTGCGGCTGGACGACGGGCGGGTGCGGACCTACGTGTCAGTGGACGGCGGGATGAGCGACAACATCCGCCCGGCGCTGTACGGGGCGCAGTACCACGCGGAGGTCGTCGGGCGGCTCTCGTCGGCGCCGGCGGTGCTGGCGCGCGTCGTCGGGAAGCACTGCGAGAGCGGCGACGTCGTCGTGCACGAGGTGTGGCTGCCGGGCGACGTGCGTGCCGGTGACCTGCTGGCCGTGGCGGCGACCGGGGCGTACGGGCGCTCGATGGCGTCGAACTACAACCTGGTGCCGCGTCCGCCGGTGGTCGCCGTGCGCGACGGGGGCTCCCGGGTGCTGGTCCGCCGCGAGACCGAGGACGACCTGCTGAGCCTCGACCAGGGCTGACCGGCCGGTCCGGGCCGGTGCCGCCGGCGACCCGCCGCGCCCACCCGGTGTCCGGACCCGCCGCGCGCGCCGTCGTGCCAACCCGTCGCGCCCGCCGGGCGTCCTACCCGCCGCTGTTCGTCGCGCGGCCCCGGCCGGTCTCTGGACGCGGTTGTTCCCGCGCCCGCCTGTGCCGGATCCCGCCGCGCCCGCCGGTGTCCGAACCCGCCGCTCTTCGTCGCGTCGCGCCGGCCCTGAGTGTCCGAACCCGCCGCTCTTCCGGTCCCGGCCGCTCCGCCGGATGTCCGAACCCGCCGCTCTTCCGGTCCCGGCGCGCGACATCGGGCGACACGCCGGTCGACACGCCGTGCCGAAGGGGTGGGGGCGGTGGAGAGGGGCGGGATCGGACAGGCCGCGCGGGGTGGGGGCGGTGGAGAGGGCCGGGTTCCGACAGGGGTAGGCGGGGTGGGGGCGGTGAAGAGGGGCGGGATCCGACAGGGACGGTCCGACGGGGTCTGTGAGCGCTATCTGACACCGCGTCGTGGTCGATCCCACACGACGCAGGTAGATAAGGCTTACCTCAGTGGGGTTAGGATCACCTACATCGCGCGCCGCCGCGCGGGACGAACGTCCTCGCCGCCGGAGGATCCGGGGGAGCACGGACGCCCGGCGGACCTGCGCGGCAGAGGGCACGACCGACAGGCACACGCCGACAGGCGAAGAGCCGACACAGGCACCACAGCGAGGAGCAGGCGCGTGCGCGCGACACCGGTGAGCCGGCCCCACCAGCAGGTCACCCGTCGCCCCCGCTCCGCTGGACGCCGAGGGGTGGCGCGTCGCGGGCGCCGGGTCCTGCTGGCCGGCTGCGCCGCCGCACTGGTCGCTGTGCTGGCAGCCTGCGGGGGCGGCACGTCCCGCGCGAGCGGCGGGGACAGCGACGGTGGCCCGCTGCTGGCCGACGTCAGCCCGGTCAGCGACCCCAAGGCCGTGACGGGCGAGTCGACCGCGGTCGTCGCCGACGCCCGGCTCGACCCGATCGCGCACGACCCGCAGCCAACGCTGCCCGCCACGGTGACCGACACCCAGGGCACCACCGTCACGGTCACCGACACCAGCCGCATCCTGGCGCTGGACATCTACGGCTCGACGTCGCGGATCGTCTACGAGCTGGGCCTGGGCGACAACCTGGTCGGCCGGGACATCTCCTCGTCGTACGCCGAGGTGTCCGATCTGCCGCTGGTGACGACGAACGGTCACGAGCTCAACGGCGAGGCGATCCTCGAGCTCGCGCCCACGGTGATCATCACGGACACGAGCCTGGGGCCGTGGGACGTCGTGCTGCAGATGCGCGACGCCGGCATCCCGGTCGTGGTGGTCGACTCCTCGCGCGGCATGGACAACATCGGCTCGCTCATCCAGGAGGTCGCCGACGCCCTCGGGGTCAGCGACACCGGCGCGAAGCTTGCCGAGCGCACCCAGCAGCAGGTCGAGGCCAAGATCGCCGAGATCGCGAAGATCGCCCCCGCGGACGGCGACAGGCTGCGGATGGTCTTCCTCTACGTGCGCGGCCAGGCCGGTGTCTACTACATGTTCGGCAAGGGCTCCGGGGCGGACGCGCTCATCGAGGCGCTCGGCGGCGAGGACGTGGCCACCGAGATCGGCTGGGAAGGGATGCGCCCGGTCAACGACGAGGGTCTGGTGTCGGCGCAGCCCGACCTCATCCTCATGATGACCAAGGGCCTGGAGTCGGTCGGCGGGGTGGACGGCCTGCTGGAGCGGCTGCCCGCGGTGGCCAACACCCCGGCCGGCGAGCACCGACGCATCGTCGACATGGACGACGACGAGATCCTCAGCTTCGGCCCGACGACGGCCGACGTGCTCGACGCGCTCGCGGTCGCGATCTACGCCCCGCAGGCGGCTGCCGATGCCGCCACGGGCGAGGACGCGACCGCCGGTAGCGAGGACCCGGCCGCCGGGGGCGTGCCTGGCAGCGGGCAGGAAGCACCGGTGGGCTCGTGACGACGACGAGCGAGCCGCGCGCCACCGTCGGCGCCGGGGACGCGGGGTCCGGGAGCCTCAGGCCGGGGAGCAGCGCGACCGGGGGCTCGGCCGCGCCGGCGCGCCGCCGCGCGCGGTCGGCCCGCGTCACGGGTCTGTTCGTCCTGCTGGCCGTGGCCTTCGTCGTGCTGGCCGTGGTCTCGGCGGGCACCGGGCAGCTCCACGTGCCGGCCGGTGAGGTGATCGGCTCCGTGCTGCACCGCCTGGGCCTGGACCTGGGCCCGATGCCCGCGCACCCGAACGGCGACGCCGCGTTGTGGAGCATTCGCTTCCCGCGGGTCGTCATGGCGGCACTCGTCGGTGCGGCGCTGGCCACCGGTGGTGCACTCATGCAGGGCGTCTTCGGCAACCCGCTGGCGGAGCCCGGCGTCGTCGGTGTCTCGTCCGGGGCGGCTGTCGGAGCATGCCTGGTCATCGTCTTCGGCTGGGCGTTCCTCGGCCCGTGGACCGTCGCCGGGATGGCGTTCGCCGGCGGCCTGCTCACCACCTTCCTCGTCTACGCGACGGCACGCTCCGGCGGGCGCACCGAGGTCGTCACCCTGGTGCTCACCGGTGTCGCCGTGAACGCGGTCGGCGGCGCGGCGCTGGCCTTCCTCACGTTCCTGGGCGACACCACCGCGCGCGAGCAGATCGTGTTCTGGCAGCTCGGCAGCCTGAACGGGACGCGCTGGCCGTACGTCGCCGTCGTCGCGCCGCTGGTGCTCGTCGGCATCGCCGGGGCGGTGTTCCTGAGCCGCCGCCTCGACCTCCTCTCCCTCGGCGAGCGCGCCGCCCGTCACCTCGGGGTGGACGTGGAGCGGCTGCGCATCCTGTGCATCGTGCTGGTCGCGCTGCTCACCGCGGCGGCGGTCGCCTTCTGCGGGATCATCTCGTTCGTCGGCCTCGTCGTGCCGCACGTGGTCCGCATGGCCGTCGGGCCGGGTCACCGCGTGCTGGTCCCGGCCAGCGCCCTCGGCGGCGCGGTGCTGCTCACGGGGGCGGACCTGGTGGCGCGCACCGCCGTGCCGTACGCCGACCTGCCGATCGGCATGCTCACCGCGCTCGTCGGCGGGCCGTTCTTCTTCTGGCTCATCCGCCGCACGCGCCGTTCGGCGGGGGGCTGGGCATGAGCCGGGGCCACGGGGACGCCGCGGTGCGCACCGCGGGTCCCGCGCTGCGGGCGCTCGACGTGCACGTCTCGTTCGGGGAGGCGCACATCCTCGTCGGCGTGGACCTGGACGTGCATCACGGTGAGGTCGTCGCGCTGGTCGGCCCGAACGGTGCGGGCAAGTCGACGCTGCTGGCGGTGCTCGCCGGCGACGAGCGGCCCACCTCCGGACGCGTCCTGCTCGACGGCCGGGACGTGCACGGCGTGGGGCTGGACCACCTGGCCCGGCGGCGTGCGGTGATGCTCCAGGAGATGCGGCTGTCGTTCCCGTTCGAGGTGGAGGACGTCGTCCGGATGGGCCGCTCGCCGTGGCGCGGCACCGAGCGGGAGGACCAGGACGATGCAGTCGTCGCCCGGACGATGGCGACCGCCGACGTGACACACCTGGCGGCCCGCCGCTACCCGACGCTGTCCGGCGGCGAGAAGGCCCGCGCGTCCTTCGCGCGGGTGCTCGCTCAGGAGCCGGGTGTGCTGCTGCTCGACGAGCCGACCGCCGCGCTGGACATCCGGCACCAGGAGGCCGTGCTCACCGAGGCGCGGCGGTGGGCGGGTGACGGCGCGGCCGTCGTCGTGGTGCTGCACGACCTGACGCTCGCTGCCGCGTACGCGGACCGGGTCGTCGTGCTGGACGAGGGGCGCGTGCGCGGGGCCGGTGCTCCGCAGGAGGTGCTCACGTCCGCGCTGTTGTCGGAGGTCTACCGGCACCCGGTGGAGGTGGTCCGGCGCCCCGGGACGGACGAGATCGTCGTGCTGCCGGTGCGGTCGACGGCGACGAGCCGGCCCGCGACCCGGCGGGACGGCGGCACCGGGGCGGACGACGCGACGCGGCGGGACGGCCACACCGGGCCGGACGACGCGACCCGGCGGGACGGCCACACCGGTCGGGACGAGCAGGAGCCGGGCGACGTGGTCGTCGGGACGACGAGCGGAGGTGTCATCCGATGAGGCCGACTCCCACAAGGTGGCCGTGGCGCGGACGAGCGGTCGTGGCGCTGATCGCGGCGGCCGCTGCGGCGGCCGCTGTCGTGGCTGGGCCCGGAGCGCTGCCGGCACATGCTGAGCCGCGGGTGACGATCACGAACGAACGGGGCCAGGCGCAGGCCGACCTCACGTACTCCACGCCGGTGACGGTGTCCGGCAGCGGCTTCCAGTCGATCGCCAAGGGGTTCGGCGGCATCTACGTGCTGTTCGGCACGGTCCAGGGCACCTGGCGCCCGAGCCAGGGCGGGACGTCGGGGACCGACTTCCTCTACGTGCCGGACCAGGAGACCAAGGACAACCAGGGCTTCCAGCGGTTCGTGTCCTTCCCCGGCTCGGAGACCGAGTACGCCGCCAACGGCGGTGAGCTCGCCGCGGACGGCACCTGGTCGCTCACCATGACGATCCCGGGTCCGCGCTTCGAGGCCACGGCCGCGGACGGCAGCACGAGGACCGTGGACTGCACGACGACCACCTGCGGCATCATCACGATCGGCGCGCACGGCCAGGTCAACGCGAACAACGAGACGTTCACACCGGTCTCCTTCTGCGACATGCAGGCCGCTCCCGGCAGCGCCGGTGCGTGCGCAGCGGCTGACGACGGCGGTGCGTCCGGCGCAGCGCCGGGGCAGGGCTCGGCCGGCGCGGGCGCGCAGGACTCGACGGACACGGCCGCGGACGACGCCGCGGGTGCGGCCGACACCGCGGGTGCCGTCGACACCGGGACGGCCACGGTCGGCATCGACCAGAGCACCGCCGTCGTCGGCCGGGTGCTCGGCTTCACCGGCCAGGGCTTCACGCCGGGCGAGCAGGTCGTCGGGTCGCTGGGCGGCGGGCTCGCCGCGATCGGTCCGCTGGTCGCCGGTGCGCAGGGCGAGGTGGCCGGCGTGCTGCAGCTCCCGGCGGACCTGCGCCCGGGGACGCAGACGTTCAAGCTCACCGGTGCCGGGTCTGGCCGGGTCGCCGAGCTCGAGTTCCAGGTGATCCAGGACCCGGCGGTCGCGGCGGCCCAGGCCAACGCCGCCCGGGACGAGCCCACCCGGACCTCGCCGTGGATCATCGTCGTCGGCGCGGTCGGGCTGCTGGTGCTGGGGTTGATCATCGCCTCGGCGCGGGCGGCGGGTGCGCGCCGGAAGGCCGCGCGTACCGCCGCCGCGGGTGTCGGCTCCGTCGTCCCGGCCGGCCCGGCGCTGCCGCCGGCTCCCGGTGTGCAGGGTGTCGCAGCGTCCGGTGCAGGCGGGGTCGGTGCGTCCGCTGTCGCCGCGCCTGGAGCCATGGGCCCTGTGCCGGGCGCGGGGACCGTCGCCACCGCGGTGCCCTCCGCTGCGCCCGTGTCCGCTGCGCCCGTGTCCTCCGCGCCGGTGCCCGCTGCGCCCGCGTCCCCCGCACCCGTGCCCGCTGCGTCCGGTGCGTCCGGTGTGCCGGCCCGCCGCTCGGTGTCCGCGGACGACGACCGGCCGACCCAGACGCTGCCTCCGCAGCCGGCGCCCGCGTTCCCGTCGGCGGAGGCGGGCCGATGAGCCGCGCCGGACGACTGCTCACCGCCGCCGCGCTCGCGCTGGTCGGGCCGCTGCTCGCGGGCACCGCGGCGCTGGCCGCCGACGCTCCCGGATCGGACCGGGAGGAGAAGGGCGTCCCGATCCAGGTCGTCATTCCGGACAGCTCCCGTGTTGAGCTGGACTCCGCTGTGCTGACCTGGGGCATCAACGCCGAGGTCGGCGGCGGGGCGTTCGCCGGCGGCTGCAACTTCCTGTCCGCGGGAGCGGCGGGCAATGCGGAGCGGTCGCGCGTCTGGACGGAGGACGACGGCTTCTACAAGACGCGGGACGGGAACGTCTCCATCGAGAAGCCGGACGCGAACGGCACCTACGGGACACCGACCTGGGCCACCAAGTGCCAGGACCCGCAGGGCAAGGCCGTGGTGGCCAGCCGGGCGGAGAGCCGGTCGCAGAACCGCGTCGTCATCGGCGGGGGCACCGGGGTCGTCGACCACGCCACGGGCACGGCGCAGATCCAGTGGCGCGGCTCCTTCACGGTTGTCTTCTACGGCGGCATGACGTACTGGACCGCCACCGACCCCACGCTGACGGTCGAGGCCGACGGCACCGGCACGCTGACGGCGACCGGCTCCGGCTACGGGGCGGACATGACGGACACCGGCCGGTGGGTGCCGCTGCGACCGCGACCGATCACGCTGGCGACGTTCCACGACGTGAGCGTCGCCGCGCCCGACTCCGTCCTCGTCACGCCGGACTACCTCGGGGTGGCCGTCGACACGCGGGGCGGCGCCGCGCAGACGGAGCGGACCGAGGCCAACGCCGACTACTGGGGTGCGTTCCCGCAGGACTTCGTGGACTTCCAGCAGGAGACGGGACAGTCCGCGTACTGGTACGCCAGCGGCGGCAGTCGGGACCGGGCCAAGGTCGCCGAGCAGTTCGCCGTCGGGTACGGGGCCCCGGTCTCACCGCCCGGCCAGGACGTTCCGGGGGGTGGGGCAGCCGGCGGCGGCACGCCCGCCCCGGACAACCCGCTCAACCCGCGCCCGGCGGGGCTGAACCCCCTCCCCGTGACGGTGAACCGTCCCGCTGGTGGCGGGGCGCCGCTGCCGGGCGCCGCTGCGCCGGACGCGAGCGGCACCCCGCGGGACCAGGGCCAGACGCTCACGTCGTCCTTCGACGCGTCCACGGTGCTCGCTGCCGGTCCGGGGCTGATCCCCGGCGGCGACGGTCAGCAGTCGACCTTCGGCCGGTGGTGGTCCGTCCAGGACAAGCCGCTGCTCCTCACGTCGGCCGGGGTCGTGCTCCTGGGCCTGGGGGCCGGCCTGGGCATGGCCAAGGGATGGCTGGTGCTGCCGTGGCTGCGCTGACCGTTTCGCCCGCTTGCGGCGGATATCACACTTGTTCCTCTCTTTAGGTAAGGCTAACCTTATACCGCTGCACGACGAGGGCATGACCGCATGCCCCACCCCTCACCGAAAGGGATCGGGATGTTCAACAGAGCGACCGGCGCGCGTGGCGCGTCCGGATGGCGCCGGCGGGCCGTGGCGGCCGGTGGCGCGCTGGCCCTCACCGGGGCGCTGGCACTGACGTCCGCCACCGCGGCGTCGGCTGCCACCGTCGACGTCGACGGGGTCGACCTCACCTGGGCCATCAACGGCGAGGTCGGCGGTGGCTCCTTCGCCGGCGGCTGCAACTTCCTCTCGGCGGGTGTCGCCGGGAGCACGGGCACCGCGCGCGTCTGGACGGAAGCCGACGGCTTCTACAAGGCGGTGGACGGCGACGTCCAGATCGAGAAGCCGAACGCAGCGGGCGACTATGTCGCGCCGACCTGGGCGACGAAGTGCCAGGACGCCGACGGTAACCCGGTCCAGTCCAGCAACCCGGCCGTGAACAGCGACAACCGTGTGGTGTTCCACGGCGGTACCGGCGAGGTCGACCTGTCCACCGGCACCGCGTCGGTGTCCTGGGAGGGCGGCGTCACGTTCGCCTTCTATGGCGGGATGACGTACTGGAGCGCGTCCGACCCGGTGCTCACCGTGAACGCCGACGGCACCGGCACGCTCACCGCGACGGCCTCCGGCTACGGCGCCGACATGAACGACCTGACGAAGTGGGTCGCCCTTGAGCCGCGCACGATCACGCTCGCGGACCTCACGGACGTGACGCTCGACGAGGACGGCTTCACCGCGACGCCCGAGTACGTCGGTGTGGCCGTGAACGTGGGCCCCGACGGCACGCCGCAGGCGGCCAAGACCTCGGCGAACGAGGCGTACTGGGGCTCGTTCCCGCAGTCCTTCGTGGACTTCCAGCAGCAGACGGGCCAGTCGTCGTACTGGTACACCAGCGGGCTGTCGCGTGACCTGGCGAAGCCGGCGAAGCCGCTGACAGTGGCGTGGGACGCCGAGTCCGACGAGCCGTCCGTCCCGCAGGTGACGGTCTCGGACGTGGAGATCGGCGCTGACGAGACGGCGACCGTGACGGTGCACGGCACGGGCTTCGACCCGGCGCTCGCCACGGGCACGCGTCCGCCGCTGGCCGGCAAGCCGGCCGGCGCCTACATCGTCTTCGGCAAGTTCGCCGAGGTCTGGCAGCCGTCGGCGGGAGCCGCCAGCAGCACCCGTCCGGGGGTCGGTGCGGCGGACGGCGGCACGAAGTGGGCCGTCCCTGCCGACTCGATGGCGACCATCGGCGGTGCCGCCGCCGGTGCTGTGGAGCTGAAGGCCGACGGCACGTTCGACGCGACGCTCACGGTCTCGAAGGCCGCGGCCGACGCGAAGGCGGGTGACGCCGCCGGTCGCTACGGCATCTACACCTACGCGGGCTCCGGTGCCGCGGTGGCGGCCTACGAGACGTACACGCCGATCACCTTCGTGGACGACTCGACCGGTCTGCCCATCGAGGTCACCGTTCCCGAGGAGCCGACCGAGCCCGAGCCCGGCGTCTTCTCCTGGACGATCGACGGCGGCGCCAGCGCCGTGAGCCTCGGCACGGCCGAGGTCCGCGGTGACGGCGCGTTCGAGGCCGACGGTGCGCTGCACCAGATCACCGTCACCGACACCCGCACCGACTCCGAGGGCTGGTCGATCTCCGGCCAGGTCGGCGACTTCACCACCGCCGACGGCAGCACGTCGTTCGGCGGCCAGTCGCTCGGCTGGGTGCCGGCCGTCGACAACGCGGCGCTGGCCACCGCGGGCGGCGCCGTCGCCCCGGGCACGGGCGCGACGGAGGGTCTGAAGACGTCCCGCACCCTGGCCAACGCCGGCTCCGGCACCGGCGTGGTCAAGGTCGACGCGCACCTCGACCTGCTCGCCCCGGCCGACACCCAGCCGGGCAGCTACACCGCGCGGCTGACGCTGACGGCGCTGAGCTGACGCGTCGCACGTGACGAGCGGCCCGGTCTCCGCGGGGGACCGGGCCGCTGCGTGTCGTCGCACCAGCAGCCCACCACCACGAGAGGATCGTCATGCCCCAGCCCCGTCGCGTCGCCGCCGGCCCGTCCACGGTCGCCGCGTTCGTCGTCGCGCTGCTGGCGACGTTGCTCGGCGCGTCGCCGGCCTCGGCGGCCTCGTCGGACCTGACCTGGAGCGTCAAGCCGACGGACGGCGAGCACGGTACCGCGCGGCCGAACTTCACCTACGCGGTGGACCCGGGGGACGTCATCCACGACGCGCTCGACGTGTCGAACTTCGGGCCGTCCCCACTGACCCTCGCGGTCTACGCGGCGGACGCCTTCACCACCTCCTCCGGCCAGCTCGACCTGCTGCCGGCCGGCGAGCCGTCGACGGACGTCGGCACGTGGGTGGCGCTCGACACCGACGAGATCACGGTCGACCCGGGGCAGACCGTCACGGTGCCCTTCACCGTGACGGTGCCGGCGGACGCCCGCCCGGGCGACCACTCCGGCGGTGTGGTGACGTCGTTCGTCTCCACCCAGGACGGGACGACGGTCCAGCTCGACCGACGGCTCGGCTCGCGGATGCACCTGCGGGTCACCGGAGACCTGGAGCCCGCGGTCGCCGTGAGCGACGTGCGGGTCGTCTACCACCACAGCTGGAACCCGTTCGGCACGTCGGACGCGACCGTGACGTACACCGTGAGCAACAGGGGCAACACGCGGGTCGCCGCGAGCGACTCGGTGAGCGTCGCGGGGCTGTTCGGCTGGGCCCGCACGTCGACCCGCACCGAGGGGGCCGCCGAGCTGCCGGAGCTGCTCCCGGGCGACCAGCTGCCGCGGCAGGTCGAGATGACCGGCGTGTGGCCGCTGCTCCGGGCGTCTGCGACGGTCCAGCTCACCGCCGAGGGGGTCGGGCTCGGCGGTGAGCCGCTGCCGCTGGTCACCCGCACGGGCGGCACGTGGGCGGTGCCGTGGGTGCTGCTGGTGCTCGTCGTGCTCGTCGTCGCGCTGGCGTCGTGGGGCCCGGGCTGGTGGTCGCGGCTGGTGCGGCGGTCGGCCGCCGGGACGGCTACGGGTCCGGGTGCCGCGGTCGCACCGGCCACCGCACCGGGGGTCGTCGCGCCCGGAGCCGTGGCGGTGGGTGGTGTGGCGGCCGGGGGCCTCGCAGCCGTCGGAACTGCGCCCGCCGAGCCGGGCGCACCGGCCATCGGGCCCGGGCTCGCGTCGACCGACCGGGTCGCGCTGGAGGCGGCGCTGGCACAGGCCCGCGAGGAGGGCCGGCGGGAGGCGCTGCGCGCACTGGAGGCCGAGCGTGCCGCGGCGACCGGTCCGGCGCCGCGCGGGTCGGAGCCGGGTGCGGAGCCCCTGGACTCCCCCGGGACCGAGCACGCCGCCTGGACCGAGCACGCCGCCTGGACCGAGCACGCCGCCGGGACCGAGCGCGCCGAGGCCGACACCGTCGGGGACGCGGCCGCCCCCGAGGCCGAGGCCCTCGGGCACCCGGTCGCCGAGACCGAGACGTCGGAGGCGGGCACCGAGCCGGACGGCGCTACGGGCCCGCGCCCCGATGCCGACACCGGACCCGGCGCTCGGCGCTCCTGACCGGGGAGCGGACGGGGACCGGCGACGCGCCGTGCGGCCCCTATCCTGTGTGCGACCCCGACCGGCCCGCCGCGGGCCCGCGCTCACCGGAGGCGGACGTAGTGACTGCACCAGACCCCGCCGGGGCGGCTCGTCCGCCGCTGCGCGTCGCCGTCCTCGGCTGCGGCGTCGTCGGGACCGAGGTGGTGCGGCTGCTCACCACGCAGGCCGACGATCTGGCCGCCCGTGTCGGCGCCCGTCTCGAGCTCGTGGGCGTCGCGGTGCGGGACGTCGACGCCTCGCGGGACCCCGTGGTCGATCGGTCCCTGCTCACCGCGGACGCCACGGGGCTGGTGACCCGCGCGGACATCGTCGTGGAGGTCATGGGCGGCATCGAGCCAGCGCGCACGCTGCTGCTGTCGGCGGTCGAGCACGGGGCCGGGGTGGTGACCGCCAACAAGGCGCTGCTCGCCCAGGACGGTCCGACGCTCTACAAGGCGGCCGACGCCGCCGGCGTCGACCTGTACTTCGAGGCGGCTGTCGCCGGGGCGATCCCCATCGTCCGCCCGGTGCGCGAGTCCCTCGCCGGTGACCACGTGCGCCGGGTGCTCGGGATCGTCAACGGTACGACGAACTACGTCCTGGACCGCATGGCCACCGACGGGCTGGACCTGGACCAGGCAGTGGCCGAGGCGCAGGCGCTCGGGTATGCCGAGGCCGATCCGACGGCCGACGTCGAGGGCTACGACGCCGCGGCGAAGGCGGCGATCCTCGCCTCGCTCGCCTTCCACAGCCGGGTGTCCCTGGACGACGTGTCCCGTGAGGGCATCACCGGCCTGACCGCGGACGACGTGCGTTGGGCGCAGCGCACCGGTCACGTGCTCAAGCTGCTCGCCATCGCCGAGCGCCGCGACGGCGACGAGAGCGGGCCCGCGGGCGTGCAGGTGCGGGTTCACCCGGCCCTCGTCCCGGTCGACCACCCGCTGGCGGGGGTCCGCGGGGCCTTCAACGCTGTGTTCGTCGAGGCGCAGGCGGCGGGCGAGCTCATGTTCTACGGCCGGGGTGCCGGCGGTGCACCGACCGCCTCGGCGGTGCTCGGTGACGTGGTGTCGGTGGCACGGCACCGGGTGCTCGGCGGACGCGGTCCGGTGGAGTCGTCCTACGCCGACCTGCCGGTGCTGGGCGCCGGAGCGGCCAGGACCCGCTATCAGGTGCGTCTCGACATCGCGGACCAGCCCGGTGTGCTGGCCCAGGTGGCCGACGTCTTCGGTGAGCGGTCCGTGTCGATCGACTCCGTGCGCCAGGCGCCCGTGGAGGACGGTCCCGCGGACGGTGCGCTGGCCCGCCTCGTGATCATCACCCACACCACCACCGAGCAGGCGCTGCGGGACACCGTGGCCGCGCTCGGCGACCTGGCCGTCGTGAGCCGCGTCGTGTCCGTCCTGCGAGTCGAGGGAGCCTGATGGCCCACCAGTGGCGCGGCGTCATCGCCGAGTACGCCGACCGTCTGCCCGCGCACGTCCAGCAGTCCGTGGTGACGCTGGGGGAGGGCGGCACGCCGCTCGTCCCGGCCCCGGTGCTGTCGGAGCGCACCGGCGCCGAGGTGTACGTCAAGGTCGAGGGCATGAACCCGACCGGCTCCTTCAAGGACCGCGGCATGACCACGGCGATGTCCGCGGCCGCGGCCCGCGGCGCGCAGGTCGTCGTGTGTGCCTCGACGGGCAACACCTCCGCCTCGGCGGCCGCGTACGCCACCCGGGCCGGCATGGTGTGCGCGGTGCTCGTGCCGGACGGCAAGATCGCCATGGGCAAGCTGTCCCAGGCCGTCGCCCACGGCGCCCGGCTGCTGCAGGTGGACGGCAACTTCGACGACTGCCTGGTCGCCGCCCGCAAGCTCGCCGACGTGCACCCCGTCGAGCTGGTGAACTCGGTGAACCCGGACCGCATCGAGGGTCAGAAGACCGCGGCCTTCGAGATCGTCGACGCGCTCGGCGACGCCCCGGACGTCCACGTGCTGCCGGTGGGCAACGCGGGGAACATCACCGCCTACTGGAAGGGCTACCGCGAGTACGCGGGCCTGGACGCCGGTGCGGCGCACGGTGCGGTCGCCACCAGGACCCCGGTGATGTGGGGCTTCCAGGCCGCCGGCTCGGCGCCGATCGTCCTCGGGCACCCCGTCGACGAGCCGGAGACCATCGCGACGGCGATCCGGATCGGCAACCCGGCGTCCTGGCAGCAGGCGGTCGACGCCCGGGACACCTCCGGCGGGCTGATCGAGGCGGTCACCGACGAGCAGATCCTTGCCGCACACCGGGTGCTGTCGGCGGAGGTCGGTGTCTTCGTCGAGCCGGCGTCGGCCTCCGGGGTCGCCGGTCTGCTCATGCTGGCCGAGCAGGGCCGCGTGCCGGCCGGCGCGCGCATCGTCGTGACCGTCACGGGTCACGGCCTGAAGGACCCCCAGTGGGCGCTGCGCACTCCGGACGGCTCGGACGTGGAGCCGGTGCGCGTCCCGGCCGACGTGGTCTCCATCGCCACCGCGCTCGGCCTGGGCTGAGGCCACCGTGCGCCTGGCCGCCGACCACGTGCGGGTGCGGGTCCCCGCGACGAGCGCGAACCTCGGCCCCGGCTTCGACGCGCTCGGGCTGGCGCTCGCCCTGTACGACGAGATCGAGGTGCGCGCCCTGGGCTCGCCGGGGGTGACCGTGGAGGTCACCGGCGAGGGAGCGGGCGAGGTCCCGGACGACGAGCGCCACCTGGTGGTGCGGGCGCTGCGGCTCGGGCTCGACCACGCCGGGGCGCCGCAGGCCGGTCTGCACCTGGTGTGCCGCAACCGGATCCCGCACGGGCGGGGTCTGGGGTCCTCGGCGGCTGCGACGGTGGCGGGGCTGGTGGCCGCGCGGGCGCTCGTCTCGGAGCCGGAGGCACTGTCCGACGACGTGGTGGTCGCGCTCGCGACGACCTTCGAGGGGCACCCCGACAACGCCGCACCGGCGGTGCTGGGCGGGGCGACCGTGGCGTGGGAGGAACCGGCCGCCGGCACGGGGTCCGGGACGGTCGGCACTGCGCGCCTGGAGGTGCACCCGGACGTCGTCCCGGTGGCCCTCGTGCCGACCGTGGCGCTGTCCACAGCGGCCGCCCGCGGGGTGCTTCCGGCGAGTGTCGCTCACGGCGACGCCGCCTTCCAGGCCGGCCGCGCGGCGCTGCTGGTGCACGCGCTGGGCCGGCGGCCGGAGCTGCTGCTCGCGGCGACCGCCGACCGGCTGCACCAGGAGTACCGGCGTGCGGTGATGCCGGAGTCGCTGGCCGTGGTCGACGCGCTGCGTGCCCGTGGGGTCGCGGCCGTGGTGTCCGGAGCCGGGCCGACGGTGCTCGCGCTCACCCGGCGTGCGTCCGGCCCGGGGACCGGCCGGCCGGACGGGAACATCGCGACGGGTGCCGGTGTTGTGGGGACGAACGGCAACGCCCCGGTCCCCTGTACCGACGCGGACGACGTCCTGCGGGAGGTCGTCCCGGCGGCGACTGGAGGCTGGCGGGTGCTGCACCTCGCGGTCGACCAGGAGGGGGCCCGCGCCGAGCGGGTGACCCCGACGGCGTGACGACCTGGGCTGCGCCGGAGGGGTGAGATGCCCGCCCGGCGGTCAGGTCGCCCAGGGACCGTGCCGACAGTGCTAGCATCAAGCCGCTCCCCGGATGTCGTCCTCCGGACCCCTGCGTCCTTCATGAGGCTGAGTCTTCATGAGCCGTTCGCAGTGGGGCCCGCTGGGAGTCGACGAAGCCGGGAACGATCCAGCCCACGTGAGCAGACGTCACGGACGTCGTTCTCTGCAGCGCGTGCGGCACAGCTCCGTCCCGTTCCACGAGCACGGGACGCCGGTCGGCAGTCCCTGGACCACTCGGCCCACTGCCCGGCCACCGACGAGGGGGAAGGGTCCTTCGTGACAGACATCACCGATCCCGCCGTGAGCACTTCCGGCGGGTCCGCCCCGAACGCGGCGATCGCCTCGCTGCGTCTGCCCGAGCTGCAGGCCATGGCCTCGCAGCTTGGCGTCAAGGGGATCTCCAAGATGCGCAAGGGCGACCTCGTGCAGGCCATCTCGGCCGCGCGCGGCGGTTCCCGCCCGCAGGCGCTCGAGTCCCGTCGCGACCAGGCGGTCGCCGTCGCGCCGGAGACCACCCCCCGTGCCCGGCGCGCACCGCGCTCGGCGCAGGACGCCCAGCTCGACCTCCCGGTGGGCGACGGTGCCCGTACTGCGGGCGGCACCGCCCCCGGTACCTCCAGCGAGAGCCGCGGGCCGGGCCGCCCGTCCGACGCGTTGGCCGGTCTCGAGGCAGCGCTCGACGCACGGCTCGCCCCCGAGCGGAACGCCGAGCAGCGCTCCGCCGACGGCCGGGGGGAGGGCCGCGACGAGCGGGCCGCCCGGGCCGCCGACGCGGTCGGCACGGTGACCGGCGAGCGCCGGTCGCGGCGTGCCGGACGTGGCGCCGGTGCACCGGTGCGCGCCGAGGGCGACGAGCCGAACGGCACCCAGCACCGCGCGGAGGACGGCGAACAGGCGCGCGAGGGTGGCCGGGACTCCGGCCGCGAGCGCAACGGCGACCGCCAGGGCCAGCAGAACGGCGGCCAGAACGGCGACCGGCAGACCGACCGCCAGGGGGGCCAGCAGCGCCAGCAGGGCGGCGGCCAGCAGGGCACGGCGCAGGCCGACCACGACGACGAGCGCGGTGGCCGCCGCCGCCGCTCGCGCGATCGCTACCGCGACCGCAAGCGCGGCCGTGGCCGGGGCGGTGCGGGCGCGGACCTGGCCGGCCTGGAGGACATCGAGGTGTCCGAGGACGACGTGCTGCTGCCCGTCGCCGGCATCCTCGACGTGCTCGACTCGTACGCGTTCGTCCGCACCACCGGCTACCTGCCCGGCCCGAACGACGTGTACGTCTCGCTCGGCCAGGTGAAGAAGGCCGGGCTGCGCCGTGGCGACGCGATCACCGGTGCGGTCCGCCAGCCGCGTGAGGGCGAGCAGGCCCCGCAGGGCAACCGCCCGAACAAGTTCAACGCGCTGGTGCGCCTGGACACCGTCAACGGGATGTCGCCGGAGGAGGCGCGCAACCGGCCCGACTTCCAGAAGCTCACCCCGCTGTACCCGCAGGAGCGGCTGCGGCTGGAGAGCGAGCCGACCAAGCTCACGCCGCGCGTGATCGACATCGTGGCGCCCATCGGCAAGGGCCAGCGCGGCCTCATCGTCGCGCCGCCCAAGGCCGGCAAGACGATCATCATGCAGCAGATCGCCAACGCGATCACCACGAACAACCCCGAGGTCCACCTCATGGTCGTGCTCGTCGACGAGCGGCCCGAGGAGGTCACGGACATGGAGCGGACGGTCCAGGGCGAGGTCATCGCCTCGACCTTCGACCGGCCGGCCTCGGACCACACGATCGTCGCCGAGCTCGCCATCGAGCGGGCGAAGCGGCTGGTCGAGCTGGGCCAGGACGTCGTGGTGCTGCTCGACTCGCTGACCCGGCTGTCGCGGGCCTACAACCTGGCCGCACCGGCCTCGGGGCGGATCCTGTCCGGTGGTGTGGACGCCTCGGCGCTCTACCCACCGAAGCGGTTCTTCGGCGCCGCGCGCAACATCGAGAACGGCGGCTCGCTCACCATCCTGGCCTCGGCCCTGGTCGAGACCGGCTCGAAGATGGACGAGGTCATCTTCGAGGAGTTCAAGGGCACCGGGAACATGGAGCTGCGGTTGTCGCGCTCGCTGGCGGACAAGCGCATCTTCCCGGCGGTCGACGTGAACGCCTCCGGCACCCGCCGGGAGGAGATCCTCATGTCGAGCGACGAGCTGAAGATCATCTACAAGCTGCGTCGCGTCATGGGTGCGCTCGACCAGCAGCAGGCCATCGAGCTGCTCATCGGCAAGCTGCGGGAGACCAAGTCCAACGTGGAGTTCCTGCTCCAGGTCCAGAAGACGACCCCCGGGGCGCCCGGCTCCGACAGCTGACGCCGGCTCCGCGGCGAGTGCGGTCACCCGTGTGCGAGGCAACCCGAACGGGGGCCCGCGCTCCCGGACGTAGGGCCGCCCTCGCGGAGGACGGCCGCCGGGACGGGATGATTTCGGGCCCCGTCGCCGTTCTGGCACAATGCTCTGTCGGTCTGCGGTTCACCCGGGCGCTCGCCCGGGACCCGGAGACACCCGAACGAGGAGAATCCCGTGAAGTCTGACATCCACCCGGAGTACGTCCTGACCCAGGTGACCTGCACCTGCGGCAACACCTTCGTCACCCGGTCCACTGTGACGTCCGGCGAGATCCGCGCCGACGTGTGCAGCGCCTGCCACCCGTTCTACACGGGCAAGCAGAAGATCCTCGACACCGGTGGCCGTGTGGCCCGGTTCGAGGCGCGCTACGGCAAGCGGTCGGCCAACTAGCCGTTCGGAAGCGCCGGTGCCCGCGTTCGCGCGTGGGCACCGGCGCTTCGTCGTTGCCAGGCGCCTCGTCGTCCCGGCCTATCCGCGCCGGCGACCGGGGCACCGACGACTGTCGCCCCGGGGCGCCGCGGTCGGACCGGGCGCCGTCGGGGCCGTACTCCCAGGAAGGACCGTCGTGAGCGAGGCGTTCGCCGCCGCCGAGCCGCTGCTCGCCGAGCACGCGCAGATCGAGACCCAGCTCGCCGACCCCGCCGTGCACGCCGATCCCGACCGGGCGCGTCGCCTCGGGCGGCGGTACGCCGAGCTGGGCCGGGTGGTGCAGGCGTACCGGACGTGGCGCAGCGCCGAGGACGACGCCGAGGCCGCCGCCGAGCTGGCCGCAGCGGACGCCTCCTTCGCGGCGGAGCTGCCGGGGCTGCGCGCCGCCGCCGACGAGGCCGGTGCCCGGCTGCGCAGCGTGCTGCTGCCGCGGGACCCCGACGACGCCCGCGACGTGATCCTGGAGATCAAGGCCGGTGAGGGCGGCGAGGAGTCGGCGCTGTTCGCCGGCGACCTGTTGCGCATGTACACCCGGTACGCCGAGCGCATGGGCTGGGCGACGCAGGTGCTGGAGGCCACCGAGTCGGACCTCGGCGGCGTCAAGGACGTGCAGCTCGCGGTCAAGGCACGCGGGCCGGTGGCCCCGGAGGACGGGGTGTGGGCGCACCTGAAGTACGAGGGCGGCGTGCACCGCGTGCAGCGGGTGCCGGTCACGGAGTCGCAGGGCCGCATCCACACGTCCGCAGCGGGCGTGCTCGTCTTCCCGGAGGCGGAGGACGAGGCCGAGGTGCAGATCGACCCGAACGACCTGCGCGTCGACGTGTACCGGTCCTCCGGTCCCGGTGGGCAGTCGGTGAACACGACCGACTCAGCGGTGCGGATCACACACCTGCCGACCGGCATCGTGGTGTCGATGCAGAACGAGAAGTCGCAGCTGCAGAACCGTGAGCAGGCGATGCGCGTGCTGCGCGCCCGGCTGCTGGCCGCACGTCAGGAGGAGGCCGCCGCGGCGGCCAGCGAAGCCCGGCGGTCGCAGGTGCGCACCGTCGACCGCTCCGAGCGGATCCGGACGTACAACTTCCCGGAGAACCGGATCGCCGACCACCGCACGGGCTACAAGGCGTACAACCTCGACGCGGTGCTCGACGGGGACCTGGGGCCGGTGGTGCAGTCGGCGATCGACGCCGACGAGGCGGCCCGCCTCGCTGCGGCCGGCGGAGCCTGACGGTGGCCGACGAGGCGCGGTCGGTCGACGGGCTCGCTGCGGCCGGCGGCGCCACCCAGGCTGACGAGCCCGGTCGCTCGGCCCCCGGGCTGCGGGCCCTGGTCGAGGGTGCCACCCGGTTGCTGGCCCAGGCCGGCGTCGGCTCGCCGCGGCCCGACGCCTTGGCGCTGGCCGCGTACGCCCTCGGCCGTGATCGCGTCGACCTGGTGCTCCCGCCGCCGCTGCCGGAGGGGTTCGCGACCGCGTACGCGGCCCTCGTGGAGCGGCGCCGACGGCGCGAGCCGCTGCAGCACATCACCGGGCGCACCGCGTTCCGCCATCTCACGCTGCGCGTCGAGCCCGGCGTCTTCGTCCCCCGCCCGGAGACCGAGGTCGTCGCGCAGGTCGCCGTGGACGAGGCCGCCCGGCTGGCCGCCGCCGGCCGCGCGCCGCTGGTCGTGGACCTGTGCACGGGGGCCGGCGGCATCGCGGTCGCGGTGGCCACCGAGGTGCCGGCGGCGCACGTGGTGGCCGTGGACGTCGCGGCGCAGGCGGTGGCGTTGACTGCCGACAACGCGCGCCGCAACGGTGCGGGCGGGCTGCAGGCCGAGCAGGGCGACGTGCGCGACACGGGCCTGCTGGCCGCGCTGGCCGGACAGGTCGACGTGCTGGTGTCCAACCCGCCGTACGTGCCGCCGGACGCCGAGCCGGTCGATCCTGAGGTGCGCGACCACGACCCTGACCTGGCGCTGTACGGCGGCGGCGCCGACGGGCTGGACCTGCCGCGTGCGGTGCTGGCCGCAGCCGCGCGGCTGCTGCGGCCCGGTGGGCTGCTCGTCATGGAGCATGCGGAGGTGCAGGACGCGACGGTGCGTGCGGCGGCCCTGGCCACCGGCGTGCTGGTGGACGTGACCACCCGCACGGACCTCACCGGACGGCCGCGCATGGTCGTCGCCCGCAGGGTCGGTGCGCCGGGCGCACCGTCGCCCGTGGGAGACTCGCAGCCGTGAACGAGCGGATCCTGCCCGCGCTCGACCCGGCGACGTGGGGCGCGGCGATGGACGAGGCGGTCAACGTCCTGTCCCGCGGCGGTCTCGTCGTCATGCCCACCGACACCGTCTACGGCATCGCGGCGGACGCCTTCACCCCGCCGGCGGTGCAGGCGCTGCTGGACGCCAAGGGCCGCGGCCGCCAGATGCCGCCGCCGGTGCTCATCGGCGAGACGCGCACCCTCGACGGGCTGGCCACTGACGTGCCCGCCGGAGCGCGGGCGCTCGCGGAGGCGTTCTGGCCCGGGGGGCTGACGCTCATCGTGCGCGCGCAGCCGTCGCTGGCCTGGGACCTGGGGGAGACCCACGGCACTGTCGCGCTGCGGGTGCCCGACCACGAGGCGGCGCGTGCGCTGCTGCGCCGCACCGGCCCGTTGGCCGTGTCGAGCGCCAACCGCACCGGGCAGCCGGCGGCGGTGACCGCCGCCGAGGCGCACGAGCAGCTCGGCGCGTCGGTGACGGTGTACCTGGACGCGGGGCCCGCCCCCGGCCAGGTGCCGTCGAGCATCGTGGACGCGACGGGGGACCGGCTGCGCCTGGTGCGGGCGGGAGCGCTCACGCTCGAGCGGCTGTGCGAGGTGACCGAGGTCACGGACGCGTGAGGGTCTACCTGCTCGTCCTGCTGGTCGCCGCAGCCGTGACGTACCTCACCACGCCGCTGGCGCGCTGGCTGGCGCTGCGCTGGGGGGCCATCACCGCGGTGCGCGACCGCGACGTGCACGCGATCCCCACCCCGCGGCTCGGCGGCCTGGCCATGTTCGCCGGGCTCCTGGTGGCGATCGTGCTGGCCAGCCCGCTGCCGTTCCTCGCGGACGTGTACGCCAACACCCGCGCGCTCATCGGCATCGTCGGAGGGGCGGCGATGGTCTGCGCGCTCGGGGTCGCCGACGACATCTGGGATCTGGACTGGCTCACCAAGCTCATCGGCCAGGTGCTGGCCGCCGGCTTCCTCGCCTGGCAAGGCGTGCAGCTCTACCAGCTCCCCATCGGCGGGGTCGTCGTCGCCTCGACGCGCATGTGGCTGTTCCTCACCGTGCTGACCGTCGTCGTCGCGATGAACGCGGTGAACTTCGTCGACGGGCTGGACGGGCTCGCCGCCGGGGTGCTCGCCATCGGCGGCACCGCCTTCTTCCTGTACTCCTACCTGCTCACTCGGGGGGCCAACCCCGGGGACTACGCCAGCCTGGCGACGCTCGTGCTCGCGGTGCTGGTCGGGGCCTGTCTGGGCTTCTTGCCGCACAACGTGTACCCGGCGCGCATCTTCATGGGCGACTCCGGGGCCATGCTGCTCGGCTTCGTGATCTCCGCGGCGGCCATCGTCGTGACCGGGCAGATCGACCCCGAGTCGGTGTCCGAGCGCACGTCCTTCCCGGCCTTCCTGCCGATGCTGCTGCCGTTCGCCGTACTGCTGCTCCCGCTGCTCGACATGGTGCTGGCGGTGGTGCGGCGGCTGCGCGCCGGCAAGTCCCCGTTCCACCCCGACCGCATGCACCTGCACCACCGGCTGCTCGCGCTCGGGCACTCCCACCGCCGCTCGGTGGCGATCATGTACGTCTGGACGGCGGTCTTCGCCTTCGGTGTCGCGTCGCTGGTGCTCTGGTCCACGACGACCGTGCTCGTGCTGTTCGGCGCGGGAGTCGTCGTCGCCGTCCTGCTGACCCTCGGACCCTTGCGCGGCCGTCCGGCCGCCCCAGCCCTGGAGGCCCACCGATGACCGAGCCGACCCCCGACCACGGCGCCGGGCGCCCCGACCTCCCGGGCCAGGCGCAGGTCCGCCGGGCGTCGGACGACGGTGCCGCCGACGTCTTCCGCACCGCGCTGCGTGACATGCTCGTCCTGCTCGCGGTGCTCGCCGTGCTCGGCATCGGTGCCGGCGCGCTGGTGGAGGGACTGCCCGGGGTGTGGGGCGCGCTGATCGGCGTCGCGCTCGCGCTGGTGTTCTCCGGCACCACCGTGATCTCCATGCTGCGCACCGCGCACTCCAGCCCGCAGCGCATGGCCGGCGTCGTGATGGGCGCGTGGCTGGGCAAGGTGGTGGTGGTCGTCGTGGTGCTCGCGGTGCTGCGCGGCCAGGACTTCTACTCCCGGCCGGTGCTCGCGATCGTGCTGGCCGCCGGGGTGCTGGGTTCGGCGTTCCTCGACTACCGGGCGGTGAGCCGGGCGCGGGTGCCGTACGTTCAGCCGGCGGTGGTCCCCGGGTCCGCTGCGAGCCCGCAGCCGCCGGACGGGATGCCGGGCGCGAGCTGAGGACACCCCGGTGGCCTGAGGCGTCGCGGGGAGCCCACGACGCCCAGCGCGGGCTGAGCGGGCACCAAGGAGCGGACGGGCGGTCGGGAGCACCGCACGGATACGTTAGGCTCCCCGTATCCAATGACGGCCAGGCGCTGCCGCCATGCCCACGACGACGAGGGCGCGTGCGGCGCCCACGACCACCAGGAGCTCGCACTGTCCAGCCTCGCGACGATCGTGCCCGCCGCCACGCACGACGGCGGTGGCGGTTTCCATGCGCCGTCCATCTCCGACTTCTTCCCGGGGGCGGTGCTCTTCGAGGGCACGCCCTTCGAGCTCAACCGGATCATGCTCATCCGGCTGCTGGTCGCGCTGGTGCTGGTGCTGTGATCGTCGCCGCCGCCCGCCGGGCCCGGCTGGTGCCGGGTCGCTTCCAGGGTGCCATCGAGTTCCTGCTCGACTTCGTGCGGGTCAACGTCGCCGAGGAGGTGCTCGGCAAGGAGCGCGGGCGCAAGTACCTCGCGCTGCTGACGACGCTGTTCTTCGCGATCCTCGCGTTCAATCTCACCGGCATCATCCCGGGCCTGAACATCGCGGCGACCTCGCTCATCGGCCTGCCGGTGCTGCTCGCCGCGTGGGTCTACCTCATGTATCTGGGCGCCGGCGTGCGTGCCCACGGCGTCGGTGGCTTCCTCAAGGCGAGCCTGTTCCCGCCCGGCGTGCCGTGGTTCATGTACGTGCTGCTCACGCCCATCGAGTTCCTCACGGTCTTCGTGCTGCGGCCCGCCACGCTGGCACTGCGGCTCATGGCCAACATGGTCGCCGGCCACCTCATGCTGGTGCTGTGCTTCTCGGCCACCCAGTACTTCGTGTTCGAGGCCGTCCCCGCGATGAAGGCGCTGGGTGCACTGACCTTCGTCAGCGGCTTCGCGCTGACCTTGTTCGAGGTGTTCGTCGCCGCCCTGCAGGCGTACATCTTCGTGATCCTCACGGCGGTGTACATCAGCCTGTCGGTCGAAGAGGAGCACTGAGCCCCCCACCAGTACCGAGCGTCACCACCCCGAGGGCCCGCGCGGTCCTCACCACGATCGAGTAGCCCGCCGACCGGCGGGCTACCCAACGGAAGGAACGAGCAACCGTGGCTCTTCTTGCGGACCCCAGCATCATCCTCGCCGCCGAGAACGCCGTCTCCGGCAACGTGGCGACCATCGGCTACGGCCTCGCGGTCGTCGGCCCCGGTATCGGTCTGGGCATCCTCATCGGTAAGACCATCGAGGGCATCGCCCGTCAGCCTGAGGTCGCCGGCCAGCTGCGCACGACGATGTTCATCGGTATCGGCTTCGTCGAGGTCCTCGGTCTCCTCGGCCTGATCACCGGGTTCCTCTTCTCGTGATCCACGCCGCGCTGACCGCGGCCGTGACCGCCGCGGAGACGACCGAGGAGCCGGAGGGCATCCGGCTCCTGCTGCCCGAGTCCTACGACATGTTCTGGTCGTTGGTCGTCCTGGTCGTCATCGCCTTCGTGTTCTACCGGTACGCCCTGCCCCGGCTGCAGGCGGTGCTGGACGAGCGCACGGCGAAGATCGAGGGCGGGCTGGCCCAGGCCGAGTCGGCGCAGGCGGAGGCGGCGGCGGCGCTGGCCGAATACCAGCAGCAGCTCCAGGACGCCCGGGCCGAGGCGGCCCGCATCCGCGAGGAGGCTCGCGGCGAGGGCAGCCAGATCGTCGCCGAGGCCCGCACGCGGGCCCAGGAGGAGGCAGCGCGCCTGGTCGAGACCGCGCACCGGCAGATCGAGGCCGAGCGCAAGCAGGCCTCGGTGCAGCTGCGCAACGACGTCGGTGCGCTGGCGACGGAGCTCGCCTCGAAGATCGTCGGGGAGTCGCTGGAGGACGAGGCGCGTCGTTCGCGCGTCGTCGACCGCTTCCTGGACGAGCTGGAGGCCGACTCCACGGTGAACGCGGGCAAGGGGGCCTGATGCGCGGGACGAGCCGGGCGTCGCTGGCGCTGGCGCAGGAGCGGTGGGAGCCGGTCCTCGCCGCGGCGGGCGAGCAGGCGTCGGAGCTGGGCGGACAGCTGTTCGCCCTGGTGGACGCGCTGGACTCGTCCGGCTCGCTGCGCCGGACCCTCGCCGACCCCTCGCTGGACGGCGACGCGAAGGCGGTGCTGGTCGGCAGGTTGCTGGCGAGCGCGGACCCGCGGGTGGTCGAGGTCGTGCAGGGCCTGGTGCGCTCGCGCTGGTCCGCCGACGACGACCTGGCCGACGCCGCCGAGCAGCTCGCGCTGCACGGGGTGCTGGCCAGCGCGGAGGCGACGGGGACGCTGGAGCGCGTCGAGGACGAGCTGTTCCGCTTCTCGCGGGCGCTCGCCGGGCAGCGTGAGCTGCGCCGGGTGCTGAACGACGAGACCGTGGCGCCGGCGGCGCGCGCGGGGCTGGTCGAGCAGATCCTCGGCGGCCAGGCGGACCCGGTGACCACCACGGTGGCGACGCGGCTGGCCGCTGCGCCCCGGGGCCGGCGCTACGTCGCGGCGCTGGGCCGTGTCGGGGACCTCGTCGCCGAGCGCCGCAGTCGGCAGGTCGCCACGGTGACGTCGGCGGCGGAGCTCACCGAGGCCCAGCGGACGCGGCTGTCCGAGATCCTGGAGCGCGCCTACGGCCGTGACGTCCAGCTCAACGTGGTGGTCGACCCCCACGTGCTCGGCGGCCTGCGGGTCCAGGTCGGGCCGGAGGTCGTCGACTCGACGGTCCTGTCCCGGCTCGCCGACGCCCGACGACGACTTGCCAGCTGACACGTGCAGATGACGACGCACACGCCCCACGACATGACTGCGCACGCGGTGCGTGCGTCCGACGAGGAGAAGAGCAATGGCTGAGCTGACGATCCGGCCGGAGGACATCCGCGCCGCGCTGGACAGCTTCGTGAAGACGTACGAGCCGACCGGTGCCGTCGCCGAGGAGGTCGGGCGCGTGACGCTCGCCGCCGACGGCATCGCCCAGGTCGAGGGCCTGCCCGGCGCCATGGCCAACGAGCTGCTGCGCTTCGAGGACGGCACGCTCGGCCTGGCGCTGAACCTCGACGTGCGCGAGATCGGTGTCGTGGTGCTCGGTGAGTTCACCGGCATCGAGGAGGGCCAGGAGGTCCGCCGCACCGGTGAGGTGCTGTCGGTCGCCGTGGGTGACGGGTACCTCGGTCGCGTGGTCGACCCGCTGGGCAACCCCATCGACGGCCTCGGCGAGATCGCCACCGAGGCGCGCCGCGCGCTGGAGCTCCAGGCTCCGGGTGTGATGGCCCGCAAGTCGGTGCACGAGCCGCTGCAGACCGGCCTGAAGGCCATCGACTCGATGATCCCGATCGGCCGCGGCCAGCGTCAGCTGATCATCGGCGACCGGCAGACCGGCAAGACCGCCATCGCGATCGACACGATCATCAACCAGAAGGCGAACTGGGAGACCGGCGACCCGACCAAGCAGGTCCGCTGCATCTATGTCGCGGTCGGCCAGAAGGGCTCCACCATCGCCTCCGTGCGCGGCGCGCTGGAGGAGGCGGGTGCGCTGGAGTACACGACGATCGTCGCGGCGCCCGCCTCCGACCCCGCGGGCTTCAAGTACCTGGCGCCCTACACCGGCTCGGCCATCGGCCAGCACTGGATGTACCAGGGCAAGCACGTGCTCATCGTCTTCGACGACCTGTCGAAGCAAGCCGAGGCCTACCGCGCCGTGTCGCTGCTGCTGCGCCGTCCGCCGGGCCGCGAGGCGTACCCCGGTGACGTCTTCTACCTGCACTCGCGCCTGCTGGAGCGCTGCGCCAAGCTCTCCGACGAGCTGGGTGCCGGCTCGATGACCGGTCTGCCGATCATCGAGACGAAGGCCAACGACGTCTCGGCGTACATCCCGACGAACGTCATCTCGATCACCGACGGCCAGATCTTCCTCCAGTCGGACCTGTTCAACGCCGACCAGCGCCCGGCGGTGGACGTCGGCATCTCCGTGTCCCGCGTCGGCGGTGACGCGCAGATCAAGGCGATGAAGCAGGTCTCTGGCACGCTGAAGCTCGACCTGGCGCAGTACCGCTCGCTGGAGGCGTTCGCGATGTTCGCCTCCGACCTGGACGCGGCCTCTCGTGCCCAGCTCACCCGCGGCGCGCACCTGATGGAGCTCCTCAAGCAGGGCCAGTACAGCCCGTTCCCGGTGGAGGAGCAGGTCGCGTCGATCTGGGCCGGCACCAAGGGCAAGCTGGACGACGTCCCGATCGCTGACGTGCACCGCTTCGAGAGCGAGCTGCTCGACCACCTGCGCCGGAACACCGACGTGCTGCAGACGATCGCGTCGAGCGGTCGTCTGGAGGAGGCCACCGAGCAGGCGCTCGCCGCGGCTGTCGACACGTTCCGCACCGGCTTCATCACCGGTGACGGCACGCCGCTCGTCGGCGGTGGCGACGACGAGGCCGAGGTGGACGTCGAGCAGGAGCAGATCGTCCGGCAGAAGAGGGCCTGAGATGGCCGGTTCGCAGCGCGTCTACAAGCAGCGCATCAGGTCCACCCAGTCGCTGAAGAAGATGTTCCGGGCGCAGGAGCTCATCGCGGCCTCGCGCATCGGGCGTGCGCGCGACCGGGTGAGCCAGGCGTCGCCGTACTCGCGGGCGATCACTCGCGCCGTGTCGGCGGTGGCGACGCACTCCAACGTGTCGCACCCGTTCCTCGTCGAGCGGACGGACACCCGGCGCGTCGCGGTGCTGTTGCTGGCCTCGGACCGAGGCCAGGCCGGTGCCTACTCCGCCAACGTCATCCGAGAGACGGAGCGCTTGAGCGAACAGCTGCGGGCGGAGGGCAAGGAGGTCGCGCTCTACGTCTCCGGTCGGCGTGCGGTGTCGTACTACGCCTTCCGGGGTCGTGAGCGCGCCGGCGAGTGGACCGGCCACAGCGAAGCGCCGAGCGTGGAGGTCGCCCGGGAGATAGCGGACACGCTGCTGGACGCGTTCCGCGCCCCGGCCGACGCCGGGGGCATCGGCGAGGTGCACGTCGTGTACACGCAGTTCGTCAACATGGTGACGCAGCGGCCCCGGGTGATCCGGATGCTGCCGCTGGAGGTCGTCGAGGGCGTGGCCCCCGTGACGTCTGGCGACGCGATGCCGCTGTACGACTTCGAGCCGAGCCCCGAGGTGGTGCTCGACGCGCTGCTCCCGCGGTACGTGCGCAGCCGGATCTACGCGTGCCTGCTCCAGGCGGCGGCGTCCGAGCTGGCCGCCCGGCAGCGTGCGATGCACACCGCGACGGACAACGCCGAGGACCTCATCCGGACCTACACCCGGCTGGCGAACCAGGCCCGTCAGGGCGAGATCACGCAGGAGATCAGCGAGATCGTCTCGGGCGCGGACGCGCTCGCGTCGGCCTCCTGACCCGACCGACCCAGATCACGCCGGAGCGCCGCTCCGGACGAGCGAAGCGAGGCAGACATGACCGCCACCACCGTCGACGAGACGGCCGCGACCGCGCCCGCGCCGGGTGTGGGCCGCGTCGCCCGCGTCATCGGTCCCGTCGTGGACATCGAGTTCCCGACGGACCAGATCCCGGAGATCTACAACGCGCTCACGGTCGACATCGACCTGTCCTCGCAGGGCGAGGGCGAGAAGAAGCTCACCATGACGCTGGAGGTCGCCCAGCACCTCGGCGACTCGCTGGTGCGCGCGATCGCCCTCAAGCCGACCGACGGCCTGGTCCGCGGCGCGGTCGTCACGGACACCGGCGCCCCGATCTCGGTCCCGGTGGGCGACGTCACCAAGGGCCACGTGTTCAACGTGACCGGTGAGGTGCTCAACCTCGGCGAGGGCGAGACGCTCGAGATCACCGAGCGCTGGCCGATCCACCGCAAGCCGCCGGCCTTCGACCAGCTCGAGTCGAAGACACAGATGTTCGAGACCGGGATCAAGGTCATCGACCTGCTCACCCCGTACGTCCAGGGTGGGAAGATCGGCCTGTTCGGAGGTGCGGGTGTCGGCAAGACGGTCCTCATCCAGGAGATGATCCAGCGCGTCGCGCAGGACCACGGCGGTGTGTCGGTGTTCGCCG
>Ga0164243_10001702_pt1 | contig 36944 bp, 18 predicted proteins | sample OricompcompostOP_FD_108781 | JGI IMG/M metagenome (GOLD analysis project Ga0164243, IMG submission 108781) | Organic Plus compost microbial communities from Emeryville, California, USA - Original compost - Organic plus compost (OP) | ecosystem: Engineered > Solid waste > Mixed feedstock >...
CGGCGGTTCGCCGAGACCTTCGCGGCGTCCGGCTTCCATCCCGACGCGTTCCTGCCCTGCTACGGCCTGGCGGAGGCGACCCTGATCGTCTCCGGCACCGGCGGCCGGACCGGCTCCGACCCGGCCCCGGCCGCGGCCGTGGCGCCGGCGGTCGAGGTCGATCGCGACGCGCTAACCCGCCACGAGGTCGCGCCGCCCGGCGACGGAGCGGCCGTCCGGCTGACCGCCTGCGGCCCCGGTGCCCCCGGCCAGCGGATCGCGATCGTCGACCCGGTGACCCGTACCCGGCGGCCGCCGGACCGCGTGGGGGAGATCTGGGTGTCCGGGCCGAGCGTCGCCGCCGGCTACTGGGGCCGGCCGGAGGACACCGAGCGGGTCTTCGCGGCCCGGCTGGCCGACGGCGACGGCCCGTACCTGCGCACCGGCGACCTGGGCTTCCTCCACGACGGACAGCTGGTCGTCACCGGACGCCTCACCGACCTGATCGTCATCCGTGGCCGGAACCACTACCCGCAGGACATCGAGCTCACCGCGGAGCGCGCCGACCCGGTCCTGCGGCCGGGGTGTGCCGCGGCCTTCCTGCTGCCGGCCGACGGGCCGGACCACCACCTGGTGCTGGTCCAGGAGGTGCGGCGGCAGCCGGCCGCGATCGACGTCCCCGGCGTGGTCGCCAGGATCCGGGAGGCGGTGGCCCGCGAGCACGGGCTGCGCGTGCACACCGTCGTGCTGATCCCGGCCGGCGCCATGCCCAAGACGTCCAGCGGGAAGGTCCAGCGGCGGCGGTGCCGCGACCACCTGCTGGCCGGCCGGCTTCCCGAGGTCGGCCGGGACGTCGCGACGGCGGGCTCCGAGGCGGCGGTGGCGGCGACGGTCGACGCCGCCGCGGTGCGGGCCGCGCCGCCGCGGGAGCGGGCCGCCGTGCTGGAGCGGTACCTGCGCGGCCAGGTGGCCGCCACGCTCGGCACCGACGCCGTCCCGCTGGACCGGGACGCGCCGCTGCTCGCGTCCGGCCTCGACTCGCTCGCCGTCGTGCAGCTCCAGCACCGGCTCGAGGCCGAGCTGGGGGTCCGGCTGCCGCTGCCGGCCGTGCTGTCGGGTGCCAGCCTGGCCGCGGTGGTGGACGCCCTCGCCGACCAGGTCGGCGCGGCCGCCACCGGCGCGGCACCGACCGTCACCACCGGTGCGGCCGCCGAGGAGCGGGTCGCGCCGATGTCGCACAGCCAGCGCTGGATGTGGTTCCTGCACCAGATGGAGCCCGCGGGCACGGCGCACACGGTCTCGGCGGCGCTGCGGCTGTCGGGGCCGGTGGACGGCGCCGCCCTGCGCCGGGCCCTGGACACGCTGGTCGCGCGCCATCCGGTGCTGCGTACGACGTTCCCGCTGCGCGACGGCCGGCCGGTGCAGCTGATCCGGCCGGACGGACGGGCCGCCTACCAGGAGCACGACGCGCGCCGCCTGGACGACGCCACGCTCGCGCAGGTGCTCAGCCGCGTCGCCCGGCGGCCGTTCGACCTGGTGTCAGGGCCGTTGCTCCGGGTCGACCTGTACCGCAGCGACGGCGGCGACGTGCTGCTGCTGGCGATGCACCACATCATCACCGACTTCTGGTCGCTGTCGATCCTCTCCCGCGAACTCGGCGCCGCCTACGGCGCGTACGCCGAGGGTCGGGACCCGGTCCTGGCCCCGGTCGGCACCAGCTACACCGAGTACGTACGGGCCCAGCAGTCCATGTTGGACGATCCGCCGCGAGCCGGCCGCCTCGCGTCCTACTGGGACACGGTGATCGGGGACGGCCTCGTCCGGCTCGCCCTGCCGAGCCTCGGCGACCACCGGGCCGACGGCGGCGGCGCGCGCGTGTTCTCGCTCGGCCCCGCGTTGGCCGCCGGCCTGCGCGAGCGCGCGACCGCCGAGCGGGTCACGCCGTACGTGCTGCTGCTGGCCGCGCTCCAGGTGGTGCTGCACGGTGTCACCGGCCAGGACGACCTCGTGATCGGCACCAACGTGGCGGCCCGGACCCGGCCGGAGTTCGCCGAGGTGGTCGGGTTCTGCACCAACCCGGTGATGATCCGCAGCACCGCCGCGGCCGGGGAGCCGTTCCGCGCGCTGCTGGCCCGCACCAGGGATGGCGTGATCGGCGCGCTGGAGCACCAGGACTATCCGATCATGGTGCTGGCGGCCCGGCACGGCATCCGGCGCGGCTCCATGTTCGACGTGCTCTTCTCCTACGACCGGTCCCCCTTCCCGGGCGAGGACCTGGCCGCCCTGGCGCTCGCCGGACCGGCCGGCGCGGCCTGCCGGCTCGGCGCGCTGCGGGTCGAGCGGTTCCCGCTGCCGGCGCCGGCCGGCGCGCTGCCGATCGAGCTGGTGATGGCCGAGGTCGGTGGCGTGCCGCACGGCGTGCTGCGCTACCGCGGCGACGTCCTGGACGGGCCGGCGGCCGACCGCCTGGTGAGCCGGTTCCTGGCGACGCTGGAGGCGGTGGTGGCGGACGCCGGCACACCGATCGGCACCCTGACCGGGGACCCCGATCAGGCGGGACAGAAGGTCGAGAGCGCGGCCTGAATCTCGCGCGCGAGAACCACGGAGCCCTCGTCCTCGAGGGCCCAGTGGCCGGCGTCGAGCTCGGCCGTCAGGAACGCCGCGCTGGTCTGCTCGCGCCACAGGGCCAGGTAACGCGCCTCGCAGTTGGGGTCCTCGGCACCGCGGACGGCGAGGATCGGAACGGGCAGCTTCGGGGTGCCCGGCTGCTGCACGTAGCTGTCGAACAGCTCCCAGTCGGCGCGCAGCGGACGTTCGAGCATCTCGAGGAAGTCCGGGTCGTCGAGCAGCGCCTCCGGCGTGCCACCCATCGAGGCGGTCTGCGCGATGAGCTCCTTGGTCGGCAGCCGGCCCATCCCGGTGTCGAAGATCAGTTGCGGTGGCAGGCAGCTGCACACGACGAGCAGTCGCGGGTTGCGGCACGGCGCCGCGACGAGGAGGCGGGCGACCTCGTACGCGACCAGGGAACCGGAGCAGTGCCCCATCAGCGCGTAGTCGCCCTGGAAGGCGGCGTACCCGTCGCGGCGCGCCATCTCGGCGAACTCGGCCAGCAGCGTGTCCATCCGGCGGTGCGGCTTCTCCCGCAGCCGCTTGCCGTGACCCGGCAGGACGGCGGCGGTCAGCGCCACGCCGTCGTGCCGCAGCAGCTCGCGCAGCGGGTTGAACACGGTGGAGGCGGCACCCGCGTGCGGGAAGGCGAAGAGCTCGACGCGGCCGTCGGCGCGGCGGTACGGGAACCATCGCTCGACCGTCGACATCAGTGCGCCTCCCGCAACGCCGGTCCTCTTCCGGGGCTCGGGTTCTCCATGCCGACCGGAGGTCCAGGCATCGGTGGTGGCACAGCCCCGGTCATGCCAGTCAAGCGGAGAGCCGGCGCGGCTTCCTGTCGTGTGTTTCTGCGACATCCGGGCCGGCACGCCGGAAACCTAGCCTTCCCGTATGGCACACCCTGCCCAGGCCGGGGCCGGAACGCGGACCGAACCGCCGACACCACCGCGGACGCCCCACGAAGAGACCATGGTGGAGATCTGGCGGGACGTCCTCGGCCGCCCGGACATCGGTGTGCTGGACGACTTCTTCGACCTCGACGGCAACTCGATGCACGCGATCCAGGTGATCGCCCGCATCCGGGAGACGTTCGGGGTCAGCGTCCGGGCCATCGACTTCTTCGAGTCGCCCACGGTCGCCGCGCTGGCGGCGGCGGTGGCGGCGCAGGCACCGCCGGAACGGCCGGTGGTGGGCCCCCGGCCGCCGGACGCCGAACCGGTGCTCTCCTTCGACCAGCAGCGGCTCTGGCTGGCCGAGCAGATCGTGGAGGGCGGCGCGTACAACGTGCACGGCCGGCGCCGCCTGCTCGGCCCGCTCGACGTGCCGGCGCTGGAGGCCAGCGTCCGCGCGATCCTGCGGCGCCACGAGGCCCTGCGTACCAGGCTGCCGGACATCGACGGCGAGCCGCTGCAGGTCGTGGACGAGATCGGCGACGACTGGCGGCCGCGGATCGTCGACGTGAGCGACGCCGACGACCCGCTCGAAGCCGCCCGCCGGCTGGCCGACGAGGACGCCACGGCCCCCTTCGACCTCGCGCGGGACCCGCTGTTCCGGTGCCTCCTGGTCCGGCTCGGCGACACCGACCACGTCCTCGGCATCACCGCGCACCACACCGTCTGCGACGACTGGTCGGTCGGCATCTTCATCCAGGAGCTGTCCGCGCTCTACCGGGCCGGTGGCGACGCCGACCGGGCCGGGCTGCCGGAGCTGACCGTCCAGTACCGCGACTTCGCGGTGTGGCAGCAGAAGTGGCTCGCCGGCGAGGCCCTCGACCGGCAGCTGGCCTACTGGCGCGAGCACCTCGACGGCGCGCCGCCCGAGCTGACCCTGCCCACGTCGCCACCGCCCGGCGCGTCGCCCGGCGCGGGCGGCCGCATCCGGTTCTCGATGTCCGTCGCGGACACCGAAGCGGTGCACGCGCTGTGCCGCGCGCACGACGTGACGCTGTTCATGGCTCTGCTGGCCAGCCTCGCGGCAGTGCTGGGTCGCTGGTCCGGCCAGCGCGACGTGGTGGTCGGCGTGCCGATCACCGGCCGGACCGACCCGGCCACCCGGAACCTCATCGGACTGTTCTTCAACACCCTGCCGATGCGGGTGGACCTGTCCGGCGACCCGACCTTCGCCGAGCTGCTCGGCCGGGCCCGGGAGACCGCGCTCAACGGCTACGCCCACGCCGACGCTCCCCTCGACCTCGTCGTCCGCCAGGTCCAGCCGGCCCGCCTCGCGGGCCGTACGCCGCTGTTCCAGGTGGCGCTCAACGTCGTGGACCGCCCGATGACCGAGGGGCTCGGTGACGTCGCGGACGAGCCGATGGACGGGCCGGTGACGCCGAGCAAGCTCGACTTCGTGCTGACCGGCCGCGAACTCGGCGGTGCCGTCCTGCTGGAGCTGGAGTACGCCGCCGACCGCTTCGCCGAGGACCGGATGGAGGCGCTGCTCGCCGAGGTCGCGGCGACCCTGGTCGAGGCCGGCGCCGACCCGGACGCGGCTGTTTTCCGCGACGTCCCGGTGCCGAGCTGAGGCCGGACGACGAGATGCCCGGTCCCCACGACGTCGACCGCCGCTGGCTCAAGCGGTTCGGCCAGCGCGCCGAGCCGGCCGGCGTCCGGCTGTTCTGCTTCCACTACGCCGGCGGCAGCGCCGGCATGTTCCGCCTGTGGCCGCGGCTGCTGCCGCCGTCGGTGGAGCCGATCGCCGTCCAGCTGCCCGGCCGCGCCGACCGCTTCAACGAGCCGCCGTTCCAGCGGATGAGGCCACTGGTGGACGAGCTGATCGACGTCCTCGATCCGTTCCTCGACCAGCCGTTCGCCTGCTACGGCGTCAGCATGGGAGCCCGGGTGGCGTGGGCCCTCGCCCACGAGCTGCGCGACCGCGGGCTGCCGATGCCGAGCCACCTCTTCGTGGCCTGCGACGCCGCGCCGATCACCGACAACGGCCAGTGGAAGTGGGAAGGGCGTGCGGACGGCCTGGAGGGCTACGTGCGCGAGATGGGCGGCACGCCGCCCGAGGTGCTGGCCGAGCCCATGCTGCTGGCGGCGCTGCTGCCGACGCTGGGTGCCGACCTCACGGTGCTGAGCACGCACGGCTTCCGCCCGTCGACACCGCTGGACGTGCCGATCCACGCGTTCGCCGGCGCCGACGACGCGGAGTCCCCGCCGGAGCGGATGAGCGGCTGGCGGGTGGAGACGTCGGCCCGCTTCGACCTCGACGTGCTGCCCAGCGGCCATTTCCTGGACGAGGCGGCCGAGGTGCGGGTGTGCGAGGCGGTCGGCCGTGATCTCACCGCGCCGCGCGATCCGGAGCCCGCAACCGGTTCGGGTGACAAGACAGGCGTCTCGGCCGGCTCATAGATTCTGGCCAGCCGCACTCGAACAGCTGCCGCGCCGCGGTGCCGGTCGCCGCGTCCGACCGGACCGCGCGGACGAGAGCAGGGAGCAAGCCGGTGGGCACGAGCAACGTCGACGACATCTACGAGCTCTCCCCTCTGCAGCAGGGCATGCTGTTACACAGCGCGCACGACGGCGCGACCGACATGTACCTGAGCCAGCAGACGTACACCGCCGTCGGTGAGCTGGACACCGACGCGCTGGTGGCGGCCTGGTCGGCGGCGTCCCGGGCCCATCCCGCACTGCGCACCTCGTTCCACTGGGAGGGGTTGGACCGGCCGCTGCAGGTCGTCCACCGCGACGTGCCGCTGCCGGTGCACCGCCACGACTGGTCCGGCGTCGACCGGGAACAGGAGCTCAAGCGGCTCGAACAGCTGCACAGCGACGACCGCGCGGCCGGCTTCGACCTGGCCGTGCCGCCGTTGCAGCGGCTGCACCTGATCCGGCTGGCCCCGGACCGGCACTGTCTGGTGTGGACCTATCACCACCTGCTCATGGACGGCTGGTCCGTACCCATCTTCTTCGGCGAGGTGGTGGCCCAGTACCGCCGGCTGGTGGCCGGCGGGCCGCCGCCACCGCCACCGCCGCCGTTCCGCGAGTACATCGCCTGGCTGCAGCGCCAGGACCTCGACGCGACGAAGAGCTTCTGGCAGGAGTACCTCGCCGGCGTGCGACCGAGCCACCTGGCTCCGCTGCGACCGTGGGACCCGCGGCGCGGCACGGGGCCGGTGGAGCGGCGGATGGTCGACCTGCCGGAGTCGGTCGCCACCGCGATGCGCGAGGCGGCGGCGCGCCACCGGGTCACGCTCGGCACGCTCGTGCAGGCGGCGTGGGCCGCCGTGGTCCGCGCCTACACCGGGCGGTCGGAGGTCACCTTCGGCTGCGCCAGCTCCGGCCGGCCCGTCGACCTGCCCGGCGTCGACCGCATGGTCGGGATGTTCGCCAACACCCTGCCGGTGCGGGTCGCCATCCCCGACGACGGCGACCTCGGCGAATGGCTGCGCGACCTGCAGCGCCGCCAGGCCCGGATGCGCCGGTACGAGTACACGCCGCTGGCCGACGTCAAGCGCTGGGCCGGCGCGCCGGGACAGCAGCTGTTCGAGAGCCTCATCGTGCTCGAGAACTACGGCCTGACGGTGGACGCGACCGGGATCACCAACGCGCTGACCTTCCACCGCGAGGCACTCTACGACAAGATCAGCTTTCCGCTGACCATGACGATCTCACCCGGCCCGGTGGCGGAGCTCCAGCTGCTGATCCACCGCGAGCGGTTCGACGGCGGCTTCATCGACGACGTGCTGGGCCGCCTGCGGGCCACGTTCGACGCGCTGGCGACGGCCGACCGGATCGGCGCGGTGACGTCGGCCGCCGGTCCGGTGGCGGCCGTCACCGAGGTCACCGAGCCCGCGCCGGCCACGCCGTCCGGCGACGGTCCGGCGGCCGCGCCGGCCACCGCGGCCGAGGAGATGGTCGCCAGCGTGTTCCGCGAGACGCTGGGCCTGACCGAGGTCGACGTCACGGCCAGCTTCTTCGACCTGGGTGGCGACTCCTTCGACGCCGTCCGCGCGATCGGCCGCATCGAGGGAGCCAGCCTCGGCATGCTCGCCGCCCACCCGAGCGTGCGCGCGCTGAGCGCGGCGCTCGCGGCCCAGACCGAACCCGACGACCTCGACGACGAGATCGCGGAGCTGGAGCGGGAACTGGCCCGCAAGAAGGCCGAGAAGGCCGGCCGGGCCGCCGGAAACCGCCTGGTCCCGGTGCCCCGCGACGGCGCGCTGGTCTGCGCCTTCCAGCAGGAGGCGGTCTGGTTCATGAACCAGCTGGAGCCGGCCTCCACGACCTACCACGTCCCGTTCCCGATGCGGGTCCGCGGCCACCTGGACGTGGCGGCCCTCGGGCGGGCCCTGCACGCGCTGGTCAGCCGGCACGAGGCGCTGCGGACGCGGTTCGTGAACCACGACGGCGTGCCGCGGCAGGTGGTCGATCCGCCGCCGGCGGCGATGGACCTCCCGGTGGTCGACCTCGCCGCCGACCAGGTCGAGAGCTGGGCGGCCGAGGAGTGCTCGCGACCGTTCGACCTCGCCACGGGCCCGGTCTTCCGGGCCGCCGTGGCCCGGATCGCGGCCGACGACCACGCCGTGGTGGTCGTCGCGCACCACATCGTCGCCGACGGGTGGTCGACCCGGGTCCTGGCCGGCGAGCTGTCGGCCCGGTACGCCGCCGAGGTCAACGGCCGCCCGTTCGAGCTGCCGCCGCTCGCCGTGCAGCCGGCCGACCACGCGGCCTGGCAGCGGCGCTGGCTCGACGGAGCCGAGCGGGAACGCCAGGTCGGCTGGTGGCGCCGGACCCTGTCCGATCTGTCGACAGTGGACTTCCCGGCCGACCGGCACCGGCCGGCCCGGCCCACGTTCGCCGGCGCGACGATCGGCCGGCGGCTGCCGCCCTCCGTCGGCACGGCCGCCAACGCGTACGCCCGCGAGCACAAGGCGTCCCTGCTGGCCGTGCTGCAGGCGGCGTTGCTGACCGTGCTGCACCGCTACACCGGCCAGGACGACCTCCCGGTCGGGTCGCTCTTCTCGGGCCGCACGCGGCCGGAGCTGGAGCCGCTGGTCGGGTTCTTCGGGAACACGCTGGTGCTGCGGACCCGGATCGGCGGCGCGCGGACCTTCGCCGAGCTCGTGACCCGCTGCCACCGCACGGTCCTCGACGCGACCGCGCACCAGGACGTGCCGTTCGCGCTCGTGGTCGACGCGCTGCGGCCCGAACGGCTCGCCGGCCGCACCCCGCTGTTCCAGGTCGGGCTGACGCTGCTGCCGCGCGGCATCAGCGACGGCATGCCGCTGGAGAACGCCGCCGTCCGGCCCATCGACGTCCCCGAGCGGTACGCCGCCTTCGACATCTCGGTCGACCTGGCCGAGAACCCGCGCGGTGGGCTCGACCTCTCCGTCGAGTACGCCACCGACCTGTTCGACGCCGGCCGGATGCACCGCTTCATCGACCACTACGCCACCGCCATCGTCAACGGCCTGCGCACGCCGGACGCGCCGATCGAGGACATCGAGATCATGCAGCCGGCGGAACGGCACCGGATCGCCGCAGAACTGCCGGCCGACCGGCCGGCCGGTCTCGTGGGCCGGCTCCGGGCCGCCGCGCGCCGGACGCGCCGCCGGACCCGGCCGGTCCACGAGCTGGTGGCCCGCGCCGCGGCGCGCCGGCCCGGTGCCGTCGCCGTGGTCGACCCCGACGGCACCGCGATCACGTACCGGCAGCTCGACCGCGCGGCCAACCAGCTCGCGCACCGGCTCCGCCGGCTCGGCGTGGCGCCGGGTGCCCTGGTCGGCATCCGGCTGCCGCACGGGGCCGACCTCGTCACCGCCGTGCTCGCCACCTGGAAGGCCGGCGGCGCGTGGCTGGCGCTGGACGGGCCGCCGCCGGCCGGCGCCGCGCCGGTCGTGGTCGTCACCGACACGGCGCACGCCGCGAACCTACCCTCGGCGCTGGCACTGGACGCCGAACGGGCCGCGCTCGCCGCCGAGCCGACCACCGCCGTGGCCGGCGCCGCCACGCTCGGCGACGTCGCCTGCGTGCGGTCGACCTCGGGCCGGACCGGCCCGGCCGCCCTGGTCCAGGTGTCGCACCGCGCCGTCCAGCAGGAGATCGCCCGGCTGCGCGACGCGTACCGGCTCGACCGGCACGACCGCGTGCTGCACCGGACGCCGCTGGCGTACGAGACCGCGCTCCGCGAGCTGCTCTGGCCGCTCGCGGTCGGCGCGGCCGTGGTCGCCGCGCCGGCCGGCGGCGCCGCGGCCCTCGCCGGGCTGGTGGCCGACCGGCAGGTCACGACCGCGTTCCTGACCCCGACGCTGCTGCACCGGTGCCTCGACCTCGACGCCGCCGGCCTCGGCCGGCTCCGCCGGGTCTTCACCTCGGGCGAGGCGCTGCGGCCGGACACCGTACGCCGGTTCCGCGCGGCGTGCCCGGACGTCGAGCTGCACGCGATCTACGGCACCGCGGAGACGCTCGCCGCGACGTCCTGGCGCGCCGGCGCCGACGGCACCGGCGTCCCCGTCGGCCGGCCGCTGACCGGCGTGCGGACCTACGTCCTCGACGAGCGGCTGCGGCCGGCTCCCATCGGCGTGCCCGGCCGGCTCTTCGTCGCCGGCCCGGGCCTGGCCGACGGCTACCTCGGGCAGCCGGCGCTGACCGCGCGTCGGTTCCTGCCGGACCCGTACGCCGACCGGCCCGGCCAGCGGATGCTGGACACCGGCGACCTGGCCTGCTGGCGCGACGACGGCACGCTCGCGTACCTGGGCCCGGCCGCCCGGCGGGTCCGGCGCGGCGGCCACACCGTGGAGCTCGCCGAGATCGCGCGGGCGGTCGCCGAGCAGCCCGGGATCCGCGAGTGTGCCGTGCTGGCGACCGCAGGCGACCGCCTCACCGCGTACGTCGCCGCCACCGGCGACCCGGACCCGGCCCGCCTGCGCCAGCGTCTCGCCGACCGCCTTCCGGCCTTCATGATCCCGGACGGGTTCGTCGCCGTGCCGGAGTTGCCGCTCACACCGGACGGCCGGGTCGATCCGGCCCGGCTGCCCGAGCCCACCATGCCGGGGTCGTACGTCGAGCCGTACACCGGGACGCAGCAGCGGCTCGCCGCCGTCTGGCGGGACCTGCTCGGCGTCGACCGGGTCGGCGCGCACGACGACTTCTTCGCCCTGGGCGGAAGCTCGCTGGCGGCCACCCAGCTCGTCGCGCGCGCCGGTGAGGCGTTCGGCGTCCGGCTGGAACCCGTCCAGGTCTTCACCCACCCCACCCTCGACCTACTCGCCGCCCGGCTCGACGAAGCAGCCGGTTCCCCCGCTCCGTGACGCACCGAAGGAGATCCGGACATGAACGAACACGTCGAGCCGATCGCCATCGTCGGCTTGGGTGCACGCCTGCCCGGGGCCCGCGACGTCGACGAGTTCTGGGCGAACCTCCGGGACGGCCGGGAGTCCATCTCGTTCCTGTCCGACGAGGAGCTGCTCGACAACGGGGTCTCGCCGGAGGAGCTGGCCAACCCGGACTACGTCAAGGCCGTACCGCTGGTCCCCGACGTGAAGCTCTTCGACGCCGAGCTGTTCGGCATGACGGCCCGCGAGGCCGAGATCTGTGACCCGGCCCTGCGGCTGTTCCTGGAGGTGGCCCACGCCGCCATCGAGAACGCCGGGTACGACGTCACGAAGGTCGGCGACGGGTTCGGCGTGTTCTCCGCCTCCGGCCCCTGCGACTACCAGGACATCAACCTGCGGCAGAGCCTCAAGTACCGCTCGGCCGACATCTTCCAGATGTCCACGCTCAACAACACCGACTACTCGGCGACGCTCGCGGCCTACAAGCTCAACCTGCGCGGCCCCGCGATGACGATCGTCACGGCCTGCTCCAGCTCGCTGGTCGCGCTCCACATGGCGTGCCAGTCGCTGCGGTACGGCGAGTGCGACGCGGCCGTCGTCGGCGGAGCCAACGTGGAGGCACCGTACGGCCACGGCCACATGTGGGTTCCCGGCGCGGTGCGGTCGGCCGACGGGCACTGCCGACCGTTCGACGCCAACGCGAACGGGACCATGTTCGGCAGTGGATGCGCCGCGGTCGTCGTCAAACGGCTCTCCGACGCGCTGCGCGACAACGACAACATCCGGGCGGTCGTCCTCGGCAGCGCGCTCAACAACGACGGCTCCGACAAGGTCAGCTTCAGCGCGCCGAGCATCAACGGCCAGGTCTCCGTGATCATGGAGGCGATGGGCATGGCCGGATGCCACCCGCGGGACATCTCCTACGTGGAGGCGCACGGGACCGCCACCGCGCTCGGGGACCCGATCGAGGTGGGGGCCCTGGCCGAGGCGTACCGGCGGCTGGCCGGCGAGGAGCTGCCGCGCGAGTCGATCGGCCTGGGCTCGGTCAAGTCGAACATCGGGCACCTCGTCTGGGCGGCCGGTATCTCGCAGGTCGTTAAGCTGGCGCTGGCGCTGGAACACGAACAGCTCCCGCCGTCCGTCAACTTCACCGAGCCGAACCCGAAGCTGGAGCTGGAGCGGACGCCGCTCTACGTCAACGACCGGCTCCGGCCGTGGCCGCGCGTCGACGGCAAGCCGCGGCGCGCCGGGGTCAGCTCGCTGGGCATCGGCGGCACCAACGCGCACGCCGTCATCCAGGAGGCGCCGGCCCGGCCCGCCGCGCCGGCCCCCGAACGGCCGCGCATCGTCGTCTGGTCCGGCCGGAACCGCAACGCCGTCGAGGACGGCCGGACCCGGCTGGTCGACTACTTCCAGGGCGACGGCGCGGCGTCCTTCCAGGACGCGGCCAGCACCCTGCAGCGCGGCCGGACGGTGCACCGGATCCGGGCCGCGGCGGTCGGTCGGGACGCCGCGCACGCCGCCTCGGTCCTGGCCGCCGGCGACTTCGTCGCCACCGAGGACTCCGGCCCGGTCGAGCGTCCGCTGGCGTTCCTCTTCCCCGGCCAGGGTGCGCAGTACGCGCGGATGGCGATGGGCCTGCACGCCGAGGTGCCGTTCTTCGCCGAGTTGGTCGACCGGTGCCTGGCCGGGTTCGCCGAGCACGGTCTGGACCTGCGCGGGCCGTGGCAGGCCGAGGACGCCGCCGCGCTGACCGACACCCGGCTGGCGCAGCCGATGCTCTTCACCGTCGAGTACGCCCTCGCCGCGACGCTGCGGCACTGGGGCCTGCGGCCGGCCGCGCTGCTCGGACACAGCGTCGGCGAGCTGGCCGCGGCCGCCGTCGCCGAGGTCTTCCCGCTCGACGACGGCATCCGGCTGGTGGCGGCGCGCGCCAACGCCATGGGTGACGCGCCGCGCGGCGCGATGGTCGCCGTGTCGGCGCCGGCCGACGAGGTCGCCGCGATGCTGCCCGAGCCGCTCGTGGTCAGCGTCCGCAACGCGCCGGGCCAGGCGGTGGTGGCCGGGCCGCTGGACGGCGTGGCCGCGTTCGAACGGGAACTCACCGCGAAGGGCATCGGCGTCCGCCGGCTGGCCACGTCGCACGCCTTCCACAGCCCGATGATGGCGGAGGCGGCGCGGACGTTCCTCGACACGATGCGCGGTGTCACGCTGCGGCCGCCGCGCACACCGATCATCTCCGCCGCCACCGGACGGGCCGTCACGGACGAGCAGGCCACCGATCCGGCGTTCTGGGCCGACCAGGTGGCCCAGCCGGTCCGTTTCGACCAGGCCCTGGACACGCTGCTGGCCGACCCGTGGACGCTGGTCGAGCTCGGCCCGGGTCATGTCCTCACCGGACTGGCCCGGCGCCACCCGGGCCTGCGCGCCACGGGCAGCGCCGTCCTGCCGACGCTCGGCGGCCCGGACGACGGCGGACGCGGCGACCTGGAACGCGTGCTGGACACCGTCGGTCGCCTGTGGGTCGCCGGGTACGACGTCGACTGGGCGGCCCTGGACGGCGAGGCGGGCTGGCGGCGCGTGGTGGTGCCGGGTTACCCGTACCAGCGCAAGCTCCACTGGGTCACGCCGAGCACCGGCCCGGCGGCGCCGAAGCGGGCCGCCGACACCACCGCCGCCGACACCGGCCGGTCGGCCGACGCCGGAGCCGCGGAGCGGACGGACGCCGCCGCCGCGCCGGCCGAGGACGCGACCACGCCCTTCTCGACGATCACCTGGGTGGAGGCACCCGCCCGGTCGGCCGACGGGCCGAAGCCCTCGCTCGCCCTCGCCTTCCTCCCGGCGGACCGGGACCAGGCCCTGGCCGTGCTCGGCCCGCTGCTGCGCGCCGGCAGCCGGGTCGTCCGGGTCCGGCCCGGTGAACGGTTCTCGGTGTCCGGCGACGAGTTCCGGGTCCGCCCGGGTGAGCCCGCCGACGTCGAACAGGTCTTCGCGCGACTGGCGGCCGACGGCCGGCAGCCGGACCTGCTGGTGCACGCGTGGGCCGTACCGCCGTGGGAGCAGCCGACCGCCCGGACCGTCGACGGCCAGCTCGACCTCTCGTTCGTCAGCCTGTTCGCGCTGCTCCAGCACGGCACCCGGCGCGCCGTCGAGGGCCGCTTCCCGCGGCTGCTGGTGCTGGCCAGCCGGGTGGCCGACGTCTCCGGCGCCGAGCCGCTCGACCCGGTCAAGGCGACCCTGGTGGGCCTCGCCCGCACGCTGGCCCGCGAGGCGCCGGTCGCCGTCAAGGTGGTCGACATCGGCCCCGGTGCCAGCGAATCGGCCGTCGTCACGGAGCTCGGTGCGGCCGACGGCCACGAGTTGGTCGCACTGCGCGGCCACCGGCGATGGGTGCCGCAGGAGCAGCCGCTCGACCTCTCCGCCTCCGCCGAGCCGCTACGACAGGACGGGGTCTACGTGATCACCGGCGGCCTCGGCGGTCTGGGCCTGGCGGTGGGCAAGGCGCTGGCGGGCACCGGCCGCCGGCCCAAGCTCGTCCTCTGTGGACGCACAGCGCTGCCGGAGGACGCCGAGCGGCGGGCCGAGCACGACGAAGGGCTGGCCCGGATCCTCGCGGACATCGAGGAGATGACCGCGCTCGGCGCGCAGGTCCGCACGATCGCCTGCGACGTCGGCGACCCGCGCCAGGTCGGCCGGATGCTCGACATCGTGACCGCGCAGTTCGGCCCGGTCAACGGCGTGCTGCACCTGGCCGGCGTCGCCGGCGACGGCATGCTCCAGCTCCGCGCGCTGCCGGACGCGCGGGCCGTCCTCCACCCCAAGGTGCGGGGCCTGCTGGTGCTCGAGGAGGCCCTGCGCGACCGGCCGCCGCTGGACTTCTTCGTCTCGTTCTCCAGCCGGGCCGCCCTGCGCGGGCTGGTCGGCAGCGGCGACTACGCGGCCGCCAACGCGGCACTGGACGCGTTCGCGAGCGCCGGCACGGCCCGGCACCGCCGGCTGAGCGTCAACTGGCCGGCCTGGTCCACCGTCGGCATGGCGGTCGCGCACGCCGGCCCGGACCCGCGGGCCGCGAAGCAGGTGGACCGGCGGCTCGACCCGGAGCGCGACTGGGTGCTCGACGAACACCGGTTGGCCGGCCGGCCCGTCCTGCCCGGCACCGGCCACGTGAACCTCGTCATGACCTCGTTCCGTGAGCTGGGGCTGATCAGCTCCGACGACGCGATCCAGCTCGAGGACGTCGTCTTCCAGAACCCGATGGTGGTGGACCAGCCGCGCGACGCGCGGGTACGGTTCGTGCCGGGAAGCGACGGGTGGCACTTCGAGGTGCTCTCCCGCGCGGCCGGCGGCGGCGACGCGTGGAGCCGGCACGTCGAGGGCCGGATCACCGCCTGTGCCCGCAAGGACGAGGTACGGCCGCCCCTGCCGATGTACGAGGGATTCACCGAGGTCGAGCCGCCGTCGCTCAAGCCGGGTCCGGGACGGCTGTTCACCCTCGGGGACCGCTGGCAGAACATCATCCAGATGTGGCGCGACGACACCCGCGGCGAGCGGGTCGTCCGGCTCGTGCTCGGGGCCGCGTTCGCCGGCGACCTGGTGGGCCAGCAGGCTCACCCGGCGATCCTGGACGGGGCCACCGCCGCGGTCCGCGACGACACCGACGGCATCCACCTTCCGTTCATGTACCGGCGGGCGGTCTTCCACCGGCCCTTCCCGGCCGAGGCATACAGCCACATCCGGCGCCGGCCCGACAAGGCCGGCGTGATCGTGGGCGACGTGACGATCGTCGCGCCGGACGGGACCCTGCTGGCCGAGATCGAGGGCTACACGATGCGGCAGACCGGCCGGCCGCAGTTCCTCGACGAGCCGCCGGACTCGGAGTCCACCATGGACAAGGCGGTCGCGTTGCCGTCCCCCGTGGAGGTCGACGGCATCGATCCCGACGAGGGTGGACGCCTGCTGACCCTGCTGCTCGGCGCCGTCACGCCCAACCAGGTGCTGGTCCGGCCGTACTCCGGCGGCCGGCCGGTGCCGATCCCGGCCGCCGCGGTGACCGCGGTGCCGGCCGCCGCCGAGCCGGTGGCCGCGCCGCCGGTCACCCCGGTTCCCGCCGTCGCGCCGGCCGCGGCGGCTCCGGTGGCGCCGTCGCTGGCGGGGGCCACGGTCGGTGCCGACACCGTGGAGAGCGAGATGTACGGGATGTGGCAGGAGGCGCTGGGGGTCGACAGCCTCGGCCCGGACGACGAGTTCTTCGAACTCGGCGGCGACTCGCTGAGCGCCGTCCAGCTCATGCGCCGCGTCCGCGAGCGGTTCGGCGTCCAGCTGAGCATCGGCGTGCTCTTCGACTGCCCCACCGTCCGGGCCCTGTCGGCCGAGGTGAGCCGGCTGGCATCGAGCTGACGGCGGCGAAGGAAGGGCCCCTTCCTAACGCTCAGGCGTTAGGAAGGGGCCCTTCCTTCGAGTGCCTCGTCCAGGGTCCAGGAAGCCGGCCGGGCCGGTTGTGGGTCCACCGCGACGAGGCGCAGCTCCGAGGTGTAGGAGCCGTCCGGCAGGCGGAGCCACAGGCCGTCCGGGTCCGGCAGCATCTCGACCAGCTCCACCTCCGCCCCCTCCGGTGCCGCGGCGGCGGCCCGCCGGGCCGCCCGGGCCAGGTTGTCCACCAGGGGCGGCGCGGACAGGTCGACGTAGAACGGCTTGGGGTCGCCGGGGACGCGGGCGAAGACGTGCCGGGGCAGGCCGAGGTCGGTGAGCCAGCCGCGCAGCGCGTCCTGGCCCGGATCCTTGTCGCGACCCGCCATCGCGGCCATCGCCGCCAGCGGGACCCGCCACGCCTCCCGGGCCACCGTGAGCCCGCCGATGGCGATCCGCGGCGCGTGGCGAGCCGGTGCCCGCAGCTTGAACAGGTTGACGGTGACCGCGCTCAGGTGCTCGCCCAGGCACTCCCGTACCGGCGCCGCCCAACCCTCGGTCCGGCAGGTGGCGACCAGCTGCCCGTCCCGTTCGGCCACGGTGATCGCGGTCGCCGGCGTGCCGCGGACGCCGGACGGGTGGCCGTCGTCCGACCCGAACGAGACGTACCGGTACGCGCCTTCCGGATCGAGCGAGAGCGGCGGATAGCTGCGCGAGCTGACGTCCCGGGCGGTGCTCGGGTACAGCGGCACCACCCGGCCCGGCGCCATGTCCGCGGCCATCGCGGCGACCAGCTCCGCCGGGTCGTCGGCCTGCGCGCTGAAGAAGCGGCTCTCCAGCGTGTTGAGCGCGACGTGCAGTTCGCCCAGCACCCAGGCCAGGGAGCCGTCGGCGCGCCGGTGCGGCAGCACGTCGGGGCTGTGGAGGCGAGCGGCCGCCCAGACCCGCCGAGGCGCCGGGAACAGCGCGTCGGCGAGCCGGCGGGCCGCGGCGACGTCCACCTCGACGCGCGCGCCGCCGCCGGACCCGATGATCTCCGCCCACCGCAGCTGGAAGTCCTCGACGACCTCGGCGAACGCGCGTCCGCCCGGTTCGAGGAGGTCGGCGGCGGCCATGTGGAGCTCCGCCAGCGTGACCTCGGCGCGGGTGGCGGAGAGCCGCCGGAACCGTTCGGTCAGCGCGTCCTCGACGGCGTCGGCGACCTGACCGCACAGCCACCGCGCGCTGTCGAGCAGCACGGCGAGCGGCCGGCGCAGGTCGTCCAGCGCGTCCTCGCCGATGGTCGCGTCCAGGTCGCGGCGGCAGTCGAGGTAGAACGGGGTCCGGCCGCCGACCGCGAAGCCAGGTTCCCGCCGGACCGGTGCCCGGGCCGCCTCGGCGAGGACCCGTTCGGCGTCGGCCAGCGCGGTGCGGAGCCGTTCCGGGTCTGTCGCGCCGGCCACCCGCTGGCACGCCTGCCGTATCCGCGCGATCCGCGCGAGCCGGTCGGCGCGCGGCCCGGGGTCGGTGATCGCCTCCACCTGCCGGGCGAGGCCGTCGAGCGGGTGGCTGGAGATCGGCACCCGGAAGCCGACCTGCACCACGCCGGCCGCCCGCAGCCGGTCGAGCGTGGCGGCCGCGCCATCCGGATCGGCGGACGCCGCGCGCACCAGGCCGACCCGGTCGGCCCCGCCGGCGATCGCGGTCACCAGCGCGGCCTCCTCGGCGGTCAGCGCCAGCGGCCGCCGGTACGGCCGCAGCACCGCGCCGTCCCGCACCGTGCACGCCGGGTCCACCCGCACCGGCAGGTGGTCCCGCAGCTCCGGCTCGGCGTTCCAGGCCGCGGCGATCGACTGCACCGCCCACACCTCGACGTAAACCTCCTGGCGCCGGATCCCGCCGCCACCGGCGAAGCCGGTCCGCGCGCCGCCCAGGCGGGCCCAGGCGACCGGTCCGAAGAAGCCGATGGTGTCGTTCTTGGCGCAGTACCGCTGTGCGTACCGGGTGACGACGGCGAACCGGTGGCCGAACCGGTGGCCGCTGACCCGGGGCTCCTCGCCGGCCTTGACCGCCGCCGCGTGCGCCGCCGCCCAGGTGTCGATGGCCTCCGGGTTCTGCCAGGTGAGTGCGGCCAGGAAGGTGTCGTCGCGCAGGAACGCGTCGAACGCGGCCCGGCGCGCCGCCCGCAGTGCCCGCGCACGGTCGTCCGGTCCGCGGCCGCCCTCCGGCGGCGCGGCGAACACCGACAGCCGCTCGATCGGCAGTCCGGCCGACCGCAGGGCGGCGAGCCGCCACAGGGTCCATCCGCGGTCCAGCTCGACCAGGTGACCGTCCACCAGCGGCTCCCCTCTGCCGGTCAGCCCTCGGCCGCGATGAGGACGGTCTGCAGCCGCTCCATCCCGCAGCCGCGCTGAGCCTTGGACTCCAGCGATCCCAGCCCGAAGTCGAGCACCTCGACGCCGCGCGCGATCGCGCGGATGATCGGTTCGTAGAAGGTGAGGTTGAAGTACAGGAAGTTGTCGCCGGCCGCCGCGTAGTCGCAGCCCCATGCCTTGGAGATCAGGCGGGTGCCGCTGGTCAGCAGCAGCGAGCAGGCGACCGGTCGCTGCTCCCGGTAGGCGACCAGCGCGACGAAGTCGTCGTCGGCGAGGTACGTGCCGAGCAGTGTGTAGTGGAACGCCATCTGCCGCGGGTCCGCCTCGCGGCCGTACCGCCGCTCGGTCTGCGCGAGCAGCGGCGCCAACCGCGGCGCGGCGTCGACCACCCGCTCCTCGCGCACCTCGAACGCACTGTCGAGGAAGCGGCGGCGTTCGCGGCGGACACCGGTACGCCGCCGCGCCGGCAACGAGGCCACGTACGCGTCGAAGGAGTCCCAGACGACCGGTAGCGCCGCCTTCTCCCGCGTGTGGACCGCCGCGACGTCGCGGCCCGCGAGCCACCGGGCCTGCGTCTCGTCGAGGTACGGCAGCACGACGTACGCCGACCCGGCCTCGCGGGCGACGGCGCGGGCCCGGTCGACCAGCGTGAGCGCCACCGTCTCGGCGGCGTCCGCTGTCACCGACGCCGCGACCGTGAGGAAGTTCGCGTAGGTGCCGTAGGAACCGGCGAGGCACAGCCTCGGGCCGATCGCGGCGGCCGGCAGCCCGAACAGGGTCACCGGGTCCGCGACCGGATGCCACGGCGGGTCGCTGGTATAGACCGGAAGCATCCCCAGCGGCCTTCCGGACCCGTCCCGCGCCACCACGTACCTCGTCGTGCCCTGCCCCCGCTGGGCCAGCTGGATGCGTTCCAGCTCACCGAGGTAGTGGCCGGCGGATGCGACACCGAGCCGGTCGAGCAGCTCGGTGTCGATCCGGGCCAGATCCTCCACCCGCATGGCCGTGGCTACGACGACACGACCCCGGTCGATCCGTACAGGTACTCGTTGAGGTCCTCGGGCCGGGTCTCCTCCGGGCAGTCGTCGGTGTAGTAGTTCATTCCCACGGCCACCCGCAGGCCGGGTTGCTTCATCGGCCGTACGTAGTGCGGGAAGCGCCGCGCGTCGAAGAACACCAGGTGGCCGGCGACCGGGTACAGCACCGAGCAGTCGGCGTCGACCTCCTCGATCGACCGCGCACCGGTGTCGTTGGCCACGACGAGTTCGCCACCCGTGCCGCGCGGGTGGTCGGTCACGTACAGCAGGGCCTCGACCGGATTGGTGTCCACATGGCACTCGTACCGGTCGGTGCCCTCCTGGACGTTCATCACCACCGCGTAGCGCCGGTCCTCGCTGGTGTAGATCTTCCGGCCGGTCGCCTCCTGGTACAGGTCCCGGAAGTAACCGCGGTAGAGGTCGATGACCCACGGCAGCCGCTCCCAGACGGTGGCCCCGCGCACGGTCATGATCTGCAGCGACGAGATGTCGGCGCCTTCCCGCGATGTCGAGTGCGGTGGCACCAGGTGCTTGGTCACCCGGTCCCGCCGGGCGACCTCCTTGAGCTCCTCGTCCCACCCCTCGGGCAGTGCGCGGGAAACGTCGAAGGTGAGCCAGTTGAAGCGGGAGGCACCCGCCGCGCCTCGCAGGAAGTCAGCGGTCGACATGGGCACCGTCCCCGTCGTCGCCCAGGAACCGGGCAGTGAGATCGGACATCCGGCCTTCCCCTTTCCGAGGGTCATACGCTTGCCGCGTCCTCGTCGACGCGGTGGTACGGCATGCGGGTGAACGGCGCCGCCGGACGTGCGCGGTGCGGCCCGTCCGGCAGCGGTCCCGCGAGCACCGTATCGAGCCAGTCACCGGTGTCCTCGTCCCATAAACTCGCTACGGCTGGCCGGCGGGCCGCTCGGTGGTCGACTCCCTGATCCGGGCCCGCACCTCGCGCCGGCTCGCCCGCATCCGGGCCAGCCGGTCGGAGCGGTCGGCGAAGGAGACCTCCGGTTCCGGCGGCGCGGCCGGCTGCTCCACAGTGGATCCGAACAGGAACGCGCTCAGTGCCCGCAGGTTGGGGTGCTGGAACAGGCGCAGGGCATCCACCGGCCGGCCCAGCAGCTCGCTCAGCTCGGCGCTGAGCTGCAGCAGGGTCATGGAGGTGAACCCGGCGTCGAAGAAGTTGGCGGCGGGGTCCAGCGGCCGGCCCAGCACGGACTCGGCGAGCTGCCGGAGCCGGGCGTCGGCGGGTCCGGCCGCCGGCCGGTCCGCCGTGGCCGGCTCCCGCTCCGGCGCGAGCGGCTTCAGGTTGCCGGTCAGCTCCAGGCGGTCCACCACCATGACGCGGGCCGGCACGACGCCGGCCGGCAACGCCGCCGCGAGGTGGGCCCGCACGGCGTCCGCCGCCACCGGCGCACCGGCCGACCGCTGCACCCACACCCGTACCGCCTGCCGGCCGAGGTCGCCGACGATCTCGGCGACGGCGTCGCTCACGCCGGGGTGGCCACGCGCCACCGACTCGAGCTCCTCGAGCATCACCCGGACGCCGTTGACCAGAACCTGGCGGTCGGTCCGCCCGGCCAGGTGGAGTCGGCCGGCGGCGTCGCGGCGGGCCAGATCGCCGGTCCGCAGCCACGCGCGGCCCTCGCCGTCCTCGACGAACCGGTCCGGTCGACCGGTGCCGGCGTATCCCATCGCGATGTGCGGCGCGGCCACCCACACCTCGCCGAGGTGTCCCACGTCGCAGCGCCGCCCGTCCACCGTCCGCAGCTCGATCCGGCGGCCGGGCAGCGGCGGCCCGACCGGGACCTGAGCCGTCGGCGGCACCGGCTCGCCGGGTGCCATCGTGTGCGCCGCGACGAGCTGGGGCGTCTCCGTGCAGCCGTAGCCGTTCACGACGACCGCACCGGTCGCCCGCGACCGGATCAGCGCCGCGGTCGCCGCCGACAGGGGCGAGCCACCACAGATGACGGCCCGCAGATCCGGCAGCGGCGCGGTATCGGCGCCGAAGGCCAGCGACAGCATCGCCGGCGTCGCGCTCAGCACGCTGACCCGCTCGCGCCGCAGCCAGGACGCGACCTGGCCTGGATTCCCGACGACGTCCGGCGGCGGGATGCAGAGCGTGCCGCCGGCCCGCAGCGCCAGGCCGATGTCGCGCAGCGCCGGATCGTGCGCCGGTCCGCTGAGCATCGCGACGCGGCCGCCCGCGTGCGGGCCGAGCAGGTCGGCGAGGTCGGCCAGGGCCGATTCGGTGACCCGGGTGGCGACCCGGACCGGCAGGGGGTCGCCGGTGGTGCCGGAGGTGAACAGCACGTGTGCCGGCCCGTCGCCCGCGCCGGCCGACCACGCCGCGCCGGCCACGGGGACCGCCGGCCCGTCGCCGCTCCACGGGAAGGCGTACGCCACCGCCGCCACCTCCAGGGCCCGGTCCCGCCGCCACGGCGGCCAGCCCGCGTCGAGCAGGACCGCGGTGACCCCGGCGCGCCAACAGGCCAGGAGCCGGATCAGGAACGTCCGGTCGCGCCGCGCCGGCACGCCGACGGCGGCACCGGCGCCGGCCTCGGCCGACAGCCGGCCCGCCAGCTCCTCGACCTGCGCGTCCAGCGTCCGGTAGTCGAGCGGGCCGGCGTGGTCGCTGACCGCGACCGCGGTGGGCCGCTCGCCCGCATGCCGCCGGACGAGTTCCACAGTGGATGCTGCGATCGTGTCCACGACGGACGGTTCGGGAACGTCGGCGGCCGGGGGCTCCAGCAGCTCGGCCACCGGCCGGTCCGGCTCGGCCGCGGCCCGGACCACCGTCCGGCCGATCTGTTCCAGGAGCGCCGCGGTGTCCGCGGGTTCGCACAACCCGCGCGGGGTGGTCAGGTGCAGGCGGTATCCCGCCGGGCCGCGGCGCAGGTAGAGCCCGAGGTCGAAGAGGGACCAGGCCGGCGGGAGGTCGTACTCGGCCACCTCCAGGTCGCCGAAGAGCGGTGGGGTGGCCGCCTGGGTGAGATCGCTGAACCAGAGCCGGATCAGCGGGCTGCGCGCGCCGGCGGTGCGGGACAGCCGCAACTGGTCGACGATGGTGTCGAACGCGGGCAGCGCGTGGTCCGTCGCGTCGGCGAACGCGTCCCGGACCGCCTGGTACGCCTGCCGGAAGCTGGCCTGCCGATCGATCGTCACCGGCAGCGGCAGCGTGTCGAGCAGGAACCCGACCAGCCGCTCGTCCTCCGGCCGGCTGATCCGTACGCTGGGCAGCCCCAGCACCTCCGGCCGGTCCGCGCCGTCCCACGCCGCGAGCACCGAGCCGGCCGCGGTGAGGAAGAACAGCGCCGGGGTGAGGCGCTGCTCCCGGAAGGCCCGGTCGATCGCGTCCGACCGGTCCGCCGGCAGGTCGAGCGTGTGCGTGACGGCGGAGTGGTCCCGCTCGTCGCGGTCGGCGGCGGACAGGTGCGCCGGGGCCTCCGCGCTCGCGCCGGACAGCCGCTCCGTCCACCACGCCAGGTGCTCCGCCCACCGGGAGGAGCCGACCAGGGCGGACTCGTGCGCGAGGTGGCCGAGCAGGCTCGGCGCCGGCCCGTCGAACCGGGGCTCCGTGCCCTCGACCCGGGCCCGGTACGCCTCGGCCAGCTCGGCGAGCACCAGGTCCGAGGTGCGCAGGTCCGAGATGAGGTGGTGCATGACCAGGATCAGGAAGGTCCGTCCGCTGGAGGGTTCGTAGACCAGGCCGACCCGCCACAGCGGCGGCGTGCCCATCGGGAAGGGCCGGTTGGCCACCCGGTACAGCGCCTCGTCGACAGCCGCCGCCGGCCGGACCACCTCGACGGTCAGCGGGACCGGCACCGGGTCGCCGACCACCACCTCCGGCTGACCGGACTGCCGTTCCACGACGGCGCACCTCAGTGCCTCGTGGCGCGCGCTCAGGTCGGCCAGGGCCGATCGCAGCGCGGCCGGCTGCGGGCGGCCGGCGAGGCTGAGCACGCGGACGACGTTGTACGCCGGCGAGTCCTCGTGGAGCCGGTGCCAGGTCCAGATGCGGCGGGTGGTCGGCGACAGCGGCGCGGAACCGCGGGCCGGCGCGGCGGCGGTCACCGGTGCGGCCGCCTCCGGCGCGGCGGGGACCGTGCCGGCCGCGGCGGCCCCGGCCGCGCCGAGCCGGTCGGAAACCACCTCGACCAGCTGGGCCAGGGTCGGGTCGTCGCGCAGGATCGCCGACACCGGCAGCTCCACCGCGAGGTCACGGCGGAGCCGGGCGACCAGCCGCGCGGCGGCCAGCGAGTGCCCGCCGGCGTCCAGGAACGCCGCCTCGGGGTCGATCGGCCGCGCCGTCTCGTCGGCGTCGTAGAGCACGGCCGCCCAGGCGGCCCGGACCCGCTCGGCCACCTCCGCCGCTTCCGCGCCGCCCGTCCGGGACACCTCGACGTCCTCGAAGGGGATAGGGAGCGCCGCACCACCGTCCACGCGCATCACGCACCGTCCTCCGGGGCCGTCTGGGCCCGGGCGAGCTCGGCCAGCGCGGCCCGGTCCACCTTGCCGTTGGATGTGAGCGGCAGTTCGTCGAGCAGGGTCAGCCGCCCGGGCACCATGTACTCGGGCAGCTGGTCGACCAACGCCGCGCGCACGACGTCGACCGCGACCCCGGGCGGCCGGCAGGTGTAGAAACCGGCGAGCGACCGCGCACCGGCGACGTCGACGGTCACCACGACGGCCTCCCGGACGTGGTCCAACGCCGCCATCACCGACTCGATCTCGCCGAGCTCCACCCGGTAGCCACGGATCTTGACCTGGTGGTCGACCCGGCCGAGGAACTGGAGCAACCCGTCCGGTCGCCACCGGCCGCGGTCGCCGCACGCGTACATCCGCTCGCCGGGCACGAACGGGTCGGGCACGAACCGCTGTGCGGTCAGCCGGGGGTCGCCGTGGTAGCCGAGGGCGAGGACCGTCCCGGCGGCGTAGAGGTCACCCGGCACGTCGATCGGCACGGGCTGGCGGTTCTCGTCGAGCACGTAGTACCGCGCGTTCCACATCGGACGTCCATAGGGGATGCTGGCCCACTCCGGATCCACCGACTCGATCGTGTAGTAGGTGGACCACACGGTCGTCTCCGTGGCACCGCCGTAGTTGACGATCTGGACGTTCGGGAAGACCGTCCGGATCTCGTCCGGCACGGACAGCGCGATCCAGTCGCCGGCGAGGAACATCAGCCGCATCGACTCCCGTCCCGGCCCCGGGGCGTCCGAAGCGGTCAGGAACGGCAGCACCCAGGCGAACAGCGGCGGCGCGGAGTTCCAGAACGTGATCGGTTCGGAGATCAGGATGTCCGCCAGCCGGGCGGGCTCGGCCAGCTCCTCCTCGCTGGCCAGCCGGATCGAGCCACCGGCGGAGAGCAGCCCGAAGATGTCGTAGATCGACAGGTCGAAGCAGAACGAGGTGACCTGGAGCAGCCGGTCGGCGGGACCGACGGAGAACGTCTCGGTGGCCCACTGCAGCATGTTGACCAGTGCCGTGTTCGAGATCGTGACGCCTTTGGGGCGGCCGGTCGAACCCGACGTGAAGATGACGTAGGAGACGTCACCCGGCCGGCCCCGCGGCGCCAGGTCGGCGGCCGGCTGCCGGCTGACATGCCGCCGGGTCCAGATTCGCGGGCCCGCGGCCGGCACCGCGGCGCTCGGCTCCTCGCCTCGGCGCAGCACCACGTCGTAGCGGGCGGCCAGGTCCTCGGGGAGGTCGGCGACGCCGTCGCGCGACCGGATCTCGACGGCCGACCAGGCACCGCCGCCGAGCGACGAGACGAACTCCGGCGGCAGGCAGAGCAGCCCCGGGGCGGCGGCGGCCCCCGGCCGGACGAGGTCGGCCAGCACGACCGCGCCGCCGGGCCGGACCACCTCGGCCAGCCGGTCGAGCACCCGGCGCAGGTAGCCGACGCTCGGGAAATGGGGAACCACGCCGGCCAGCACGGCGACGTCGTACGACCCGGGAAGCAGCTCGGCCACGTCGTGCGCGAAACCGGCGACGAGGTCGACGAACAGGCCCTCCTCCTTGGCCCACGCGGTGCCGGCGCGCACGGCGTGGTCGGCCGGGTCCAGCCCCGCGTACAGGTCGACGTGCGGCGCGACCTGCCGCAGCACGGCTCCGGACCCGAAGCCGATCTCGAGGACGGCGGACGGCTGCTCGGCGAGCACGAGCCGGCTCACGTGGCCGGCGTAGGCGTCGAGGTCGGCCGGCGTGGGCTGGCCGCCCCGCAGGTGGAGCCCGGCCGCGGTGACGGGTTCGGGCGACCGGGCCAGCTCGTCCCAGAACCGGCGGGTCTCCTCGGCGCCGACCAGCGGCGGCGGCTCCTCCGCGTCGACGTCGAGCACGACGATGTCGGTCAGGCCCGGAGCGGCCGGCGGACAGCCGTCCACCCTCGCCAGGTCGGCCGCGCCGCCGACGAGGCACCGGGCACCGGTCGAGTCCAGGACATGACCGAGCCGGCTCGCCGGCCAGTCCGGGTGGCACGGCACGAACGCCGCACCGGTCAGCGCGACGCCGAGCAGGGCCACGACCGTGTCCGGGCGGTGGCGGCCGACGACCCCGACGTAGTCCCCGGGACCGACGCCGCGTTCGGTGAGCAGCCGGGCCAGCTGGCTGGCCGACGCCAGCAGCGTGCCGTACGTGTGGACCACCCCGTCGCGGACGAGCACGGCCGGCGCGTCCGGGTCCCGGCGTGCGGCCTCGACGACGAGCTGGGCCGGGACGATGTCGGTCCGGTACGGGTGCTCGGTCGCGTTCCAGGCGGCCGGCGGGTACGCGATGGTCTCGGTCACGGACACCTTCCTCTACAGGAGGGACGCGCTGGGGGCACGTCCGGTCGACCCGGTCGGGACCGCCGCGTCAAGGCTGGCGCCGAGCACGTGGGTGACGGCGGCGCCCACCGCCTCGCCGAACTCCCGCTCGCGCTCGTGCAGCGCGAGATGGCCGCCGTCGACCCGCAGGTGCAGCGGCGGACGCCGGCAGAGGTCGTCCCAGGCGCGCAGCGAGGGCTCCGGCACCAGCCAGTCCGACCGCAGCCCCACCACGGCGACCGGCAGCGCGAGCTTCGGGCGGCGGGGACGGTACGGGAAGCTTTCGAACATCCACAGGTCGGCCTGGAGCGGGCCGGCGAACGCGTCGGTCAGCTCGGGCAGCTCCAGCATCTGGGGGGCGGCCACACCGAGGTCGACCGCGGCGCGGAGGAACGGCTCGCCGGGCGGCAGGTGGGCCACCGGCGGGTGTCCGGCGCCCGTCTGCGGCGCGCGTGCCCCGCAGACCACCAGGCCCTCCGGCGGCGTACCGGCCTCGGCCAGCCGGGCGGCCAGCTCGTAGGCGAACGCGCCGCCGAGGCTGTAGCCCAGCAGCACCAACCGCCCTGCCGGCACCGTCGGCAGGGCGTCGAGAAGCTCGGCCACCACGGCGTCGACGTCCCGCAGGCACGGCTCACCGAGCCGACGGCCGTGGCCGGGCAGGTCGACCAGCGCCAACCCGCAGCCGGGCGGCAGGTACGGACGGACGCGCTGGAAGGTCCGTCCGGAGGCGCCGGCGTACGGGATCGCCAGGACCAGCGGACCGTCCGCGGGCGGGGCGAGCAGCTCGATCCCGTTCCGCGCCGGAGCCGGGCGGCGGCCGTCGGCGGAGGCGTCCGGACGTACCGCGACGGCGAGGGGATGCGCGGCGGCGCGGTCGCCGGCGTCGACGGGGTAGCCCGGCACGTCCACCCGGCGGAGCGGCGGTTCCTGCCCGAGCTCTTCCCAGGCGATGGGGTGGCCCTCCGTCCACAGTCGCGCCGCGGTGGTCAGCAGCGCCACGGTGCCGGCCGGGTCCAGCCGAACCAGCCGGGTCGCGAGGAGAGCAGGGGGGATGTCGCCGCCGGCCGGCGCTGCCAGCTGCGCGGCCCAGAACGCCGGATCGGCCACCTCCTCCACCGTGACCTCGCGTCCCGTCAGCATGGAGTGGAACGGGAGATCCGGCGGTGCGGTCGCGACACCGCGGAGTTCCCGCTCCAGGAGCCCGGCCGCACCGCCGGCAGGCCGGTCCAGGCACAGCGCGCGTACCAGTCGGGCCGCGTCCTCCGCGGCGAAGATGCCGGCGACCGTGGCGGCGGCGAGCGCGCCGAGGCCGTCGCCGGCCACGGCCACGGGACGGACCCCGGCCTGCCGCCACAGCTGTGCCAGCGCGGTCCCGACCGCGAACCGCAGGGCGTCGTCGACAGCGGTGTCCCCGGCACCGGCCGGCGCCGACCACCGGTCGCGGAGCCGCCGGTCGTCGCGGCCGTCGATCCGGTCCAGCCAGCCGTCGAGAAGGGACGCGAACGCCGGCAGGTGGTCGTAAAGTTCGCGGGCCGTGTGCGGCGCGCCGTGTCCGGGGAACAGCAGCGTCACCGGTCGCGGGCCCGACACGGGGCGACCGGTGGTCAGCACCCGCTCGCTGCCGGGCCCGCCGAGCACCGCGGCGGCGTCCAGCGCGCCGGTGCACACGGCGGCGGCGCGGACCGGATGCGCGACCCGCCCGTGCTGCAGCGTGCCGACGGCGCTGGCGAACACCTCCTCGCCGCGCTGGACGAGGTAGGTCGCGAGCCGGTGCCGCACCGCCCGTTCGGCCGCGCTGGTCAGGCCGGACCACACCACGACCCGCGGCTGCTCCGCGTGCATCGGGTACCGCCACGGCGGCGCCTCCTCGAGCACGGCGTACGCGTTGGACCCGTCGGCGCCGAACGAGGCGACCGCGGCCCGGCGTGGCCGGTGCGGTTCCGCCGGCCACGGGGCCAGTCGGTCGACCGGACGGAACGGGCCGCCGTCGGGGACGGCGACCGGCGCGCTCGGCGGCAGTTGCTCGCGGTCGAGCGCGAGCACCGCCTTGACCAGACCGGCCATGCCGGCCACCGGGTCGCGGTGACCGCCGGCCGCCGCGATCGCGCCGAGGCCGCAGGGGCCGGGACGCGGCCGGTCGGCCGCGAGGTGCCGGTGCGCGTCCGCGAGCGCCGCCAGCCCGTCCGCACCGTCGACCTCCACGTAGGAGACGTCCTCGGGTCGCACGCCGGCGAGCGTCATCGCCTCCATGACGACCGCGACGCGGCCCGCTCCACCGTCCCGGCCGGCACCGTCGTGGTTGACCGCCGTGCCGAGGACGACGGCGCTGACGTGGTCATGGTCCTCGACGGCGTCGGAGAGCCGTTTGACCAGCACCGCGTACGCCGCACCGGCGGTCACGCAGCCGACCAGCGCCGCGTCGCAGTCGCCGGCGTGCAACGACTGGCCGGCCAGGTGCAGCGCCACGAGCGGGCCGTCGACGAGGGTGACGCTGAGTCCGCGGAGGTCCAACGCGTGCGACACGGTGGTCGCCACGGCGGCCGGCCGGCCGTCCGGGAGATCCGGAACGGCGGCGAAGACCGCGACGCTCGGCGCCAGGCGACCGCGGTCGTACCCGGCGTTCTCGATGGCGGCGTGCGCCACCCGCAGGAACAGCCGCGTCCGCGGACCGAACGCGCCGGTGTCGGCCGCGGTCAGGCCGAACAGCCGGGGTTCCACGAGCGCGTCGAGTGGCGGCCCGGCGACCGGCGCGGCCACCGGCGGGCGGCCGCGGACCAGGTCCAACCAGAACTGTTCCAGATCGCGGGCCTCGGGCAGATGTGCGGCGAGTCCGACGACAGCGATGGCCTCGTCCGATCCGAGCACTTGACCCTCTCCCTGCGTCGACGGCCACTCGAGCCCCGCAGCGGAACGCGGCGCGGCCGGCCCGCATCGCGGACGCGCGGCCGGGCCACTGCTTGGCACGGACGGTACGGGGGACGCGGCAACGATGTCGTGTCGCCGGAACCGGCGACTGCGTGCCGGACCTGCGCACTCGGCCGTCCGCGACCGCCCCTGCGGCACAGGTCTTCGCTCCGTTGGGCCCGGCGCGGCTGGCCGGCTTGATCGGCGGTCCCCAAAAGGGGGGACCTGTCTGCCTGCCTCGCCCTGCTAGCGTCCTCAATTGGGCGCCATCGATCAAGGTCGTGACCGGACCGTGCGGATCGGCAGGCGTACCAGCAGCCGAGTGACGATCAGTGAACGACGGAGGGGAGTGGCCGCGACAGCGGCATCACGCCGTGAACACCCGGTTGGGCACAATTTGGGGGGTAGATGTGATTCGGACCGATATTCTTGTCTCCTCACCCATTTTCCTTGTCGGCCTCGTACAGATCCTGACGGATGCCGGAATCAAGGTCGTGGCGGCGCGGACGTCGCCCGAGCAGGAGCCGTCCTGGCTGGCGGACGCCCTGCTGATAGACGTGGACGCACTGTCCGCGCAGGAAGATCTCCACTACATCGCCCAGGCCGCCCGGTGCACTCCCGTCCTGGTGCTCAACAGCCAGCAGGCCAGGCCGAACGCCGCCTATCTCGAAGCCGGGGCGACCGGCGTCGTGAGCAAGTGCGCGCCGGGTGAACGCGTCGTCGCGGCCGTCCACGCGATCACCTCCGGAGCACACGTCTGTCCCAGCGACGTGGACCGCCCACCCGCCCGCATGCGCACCGCCGTGGCCGGCTGCCAACTCTCCGAACGCGAGGAGCAGGTGCTGCGCCAGATCTCGCGCGGCCTGACCCACGGGCAGATCGCGACCCGCCTCGGCATCAGCCCCCACACCGTCGACACCTACGTCAAACGCATCCGGGCCAAGCTCGGGGCGGGCAACAAGGCCGAGCTCACCCGCGCCGCGCTGCTCGGCGGGCTGGTCGGGGAGCTGTCCGGCCTGGCCGATTCCAACGGCTCGCAGTCCGTCCAGCCGGCCGCCTGAGGCCCGACCCGACCTGACGGGCGGGCCACCACGATCGGCGGAGGAAGCGCATGACCGCTGTCGTCCCGCATCGCATGCTCGCAGCCGACCTGCTGGCCCCGGTGACCGCCACGCTGCGCGGGATGTTCGGCACCGACGACGTCCCCGCGCTGGCACCCGGCCTGATCGTCCATGACGACACCGGTTGGCTGCCGGCGACCGCGCTGGTCCACGGGGCCCGGCTCGCGGACCTGCTCGACTCCGCCCGGCGGCGGTGGCAGGCGTCGCCGCACGCGGCGGCCGCGCTGGCCTGGAAGGGGTACAGCTACTGGCTGGCGCTGCCGGCCGTGCTCGGCTGGGCGTCGGCGCGGCGCGTGCCGCTGCTGCATCCCGCCGACGTGCTGGTCCGGCTGACCGAGCGGCCGCAGGTGCGGCTCGCCCTCCGGCCCTCGGTCACCGTCGCGGTCCTGCCCACCGATCCGCTGGCGCGGGCCGGGCCCGGTGTGCGGGTCGTCGACGACGAGGCGGCCCTCCTGGCCGCGCTCCGCGAGTCGTTGATCGACGCGCATCTGTCCCCGATGGCGGCCGCGATCCAGAGCCGGGTCAAGATCGGCGACCGGACGCTGCGCGGGTCGGTCAGCTCCGGCATCGCGTACGGCATCCTCGGCGCGGCCGGCGCGTTGCGATCTCCCAGTGCGCGGGACATCGGCACGGTGCTCTCCGCGCTCGGGATCGAGGATCTGATCGAGCTCGTGCCGGATCACTCCGGGATGCCCACCGTCCGGCGCAAGACCTGCTGCCTCGCGTTCACGCTGCCCCGGCCGAAGGTCTGCGCCGGCTGCTGCATCCGGTCATGACGCGCACCACCGCCGCTGTCCCATGAAGCGGGGATGCACCCGATCGGGACCGACCATCGACCATCGATGCGGAGTGGAACGCGCGGAGATGGCGGTGGCATGACAAGTCAACTTGACGTCCGGCCGCACGGTGGCGGCCCGGCACCGGGCGGTGCGCGCGCCAACCGGCGGCGGCCCCGGGTCGCGGCGCTGGCCGTGCTGGTCGTGCTGCTGCTCACCGGCGCCGCGGCGGCCCTGTCGCTGCGGCCGCCGCCGGCCCGCCCGGTCTCGGCTCCGGCCGCCGAGTTCTCGGCCGACCGCGCGCTGGCCGCGATCGACAGCATCGCCGCGGTCCCCCACCCCTCGGGCTCGCCCGCGTCGGCCGCCGTCCGCGCGTACCTCGTGGACACGCTGCGCGGCCTCGGGCTGGAGCCGGAGGTGCAGACCCGGGTGGCGGTCCGGACCTCCGCACCGGGCCGGCACGCCGTCGGCACCGTCTCGAACGTGCACGCGCGGATCCCCGGTTCCCGACCGACCGGACGGGTCCTCCTGCTCGCCCACTACGACTCCGTGCCGACCGGCCCGGGTGCCTCCGACAACGGCGCCAACGTCGCCGCCATCCTCGAGATCGCGCGCGCGCTGCGGGCCGGTCCCCAGCCCCGCAACGACATCGACATCCTCTTCACCGACGCCGAGGAGCAGGGGCTGCTCGGCGCGCAGGCGTTCGTGGACGCGGGCTCGGCCGGCGACCCCGACCGCGTCGTGGCGGTCAACCTGGAAGCCCGCGGCGTCTCCGGGCCGGCGGTGATGTTCCAGATGGCCGGCACGGGCCTGGTCGGCGCGGTACGCGCGGCGGACCCGGTCACGACGTCGTTCGCGGCGGCGGTGTACGCGGTGCTCCCGAACGACACCGACCTGACGGTCCTCGACGAGGCCGGCATGCGCGGGCTGAACTTCGCCTACCTGGACGACTCCGCGCACTACCACACACCGCACGACGACATCGCGCACGTGAGTCCCCGCAGCGTGCAGGACATGGGCGAGACGGCCCTGGCGGCGGTGCGCCACCTCGCGGCAGCGGACCTCGCGGCGAGCGAGTCCGACGCGACGTACTTCTCGTTGTTCGGCACCGTGGTCTGGTACCCGGCCTGGCTCGTGCTGCCGCTGGCCGGCCTCGTCCTGGCCGCCTTCGTCGCGCTGCTCGTCCTCGGCCGGCGCCGCGGGCTGCGGTTGCGCGGGGTCCTCCGGTCCGCCGGCACCTTCGCGCTCGTCGTGCCCGGTGTCGTGGTGATCGGGATCGGCGGGTGGTGGGTGCTGACCTTCCTGCGGCCCGACTTCCTGCTCGGCTTCGGCAGCGTCTACCGGCCGGGTCCGTACGCCGCGGCCCAGACGGCGGTGCTGCTCGTCGCGCTGGTGGCGTGGTACCGCTGGGCCCGGCGGAAGGCGGCGCCGGAGGAGATCGCCACCGGCGTCCTCGGCTGGTTCACCCTGCTGGCGCTGGCGGCGGCGGTGCTGCTGCCCGGCGCCGCGTACCTGTTCACGTGGCCGGCGCTCGTCGGTGTGGCGGCCCTGCTCGCCGCCGTCCACCTCACCGGCCCGGGATCGCCGGCCCGAGCCCTCGCGGGGTGCGCGGCCGCGGTGCCGGCCACCGCGCTCCTCCTGCCGGTCGCCCTCCTGCTCCTGCCGGCCCTGGGGCTCGCGCTGAGCCCGGTCCCGCTGTTGCTGGCGGCGCTGATCGCCGCGGCGGCCGGCGGGCTGCTGGAGCCGCTGCCGCGCCGGCGGCTGCTGACGGCCGTCATGGTCGTCGTCCTGGTCGCCGCCGCGACGACGGTCGGCGTCGGGGTGGCCGTGGACGGCTACGACGCCGAACACCCGCGGCCGGTGAGCCTCGCGTACGTGTCCGAGCCCGACACGGGCACGGCGACCTGGGTGAGCCTGGCCGGGCCCGACCAGCCGCACGTCGGCGAGCTGCTCGGCGAGGAGGTGGTCGAGCTGGACGAACGGGTACCGGCGCTGAGCGGTCAGCTGGCGGCCACGGGTCCCGCACCTGTCACCACCGCGCTGGCCGGCCCCGAGGCGGAGATGACCGCGGGCCAGGCCGCGGACGGCGTCCGCGAGGTCCGGGTCCGGCTGCGGGTTCCCTCCGACGCGTTCGTCGTCGACATCCGCGCCGACACGGCCGAGGTGGCCGGCGCCACGGTGAACGGCGTCGCGATCGGCGGCGACGTCGACCCGAGCGCCACCGGGGACTGGCGGTGGGGTTTCCGCTACGTCGCGCCGCCGGCCGGCGGCATCGACCTCACGCTCCGCCTGAGGGAGGGCGGGCCGGTACGGCTCCGCGTTGTGTCCACTGTGGCCGGTCTGCCACCCGGCGTCGGCGCACCTGTCCTGGACCCGGCGGTGAGCTGGTCACCCTGGCCGTTGCTGCCGGCGCAGACGCTGGTGGCCCGGACCTTCCCGCTGCCTTAGGCCGGCAGCAGCGCGCTGACGTCGACCGGCGGGAAGGCCGCGACCATCGCCGCGGGGTCGCGGAAGATCGCCACGCCGGGATAGCGGCCGCGCAGCCTGCGCTCCCATTTGCGCGGGCTGCCGAGGTGCAGGAAGAGGTCCGCGGTCTTGACGATCCGGCCGTCGGGCAGTTCGGTGCGGCACTGCTCGCCGAACGTGTACCGCGAGTCGCCCAGCGCCTCGACGAGGTTCGCCTGGGTGGGCATGACGTAGGCGAGCGCCACGATCCGCGCGTACTGGGCACGGAAGCCGCGGACACCCACCTCGGCCCGCCCCCACGCCTCCACCACGCCGGTGACGACGCAGCCGGGGTGGAGCACGGAGATGCCGGCGAGCTGCGGGTCGTCGGGACGGTGGCAGGCGTAGATGCCGCAGGCACACGAGGCGGCCGGCGCCGCGTGGTCGGTGTCGGGCTGGCGGCAGCCCGCCCGGAGTGCGGGCGGCCAGACGTCGTCGTGGGCGAGCGCCTTCAGCCCCATGTCGAGCGTGACCTCCCACCGGCGGTAGCCGCGGAGGACGCCGGGGACGAGGGCGGCGGGGCCCGGTGTGCTGAACTGGTCCTGGAAGGCGGAGCGGGTCACGCGGGCTGCGGCTCCTCGACCGGAGCGGTGCGCGCGGGTGACGGCGCCGGCGCGGCGGGCTCGACCGGCGGCGCGAACGGGTCGCTCGTGAGCGGGGCGAACTCGTACTCGTGGGTCTCCTTGCCGATGTCCATGCCGGCACGCTACTTGCTCGGCCGGCTGGGACACTTCGGCCGTGTGGGGCGTTCCGGTCAGCCGCGGATGCCGCTCTTCCAACCACGGATGACACCTGATTTATCCGAAATTTCCGGACATTGCGGTGCGATGGCCTGGATTGGCACGAGCTTTTCCGCTGTGTTTGGTATTGGACGTCACGCTGTGCCTGTTTCATGCTGGCGCGATGACCACAGCCATGGGCACGGTGAGCTGCGACATCACGATCTCGGTGGACGGCTACTCGGCCGGCGTCGACCAGAGCGAGGAACGGCCGTTCGGCGACGACGGCGGCGACGGCTCGGGGGCCAGGCTCCACGCCTGGATGTTCGACACACCCGACGAGAACCGGGCCGAGATCGACCGGGTGCTCGCCGCGCGCGCGTTCGTCATGGGCCGCAACATGTTCGGCCCGGTGCGCGGCGGGTGGGATCGGCCGTGGAACGGCTGGTGGGGCGACGATCCGCCGTTCCATGCTCCCGTGTTCGTGCTCACCCACCACGCCCGTGACCCGCAGCCCATGGCCGGCGGCACCACGTACCACTTCGTCACGGACGGGATCGAGGCGGCGCTGGCCCAGGCACGCGCGGCGGCCGGCGAAGGCGAGGTCACGATCCTGGGCGGCGCGACCACGATCAACCAGTACCTCACCGCCGGCCTGGTCGACGAGGTGCGGCTGCACGTCGTGCCGCTCACGCTCGGCGCCGGCACGCGACTGTTCGACGGCGTACCGCGGCTGGACCTGGAGCAGGTGACGTCGCGGGCGGCGAGCCTGGTCACCCACCTGACCTACCGCGTGCTGTCCTGAGCCCGGCGGCTCAGTCCGTGCGGGATGGGTGGGACCGCTCCGGCGCCGGCGGGTCCGGGACCGGGCGGGCGGCCAGGTCGGCCGGGCCCACCGCCACGAAGCCGGTCACGGCGGCGGCGGCCAAGGCGATGAGCCCGAAGATGTGCGCCACTTCCGCTTCGGCGATGGTGAGCAGGACGAAGCCGGCGATCAGCAGCCCGATCGCGCTCTGCGTGAGCTGCCGCCGGCGGTGCCGGCCGGCCGGTCTCCCCCGCGCCGCCGGCGGCGCCTCCGTCGTCGGGTCGAAGTGGCCCGCGAGGGTCAGGCGGAACAGCAGGGCCAGGCTCGGGAACAGCACCACCGCGCCGATGGCCAGGGAGACGATCAACGCGATCATCGTCGCGTCGCCGGCCGCCGCGGCGGACACGGTCAGGGTCGGCGGCAGCAGGTACGGGCGTTGCGCCACCGCCCAGCCCACGATCACCGCCGCCACCGCCAGTGCCGCCGCCAGGCGGGCCGCCTCGAAGCGGCGGGCGGCGACCAGGCCGTTCGAGACGAGGCCGGCGACGCCGCTCACCACCACCGCCACCAGGCCCCAGCCGGAGGTCAGCCCGGTGAAGAGGGCCGGCGCGTCGCGGTGCACGACCAGGAGCCCGGCGAGCGCGATCACCCCGGCGACGACCCCCGCCCCGAGTGCCCGCCAGCGGAAGGCCGCCACCAGGTCCGGCTCGCGCAGCCGTGCCGCGTCGGCGGCCAGGAACACCGCGGCCAGGAACGCCCCCGTCGCGACGGCGAGGAACCCGGCCAGCAGCGCCGTGGGCGTGGTCCAGCTCGCGACCAGCGCGCCGGCGGCGTTGCCGGGCGGCACCTGGCCGCTCGCGATCGCGCCGATCACGGTGCCGAGCATGAACGGCGTCAGGATCGACGACGCCGCGAACGCCACGTCGATGTAGCGGCGCTGGCGCGGGCTCGCCGCGTTCTGCAGGGCGTACGACATGCCGCGCAGGATGATCCCGAGCGCCGCCAGGAAGATCGGGATCGCCAGGGTCGAGAAGATCGCCCCGAACACCGGCGGGTACGCCGTCCACAGCACGGTGATCACCAGGATCAGCCAGACATGGTTGGCCTCCCACACCGGCGCGTTGGCGTGGTGCGCGTGGTCGCGGATCCGCCTCGCCCGGTCCCCGCGGCCGGCGAAGAGCTGCCAGAGACCGGCCCCGAAGTCCGCGCCGCCCAGCAGGGTGTAGAGGACGAGGCCGGCGAGCACCACGACCGCGGGAAGCAGTTGCAGGACCACGTCACCGACCGCCGGTCAGGGGATGGATGGCCGGCGGCTCCTCGGCCGGCGTCGCGGGCATCGGCGACCGGGCCAGCCGCCGGAGGATCCACGCGACCGCGACGGCGAGCGCCAGGTAGACGGCGGCCAGGGCACCGTACCCGACGGGTATGCCGGACGCCCCGGTCACGGCCGCGGCCGTGCGCATGTACCCGTAGACCACCCAGGGCTGGCGGCCCACCTCGGTGGTGATCCAACCGGCGATCAGCGCGACGAACGAGAGCGGTCCGGCGAGGACCGCCGCCCGGTAGAACCACGGCGACACCGGCAGCCGGTGGCGGCGCCAGCGGATGAACAGGTAGACGACGGAGAGGAGCGCGAGCAGCGTGCCGATGCCCACCATC
>Ga0164243_10001703_pt1 | contig 36874 bp, 34 predicted proteins | sample OricompcompostOP_FD_108781 | JGI IMG/M metagenome (GOLD analysis project Ga0164243, IMG submission 108781) | Organic Plus compost microbial communities from Emeryville, California, USA - Original compost - Organic plus compost (OP) | ecosystem: Engineered > Solid waste > Mixed feedstock >...
CATCGCCGCCAGGTTATAGATTTCATCGGGCTGGGTCTCCTGGATGATACGGATCAGGTTGGTGCTATCCGTCATATCGCCATAATGCAGCTTGAAACGGACATTCTCGCTATGCGGATCCTGATAAAGATGATCAATCCGGTCGGTGTTGATCAATGATGACCGCCGCTTTATGCCGTGTACCATATAGCCTTTTTCCAATAATAATTCTGCTAAATATGCGCCATCCTGTCCGTTGACACCTGTGATTAATGCTGTTTTCATTTGTAAATTTTTATGCTTATTTTTCTACTTAATCTATAATTCCGATTCCGCAAAGAACAGACTTTATCTTTCTGCTACCGTCTCGGCATTTAAAAAGTCGGCATAAGCCTTTTCAATGCCTTCCCTTAAGTCGATGGAGTGTCTCCAACCCAGTTCATGCAACTTCGATACATCCATCAATTTCCGTGGCGTACCATCCGGTTTGCTGCTGTCCCATTCCAAGTCCCCTTCATAACCAACCACATCTTTGATCAATTCGGCCAGTTCTCTAATACTCAAATCTTCACCGGTTCCGATATTCACCAACTGTCTCCCGTCGTAATGTTCCATTAGGTAAACACAGGCCTCCGCCAAATCGTCTGCATATAAAAATTCACGGAGCGGTGTTCCGGTCCCCCAAATCGTTACCGAGGGAAAACCATTTTCTTTCGCTTCGTGAAAACGACGGATCAATGCGGGTAATACGTGGGAATTTTTTGGATGATAATTGTCGCCAATGCCATATAAATTAGTCGGCATGGCGCTAATGAAATTATCGCCATACTGATCGCGATAGGCTTCGCATAATTTAATGCCGGCAATTTTTGCAATAGCATAAGGTTCATTGGTTTCCTCCAGCTGCCCGGTCAGCAAATAATCCTCTTTAAGTGGCTGCGGAGCTAATTTGGGGTAAATGCAACTGCTTCCTAAAAACAACAGTTTCTTCACATTATTCACATGTGCTGCGTGAATAATGTTGCTTTCCATAATCAGGTTATCATAGAGAAATTCGGCCCGATACGTATTGTTGGCCAAAATACCGCCAACTTTTGCCGCGGCCAAAAACACGTATTCGGGTTTTTCAGCAGCAAAAAAATCAAATACGGACTGTTGATTCCTCAAATCCAACTCGGAAGAAGTTCTTAAAATTAAATTTTCATAACCTGCTTGCTTCAGATACCGGGTAATGGCTCCTCCAACCATCCCCCGGTGTCCGGCCACATAGATTCTCGCCTTTTTGTGCATATGTTTCTCGAATAGATTAGTATAAATGTATCAACAGTAACAAGCCGCTATAGACACTTTTTTAATAAAAGCCTTATTTAGATAAAATATTTATATTTTTATACATTTAAAGCAGTCAAAAAATAAAAAACATACCCATTTGATTGACATTATAAAAATACCAAGTTTTAGATCCCTACGCAAAAAAGGAGAGCAATCTTGTGTATGAACAGCACATTATTGTGTAAATACAGCAAAGCAGAATAAGGTTGGAAAGATATAAGTTTGGTAAGACTAAGTTTTTACAGTGGAAACGGAAAATAGGCCACCTTCTCTAAAGAACAGCGCGCGTTGTCCGAACAACACCGTCAATTACCAGCACACCCAACAAAGCGCCCAAAGTATTCAGACAAACATCATCAATATCCGGCTGGCCGATGCTGGTAAGGTATTGAATAAGTTCAATGCTCGTACTCGTTAAAAACCCGAACAGCGCAATCTTCCATAAGCTACGCATGCCGTATACCACATAGAGAAAAATAGATAAAGGAATGAACATCACGACATTTCCCATAATATCCATATAGAATCCGTCGCCCGCTACGGCCGCATAATGGGTAAGGATATGCCATTTGTGTTTAAATGGGACAAGGTTAGGTTCGATACGCGGATATCCGAAATGGGGTGAAGGCCTTCTCCGCGCCAAAAAGACAATATAAAACAATAGGGCAAAATAAATAAGGCTCCAGATTCTCCAGAGCCAAATCATTAGTTTATGGAAAAAATTTTTGTTCATTTCAACAGCTATCGGCTTTCAGTTATCAGCTATCAGTCATGCTACCGGTTTTCAGCTGATATCCGATAGCTGACTGCTGATTGCTATATATACGCTTCCCCAAATCGTTTGGTAGCATCGGCTACCACCTGCTTCACTTCTTGCTCACTGGTTATTGGGCAGATCAATAGTGTATCGTTCGACTCGGCAATGATGTAGTTATGTAGGTCTTTGATCACTATTTTTTTATGCCCGGGGATATTGACCATGCAATTGGAACTATTATACACAATCACATTTTCAGCATCTGGAATGAACACATTACCAGCATCGTCTTTTGTGCTCAACCCATATACGGAAGTCCAGGTTCCCAGGTCCGACCAACCAAAATCAACAGGTAATACGTATACCTGTTCGCTTTTTTCCATAATGGCATAATCAATGGAGATGTTTTTACAATTGGGATAATTTTCTAACAAAAAGGATTCTTCCTGTCCAGTATTGTAGACGTTTTGTCCATTTTGAAATACAGCATTCAATTCTGGTTCATATTTTTCCAATTCGGAAAGTATATTCTTGGCACTCCAAACAAAAATGCCGGCATTCCACAGATATTCACCACTTGCTACATAGTTTTTAGCCGTTTCCAAGTCGGGTTTTTCACGAAAAGCATCAACCTTATGGAATTTTGGCGATGCGGACAGTACTTCCTTGCCTACTTGAATATAACCATAACCTGTATCGGGCCGTGATGGTTTAATCCCCAAAGTAATCAGGACATCACTTTTTGAAGCAGCATCTAAAGACAATGCTAAATCTTCCAGAAATTGTTGCGTGTCCTGAATCAGATGATCGGAAGGTGCAATAACCATGGTGGCATCTGGATCAAGTGCATATAACTTATGACAGGCATAAGCGATACAAGGAGCGGTATTGCGCATAGCGGGTTCTCCAATAATGCGCGACCGATCTTCAATTCCCAATTGTTCTTGCACCAGATCCAAATATTTATGATTCGTTAAAATATAAATATTCTCCTCAGGGATCAACTGCCTTAATCGTTGGTAAGTATCTTGAATTAAAGTCTTTCCTGTACCTAATACGTCAATAAATTGCTTAGGGAGAGACGTTCGGCTCACAGGCCAAAACCGACTCCCCACTCCTCCGGCCATAATAATGGCATAATGATTCTTATTCATGAATTTATGCTATCTGTTAATACGTCGAAAGATACGCCCTTGTCCCAATTTTAGCGGTTATAAAGCAAGAGGTACCCGCCGTTAATCTCAAATTCATCGAAAATCGGGAACACTTCTTTTTTCTTGTCCCAATTGCCTTCTATTTCCTCTTCCGTCCGGTAATTCGGAGAAAAGGTAACGCCTTCATGATAAAGATACTGTTTTTGTGCTAAAAACGTATGTACGTTAGGTTTGCTATCCATTACTTATGCTTAAAATCCCTCTTTTATAATTGATTAATTTGATGATATTCTAGTCTAAATTGACATACCGAATCAATACCCACTCATTCATCTTTATTTACGCGCAAAAGTATAAATTGTTTAAGAGAAAACGTTAAACGTTATCACTTAATTCGTTATGGAGCTTGTTATAGAAGGTCTTTATCCGATTCTCAATTTTTTTTAAATAGGTTTAATCTACTTTTGTTGCCATGTTCCACAGCTGCTCAGGATAAGCGCCTTCCTGAATAAGCGAAGCTAAAGCGGCTTTTACCAATGGTTTATCTTCTTGATAGGTAACACCAAAACACGGTGCGTCTACCGCAATGACGTTAAACGAGGCTTTCCCTTCCTGCAATAATTGTTGAGCTGCCTCGGGAATCAGAAATTCGGCCTTCGGGTTATCCTGGTGGTCAACCACGAATTGTTTAAACAAGGGCTCTAACAAAGAAAAAATAGCAGGAGTAAAACCCCAGAAGTTCATGGATACCGGTGCATCATCCGGTAAATAACCCGGTTCACCATTGTTTTCTTCGAACTCGATGATACCATGCTGATTGCGGTAAACTTTTGCCCGTTCATCCAAACGTTTTAACTGCCCGTTTACCGTCGAACAAACACCCCGGGTAACGGGCCCACTATCAGATAAGGTTTTTCCTATCGTATAACCCAATAAGGCAAAATGCTGATCGTCTGCCTCCTCGGCAAGAAATGCAGCCATTTTCTCGAAGGCTACAGCACTGTAAAAATCGTCGGCATTGATCACACAGAAGTTTTCGTTCACCAGTTCGCGTGCGGCTAACAAGGCGTGCCCTGTACCCCATGGCTTTGCCCGCTCAATATATTGTTCAAAACCATATTCGTTTAATTGGGGATGTTGAAAGGCATAAACCACCTCCACCTGATCATTGATATATTTTCCAAATTTATCTTCAAAAATTGCCTGATGCTCTTCTCTAATTATGAAACATACTTTACCAAATCCCGCTTTGATAGCGTCATAAATAGAATACTCCAAAATAGTTTCGTTGTTCGGACCAAACCCGTCAATTTGCTTATTACCTCCATAACGGCTAGCCATTCCGGCTGCAAGGATTACTAGTGTTGGTTTCATAAATTTTTATATTATTTTTTGTTTATCTGTTTAAACAACGTAATCAAAACAGCGGCAAACTACAGCTTTTTTTTTTATGCTAAACAAAATTGTATATCAATGGGAGTTTTTTGAGTATTAAGTGTATAGAAAGCGGAAAGCTGTAAAGCATAAAGCGGAAAGCTTTTAACCGGCTACACGGGTCTATCGTGCTGACGTAAGGAAGCATCTAAAAAGCGGAAAGCGGTAAAGCATAAAGCGGAAAGCTGCTTATTGGATGGGCTTGTGGTTTATCATTCCGAGGCACGAGGAATCTAAGTAAAAGCGTAAAGCGATAAAGGGAATAAGCAACAAGGTTACCAGTTAAAAAAACGAGGTTACCGCTAATATAAAACCAGGATAAAGCGGAAAGCTGATAGCTGAAATCTGTAAAGCCAATTAGGTTCGGTTGACGACTTGGTCACAATCAATAGTCGATTTTTTTTTGAAGTTCAACATTTTATATATGTAGTTTGAAGCGTATTTGATTTTTTTAACGATAAGCTGATTAAGATCGCTACGATATAGTTTATTCTCCCATATGTAGGTACACGCTCCAGTAATAAAAAGAAAAACCAAAATACCTACTATTGCTTCAATTTTGTTGCTGATTGATATAGAATGAGGAAAAACAAATAAAATAAAGTTCCCAATCGCAAAGTAGGAAAATGTATTCGATCCCAAAAAATTCATCCAATTGCTGAGCCTGCCAAACACCAACTTATTAATCACCAAGGATAAGAGAATTATGACAATACTAGCAAAAAAACCGTACATAAAATACAATATATCATTATTAAATCTATATTCGCTTAGATCTATTATATTAGCCATATAAACGTCGAATCCTATCCGGAATATTACTGTTGCTGTATATCCTATCGAAGTGAATAGGATAAATAAAAGTAAATAAATAGCCCATATTGCCCTCTTGCTTGCAACAAGTAGGCTAATAAAACACATGCCGAGTATCAAAAAAGATATACTATGAAAAGCAGAAGGCCCCATTTTTCCATTCAACCCAAGTGTCAATCCACAAAAAAAACCAAACATCGAAGGTATTGTATCAAAGTTTCTCTTTAAGAATAAATAATCGATTGTCCATAACGTTATAATTAAAATGAACAATCCGAAAAAGCCATATCGTTTACGTATTTTTAGTAATGGCATTAAAAGCAGCAGCATAAAAAAATACAAAAGAAAAATAGTCGCATTTGGGACTCGAGTCAGCATAAAAAAGCTACCCAAACAACTTAGTAATCCTTTGTTTCCCAGCACAAAACTTAGCGTCGAAAACATGACATAAATTAGATAGCACAAAATAGCTCTGTAAATTAATCTCGAGAAAACAATACTTCCCTCTTTTTCATACTTCTTAAAGTATACAAGTTCTCCCATCATTCCAAACAAAATTAAAAGTGTCGGAGTTGCACTTCTTGTTATAAATTTCAGTGTCTCCCTAACCTCTTCACTGAAAGCATTGCCAAGGCCCAGTATCTCAATTATATGCGAAACCAAAGCAAAAGTAACGGCTAGAAATCGATATTTATCGAGGTACTCAATACGGTTCATTAGTTTCATTATTTATCTCTATGTAATTTAACGTAAGTTCAAATTATGCAGCAAATACATATTGCTGTATTAAAATGCTATATTCGACGATGTTTTCTTTTGAAGGAAGAAGCCGATCGCTGAAATTCCGAGAGCTAATACGCTTGCTTATCTCCGATCACCATCCGCCAGAAGGTTAAAAACACAATTTTAAGATCGAGCAAAAACGTCCAATGTTCGATATACCAAATATCGTGTTCAATCCGAGCTTTCAACAGATTGGGGTCTGCTGATTCGCCCCGCAATCCATTCACCTGGGCCCAGCCGGTAATACCTGGTTTGGCCTGATGCCTTACCAAATAATTTTTTACCGTATGAGTCGACTCAAGGTTCATCAGCGAAGCATGCGGACGGGGGCCAACAACCGACATCTCTCCCGATAACACATTAAGAAATTGAGGTAGTTCATCAAGACTGGTCTTTCTTAAGAACTTACCCACTTTGGTAATCCGCGGATCATCTTTTTGTGCCTGTTGGAATTTTCCTTCCTGATTGATGGCCGGTGCTTTGACGTACATCGAGCGGAACTTGAAACAGAGAAACGGACGGTTCCGCTTTCCCCAACGTTCTTGTTTATAAAAAATAGGACCCGGTGAATTCAATTTAATGGCCAGAGCGATAATCGGAAAAAGCCAAGAGCAAATAAACGTCAAAACAAATAAACTAAAAATGACATCAAAAGCGCGTTTGGCCGCTCGGTTATACACATCTTCCAAAGGTTCGTTCCTGACACTCAACAACGGAAAGCCGCCAATCATACTGAAACTGTACATCCCCGAATTGTTCATATTGAACACACTCGGAATAATGCGTAAACGCACGGCATGCGCGCTTAGCACCGTAGCAATTTCCCTCGCGCTATAAGGCGCATCCGGCGCCTCGGTAATAAAAACTTCATCAATATCCTGAATATCCCCCAAGGGCTGATCCCCCAACATCAATACCCGGCCATTATACGACGGATTTCCACTGGGGGATAAGCTCAGCATGCCGGGAATATAGCGTACCAACTCATAACCATAGTATTTATTTTCACGGATATACTTGCAGAATAGCTGTCCGTTTTCTCCTCCGCCGATAACTAAAGCGCGTTTTCTCAGGTAACCGTGCCGATATAACAATAAATAGATCCTCTTCAGTAAAATCTTATCCAAAGGAATAAGAAAACCCAATAAAATACCGTAAGTAAAAACGAAAGTGCGCGAATATTCCCTCTCTTTGATCACAAAGATAAATACGATAGCCAGCATCACCTGTAGGATAATCGTATTGGCACTTTTGAATAACTCTCGAATCTGGTTTTCCTGCACTTTGTCTTCATAAAGCCGGTTTGAACGCGCCGTAAAATACCATCCACATAACAAGAATAAGAGAAATCCTAAATCGTAATACTCCAGTTCCGACCAGCCATTTTGGTTACTGATCAGGAGCGCTATAAAGAAAGATACGACTAAAATAACGAGATCGGTCACCACATGGGTGAAATAGAAAAAATTACGGCTGTTTAAATTCATAGGTGTTTTCTTTTTTTAAAGGGTCGGCCAGTACTGATAACGATGCCCTACGTATATTTCTCCAGAACATGTACCTGTAGGTATCATTTATACGTATCAGACAGATTGAATCTCGACATCAACACATGCCAGCGAATTGTTCAGGATCGATTTTGCCTTTATTGATTGTATAAATAGTCCATATGTGATTACATTTTATCAGTGATATGCAAAAGTTTAAGCAAATCTTTCAACCGCTAACAAAAAGTATACCGTTATAAATCTTCATTTTTAATCATTTCTTAATCTAGGACGTAAAAACGGATTAAAGCCTTCACCAAGCTAATTAAAAATACTCTTTTTTAAGCCTACCTTCCTAAAAACCGACTATTGTTTGATCTTGGCATGATTTTTACTTTTAATCGACATAGCTTTTCGAATCAGGCTACGATTTGTTTCAGCAAAACCTCTCAATATCATGTGTAATATAACTTACGATTGTTTGGGTGCGCGATTTTTATCTTATAAGATGGAGATAAATGAGACGATCGTTTCTAAATCGTATAAAAAAATAGACATTGTAGCAAACCGTGAACGTCTTGTGTTAGATATAGTCTTATTTCTTTTGCTCGTTTTGGTCATTATTATCGGTTTTGTGTACTACAAACGCTATCAAGATAAAAAATGGGATGCAATGGACCTGGATAAAGTAAATCGGGAAATCCTAGGTCAATACCAACAGGTAAAACGCTTAAACATACAAAATGAGTTATTATTAAAAGAAATCCACCATCGTATAAAAAACAACCTGCAACTGGCTTCATCCCTGTTAAATATGAAAATACGCACTTCGGAAAACCAAGAGGCTATTACCGCTTTACAGGAAAGTGCCAGTCGGTTGCAATCGATGTTATTGGTGCATCATGAGCTGTACAGTCAGGACACTTTGGGTGAGGTCGATATGCAAAATTATACCAAACGACTTTTACAAAATCTGTTGGCAAGTTATAACTCGCTGACAAGGCAAGTGATTTCGGAAATAGTCATTGATCAGATCCGGTTAAAAAGCGATGCGGCCATTCCCCTTGGTTTAATGTTAACCGAACTCATTACCAACTCGGTCAAATATGCAAAGCCGGAAAAAGCTGATGCCCTGAAAATCGGCATCCGTATTGATAGTATGGAAGAGGGTGAATATGTTTTACGCTATAGCGATAATGGGCAAGGACTCCCTTCTGCGATTGACTTGTACACCGCCAACTCCATGGGACTGCGCTTAATGCGGAACTTGGTTAAGCAAATGAATGGAACATTGGAGTATGCTTATCTACAAGGAGCTGTTTTTATTATCAACTTTAAGAGTACATAAATGCAAACTTTACGTATTGTTATCATAGAAGACGAATTTATCATTGCGATAGACCTGAAGGAAATGTTGGAAGAATTGGGATACACCGTTTGTGCCATCGCCGATTCCTATGAAGCAGGTATGCAGTTGGCAAAGAAAGAACGACCTGATCTGTTCCTGATCGATATCAGTATCAATGGGAAGAAAAATGGAATTGATCTGGCTACCGAATTACACAAAATGCAGGTACCTGTCATTTTTATCAGCTCCCATACCGAAGGCATTTATATAGAAGCCGCCAAGCAGACTAAACCCTATGGCTACCTCATCAAGCCTTTTTCTAAACAAGATCTTTTTGTAACGATAGAAATGGCTGAGGGACATATTAAAAACAGATCGACCAATAATTTATTTTTGCCGATGGGCAAATACAAACATAGCGTTGCACTACATGATCTTCAATTGGTAAAAGCGAATGGAAACTACGTGGAACTTAAAATTGGTGAAAAAAGAGTGGCCTTGCGTAAAAATTTAAAGGAATTTGAAGCCAAATTACCGGATAAACATCCCTTTATCCGTGTACACAAATCGTATTTGGTGAACCGCCATCACATCAATTCGTTCAATCAGCTCGAATTAACCCTAAAAGATGGCAGCAAAGTTCCCATTGGCCGCACCTATTTTAACGATATTAAAGCAAGTTTGGTTTTAGTTTAGCAATTTGTTAAGGAATTTCTCAAAATTTTATATTTATACACAAAAAAACACCATTCACATACAAATCAATCACCCAAACTAGTTTTTTCAAGCAGCAGTGCTTAACTTTATATCAAGTTATTATTGTAATACTGCTTAATTTTTTTGATATGTTCTCTCTTTTACACCGCCAAACATCGATTTCTATCGGAAAGCTGCTGGTTACCGATATCAATATCGATCTATTAAACAAAAAGGATGAGCACAGTCCATCGCAGCAGCTTACAGAAAATTTACGCATTTCAGGATACCAATATGTTATCGGTGCTGCTTCCAAAAGTAATAAAGCCAATCGATTAATTATGAACACGGCCCTTCCCATCCGCACCGTTCGGTTGTATGACATCGAAGACGACTTGGAGGAATTGCTTGATTCAGAGGATGTAGAAACATTGGGTACAAATTACGTGTTGATCAAAGGGAACTGGACTATTCCAAGCAGTCATTTGGAAGATGGCATTTTACGGTTACAGCTGAATGGCTATACCCCTATATTGGCTAAATCCGAACGTTATGAATGCTTACAGGATAATTACCGGAATATTTCCCGCTTATTAAATAGGGGATGCTTATTGGAAACCGACCTGATATCCTTAACGGGTTATCACGGACAAGGAAGCAAACGACTGGCCTATAAGCTTTTCAAAGAGGGATGGACAAGCTTCGTGGGCTCCGGAGCCAGCAATCTGATCGAACAGGAAATGGTGAATACCCTGCTCCAATCAAAAAGAATAGTAAAGCGGCTGGAATCACTTCCCTTACGCAACAAAGAGCTTTGGGAAACAACCGTTAAAAATACATCAACAACCATGACTTTACTCAGTTAAAGTATAACCCTTAATCATGAATAGATTACATCTACCTATGTAAAACACGTCTACTAGTTTAGTTCATTACTAAAGCTTTAGGAATATTTCCTAAGGCTTTTTTGTTATTTCTTCCCCTGCCTTCTTAATTATCGATTTTAATTGTTAATTTTTTAATTTTCACAATTGTTTTATCCTATTTTTGCACATAATTATCACATACTTGAGTAAATTAACCCTTGTAAATCATGAATATACCCATGACCCCCGAATTAATTAGGTACCTTGCTGCCGAAGGGTATACCGTACTCATTGCAGAGAATGGACCAAAAAATTACGATTACATCTTTTTCCCGTTAAAAACCGATGTCGATGAAGTTATTGAAAAAACGGACCTTTACCGCAATTATGTCGTTTTATTTGTTGCCGAAGCGCTGAACATGCCTTCTGAACTCTTTCTAAACCACGAAGTCATTCTATAGTATCACAGTCGTTTACACTCTTTTTTTTCACAAAACTGTAAAGCCCTTACAGTTTTCGAACAGTTGTGTTTCCTATCTAGTTTACAGCGGAAATTCTCAATACTTTTGATTACACTCTAGCGACCGGCTTTGCATGAACCTTGTCGGCTGGTGTGTCGAATCAAAAAAAAAAACGAATAGAAAGGGTTAATCATGGGCTTCAGGTACGACATTAATGCATTAAGGGCAATTGCTGTAATAGGTGTAGTTCTCTTTCATTTCAAAGTTCCGTATTTTGATGGCGGCTTTTCCGGTGTGGATATCTTTTATGTGATCTCGGGCTATTTAATGACCAGGATCATCATCAATGGCCTTTATCAAGATCAATTTTCCGTCCTCGATTTTTATAACCGGAGAATCCGCCGCATTGTCCCGGCTCTCCTTTTTCTCATTGCTGTCCTGACCGTCGCGGGCTTTTTCCTCCTCCTACCTATCGACTACCAATTGTTTGCAAAAAATGCGGCCTCCAGTTTGCTTTTTGTATCCAATATTGTCTATTGGAGAAACAGTAGTTATTTCGATCCTTCTTCCGATAACAATATGCTCCTGCATACCTGGTCTTTATCTGTCGAATGGCAATTTTACTTAATATTGCCGTTGGTGCTGATGCTTTTGCATCGATGGTTTCATCAAAGTACCCGCCTTTACCTGTTCATTTTCATTGGCGTCACGCTATTGGCTTTCGCAGGAAGCTGCTTTCTTACCGATTTAAAACCTGTTGCTTCTTTTTATTTATTTCCTACCCGTGCCTGGGAAATGTTGATGGGTGGCATCGCCTTTTTTTGTGAAGGGTATACTAAGCGAAAGAAAAACCAATCCCTTGCCCTGACGGGCTATGCTATCTTAATTACCGGGGTCGCCTTGCTCAAGACAACAGCGCCCTGGCCAGGTATGTATACGTTAATCCCGGTGTTGGCTACCTTTTTGGTGATTATCAGCAATGTCAACGATTTTGCTTTAATTAAAAATCCCATCGTTCAAGAAATGGGTAAAATATCGTACTCCTTATATTTATGGCATTGGCCGATTTATGTTTTAGCCAGATATCTAGGTGTAAAAGAAGGCCTAACTGCCTCAGCTTGTTTCATTATTCTGTCTTTACTATTTGCCTATATCTCTTATCGATATATCGAATCATTCAGGTTCAAAACGAACAAGCGCATCATTGCTGCTACCGTTTTGACGAGCCTTTGCACCCTATTTGTTGCGATGACCGATACCAATACGGTTTTATATCAAAAGAAGACGCTCGAAATCATGAATTATAACAACGCGCACGTCATCGATCAGGAGAAACAATTCAGTAATGGCTGTTGTTTCGTCAGTGCTTCCGCAGCGGGACTAAAAGCGTTAAAGCAAGATCAATGTTTACGAATACGCAAGGGAGAAAAGAATATCCTGTTATTGGGCGATAGCCATGCCGCACACTTCTCGCAATCTTTTGAGGAGTACTTTAAGAAGAAACAGGTTCACCTTAACCATGCTTCGGCTAGCGGCTGCCTGCCTATCCTGCGCGAAAATGGTGCCAGCCAATGCCATGAGATCATCGATTTTATTTTCAAAGATTATTTACCCCAACATGCCAGCCAGATCAATGGGGTGGTGATCAGCGCAAATTGGCAACTTGCCGAGAATCCCGATCAACTGGTAGAGGACCTTCAGCATACCATCGACTACCTACACTACTTGCATATAAAAGTACTGATATTGGGACAAAATGAAACCTATACCGTACCGTTTACGTCAATTATCGCCCGCGAATATCAATACCATCAGCAAATCAGCGATAATTTTATCAACAGACGGGCTTATGCCATTCATGAATTATTGAAGAATAAATTAAAGCCTTATTATGTTGATATTTATCATTTGAAGACCCCAAAATTATCACCAAAATTCGATCCCTACATGTCCGACGAGAATCACTTCTCTGCTTACGGCGCTCAAATGGTGACAAAAAAAATTTTCAGCACACCTTTGATGAACGACTTTATCAATTAGTTATGCCTTTGTCGATTTCCATCCTCAAATCAGGCAAAGGATCGGGATCCGCCGGATGGGCGGGATCGTACACCGCTACACCTACCCGCGAATCGGCACATCCATAATATAAAAACCACTTTTTATGGAAATAAACCAAGCCTTCAATAAACACCGTACCATCTACATACTGTCCACTTTTTTCAAAAGAAGCCATTGGCCGTAAAAAGGGAACATCCAGGCGGTCGAGCACCTTGGTTGGATCGTTGCGGTCAAACAGTACCTGGCCAGCGCTATAGGTTCCTTTATTAAAACGTTTATCGCCATATTCTGCATTGTTTTTCCCATTGTACAGCAAAACGATACCTCGATCGGTTAACAAGGCCGGCGGACCGCACTCGGTCAAATCACTATCGAAATATCCTTTCCTCGGTGAAATGAAAGGCTTCAGCTGGCCCTGTGCGTCCACCACCGGTTCCCAATCTACTAAATTATCAGAAGTAGCACCATATACCCCATGTTCGCCCCAGTATAGCCAATATTTGCCGTTAATCTGGGCAACGACGAGTTTATCGCCCTTCAGGCGTGTAACGATTGAGGCCGATTTATGCGGTTGATTAACCAAATCAGGAAGGTTTTTCACTTTTTTGAAAATAGGCCCATGCTTTTGCCAGTGAATTAGATCTTTAGATATTGCTACCCCTAAACGGGGAACATCCCGGTTCCATTGGGTATAAAAGAGCACATAGGTACCGTCTTCTGTTACAGCAATCCTCGGATCTTCAGTGCCTCCAGGCCATTCCTGCTTTTTCTGGCTGTCATCCGCCGGATAAAATACAGGCGCCGTCCGTCGATTAAAATGAACCCCGTCTTTACTGGATGCATAACCTAAACGGGAAGTGCGAAACCCGATACCTACTCCCGATCGGTCTTCCGCTCGATATAATACGACGATTTCATCCCCTTTCACTATCGCGGCAGGATTGAAGGTGTCATTGGCTTCCCAGGCAATGGTTTTGCCCGATATCGGATCATTAAAATAACTGTCGGGCCGTGGCGATATGACGGGATTTCCAACCGTAGGTCGTACAAAACCGCCAAGGGCCCAGCTTGGTAAAACATTTCGCTCCTGAGCAAGACCGTTCGATAGCGTGGCAAATAAAAACAAAGCGAGGGAACAGAGAGATGGCAGCTTCATTTTTTAATAATTTTCTATTGCCCCAAAGTTAACCCTTTTCATTTTCCTATAAAACAATGATTTCAACCCTTAATCCTACTCTAAATAGCCAGACCCTCTCAGTAAAACCATAGCTCCTACCCAAAGCTACCCCTTTTTGCCCACCACACCCAGCACCAAAATTCCTATAGAAGTTAGGTTAAAACGACAGGGAGTCTGTTTCGGTATAAATGGAGTCTACAGAAACAGTAAATGACTGTGAAGTTGGTGTATTGCCTCCGCTGAATAAGCTGCCGGTAAGTATGGTTTTCTTGTTTTTCGCCACTTCGATATCGTCAATAATTTTTTGGGCAACAATTTCGTTTTCTTCGTTAAAAGCGGTGATGCTCAAATTCGACAGGATTTTGCCTCGGTCGCTGAAGCTATTCCAACTATAAGGAAAAACAAAAACATCGAAAACCTTATTTCGTTTAAATGCTTCGAGTTCATTCTCGCCCTGGTCATTGCGGCGATTACTACTTACGGAAACCAACTGCATATATTCTGTTTCATCAACATCGTCCGAAAAGTAATAGCCATCAACCGAATTTACTCGCACCTGAATAAGTCCGACATCACCAGGAATGGTATCGTCGGTTAATCTTACCTCAATCTTTCCCACGATTCTTTCCAGGGTTACTGTATCGATATACGTTGTACTATTTATGTCTACATGAAGTCTTTTATGAAAGAAATCCGATATTGGCTGAGGCACGTTATGGTCGTCGACCGTGCGCGAGCGAGCCCTTCCATAATCCTCTACATCGTCAAAATATGAAAATTTGGCTGTACCGAAAAGTTCTATCACATATTCACCTGCGGGTAATTTATCGGCTATCGTTCCAAAAGATGCGCCATCTCGTTGCCGATACTGACTTTTCCTGTTGACCAACTCACCGGGAGTACCGTAGCGATAATCATAGACAAAATAATCAAGCGTATTAATAGCATATTCTGCCTGTTGAACGGTTTGCTGGTTCGTTGCCATCAGCTCCCCGCTTCCACTTGCTTTCAATTCTACCGTTCGTCGCGTAAAACCACTTAAATCCAAAGTGAAATCATAAATGGTTTCGTCGGTAGGTGTTTCATCGGTAGGTGTTTCAACATCGTTATACTTTTCACAACTGAGCAAAGCAATGGAAACGAAGGTAAGAATAAGGTGCCGTTTCATATTTATCATTTTTTAGGTTTGATAAAATTAGGCATCTCATTTTTATCGGGTTAATAAAGCACTGCACAAAAAATACACGATTTCTGCACAATAGTGGTGAAGGATTTGCCGAACTAATAAAATCTTATGGCTTTTACAGCTGCAAATTAATCAGGGCTCCTTTCCTCACCTGCCCGCAGCAGCAAGGCACCCAACAAAACAACTAAGAACCAACAATGAACAACCAGCCTAAGGTTGTTTCAAAATCAGCACCGGATGATTCGACGTGTGCGCAATGGCTCGGGTAATACTGCGATGCGTTATTTTTTTAAGAAAGTTATATTTCCCAGGCAGCGCCACAATCAGTTCCGGATCTGTTTTTTCTGCAAAATCCAAGATACCTTGAAGAATATCATCGTTCTCGGTATAATGAACGGTAAAAGCATAATGTTCAAGCAAAGCAGCAAGATTTTGACGGTCCCAATAATCATCCCGCTTTTCACTTTTTTTAATGCTGAATACTTTTAGGGAAGGACGTATGGTACTGCGGGCAATCAAAGGATGATGGAATGCAGTCAGGCGGTTAAATTCACCAAAATCTAACGGGATCATAGCCGTCTTGATTTTCCGGTAACGAGTGTTTTGCGGAATGACCATTACCGGAACTTTACTAATGGTAACCAGTTCGATCAGATTTTGACCGATATAGCCTTCATCTCCCGACACACTGCTATGCAGCATCAATAAATCAGGATGCTCCTGTTTGATGGTTTGTATAATAGCTCTTGGCATCGAGAGTTCGCTAAATGCTTTATCCACCTGAATACCTAGCCCTACTTTTTCCAGGAAATCGCCCGTTAATTGGTTCATATGCTCCATCGCTTCCTGCCGTTCTTTATCAACAATATCTTTATTCAGGCACATATATTCCGCCGTCGCAATTACAGGCTGATAAATGGAAACCGCTAAGCTCTTCAATAGAATGACCCGCTTAATGGGAATGTCCCTACTTGCGGCAGCGATATAATCGAGCACATGGTGTGTACCTGCCGAAAAGTCAAGTGGTATTAAAACGGTATTCATACAATTGGTTATGGTGCTTTAAAAAAACTCATTTCTACCATTTTGTTTGGCAGAGTAGGGCTTTCGTTTCGCTTTTATACAAACTTAGCTATTTTACCTCGTAAATACAATACGCAAACCGTCAATCGACGTTACCAAAACGGCCCATACACGCTTCTATGCATCATTGATTTTTCCGCTCCCTACATTTAATCACTAAAATCAGGATAGATTTCGATTAAATCGGTTGGTGATAATAAATAAACGGGGCCTTGGCCCGAACCCTGCAATACTCCTATAGGCAGGCCTGATGAACAGTAGCGCTCGAGTTCGCTGTAACGCGCTGCATCGGTACTGTTCAAATTCGTTCCCGACCCGATGAACGACTTCCATAAGCTACTATTCCAATCATAATATGTACCATCAGAAGCAAAGATGGTTGTGCCATTGGTACAAATATTAGCAACGGCCGCTGCCGAAATATTTAAGGTTCCCAAATAACTGAACGACTCACCATCCTGTTTGTAAACGCGATTGCCGTATTGTACTATAAGTGATCCCTTTGCTTTAATAATAGCCGTAAAAGGTCCGCTGGCTGTCAACATGCTAAAATCCCAATAGCGCACCTTTGGTCCGCCTGGACTAGCGCTTACGGTACTAACCTCATATAAACGGTTATTGCTGGCACACCATAGTACCGTTTCGTCATCTGGATCCGCAAAGAATACGCGAAGAAAATCGTTATAAATGTCGTCAACCGGAATCGACGTTATCTTTTCAAAGGTTTTGGGCACGGCAACAGCCGTTTCTGCCCAAATGTCGTTAGCTGCTATTCCCCACAAACGATGAAATCCCTTTTTTGCCGGTATCAGCTGACTAAAACGATAGGGATCGTCCATATCGTCTGCCGGTACATCGTAAGTAAATGAAGGCGACCCATTATTTAGGTTATACATACCATAACGATCTGTATCAAACTGTGTATTGCACCAATAAATACTGAATTCATCTTCGCGCTCATCGGTAAAATTGGTCGGCATGAAATTTATTGCGACAAAATCTGGATCAAAAGACGACCATGTCGGTGTACCTACGCCTCCTTGGTATTTATGCACACTCCAATGCTCTTGTCCCGTTTTTGTACGTGCGATTTGTACATAGGGGCCATCATTTGTTACATAAAAAGCGGCTAAATTCGGTATAACTCCATTAGAAGGATTAACCAAAGGCAGCGAAATACGTTTAAAGCCCGCTACGGTACCCGAGGGAACCGTAGGTGTCTCCTCTTCGGAAGGCGAAGGAACGGGAGTCGGTTCTGGCTCTTCTTTACCACAACTCCATAATAGTAATATCAAAAGGATTAGATAAGGATTCCCTTTCATTGTGTCTCATTTCGGATTCAGTCAATTTTTCACGAACATATTTAAGAAAAGCAGTTTACACAATACACCATTGTAGGTATTTTTTATACAAACCCTTTTTGTTTTTTATTTGTTAGATAAGACTAACTTTTATAGTTTTGCAAATAAACAAAACAAACATAGGCCGATGAAATTCATTATACTTTTACTGCTTTTGCTATTGCTCACACGGATTACTTTCGGTCAAACCGGCAGTTTGAAAGGAAAGGTAGTAGATGAAAAAGGACTGCCCGTAGCTTTTGCCACCCTTCGGATATCCAATACCGCTAAGGGAACCCGATCGGATACGAGTGGAAATTTTCTGTTGGCTGGACTTTCTGCCGGTACCTGGAAAATCCAGGCAAGTGCTGTAGGTTACACCACTCAAACACTTACCATACAAATTACTGAAGGTGCCAAAAGCAGATGTACAATCGCATTAAAAAACACGGGCAACGAGGCCCTCGAAGAGGTGGTGGTTACCGGAACGATGCGGGAAGTTAGCCGCATAGATAGTCCGGTCCCTGTAGAAATGTACACACCTGCTTATTTCAGAAAAAACCCAACGCCGAGTCTATTTGATGCTGTAGCGATGATCAATGGCGTACAACCGCAACTGAACTGCAACATTTGCAATACGGGCGATATTCATATCAATGGTATGGAGGGCGCTTATACCATGGTATTGATCGATGGTATGCCTATCGTCAGTGCCCTTTCTACGGTTTATGGTTTAAGTGGCATCCCCAACAGCATGGTGGAACGTTTGGAGGTAGTAAAAGGCCCGGCTTCTTCCCTATATGGCTCGGAAGCGATGGGCGGCATCATTAATGTAATTACCAAGGATTCAGAACGCGCTCCTTTGATCAGCGTAGATCTGATGGGTACTTCCTGGGGAGAACGGAGCACGGATGGAGCCATTAAATTCCAGATAGGCAAAGCCAGCAGCTTAATCGGGATAAACCATTACGGCTTCCGGAACAGGGTCGATAACAACGGTGATCAATTTACAGATATGGCCCTGCAAAATCGGATATCGCTCTTTAATAAATGGCAGCTAAAACGACAAGGAAATCGCGCCGCCAGCCTTGCAGCCCGATATGTATATGAAGATCGTTGGGGAGGCGAAATAAACTGGAATACTGCTTATCGAGGGAGCGATGAAGTTTATGGTGAAAGTATTTACACCAAAAGGGCAGAAATAATCGGCCTATATCAGCTACCTACCTCCGAACCGATTTCCGTGCAGTTTTCCTACAACCGACATCACCAAAATTCCTTTTATGGTGTTACGCCCTATCTGGCTACACAACAAGTAGCCTTTTTACAGACTTATTGGGAAAGAGCCTTAACCGAAGCGCATCAGTTGTTGCTTGGAGTATCTATACGGTATACCGTATATGATGATAACACACCGGCAACAGCATCCGAAGATGGAGAAAAAAACAAACCTTCCAAAACTCCGTTACCCGGTTGGTTCGTTCAGGACGAATGGAAGATAAACCCACAGCATACCCTATTGTTAGGTTATCGCTATGATTACGATCAATATCACGGCAGCGTACATTCCCCTCGACTCGCCTATAAATTTTCTGCTGATTCGATGCAGACGTTCAGGGCTAGCTTAGGTACAGGCTTTCGGGTCGTTAACCTGTTTACCGAAGACCACGCCGCACTGACCGGTGCCCGGCAGGTTATAATCGCCGAAACCTTAAATCCAGAACGTTCGTATAATATGAACATAAACTATGTACGAAAAATACCAATACAAAACTTACTCGCAGGATTGGATATCACTGCTTTTTATTCGTATTTCACCAATAAAATCGTGGGCGATTTCGATACCGATCCTAACCAGATTATTTATAAAAATCTGCGTGGGCATGCCTTATCGCGTGGAATAGCGATAAATGCAGATCTTTACTTCCCGTTTCCGCTGAACATACGCACAGGCATGACCTTTACTGATGTTTTCCAAGTAGAGAACAAAACCGAAGGGGCTTCCGAGCAGATTCGGCAATTACAGTCGCCAAAATGGTCAGGTACCTTTACGGGCAGTTATCAACTCGCCGGAGACTATGCCATCGATTTAACAGCACAATGGAATAGCCCGATGCGGCTACCTGTGCAAGTCGATGATTATCGCCCCGCTTACTCCCCTTGGTTCTGTATTGCCAATATTCAGATAACCAAAACCTTCCAAAAGGGCCTGGCAATTTACGGCGGACTAAAAAATTTATTTAATTTTATCCCTAAATATCCTTTAATGCGGCCTTTCGATCCGTTTGATAAACAGATAAACGACCCTATCAACAATCCCTATGGATACACGTTTGACACCGAATATAACTACGCCTCTTTGCAGGGAATAAGGGGTTTTCTCGGAATTCGCTATCAACTGGTAAAAAAATAAGTCTTTAAAATTAAGTCTAAAAAGTCAAACATCGTCGTCATTGCGAACCGGAGGCACGATGCTGAAGCAATGACGACGATGTTTAACTTATACTACCTTTTTAGACAATTCTTTATAGGCTATATATACGTTCGTTTGAAAAACGCGTGCCTCCTACTGCCAAAATCTGGTTGTACTCTTCCAATAGCTGGATATATTTATCCTTCCAAAAGTTAACCTTTTCATGCTCAACCGTGGCCATTAGCGCATGTTGCTTTTTCTCCTCAAAAGCACGTTCAAACTCTTCCGAAGAAAATAGTTCCGGAAATTCCTTTGAAAAGTCATGCCTTAAAACACATCCGATCTTAAAGATAACTTCTGCTTTCAATTTAGGTTGTGCAAACCAATTGTAGATGGACCTTCTGTTTACATTCATTAATTTGGCCACTTCACTGATATTGTAACCATTTCGTCTGATTACTTTTTCAATAATTTCTCCAAAATGCTTTTCCATAATGTTCCTTTTAGATAGACGTTAAATACAACACAAAATAAAGCGTATAATTATGTAAAGCATAGAGGGAATTCCATGTAAAAAAACAGGAAATTTCCTTTTTTTATTTTTGTTTATAGGAAAAAATGGGAATTGCTCGGTGGTCGGCAATCAGCTCTCGGTTTTCAGATTTATACTCGTTCCATACCAATGATAATCTCGTTTTTGAACTGAAATCATTAGGTTTCTCGTACCTCGGAATGAACAAACCACAGGCCCATCCAATAAACCTGCTTTATGCTTTACCGCTTTGCGCTTTTCAGATGCTTCCTCATCGTTTAATCCGGCTACTGGCGGATCTGCATGAAACCCATAATATTGCTAAGGGAAGAGCGTTGTCATCCAGAACGAAGTGAAGGATCTATAACAAACAACCAATAACAAAAGCAAAAAAACTCCCACACTATACAGTATGGGAGCCTCTGACAGTTTTATGTTAATCCTATTTATAATGTTTATAATGCATAGGTACGCTCTCTGCTAAAATTGGCACTTCCCGTCGCCAAAATCTCATTGTATTCTTCCAACAACTGGATATACTTATCCTTCCAGAAATTAACCTTCTCATGCTCAACAGTACTCGTTGCTGCATGCTGTTTTTTCTCTTCAAAAGCACGCTCAAACTCTTCCGAGGAAAATAATTCAGGAAATTCCTTTGAAAAGTCGTGCCGCAATACACAACCAATCTTAAAGATGGTTTCGGCTTTTAATTTAGGTTGCGCAAACCAATTGTAAATAGACCTTCTATTTACATCCATTAACTTGGCCACTTCACTGATATTGTAACCATTTCGCCTGATTACTTTTTCGATAATTTCTCCAAAATGCTTTTCCATAAGTCTTTCTTACTTTCTTAGATTAGATGATAAAGTTTTATTATTACAAACACAACACAAAGTAACACGTATAAGTTTGTAAAATCTAGAGGGAAATCCATGTAAAAAAACAGGAAATTTCCCCTTTTTTATTTTTTGCTCATGAAATTTTGAGTGCTTTAATGAAAAAAATGCATTTCCTTAACAAAAACATAATAAACAGAACAATAATATGAATTTTGGTGAAGATGCGTATATTCGTTGGCATCAATAGACAGCACATGTTCAAGAAGTTATGTATATTATTCATGCTCTTTGCAGCATTTTCATGCAAAGCGGCTCCTTCCAACGCTTTTAAGACCAATAGTGGCGATCTGGAGCCTGATGAGCAACAAATGTTGGTTTGTCAGAAGATTGCCCAATTGATTTCAAGTTACAACTATAAAAAAGTGGAGCTGAATGACTCGATATCGAAAATAGTATTTGATCGTTATATCAAATCGCTCGACGAAAACCACAGTTATTTTCTCGCTTCTGATCTCGCTGATTTCACATCCTATAAAACGGAATTGGATGATGACATCAAGCAAGGCAGGCTGGATCATGCATTTTATATCTTCAATATCTTCAAAAAAAGATACAGCGAACATATGCAATATGCCCTGGCCCAGCTCAATCAGAATTTCGACTTTACAACAAACGAAACGTTTACCTATGACCGCAGCAAGCTGCCGTGGCCTGCATCGCAAAACGAAATGGACCGCCTTTGGGCACAACGGGTAAAATACGACCTGCTCCGTTTAAAATTGGCAAATGCCGATATGTCCAAAAATAAACAAACCTTAAAGAAGCGCTACCAAGATCTGTTATCGCAAATCGACAAACAGTCTAACCAGGATGTTTTTCAATACTTCATGGACGCCTTTACCGGATCCATCGATCCGCATACCAATTATTTCAACCCGATCAATGCCGCCAACTTTAATATCGAGATGTCCCGTCAACTGGAGGGTATTGGTGTTGCGCCCGTTTCTGAGAACGAATACATTACCATCAAGACCATTGTTCCCGGCGGGCCTGCCGATAAAAGTAAGCAAATCAACTTGAATGACCGTATTGTTGGCATAGCGGAAGGCAAGACTGGCGAATTCCAAAATATTGTTGGGTGGCGGGTTGAAAACGCCATCTCGCTAATCAGGGGCAAAAAAGGCACCTTGGTACGCTTGGAAATTCTACCTGCAGGGAGCAGCGTAGGCAGTCAGACGAAGATTGTCGAGCTTGTCCGCGAAAAAATTATCCTTCAAGACCAATCTGCTAAAAAGGAAGTCCGTACCTACCAACAAAACGGCAAAACGGTGAAAGTGGGCATCATTGCTATTCCGGCCTTTTACATTGATTTTAATGATTACCGTGCTGGCAACCCCAACTATAAAAGCACGACCCACGACGTTAAGCTCCTGCTCGACACCTTAAAGCGAGAAAAGGTGGATGCCGTGGTTATTGATCTTCGCGAAAATGGAGGTGGTTCGTTAATGGAAGCCGTAGAACTTACTGGCCTATTCATTAAAAACGGACCTGTTGTGCAGGTGAAAAGTGGGCAAGGCCGGGTAGTAGTGGAACAGGATGAAGACAGCACAATTACGTATTCAGGCCCCTTAGGTATACTGGTTGATCGTTTTTCTGCTTCAGCTTCCGAAATTTTTTCGGGTGCTATACAAGATTATGGACGGGGCATCATCATGGGGACGCAAACCTATGGTAAAGGCTCGGTACAAAGTCCGATCGACCTTGATCGGATTATGCTCCCCCATGCTCAAAAAACCGCTTCCGCCTCGGGAAGCCAAAGTACCTATGGCCAACTAAACCTCACTACAGGTAAGTTCTATCGCGTGAGTGGTAGTGCTACACAGCATAAAGGAGTGATACCCGATATTTCGTTTCCCTCCATCATTCCTTTGGATAAATATGGGGAAGATGTCGAACCTTCGGCTATGCCTTTTGATGTGATTGGAAAAACGGCCTTTACAAAAACAGACGAGCTCGCCCCGTTAATTGCGCAATTAAAGCAGCTTCATGAGCGGCGTATGGCCAAAAGCGACGGCTATCGCTACCTCCTGGAAGATATTGCGGCATTCAAAAAACAAGATCATGAAGTCCGTATCAGCCTCAATGAAGCGGAATTAAAAAAACAACGTGACCGGGACGATCAGCAATCATTCGAAAAAACAAACCGGCGCCGTGTGGCTGCAGGATTACCTCCTCTTAAAAAAGGCGAAAAAAATTCCCGCAACGAAGACCTGGATTTTATTAAACGTGAAGCTGGACAGATTATGGCCGATTGGATCAATTTAGTTTAACGAACGCGGCAACTTGTTATTCCTTTTCCGTTTGTTCATGTACCCTTATTCACACCAATAACACAGAATCATCGCCTGCTTCCTGTCCGTTTAACAAAGCGTGTATGCTCTTCAGCGTAACTTCGCTGATCTGCGCTAAGGCCTCATCGGTAAAAAAAGCCTGATGACCGGTTTCCAATACATTGGGAAAGCTGAGGAGGCGCTGAATCATGTCGTTGGCGATAATACTGCCCGACAAATCCTTAAAGAATAATTTTTCTTCCTGTTCGTACACATCCATACCCAGATAAGCAATTTGCCCGCTCTTAAGTCCCTCGATCACATCCTGTGTATGCATTAGTCCGCTGCGGCTCGTATTAAGGCTATCTCTCTCAGGTTGTTAATGGATAAGCCCGTTATGTGCCAGTGTAAAATCATTATTGTGAACAAACTGAATGAAACAAAAATCAACTAACAATTATTTAACAGCTATGTTCATTATTTTATTATAACAGCATCCTCACTAACACAATTATAAACTTTTATTATAGAATGGTACGAATTGGAATAATTGATAAGGATGTAGCGGCCAGGTTGGCAATCAAAGCCCTCATAACCGCGCAAAATCAACTGCCGATAAGTGTCGTTTTCGAGTGGGAAAAACCAATAGAAGATTCCCCTATTCCTCCCGTTCAGATACCACATGTCATTTTAATTGACATGATGGGGTATGGCCTCCATTGTATTCGATATATCAGGAAAAGATTTCCAAAGAGCGATCTCATCGTCATGAGCAACAAATACAATTATGATACCGTTTATGAAGCATTCCGATATGGCGCAGTCAGTTATCTGCGAAAAGACACTTGTTTAAAAGATATTGTGTATGCCATTACAATAACCTTAAAGGGCGGGTCGGTTATTAGTCCTTGTATTTCTAGGGAAATTGTTGAGCGAATTCATCAAACAAAATTAAGAGAAGACCTGCTGACTGCTCGTGAGTTACAGATTGCCAAAGGAATTGCAGATGGATTAAGCTATAAGTGTATTGCAGAACAATATCTGCTATCTTTGGATACTGTACGTGTATATATTAAACGCATTTACCGAAAGTTAGAAATTAACAGCAAAGGCGAGCTACTTGCGAAACTAAAAATATAATTATCACATGAGGATGTTACTTCCATTCCAACCGCAAGGTATCTTTAGTCTTATATTTGTGACACCCTAGCGGTTAAGGAAAATCACAGTGGTAAAATGCGAAACAAAGCCATCTTTTTTGGGCTATTCCTTTTCTTTGTCCGTGGAAAAACAATGTATGGCCAAGAGCGATATGACGTGGTGTATCGCTTCGAGCAGGATACGGTGAACATCGTTAGCGGACATACCTTTTCCAACAAAGTTATACTTAACAATTTATCCCCAGATACCACAACACTGCAACCGGACGCTCAGCAAACGAACACATTGAGCGGCTTGCTTCATCTACCCGAAACCATTAAACTAGCTCCTCACGAAAAGAAAGTATTCCCATTAAAATATATTGCCGACAGAAACACAATCTATGAAAATTATCAAACATTTCGTTTATCCTTCCATGAGGCAAATACCTCCGCTAGAAAAAGCTTACAGCCAACAGCTTCTTTTTACGTCAGGTTAAATCAAGCAGAAAAGCTATTGCTCGAAACCGAGCGACCTACTTATTACCTTGACCGCTCAAGTAATCAGGTTCAGATTATGGTGAGATGCGTCAATACTGGATTGATCCCTCTGCATTTCAGGCTCAACTGGAGTGGAACACCGGAAGGTCTCGAATTTATTGGTGAGCATATGCCCATCACGCTAGAACCTGGAAGCCAACGGTTGCTGGTTTTTACCGCAGGAAATACCATTAATAAACGGGCCCTCGCCGACTATCAGGTTAAACTGGAGGCTATTGACAAAAAACAAAAACCAATAGCCGCCAAGCACATTCACATTACTAGCCTTAGCAATACACAACGTTTAAGTTATAGCAACGACCCCTTAGGCCAGAGGTTAACTAACGCTGTCGCCATTCGCTACCAAAGCATTAGTCGAGGACTATCATTTTATCAGTTGCAGGGGGATGGTTTAGCCAGTATGGCCTCTGGCGGCAACATCCATTATCGTCTGAACCTCGATTATTATAACCGGTTTAATGGCCTTAATATTTACAACAGCTACCTTGAGTTACGGCAGCCCCGCTGGGGAATCAAGCTAGGCAATATATATGAGGATTTGGACTATGTGTTGAACGGTAGAGGAGCCAAAGCTACGTATGCACTCAATGATCAAAACCAACTTAACCTATACGGTCTACAGAACCAATATCTATTATTCAGTAACCAGCCATTCAACAGTTCTGCGGGCGAACGCATTCTTGCCTCTAAATGGCAGTTTCATATAGGCAAAGCCAATGAGGGTTATATAGGTTATTTACATAGCCATGATTCCTTTCTGGGTTTGAACCGGCACAAGCTTAGCGGCTTAAACACCTTTATAGCCAACGAAAAGCAGTTTCTGAGTGTGGAAGCTGGTTACAGCTCGGAGAAAGAAATCGCAACAAACCGCTCGGATAAAAAGGCTTATGCAATGGGTTTACAGTATCAACTTCAATGGAAAAAAAACCAGTGGATAACCCAAAGCTATTACAGCTCACCTTATTATGTAGGTATTCGCAGGGGTGTATTTCAGAGCGAAAACCGTTGGATATATCGCCTTAACAATAAGTATAATTTATCCGCTCGCATCAGTCTTCTTTATAATCAACCCAAATATCAAGGAACTTCCGCCAGCTTCAATTATTTTGAACAGGAAAGTAAAATCAACATCTACGAAATTGGGTTTAGCGGCAGAAATCAACACACTCAATATGAAGTCAGGCCTTACTATATGGAACAGCGCGTTGATCGCGACGTGTATGTTCAAGAACAATACCAAAATCAACACTGGCAATCTGCTTCCGCCAGAGCACAAGTAAACTTCAACTATTTCGATGCCGTAAACAGCATTTCTGTTCATACCGACTACGGTTATACCTATAAAAACACTAGTAATACACCCATGCCACCCTTTCATTCCTTGCGTATAAATGCCAGCTATGTGCGACCAGTATGGGGATTTAGTGGGTATCTGCAACTCAACCCATATTACCTGAGCGATCTCTACGCTTTGAACAATGAAGAAAAGTATCAAATCTATTCATTTGGCCCAAATGCCCATCTTGATTTTTTCGATCAGCGATTGCAAATTCAGGCGGAAACGGCCTATAGCTATTATGGCTTCAATGGTTCTCGAAACTATAATTTAAACGGCAATATGCGTTGGGAATTTAACCATAATTGGATACTGACGGCCGATCTATTTTATACGGTACTGCAAAATCGGCTTTCGACAAACATCGGACAAACAGCTCCTATATTTATAAATCAATACTTTTATAATCGTCAAATTCGTGTGGGCATAGAAAAAAAATTTTCCGGGTTACAGCAACGAAATGGAAAAAATCTCCGTCTGCATTATTTTGAAGATCACAATAACAATGGTCTACAAGACGAAGAAGAACCAGATGCACAAGGTTTGATTGTAAAAATCAATGGGAAAGAGACAGTTAGCGACGAACAGGGGCAAGTAGTGTACCGGGATCTCGAAACAGGCAATTATACGATAGAAGTTGTACACCACGGAGGCTGGGCACTCCAACAATCTTTGACCGTCGTGGTCGACAAACATAAATCTATAGAAGTTCCGTTAATACAGACCAAAGTTTTACGAGGTAAACTCCTTTTAATTACTAAAAATTATGAAAAAAATTTACCCAATCTAGGAGGTATCCGTGTCGAAGCAACCAATAAGCAAAACAAAAGATACAGTACGCTTACCGACCCTCAAGGTCGTTATCACTTCTACCTGCCCGCCGATGTATATCATGTTACTATATCTAACGAAGGCATGCCTTTTTCGATCGTTAATGAACAGGAGGAAATAAACATGCGAAAAAAACAATCCATTTACGAGCTTGATTTTCAATACCGTGATGAAAGGCGAAAAATCAGTATCCAACGTTTTTAAAGGCCAACCAAACTAAATACGACAGTTGCCATATAAGTGCCCGAAGGTTTATTAAGTAGGTTTTGCGTCTGACTTGCGGGAATTGTATACCTTAAATTCAACGTACGATCGACGATTGGATTTGCCCCGCTGATCAACAATTGATCGGTATTGGTGAGCGATACGGTATTTATTCCATTTTGACCGCTGCCGGGGCCGATTTGCATTACGCTAAGCGGAATCTGTTCGGAGCCATTGTTAAACGCATCGCTTGTTGCTCGAACAGAAAGATTGTAGGGCGTTGTTTTACTCAGCCGTAAATTAGAGGGCATTTCCACGGCAAGCCCCATAATATAGTCGTCGGGATCGTCAAACACCAGGTTAAGCGCCGTTCCATTCAACACCAATTCGGCGAGGTCGCTAACTTGCACAAACAAGTTGCCCGTGCTTGATGTTGTAAGTGGGCCAGTCGGATAAGCTGAAGTTGGTTTATTCCAAGTATAGGTTAAAGGTATGGTATATGTCCCTGCCTGCGCGAAATAGCTTTTTAGATTTGCACCATTCACTGCAAAATTAGCTGTAAGCGTTTGATTATTATTGGTAGGTACGGCAATACCTGTTGCGGGGGTTAAACTTTGCGCCGCATTCGACAGCGTAATCGACGTGGAACCGCTTATACTGCTTAGCAAAACCTGTACAGTATTTACGTTGATGGACGGCAATTGATTATAGGTATAGCTGGTGCTGAATGCGAACTGCCCACTTTCGGCCCGCAAAGCGAGCATATAAGGAACGGTAGTAGAAACAACGATGGATTTATTCGCGGCAATACCGTCGGCTGTACGGAAGTAACTCAAATTGTTCACATTTAAAAGCACATCGCCTACGGCAGAAGATGAAATAAAAGCAGGAACGGTGAGATTTAAATTTGGCGTCGATGGAGAAATTGATCCACCACCTGTCGAATTAAACTGAATCGGTGTACTGTATGTTCCGGCTACCCATGTATTAGAAGCTGTCGAAATGCGATAATCAGCCAAAATAGCCCCAGAAGACAAATTAGCTAAGGCTGTATACAAGGTACTGTATGAAGTAGACAAAGTAACTTCGCTGCTTGAGCCTAGCAAAGACAGACTTCCAATACTTCTTAACCGTATATGTGCGGTGTTTAGCGGCACGGTATTACTTTCGCCTACCGTACTGGTAAAACTAGATTGATTTGCTCGTACGGAAATCGTGGGCAGTAAGCCGATCAAACTGCTGAAAGTACCCGAATTGAGCGTGATCGTATAATCGCTCCTGGAAACAATATTAGCTTCAGGCAAACTTATACTAATCTGTGCATGGCCAGAAAGGCACAATGCCAAGAATGACATGCTTAACCAATACCTAGTATGTAATTTCCTTTTCTGCAACTTTCAGATCATATTGACTACCTGCATCTAATATGGCTACCACTAAAAAACGTCCGTGCAATTTCCCCGGCAACGATAGAGCAACCCATTGTTCTGCTTCCGGGAGCATGGCGATCGGTACCGGATCGAGCGGTACTTCTTTTCCGGTTGCCATATTTGTAAGCTCCAGACGGACAACGGCATCTTTATTGATCGCACCGGTATTCCGAACTTTTAAAGCCATATGTCTAACAGAATCGGCCTTATTTAGAGCATAACCTCGGTCTTCAAAGGCCAGAAACGTTAGGTCTCCGCGTTTTAACCCAGAGGGCACATGATAAATTTGAATACCCACTTCCATGACCACATTTATTCCCAGAGAACCCCGTTTAAATTGCCGTTGCTTTTGTTCTTTCATCTGTGTAAAAAAAAGCATGCTATGCGTTAATTTCTGTTCTTCTTTTGCCAACGGCGGTATGGTTAAATGCACGGCTACCTTTTTGGTTTCCATAGGTGGCAAATGAAGCGTCCCTTCAGAAAGGGTGAGCCATTGCGCATTAGAATCTTTTAAAGTGCCCATGGGATAGTAGCGTTTATTACCGGTACTATCCCTATCCCAGTCTTTTACACTTGACACAAAAAAAATATCCTGACTGGAAGTATTAGTAAATGTAATCGACATCGAGACCGTTTGACCGGCTTCACCGCTAAAAAACAACCTAGACGGTGCAATGGAGATGCGCTGCGCAAATGTTGGATTAATAATCGTTGTTAAAATAAAAAAACAAGAGCTTAATAAACCAGCCTTCGTCAACCCTTTTCTCATAAAAACCTATTATAACTGGGTGGCCGTATAAACGAGTGTCGTACTATAGGTATTTCCAGCCCTGTTCAACAATGGGGTTGCATCGGGTATGGTATAGATAACATCAAAAGCATTACCCAACGTGGCAGCCGAACTTGTGACGATATCTGCACCGGTAGTAGACAAAGAAACCGTAGGGGTAGTGCCCCCATTGGCCGTTGCAGGATCGACATTTACCTGTACCACATCCAAAGTAAGCGAAAGCGGCGTTTCATCTGTGGAAGTTACATCGAAAGTACCTTGAGCAGCGATACTGAGATTATACGGTTCATTGCTGACAACCGTTACATGACCGGGTTTGGTAACCGTTTGCTCGGTAACATAATCCTCGGCAGTTGCATACGTAAAAGCTACATCAGGTGTGCTGGATAAACTAATCGACATGACATCAGCCGAAAGATTAATGGTCAGTGGGAACCCCGAAGTGGTAACAGTACTTTGTGCTTCTGCCTTCATTCCCCATCCTAGACAGAGTATAATGAACAAGGCCAGTTTCATGTATGTATTTTTCATAATACTTAATATTAATTACAGCTCAAAAACAAAAACTATACAATGTAGCATGTTTTAACACAGGATATGTCACATACCGATGTGATAAATTGATCATCTTCCGAAATAAAAAACGGCCGGGAGTTGATCCCGACCGTTTTCCAACATCCAATTGATTTGAATTATTTAAAATAACGTGCTGGTTGTTTCCGCATAAATCTTAGGCGACATGTTCGTACTGGTGTTCGAAACATACGTTATGATACCGTAGTTTCGCTCAGCAGCGGAACGTTGCGGTTGATCGAATAGTTCCCAGATCAACGCAGCACCAACACGTGAGTTATTTTTACATTTTGCTAAGAAACTATTGATAAAGGCCTGCTGATCTTGTTCATTCATCGGTGTGCCATCTGCATTTCCTTTCAGGTTAAATTCGGTAAACCAAATGATTTTATTACGATACTTGTTAGCAAGAAATTGCGTTATATCATTAATACCGTAAGTAGCCTTAGCCGCTTTTTCCATATCGCCATACCAATGCCAACCTATGATGTCAATGCGTGCCTGATTCTTAAGTAAGTAATCCATGAAGGCATAATGCATCCAACTGCAATTAACAATCACCTTAGCTGTCGGATCAGTTTGCTTAATACCATCGATCATGCCCTTTACTGCGGCCATAACCATCAGCAGCTTATCCGGATCATAATGCGAAAGCTGGTCGCCCGCATAGTTTTTACCACGAATAATGCATTGATTGTCCAGCTCATTCCCTATTTCATAGTAATCAAAATCAGCTCCGTTTACTTTTCCGATTAGTTTGCCAAATTCACGGGCCTCGTTAAAATTGGTGGTTTTTGGTCTGCTAAATGATAAGGTGCGGATATCAAAATAGGGCAATAAGGTTACTTTCTCTGCAGCTGCAGCGGCTTTTAACGGCCTGTATAGGTAAGGAACAGTAAAATTTCCATTAGCAACTTGAAAAGCAGCATGAAACCGATATATATTCATCCCGAGACTTTTGATCAACTTGATTTGATTTTCAGGGCTTACTTCATTGTAGGGATAAACACTACTTAAAGGTTGGCCATTTACCCCATAATAAAAATTAGTAGTGGTACTTAGGGTTTGCTGCGTAGTAGTTGCGGCGATTTCGCCTACCTGCTGTTCAAGTACGGGATCTTTACTGCAGGAGATCAGACAAGCCACAGTAAAGCCTATAACCAGTAGAATACGTTTTTTTTTCATAAGTTAAGAATGTGTGCTTTGTAACTAGGAGGGCTAAAAAAGTAGGGATATTTGAACGGCTGTTTAGCCTACCTTAATAGCTGATTGTTACGGTCAACTGTTAAATTTAGATGATTATATTATTACTTTTTTTGGATGTTTTTCATTGCTCTGTTTTTCAATTTTTAGATTGACTATTGTTCTTGTTTCAGATTGACTTTACAAAAGTAAATGCATTTTTTTAAATTACACAATTTTTTACACATTTTTTTGAGAAAAACCGTGATATAATTGATTGGTTTTGAGAACAAAACGAGAAATGACACAAAAAACATGCGTTATTCGAAACGAATAAAACGATGAGTTAAATTCGTTTTTTTTAACGATAAATTATACAGTTTAAGAATGGTTTTAACACTGTTAGTTATCGAAGCTAAAGTACAATTAAGTACTCCATTAAGGCAGGAATCACCTTACCCTGTATCATTTTTTTCTTTTTTTAAAAATAAGCAAACAAAAAAGGCTAAAGTTACTTCTAGAAGAAGGGATACATAAGAAGCACCGCTAATTATAAACAAAGCTAATCATAACCAAGATGGAACAAATGCATACCGGCAGACTTCGACTAACAGGCTTAGCTCTAGGCATAATCGCTATGAATGTAATTGTACCAATTTATTTAATGGTAAAATATATTAAAAACCGTAAAGAGCGACTGGCCGAAGAGCCCATTGGCGCTACGAGTACCTGAGATTCAATTACCTGCTGCAATGAAATGTTGGTATAAGGTTTTGATACAATCCCTGCGAAAGGCATCAATGATTTTTTCTTCGGTTGTATGGATACCATTCGTGATGACGACAAAGCCATATTGTTCATCCGGCTGAAAAAACATCGCGCTGTATAAACCATAGGCCGATCCGGTATGCCCATGCAACTCTTTTCCCGGCAGCATGTCGTTGTCAACCCATAAAGCCAGGCCGTAACCACTCTTTTCAGTTAAAGGCCTCTGCATCCGGCGGGAGCTGCTGTCGGCAATGATCCGTTTGCCTTTAAAGCTTCCATAGTACATATGCATACCCATATACTTTGCCAGGTTTCTAGCCGAAATCTTCATGCCACCTGTAGGTGAAAATATTGGTGCGCTGTAGCCCATCCGGTAGTTGGCTATTTCCTCCCTTCGCGGTGCGTAAGCCGCTTTGGCCTCCTTAAACTGTGCGCTCAACGAATCGTATTCGTACAACTTCACAAAGCGGTTGCTATCCAGTCCGTCCACCCAATAGCCGCCATACAGGCCCAGCGGATCTAGAATATGTTCCTTCACATACCGGTCGAAACGCTCGCCGGATATTTTTTCCAGGATCGTGCCTGCTATATTGAAATTCAGGTTACAATATTCATAATCTTCACCCGGAGCATAGGCATTATAGCACTTTTCCCATTCCGGATTTTTCGCAGGATTGACGACATCAAGCGTGAAATAACCATTTTTATCGCTGAGGCTCGATCGGTGGGACAGGATCATTTCCAAAGTAATCTTCCTGTCCGGAAATCGGGGATTACGCACTTTAAACCCAATCAAATCGCTTACATCATCGCTTAAAGTCAGTTTACCCGCTTCTACCAATTGCATCAGCGAAGTTACCGTGAACGACTTAGAGATTGAAGCAATACGAAAAATATCTTTGTTCCGTATCTTTTTTCTTTTGGCAATATCTTTCCAGCCAAATGATTTATTGTAGATCATCTTCTCCTTTTTGAGTACCGCAACAGACAGCCCCACGGTTTCATATTTACTCATAATTGCCTTTAACGCTTTGGCCACTTGCTTCTTTTGTGCCAAAGCGGGATTATAGCACCCTAAAAAAATACTAAAAATGAGGAGGAATAAGCTGTTCTGTTTCATCAAATAAGGGAATTAAGTCTTATTATTTAACAATTATACTATTTTTTTCCAAAAAATAAAAAAACAATCCGCAAAGTTTAAACGATAACGCATAAGCAAAAAAAATAGCAACACACTGAAAACAAACTTACTATAAATGGTACAGTAATTGTGTTATGTTAATTGAACATATAATTCAATGATCTAAATTTTATTATTAAAAGGAGTACAAGATGGAGATTACAACAACTACAACACACGAATTGAAATGGGATTTCCCCAATGCGCAGGAATTCCACGCCACTATTACCAATGGTATGATTACGCATCTCGCTTTTCAGGATTTCGGTGAACTGACCGAATCGCCGTTGATATCAACCAATGAAAAATATTTGTTGAATGTATATAAGGCCTTGAAAGGATTATTCCAGCATTTGGATAAAATCAGGGAAGTCGGCAGCATCGCACCAATTGTTGATGAAGATCATATTGAGATCAAATGGAACGAATTGGGTAAAATCATCCCCTATTCTGAACGTACCCGACCTGACCTTGAAGAATACGAACGCAACAATATGCGCTACAATCACCGATAGCGCAAGCAGTAATTCGCCATAGCCTGAAAACATAGGAATACCGAAGGACGTCTGGAAAAGCGAAAATTGCCTATCCCCCTAAGCCTATCTTTAAGACCAGCATATGGCTTTTGGATTAGGGTAATAAGCTTTTTGGATGTCCTTTTTTGATTTATTATATAGCCAAATCTGCATATATGATTTGTATTGCCACCCCAAAACCTTATTTTGCTTAAGCTATTAGGGAAAAAATACGAAAGTCATCATAGCTATTGATAAAATTAAAGACCAATCCAAAAGAGAATACTTCGAAACCGATCCCAAACTTCTCTAATATCTCTTTTCAATCCGGTTTATGGATAACGCGCTTTATAAACAAAAAGAAGAAAGCCCGGACTTTGGGGTTGCCGAGCTTTCTAAAATCAACCTAAACCTAAATAGAGGTATGCAATAGTTGTACCAATTTTTATCAGGTTTTGCAACATAGTGGATACATTTATTTTTCGTTAAGTTCATTATAGTAAACCTTGTTTTCTGCTGCCAAAGCGGTAACTCACACCCAATTCATTTGCATTGTATGGTAGTTACGCTGCTGCCTATTTCCGTCAGCACTTGTACCTTCCAAAGAAACCGCTATTGTAGGGAATACTGGCATAAATGGTTAGTACATGCTGTGTATTATTACCTGCAAATTAGTGGATATTTTTTATCATCAAATTTTTTGCGAGATCTTAACGTCGCTATTGGCCGCATTTCCTTTAACCACTGGCCCATAGCAATAGGAAGCAGGCTATTCCAAGCTTCGAAAATAAAGGGAACACGCGGTGGTGCCTAACACGGGCCTATCTAAAACACCCGGTACGTTAAGCCCAAGCGCCACATTCGGGAATAGGCTTCCCATGTACCAGGGCCTTCCATATTTTGCAGGTAATTCCGCAAGCCATAAGAGTAGCCGACATAAATCCCGATCTTCTCCACGTCGAGAGACAGCTGCAAGCGGGGCCTGATATCGGTGTTTACGTTCTTCCGGTCTACCGAAGTTTTGATATCGTCCTTATCATAATTGACCGGCTCTGCCTTCCCTTTCTCGCGCGAACTGAGTACATAAGCCAGATCAAGGCCTCCGGTGAGATCCAGATGATACGGCCCTACCGGGAAACGTTTCCCCAGGTAAGGAAACACATTAATAAACGAATTATTCAGATAGGTTTTCCCTTCGAAATCCGCGAGGATGTCGCCCATTATCACACCTGTAAATTCGAGGTCGACTTTGCTTCGCAGCATCTCATAACCCAGGTTGGCCCCAAACAAAAAGCCACTTTGACTGGCCTTTCGAAGGTCGAATGACAAGCCATAGCTCAACCCTCCCTTACGGCCATAGGGATTATTGGTATAGCTTTCGTTATTGATAAATGAAACCGATTCGGCTTTATCTCCCCGAAAGGAAAAGAAACCAGAATTTAAGTTAAGCCGCATTTCGGGGCCTTGTGCCAGGAGTGTTGCTGGCGACAAGAACAATAAGACAAGATAAGGGTAAAATTTAGGCATACGTCTATTATTTTTCTAATTATACGGAATAAAAAGGAAATATGCGACAATCAATCTTCATGGTTCGCTATAGCTTCATAAATCCAAAATCAGCACGCCGGCAGGCGATTGATCAAATCCCCGATGCCGCTGGCGCTCAAGGTGCGACTGCCGGGGGTAATCCGTGTAATTATCTTTTGAAACCAATTGCGGATCCTTTTCCACTTGAGTTGACGCATTGTATATCTTTTTCTATGTATTGAATATTTAGGTTTTACCGGCTTATGAAATTTATCGGTATCTCGGCTAAATTACAACGTTTTTTATATAAAATTGGCCTACAGGTACCTGGAACTATCCAGACAGCTCCGTAAACAGGGAATCAAAAAGAAGAAAGCCCGGACTTTGGGATTGCCGAGCTTTCTAAAATCAACCTAAACCTATTAGATTTAAAGCAACACTTGTGCCAAGTTTAACAAACAAGTGTAACTAAAACGATACGTTACTGTTCTTCTTTCTCCTGCTGATCCTCCTTGGCAACGGTTGAAATTGCCGAAGCAACGATACCGGCGGTTGCCAGGTAACCGGCAATGGTTATTACTGTTGCCGGCAAGGAGATTGGCGCGCTTAATAAGGCTGCGCCTATGGCGCCTAAGGTTAATCCTATCGTTCTGATTTTTTTGAAGAACGCTGGTGTTGGGGATGTTAATCGGTGTAATATTTCTTTTTTCATTTTTTCTTAATTTTTTATTTGTTGTCCTTTTTCTTGATAAAAAGGACCAAAA